>Ga0209170_1000243_pt1 | contig 25572 bp, 22 predicted proteins | sample KloWWTKNB14_bulk_FD_187178 | JGI IMG/M metagenome (GOLD analysis project Ga0209170, IMG submission 187178) | Active sludge microbial communities from Klosterneuburg, Austria, studying microevolution and ecology of nitrifiers - Klosterneuburg... | ecosystem: Engineered > WWTP > Aerobic digester >...
GAGATCTTTTCCTATTCACGCGCCCGCGGCCTGTTCGCGGGTGTCGCCTTTGACGGCTCGGTGCTGTCGATCGACCACGACAGCAATCAGTTGATCTACGGCGAGGGCGTGACGCCGAGGCGCATATTCGAGGACGGCGTCAGCAACGTGCCGAATGCGCTGGTAGACTTCCGCGACCGCCTGGAGGAGTACACTGCCCAATAGTCCGGCGCGGAATCCCCTCCCGCCATTGACGAAACGGCAATGCGCAGCCGCCCGTTGACGGCTGCGCGGCAAATCGCACCACCGGTCGCCTGTCCGGCGCCGGCAAAATGTTCGTGGAGTAATCAAGATGGGCGGTTTCAGCATTTGGCATTGGCTTGTTGTCCTGGTCATCGTGGCCCTGGTGTTCGGCACCAAGAAGCTGCGCAATATCGGCGAGGACATGGGTTCGGCGATCAAGAGCTTCAAAAAGGGCATGCAGGATGGTGACGATCCGGCAAAGCCATCCGAACTCAAGTCCGATCCACCGGCGGCGGTGCAGTCAGCCACCGACACCGACAAGGATCGCAGCGAGCGCTAGGCCACCGTCATGTTCGACTTCAGCTTCGGCGAACTGGCCCTGATCGCCGTCGTCGCGTTGCTCGTGCTTGGCCCCGAGCGGCTGCCCGGGGTCGCACGCACGGCAGGCGCACTGGTGCGCCGGCTGCGCAATGGCTGGCAGGGCGTGCGCTCGGAAATCGAGCGCGAACTGGCTGCCGAAGACCTCAAGCGCAGCATCCAGGAAACGGTAAAGCAGGTCGATGTCCGCGAGGATATCCGCGCGACCGCCGATCAGCTGCAAAGCGCCATCAGTGAAAAACCGCAAGCGCGCCCGTCCGATGAGTCGCACTGACCCCGCTGGCGACAAGGAACAAACCTTCCTTTCGCACCTGATCGAACTGCGCTCACGCCTGCTGCGTGCGGTCGCCGCCGTGCTGCTGATCCTGCTCGGCCTGGTTCCTTTCGCCAACAAGCTCTACGCGTGGTTGTCCAGGCCCTTGATCGACCATCTGCCGGTGGGTGGCGCGATGATCGCCACCGACGTCGCCTCACCGTTCTTTGCACCGCTGAAACTGGCGTTCTTTGTCGCGCTGTTTCTGGCCATGCCGTTCATCCTCTACCAGCTCTGGGCATTCGTTTCCCCGGGCCTTTACCGGCACGAGCGACGCCTGGCCATTCCCCTGCTCGCTTCTTCCGTGCTGCTTTTTTATATCGGCTGCGCGTTTGCCTATTTTCTGGTGTTGCCGGCAATCTTCACGTTCATGACCAGCATTGCCCCCGCAGGCGTTGCCGTCATGCCCGACATTGCCCGCTTTCTTGATTTTGTACTTGTGCTGTTCCTGGCCTTCGGCTTCTGTTTCGAGGTGCCGGTGGCCCTGGTGATCCTGGTGGCCATCGGAGTTGCCACACCTGAACAATTGGTAAAGAGCCGTCCGTACACGATTGTCGGCGCGTTCGTCATTGCCGCCGTCCTGACTCCGCCGGACGTGGTATCGCAGCTGTTGCTGGCGATTCCGATGTGCCTGCTTTATGAAGTCGGCATCTTCGCATCGAGACTGCTGGCCAAGCGCTTGCCAAGCGAAAACGGGGCTTCCTCGGCCTGAAACCGGTTTTCTCGCACGGTCCGGGAACCTGTCCGTGTTTTGGCGGTCATCGCTGCGTTCACCTGAACGCTTTTATTCACAAATCATTACCAACCCAACCAGTGGCACATTTTCTTCCGGGCTGGAATGAGGCTACACTTGTAACGCTGGCGAAAAAGGATATCGTCGCAGTTGACTCTTTACACTATCCCGAAGGGGGAAAACATGGCTACGAAGAAGAAAGCAGCAGTTGATGATGATGCGCGCGATGCCAGCCTGCGCGTTTCCAAGCGCATGCGCGACAGCCTCAAGGCAACCGCGGCCGTCATGGGCCGCCCGCTGTATGACGTCACCAACGAGGCGATCAACAGCTACCTGTCGACGGTGAAGCTCGGCGATCCGCTGAAGGCGATCCGCAGCAACGCGGCACGCGGTCGCAAGTAAGCAACCCGGTAGACAGGCCGTACCGACCGGATCGGTCGGGCTGCTCGCAACCGCAAACGCCATCCGCCTGCCGGATGGCGTTTTTGCATGTGGCGTTTGCCAGGCGTGGATCGGGCCCTGACTATTCGATCGGCGGCAACACGTTCATGACTTCACGCAAGGTCGTCACCCCGCGCGCAACCTGCGCCGCCGCCGACACGCGCAGTGGACGCATGCCCTCGGCGAGGGCCGTCGCGGCGACCGCAGCCAGGTCCATGCTTGGCTGGATGAGCGCCCGCAGAGGTGCGGATATGCGCATCATCTCGTAAATGCCGGTGCGCCCCTGGAAGCCGGTCTTGCGGCATTCCGTGCAGCCCTTCGGCCCGAAGTTCTGTTGCGGCGGCGGCAGTTTCCAGTTTGCCGTCATCGCCAGCCAACCGCGCTCGTCGAACGGCACTTCGATCTTGCAATGGGCACACAGGGTGCGCACAAGGCGTTGCGCGACGACGCCGGTCAGGGTCGACTGGATCAGGTAATGCGGCACGCCAAGATCGAGCAGACGCGTCAGCGCGCTCGGTGCATCGTTGGTGTGCAGGGTCGACAGGACGAGGTGGCCGGTCAGCGAGGCCTGCACGGCCATCTGCGCAGTCTCCAGGTCACGGATCTCGCCAACCATGATGATGTCGGGATCCTGGCGCATCAGAGTGCGCACGCCGGCGGCGAAATCGAGGTCGATCGCGTTGTGCACCTGCATCTGGTTGAACTCGGGGCTGACCATCTCGATCGGGTCCTCGACCGTGCAGACATTGAGGTCGGGCGTGGCCAGCACCTTGAGCGTCGAGTACAGCGTGGTCGTCTTGCCGGAACCGGTCGGGCCAGTGACGAGGACGATGCCATGCGGCCGCTCGACCATGCCGCGCCAGTTCGCCTCTTCCTCGTCGGTGAAGCCCAGCTGGCGGAACTCCTTGACCACGATATCCGGATCGAAGATGCGCATGACGATCTTCTCGCCAAACGCAGTGGGCATGCTCGACAGGCGCAGCTCGACCTCGCGCCCACCCTGCGATCGCGTCTTGATGCGGCCATCCTGCGGGCGCCGTTTCTCGGCCACGTCCATGCGCCCAAGGATCTTGACGCGCGAGGTCACTGCAGTCATCACGGGCGTCGGCAACTCGAACACCTTGTGCATGACGCCATCGATGCGGAACCGGATCGCGCTGGTTTCGCGACGCGGCTCAAGGTGGATATCCGAGGCACGCTGCTCGAATGCGTACTGCAGAAGCCAATCGACGATGTGCACGACGTGGCGATCATCGACGCCGAGATCGCCCGTCTTGCCGAGCTCGACCAACTGCTCGAAGTTGAGCAGGGCCGAGTTCTCCCCCGCCTCGGCCTTGGCGTCCCGGGCGCGCTGGATCGAGCGCTGCACGCCCCACCATTCCGTCAGAAAACGGCTGATGTCGATGGGACTGGCGACCATGCGCTGGATGTCGCGACGCAGGATATGGCCGAGATCTGCCATCCAGCGCGTATCGAACGGCTCCGATGTGGCGAACACGACCTGCATTTCGCTGACCGCGACCGGCAGTATCCGATAACGCAAGGCATACGCATGGCTGACCACCTGGGTCACGGCGGCGACATCGATCTTCATCGGATCGATCTTCAGGTACGGCAGTTTCGCCTTGCCGGCCAGCCAATGTGTGAGCACCTCGAGACTCAACGGCTTGGCCGGGTCGCGCGCATCGGCCAGCTTCAGGTTCGCAACGAGAATCAAGGGATGCAGTTCCAGCTTGCCACGCGTGGTGCGCACATCGGCACGCACGCGGCGCATGTCCACTTCGGAAATGACCCCGTCGCCGACCAGCGCAGCCAGAGTTTCATCGAGATCGATGCGATGGTGCAGGCCCAGCGCCTGGCCTTGCGCCGTGGCGGCGGCAGCCGGCTTGGCGATGGCATCGGTTGGCAGCTGTCGTGTCGCCATGCCGCGTCTATCCTCGAAGATCGTGGGCGCCCGTTATACTAGCGCGCTTTGCCGCCGCTTCCGTGATCGAAAACATGTCAGGACTCAGTTTCCAGGACGTCATCCAGACCCTCAACCGCTATTGGGCGGAGCAGGGCTGCGTGTTGATCCAGCCGCTCGACACCGAAGTCGGTGCCGGCACCTTCCATCCAGCGACGTTCCTGCGTGCGCTCGGCCCCGAGCCCTGGTCGGCGGCCTACGTGCAACCGTCACGGCGACCGACCGATGGCCGCTACGGGGAGAATCCGAATCGACTGCAGCACTATTACCAGTATCAAGTGGTGCTCAAGCCGAACCCGGATGACATCCTCGATCTCTACATCGGTTCGCTGAAGGCGCTCGGCATCGACCCGCTCGTGCATGACCTGCGCTTTGTCGAGGACAACTGGGAATCGCCAACCCTCGGCGCCTGGGGACTCGGCTGGGAAGTCTGGCTGAATGGCATGGAAGTCACCCAGTTCACCTATTTCCAGCAGGCCGGCGGCCTTGAATGCCGACCGGTCACCGGCGAGATCACCTATGGCCTCGAACGCCTGACCATGTACCTGCAGAACGTCGACAACGTCTACGACCTGGTCTGGACCGACGGCCCGCGCGGCGTGGTCAGCTACGGCGACGTGTTCCACCAGAATGAAGTCGAGCAGAGCACCTACAACTTCGAACACGCCAATGTCGCCAGGTTGTTCGAGTGGTTCGATACCTGCGAGGGCGAGGCGAAGCAGCTCGTCGCCGCCGGACTACCCCTGCCCGCCTACGAGCAGGTGATGAAGGCCAGCCATACCTTCAACCTGCTCGACGCGCGGCGCGCAATCAGCGTGACCGAACGCCAGCGCTACATCCTGCGCGTGCGCACCCTGTCCCGCGCCGTTGCCGAAGCCTATGCCGCGCAGCGCGAGAAGCTCGGCTTCCCCGGGCTGCGCACGCGCAAGGAAGCCGCATGAACACGAACAGGAAACCGGCTTCCCTGCTGATCGAGATCGGCACCGAAGAATTGCCGCCGCACGCGCTCGATGCGCTTGCCGACGCCTTTGCCAAGGGCATCGTCGAGGGCCTCGAAAAAAGCGGTGTCGCCCTGGATGCGGCAACCACGAAAACCTACTGCTCGCCGCGCCGTCTTGCCGTGCTGGTGGCCGCTGTCGCCCACGAGCAACCCGACCAGGCCATTGAACGACGCGGCCCTGCCGTGGCTGCAGCTATCGATGCCGATGGCCAACCGGGTCGTGCCCTGATCGGCTTTGCATCGAGCTGTGGCGTCGAGGTTTCCGCACTTGCCAGGCTTGAAACCGACAAGGGCGCATGGTTCGTCCATCGCGCGATCCAGCCAGGCCAGGCGACGGCGGCCTTGCTGCCGGCAGTCCTTGCCGAAGCGGTCAAGGGCTTGCCGATTCCGAAACCCATGCGCTGGGGCGAGCATGAGTTCGCCTTCGTGCGCCCGGCACACTGGCTGATCATGCTGCACGGCAGCGACATCATCCCTGCCGAGTTGTTCGGCCTGCGGGCGGGACGGCAATCACGCGGTCATCGCTTCCACCACGACGCGCCGGTGCACATTGCCGACGCCGATTCGTGGCTCGACGCCTTGCGCAATGCCAGGGTCATTGCCGATCCGGCCGAGCGTCGCCGGCGCATCGTCGACGAAGTCGCGCGGGTCGGCGGCGAGAGCGGTGGCACACCTCGGCTCTCCGCTGCCCTGCTCGACGAGATTGCCAACTTGACCGAATGGCCGGTGGCGATCGTCTGCGCATTCGATCCGGCATTTCTCGATGTCCCGCAGGAAGCGCTGGTGATGACCATGGAGACGAACCAGAAATTCATCCCGGTGTTCGATGCGGCTGGCAAACTCAGCGCACGCTTCATCGGTGTCGCCAACATCGAATCGAAGGATCCCGCGGAAATCCGCAAGGGTTACGAGCGCGTGATCCGGCCCCGCTTCGCCGATGCCAAGTTCTTCTACGACGAGGATCGCAAGCAGGGCCTGGAATCGTTCCAGGAGTCACTGAAATCGGTGACCTACCAGCAGTCGCTCGGCAGCGTCTGGGACAAGTGCATCCGCGTTGCCGAACTGGCCCGCGTGATCGCCAATCGCGTCGGCGTCGATGCCGCCCTCGCCACGCGTGCGGCCGCATTGAGCAAATGCGATCTGATGACGCGCATGGTCGGCGAGTTTCCCGAATTGCAAGGCATCATGGGGCGCTATTACGCGAGTCAGGGCCACAGGCCCGAGCCAGCAGAAGTCGCCAGCGCGCTGGATGAATTCTATCGACCGCGGAATGCTGCCGACGGCATCGCCCACGGCCGGCTCGGCCAGGTGCTGGCCGTTGCCGAACGTCTGGACACCCTGGCCGGGATCTTCGCCGTCGGCATGAAGCCAAGCGGCAACAAGGACCCGTTTGCCTTGCGCCGCGCCGCACTCGGACTGGCGCGCACCCTGATCGAGGGCGGGCTCGACCTGGACCTCAAGGCGCATCTCGCCGAAGCCCTGGCCAGCCTGCCGGAAGCGGCGTTCGTGGCCGGGCTTGGCAAGGGCAAGGACGGCAAGCCGCTTGAACTTGATGCCGGCAAGCGGCGTGACGAACTCGCCAGCGAAATCTTCGACTTCATCATCGAGCGCCTGCGCAGCTACTACGCCGATCAGCACATCGGCAGCGAGGCCTTCGAGGCAGTGCGTGCCCTGTCGCCGACCTCGCTGGTCGATTTCGATCGCCGCCTGCACGCCGTGGTCGCCTTTGCCCGGCTTCCGGAGGCACACGCCCTGGCAGCGGCCAACAAGCGCATCGGCAACATCCTGCGCCAGGTCGGCGACGGCGCGACCGGCGACATCGACGCCGCCCTGCTCGAAGTCGATGCCGAGCACGAACTGTTCGCGGCGCTCGCCGACGCTGAAACCGACAGCGCGCCGCTGATCGCCGCCGCGGACTATGTCGGCCTGCTGCAGCGCATGGCCCTGCTGCGCGATCCGGTCGATCGCTATTTCGACAAGGTCATGGTCATGGCCGAAGACCCGGTTCTGCGCCGCAATCGGCTGCTCCTGCTTGGACGCCTGCGCCGCCTGTTTCTCCGCGTGGCGGATATTTCCCTGCTTCCGTCGGCAGCGGGACCGGCTTGAGCGCGATTGTGCGCAACGAGCCGGATTGATCGCGTAGACTTCGCCAGGGCAACAGTCGGCGGCAACCCGCCTGGGGAGCATGACCGGAAGCAGCAACGACGCCAGCACCACGCAACGCCGCACCATGCACCCGCACCGACGGGTCGGGGCTGGCGAAGTGCCCGCATGCCTGGTCGTGCTGCAGGGCCAGCGGCTCGGGCAGCGCATCAATCTCGGCGACGAGCCCTTGATCATCGGCCGCGCACCCGAAGCCGGGTTCCAGATCATCGAGCGCAGCGTGTCGCGGGCGCATTGCCGGATCACCCGTGATCCCGCCGGCTACCGCATCAAGGATCTCGATTCGACCAACAAGACGTTCCTCAACGACCAGCCGATCATCGAGGCCGAGCTCAAGGATGGCGACCACATCTCGGTGGGCAGTTGCGTCCTCAAGTTCATGGATCGCTCCTCGGTCGAGGCCCGCTACCACGAGGAGCTGTACCAGTTGGCGACTGCCGATCCGCTGACCGACCTGTACAACCGACGCCAGTTCCTGGAGCTGATCGATCGCGAAATCGCCCGTGCGGCAAACTACAAACGTCCACTGACCCTGCTCATCATCGACCTTGATCATTTCAAGTCGATCAATGACCAGTTTGGCCATCCCAACGGCGATGTGGTGCTGAAGAAAGTCGCCCTTGCCCTGCGTGGGCATTCGCGCGAGGAGTTCATCGTCGCGCGCATCGGCGGCGAGGAGTTTGCCATTGTCCTGCCCGAAAACGGCTTGTCCGAAGCAGTCCGTTTCGCCGACAGTTTGCGTTGCGCCATCGGCGAGCTTGAATTCACCTTCGATGACCAAACGCGCAAGGTCACGGTCAGCATAGGCGCGGCCGCCTGGTCGCCCAGCCTGTCCTCGACCGGCGACCTTATGCGTGTCGCCGACGCACAGCTCTACCGGGCCAAGCAAGCCGGTCGCAACCGGGTCTGTGCTGACGCCTGAATACGGCCTGCCGCGGCCTGCGGCGATTGATTCCCCGGTCGCCTCGCATTATTGTGCTCCGCCCCCGCGGGATTCCCTCGAAGATTCCCTCGACCCAAAAAACCCCACGCCTGCCCATAGTCCGTTCATCCAGCGAGCGCTATGCTCGCCCAGTGAACTACGATTGATTTCGTTTATCGTCTGTTGAGGATCCTGTCATGATCAAGCTTGTCGCCACCGCGCTGACCGCGCTGGCTGTTCTCGGGGGATGCAATTCCTCCAATCAAGACGCCGCCCCGTCCGCCGCCGGCAACAATGGCTCTGCATCCGCCACGCAAACGCCGGCGCAAGCGCCGCTGGCAAACCAGGTCAGCGGCACCATCAACTTGCGTGAGCCGGCCGTCATCAATCCCGGATCCAAATTGAGCATCCAGCTGGTCGATGTCGCCCAGCAGGAACTGGTGCTTGCGGAAACTTCCGAAGCAGTCAGCACCCAACCCCCCTACTCGTTCAGCTTGCCCATGGATCCTTCGCGGATCGACCATACCCGTGTCTATGTGGTCAATGTCAGCCTGATCGATGGCGAGCGCCATTATGTGCAGGCCTTGCAGGCTCCCGTATTGACCGGTGGTGCCGGATCAACAGTCGACATCGTGCTGAATGGCGAAGCGACGCCGGGCGAAGAGCTCAAGGAAGCGTTCGGCAAGCTGAAATCGCATATCGGCGGCATGAAGCGGATCCAGGACTCATTCCTCGACGGTGACCTGTCGGTGGCCTGGGACGGTTTCGTCGAAGCAGGCAACAAGCTCCGTTTCATGCGCGTCAATTCCGAACTGGGCGACGGTGATACCGCCGTGCGAAGCAACATCGAATATGCCTTCCTCGATGGCAAGCCGATGGCAATCCTGAAGAAGGGTTCGGTGACGACGCGCGTCGGCTGGGACGCGGAGGGTCAGGTCATCCTCAATGAAAAAGGCGGCGGCACGGTCAGCGACGAAGAAGCCAAGGGCTACTACAACGACGCGCTCAAGGCCTTTGCCATGGGCGAGCGCAAGCTGCCAAACAAGAAATAGTCCTGCCCTGCAGGGCAGCACGCGAAAGGCCGGCCATGCCGGCCTTTCGCGTTTTGCGGATCACGCTTTCGACATCGATCAGCGCCGCGCCTTGGCGAAGGCATCGGCAAAGGCATTGCTTGCCGCCGGCTGGCTCGTTTGCATGGGCCGCCCCTCACGCGTCGGTCGTGCCGTCGACACGGTCTTCGCTGAGGTGTTGCGGCTTTCACCCGGCTCGTCGTCCAGGCGCATGGTCAGGGCAATGCGCTTGCGCGGGACATCCACCTCGATGACCTTGACCTTGACGATGTCGCCGGCCTTGACCACCTCGCGCGGATCCTTGACGAACCTGTTCGACAGGGCTGAAACGTGAACCAGGCCATCCTGATGCACGCCGAGGTCGACGAAGGCCCCAAAGGCCGCGACATTGCTGATCACGCCTTCGAGAACCATGCCCGGCTTGAGATCACGAATATCCTCGACGCCCTCGGCAAACATTGCCGTCTTGAATTCGGGGCGCGGATCGCGACCGGGCTTTTCCAGCTCCCTGAGGATATCGCGCACGGTCGGCACGCCAAAGGTGGCATCGGTGAACGCCTGCGGATCCAGCGAACGCAGGAAGGCGCTGTCGCCGATCAGTGATTTCACCTCGCGGCCACATTGCTTGATGATGCGCTGCACGACGGGATAGGCCTCGGGATGCACGGACGATGCATCAAGTGGATCATCACCAGCGGCAATGCGCAGGAATCCGGCGCATTGCTCGAAGGCCTTGTCACCGAGGCGCGCAACCTTGAGCAGGGCCTTGCGCGTGCGGAAGGCACCATGCTCGTCGCGGTGGCGCACGATGTTCTCGGCCACACCTGCGCTCAGACCGGCAACCCGGGCCAGCAGCGGTGCCGAGGCGGTGTTCACGTCGACGCCGACCGCATTGACGCAATCCTCGACGCGGGCGACCAGGGCATGGGCGAGTTTCACCTGATTGACGTCATGCTGGTACTGGCCGACGCCAATCGATTTTGGATCGATCTTGACCAGTTCGGCCAGCGGATCCTGCAACCGGCGCGCGATCGATACGGCACCACGCAGCGAGACATCGAGATCGGGGAATTCCCTGGCCGCGATTTCCGAGGCGGAATAGACCGAGGCACCGGCCTCGCTGACGACGACCTTCGACAATTTCAGATCCCCATGCTTGCGCATCAGTTCGGCCACGAGACGGTCGGTTTCGCGCGACGCAGTGCCATTGCCGATGGCGACCAGGTCGACGCCGTGCTTGCGGCTCAGCGTGGCCAGTTCGGCGATCGATTGGTCCCAGAGCTTTTTCGGCTCGTGCGGATAGATCACCGAGGTCGCCAGCAATTTCCCGGTGCCATCGACAATGGCCAGCTTGACCCCGGTGCGGATGCCCGGATCGAGCCCCATCACGGTTTTCGGTCCGGCCGGAGCGGCCATCAACAGGTCCTTGAGGTTGTCGCCAAAGACGCGGATCGCCTCGGCTTCGGCGGCTTCACGGGCGCGGCCAAAGATGTCGAGGCCCAGGTGCAGATGCAGCTTGACGCGCCAGGTCTGGCGCGCCGTATCCAGCAGCCAGCGATCACCGGGGCGTCCGCGGTCGACGATATCGAAATGCCTGGCGACGCGGCCTTCGGCTTCGGCATGGCCGGCAGCCGCGGCCTCGTCCAGCGCCAGCGCCGGGTCATCGGCACTTGCCGTCGTCTTCGCCGGCGTGGTCGGGCGTGGCGCGAGCTCCAGATCAAGCACGCCCTCGTTGCGCGCGCGGAACAAGGCCAGCAGGCGGTGCGAGGGAATCGTGCCGATGGCCTCGACATGCTGGAAATAGTCGCGGTACTTCGCGCCGGCCTCTTCCTTGCCGGCGACCAGCCTGGCGCGGATCACCGCCTTGGCAGCCAACCAGTCGCGCAAGGCGCCAACCAGGGCCGGATCTTCCGAGAATGATTCAAGCAGGATCGCCCTCGCGCCATCAAGCGCGGCCTTGACATCGGCGACACCCTTCTCGGCATCGACAAAGGCCGCTGCCCGCTCTTCCGGAGCTTGCGTCGGATCCTCGCGCAGGGCGAGCGCCAGGGGTTCCAGCCCCGCCTCGCGGGCAATCTGGGCGCGGGTCCGGCGCTTCGGCTTGTACGGCAGGTAAAGATCTTCCAGTCGGGCCTTGTTGTCCGCGGCGAAAATCTCCGCGCGCAAGGAATCGGTCAACTTGCCCTGCTCGGCGATGCTCGCGATCACCGCGCTGCGCCGATCCTCGAGTTCGCGCAGATAGCCGAGGCGTTCCTCGAGCAGGCGCAATTGCGTGTCATCGAGGCCACCGGTGATTTCCTTGCGGTAGCGCGCAATGAACGGAACGGTCGCGCCGCCGTCGATGAGCTCGATCGCTGCGCGCACCTGTTCCGGGCGCGCGGCAACTTCTTCGGCGATTCTCTTTTCGATGCTCGACATTCTTTCTCGATGATCCTGCTTGAATGGATGGAAACGCGACGCGCCGCCAGGGCGGCCGATCACAATGGAAAAAGCTTGTCAGGCGACGCGCGGCTGTCGCTTGAGATGGACCAGCAGCAGCGAGATTGCCGCCGGCGTGACGCCGCTGATGCGCTGCGCCTGGCCGATCGTCGTCGGCCTCGATGCCTTGAGCTTGATGCGGACTTCGGCGGAGAGGCCGCGCACGCCGTCGTAGTCGAAGCCGTGCGGAATGCCGGTGCCCTCGTGGCGGCGGCTGCGCTCGATCTCGTCGCGCTGGCGATCAAGGTAACCGGCGTACTTGATCGAGATCTCGACTTGCTCGGCAACCTGCGCATCGGCGACCGCCGGGCCGATGCCATTGATCGAAGTCAGCCGCACGTAGTCCAGTTCCGGACGGCGCAGCAGGTCATGCACGCTGGCATCGCGGCTGACGCTGACGCCCAGCGCGCTGTCGATCGCGGCACCCAGCGCGTTGCCGGGAGTGACCCAGAGCGCGCGCAAGCGTTCCGTCTCGGCATCGATCGCCTCACGCTTGCGCAGCACCTGCTCGTGGCGCGTGTCGGAAACGCAACCGTGGGCGTGGCCAATCCCGCTCAGGCGCAGGTCGGCATTGTCTTCGCGCAGGTGCAGGCGATACTCGGCCCGCGAGGTGAACATGCGGTACGGCTCGATCGTGCCGTTCGTGGTCAGGTCGTCGATCAGCACGCCGATATAGGCTTCATCGCGACGCGGCGTCCATGCGTCCAGTCCGCGCACGGCACGTGAGGCATTCAGTCCGGCGATCAGGCCTTGCGCAGCAGCTTCTTCGTAGCCGGTCGTGCCATTGATCTGGCCAGCGAAGTAGAGACCGTCGATGGCCTTGGTCTCAAGCGAGGGCTTGAGTCCGCGCGGATCGAAATAGTCGTACTCGATTGCATAGCCGGGACGGGTGATGTGCGCGTTTTCGAAGCCGCGAATCGAATGCACGAGTTCAAGCTGGACATCGTAGGGCAGCGAAGTCGAGATGCCGTTTGGATAGATCTCAAACGTGTCGAGGCCTTCCGGCTCGATGAAAATCTGATGCGAGGACTTGTCGGCAAAGCGCACGACCTTGTCCTCGATCGAGGGGCAATAGCGCGGACCCGTGCCTTCGATCTGGCCACTGTACAAAGGCGAACGATCGAGGCTGCCGCGGATGATTTCGTGCGTGCGTTCGCTGGTATGGGTGATCCAGCAACTCAGTTGCCGCGGATGTTCATGCGGCGAGCCCATGAACGAGAACACCGGTGGTGGCCTGTCTCCGGCTTGTTCTTCAAGGCCTGCGTAGTCGATGCTGCGCCCGTCAATACGCGGCGGCGTGCCGGTTTTCAGGCGATCCACGGCGATCGGCAGCTCGCGCATGCGTTCGGCCAGGCGCTGCGCCGGCGCATCGCCCGCACGCCCGCCGGCGTGGGTGGTCAGGCCAATGTGGATCTTGCCGGCGAGGAAGGTTCCTGCAGTGAGAACGACTGCGGGCGCATGAAAACGCAAGCCCGTCTGCGTCACCACACCGGTCACGCGCCCACCCTCGATCAGCAGATCGTCGACGGCCTGCTGGAACAAGCGCAGGTTTGGCTGTGACTCCACGATGGATCGGATCGCCGCCTTGTACAGCACACGATCAGCCTGACAGCGGGTTGCGCGCACGGCTGGTCCTTTGGATGCGTTCAAGGTGCGCCACTGGATGCCGGCACGGTCGGCGGCATGCGCCATCGCTCCACCGAGCGCATCGATCTCGCGCACGAGATGACCCTTGCCGATTCCGCCAATGGCGGGATTGCAACTCATCTGGCCAATTGTCTCGATGCTGTGGGTCAGCAGAAGGGTACGCGCACCGCTGCGTGCCGACGCCAGCGCCGCTTCGGTGCCGGCGTGCCCACCACCGATGACGATGACCTCGAAATTCTGCATTGAACTGGACGACATGGCTTGAGGGAACTTGAATCAAGGCGCGTGATTCTAGGGCAACACCGATTATCCGGTGCGACCAGGATGGACGATGCACACATCGCGCGCGCAGTTGGCACGGATACTGCTGTACTCAATTCGCACTCCCACCGGCACTAGGCGTATGCGAGCACGCCGAAGGTCGGAATTCAGGGGCTGGCCCCGTGTCGGTGGGAGGATGCACCTGCGCAAGCAGGCAATGTTCCGATGATTGCAGGATCCGGCATCGAAAAGGCTGGCACCCGGCGGTCATAGGAACAGGGGGGATCCAAGAGGACCATATGCCGGGTGCCAGTTTTGACTGGCCACAGGCCCGATCCAGCGATGCCACGCCTGCAGAGGCGTGGCATTCGTGTTTTCGGGCGGTGAAGAACCTTATCGGTAACAGCGTTTGACAGACTGTGACCTAAATCGCGGAAAACCTGCAGTCCACGTTTACCTCAATCGTTAGCGGTCATTTTACGACAGGAAACGTCAACCCATTCGCATGGAAATGGACGATTCAGATGAAATTCACGATTTGATGGACTTGGCACGCCCCTTGCTACCTGTAAAACACATCCACCCCATGCCCGAGGACACCGCCATGCTCACTTCCGCCACCATGAGTCTGAACCCCCTCTTCCTCCGCCACGACCTGATGATCGAACTCGGTCGCCTGGAAATGGCCATGCAGGATATGCGCGGCACCGATACCGTGGAACAAACCCCCGTTCAATTGCAGCAACTGGAAAGCCGCCGCGCGCGCATCAATGAAGCGCTCAGCCGCCTCCCGGCCTGAGGAATCTTCACCTGGCGGCATGCCGGGCGGATCAAGAAAAAACCGCGCACTGCGCGGTTTTTTTTATGGCCATGGATGGCCTGTATGCCGACAACGCAGGAGCAGTTGTCGGTGATGGCCATGGATGGCCTGTATGCCGGCAACGCAGGAGCAGTTGTCGGTGATGGCCATGGATGGCCTGTATGCCGGCAACGCAGGAGCAGTTGTCGGTGATGGCCATGGATGGCCTGTATACCGGCAACGCAGGAGCAGTTGCAGGCGCGTCATGAGCTGCGATTCATTGCCTGTGCGGGATCGGTGTCGAGCGCGTCGGTGGCGGCGGGCTGGAAGAACGCATCGGCGCGGAACGTGGCTGGAAATCCGGTGTAGCCGAACGCACCGGGGCAGCCGGGCGCGGCGGAGCAACCGGCTGCGGCGCAACCATCGCCCGCGAAGAAGGAACTGGCGGCAGGCGCGCATCGGCATTCACCCTCGGCGCGGCAGACGGCTGCGGATACACGGATGGAGACTGCAACCGGGTTGCCGAAGCCGGCGCTTGCACCGTGTCGCGGCGAGTCAACGCACTGCGCGTGGCGCGATCGCGCTCAACGCGCTCGCCGCGCAGGACGCCCGGTTGATCATGCGGCTGCAAAGGCTGCCACCAGATCGGCGGGTAGCCGTAGCCCCACCAGGAATATGGATAGCCATAGCCATGACCGAAACCGCCATTGAAGCTCCAATGGTGGCGGACATAACCCGGCGAGTCGATGTAGACATCAGCGGTAGGCGAACCGTAGTAATAGTCGCCACTGCCTTCATGACCGTAGTAATTGCTGCCGGTCGTCGCGCAGCCGGCCAGCAGCAACGCGGAAAGCAAGGCCATTGCGTGTCGCTTCATGATTCCTCCGGCTTCTGGCAGGTGCACATCTTCCTCCAACATGCACCCGGACACCGGCAGATTCAAGCACTCAGGGCCGCAGCGAGCCGTCCTCGTCGGCATGCGCGAGGCTGCGCGCGAGGATGTCGGTCACGTCGGCGGACATCGCAGCCGCCTCCTGCAAGCGCATCAGCTGTGCATGCATGCGCTCGCGCAAAGTCGGCGGATAGCGTCGCCACGCGGCAAAGGCCGTGGTCAATCGCGCCGCAACCTGGGGCGTGATGCGGTCGATCCGGCGGATCGAGTCCGCGATGAATTCGTAACCGGCACCGTCCTCGCGATGGAAGCCGACCGGATTGCGCAAGGCAAAGGCGAGCAGCAAGGCATACACCTTGTTTGGATTGTCCCAACGGAACGCGGCATGTCGGGTCAACGCGCGCACCCGTTCAAGCGCATTTGCGGTGGGCAGGGTTGCTTGCACCGAGAACCAGCGATCCATCACCGTGGCGGCCGTTGAATAGTCCGCTGCAAACGTGTCGAGCGCGTTTTGCGCAGCGAGGGCTTGCCCGTGCACGAGGCAGGTCAGCGCAGCCAGTTTGTCGCTGAGGCAGACGGCATCGTCAAAGTGGCGGTGGGCCAGCGCGTGGTATTGCGGATCGGCACGACAGAGCAACCCGAGACAGGCGTTGCGCAGGCGCCGCTGACCTTGTGCGACCGGCTCCGCTCCAGCCATGGATGCCGCGGCAAGTTGCTCGTAGCAGGCCAGCAACTCAGTCTGCAGCGCCTGCGCGATGGAGCATTCGAGGCGCGAACGCGCGGCGTGGATTGCCGGTGGATCGATTTCGGCGAGGGATTCACCCAGGGTGATTTCATCCGCGAGCGTGAGCATCTCGGCCAGCGTCGCCGGATCGAGATCCGCCTCATCGAAAGCCCTGCGCAAACCGGTCATCCAGGCCCCGAACGCTGGAGCGCCCCTCGCATCGCCTTGCAACTCGGCCATGAACAGATGGCGGATCAGGCCATCGGCGGCCTGCCAACGGTTGAATCCGTCATCCTCATGCGTGGCCAGCACGACAAGGTCGGCCCAATCACCGCGCTGCGCGATCCGCACCGGGGCCGAATAGCCACGCAGCAGCGAGACGATCGGCGCGTGATCCAGATGCCGGAAAGTCAGACTCATGCGTGGTCGATCGAGCAGGATCACGGCCTCATCGATGTCGCCTGCGACGCCGTTGCGTTCGATCTTCAGGCGATTTCCAAACGCATCGAAAAGGGCCAGGGCGACTGGAATCGGCAAGGCTTGCCTCGGCAGGGCGGTTGCGACCGGCGCGAAGCTCTGGGTCAGCTCCAGCGTGTAGCAGTGCGTCTGCGCATCGAATGCACCCTGCGCCTCAAGCACCGGCGTTCCGGCCTGGGTGTACCAGGCCAGCCAGGGAGACAGCTCCCGCTGGTTGGCATCGCCCAGCGCCGCGAGGAAATCCTCGACGGTCACGGCGGCACCGTCGTGACGATCGAAATACAGATCCATGCCGCGACGAAAACCGTCCCTGCCCAGCACGGTCGCCAGCATGCGCACGATCTCGGCACCTTTCTCGTAAACCGTTGCCGTATAGAAATTGTTGATTTCGCTGTATTGCGAGGGCCGAACCGGATGCGCCAACGGCCCCGCGTCCTCGCTGAACTGGTTGCGCCAGAGGACGCGCACGTCTTCAATGCGGCGCAGAGTTCGCGAGGTCTGCTCGGAGACGAACTCCTGCTCGCGATAGACCGTCAGGCCTTCCTTGAGGCACAACTGGAACCAGTCGCGGCAGGTCACCCGGTTGCCTGTCCAGTTGTGGAAATACTCGTGGGCGACGACGGCCAGCACATGCCGGTAGTCGTCATCGGTGGCATGCAGGGGATCCGCCAACAGGTACTTCGAGTTGAAGATGTTGAGGCCGGTGTTCTCCATGGCACCCATGGTGAAATCGTCGGTGGCGACGACATGGAAGACATCCAGCCGGTAGTTGCGGCCGAACCGCTGTTCATCCCAGAGCATGGCCGCCTTGAGGCAATCCAGCGCATACCGACAGCGCGCGATCAGCGGCGCGGGTGCCCAGATCTTCAAGCTCACCAGGCGGCCTTCGGCGGTGCAGTGCCGATCCTCGATGACGGCGAGGCGGCCAGCGACAATGGCAAAAAGATAGCTTGGCTTGGGCTGCGGATCGACAAAGCGCGCCCAATGCCGGCCATCCGCCAGTTCACCGGCACCATCCGGATTCCCGCCGGCCAGCAGCACCGGAAAGCGCGCGCGATCCGCGCGCAAGGTCACCGTGTAGCGGGCCAGCACATCGGGGCGGTCGATCGACCAGGTGATGTGGCGAAAACCTTCGGCTTCACATTGGCTGAGCAGGAAACCCTGTTCCGTGCCACCGCTCAGGTAAAGGCCCTGCATCGCCTTGTTGTCGGCCGGGCGGATGCGGGAACGGGTTTCGATGACGGCCTCGCCGCGCACCGCGTCGAGGAACAGCAACGCGCCCTCGATGCGGTACTCGTCGCTGGCAAGGACGCGGCCATCAAGACGGATCTCCAGCAGTTCGACATTCTCGCCGTCCAGGCGCAGGCCAACGTCCGCCTGTGCCGGATCCTGGATCACGTGCAGGCGCGCGCTGACCCAGGACTGCTCGACATCGAGGTCGAAATCGAGAGCGATCGTCTGCATGCGCCATGCCGGTGGCCGATAGTCCTCGATGCAGGTGAGCGGTTTCTTCATGGCTTGGTCCATGGATCCTTGCAGTCCGCCATCAGAGCATGCGCATCACGGGCTGGGAAGCACTACACCGAAGCGTGGCGTGCCCTGTATTGTGCGCACTCCCCTCGAACCGCATCTGCCCATGACCACGAATGCAGCACCCGAGGCCATCGACTTCGCCGACATCAAGGCTGCCGCCTCGCGAATTGCCGCTCATGCGCTGGTGACGCCGGTACTGCAATCGCGCTCGCTCGATGCCCTGGTCGACGCCGAATTGCTGTTCAAGTGCGAAAACCTGCAGCGCGTTGGCGCATTCAAGTTTCGCGGCGCCTGCAACGCGATCTGGTCGCTGCCCGCTGCACAGGCCGCCAGGGGCGTGGTCACGCATTCCTCCGGCAACCATGGCGCGGCACTGGCCCTCGCCGCAAGCACGCGTGGCATACCGGCCCACGTGATCGTGCCCGAGGGGGCCGTGCGCTCGAAAGTAGCAGCCATTGAAATGTACGGCGCCACCCTGCACCGCTGCGCGGCAACCATCAGCGCGCGCGAGCAGGCCTGCGAACAGGTGCGTGAGCAGACCGGCGCAACCCTCGTGCACCCATACGCGGATGCGCGCGTGATTGCCGGACAAGGCACGGCGGCGATGGAATTGATCGCGCAGGGCGGCCCGCTGGATGTGCTGCTGGCACCGGTCGGTGGCGGTGGCTTGATCAGCGGCAGCGCGATTGCCGCTGCCGCGCTGGCCCCGGACTGCCGGATCATTGCCGCCGAGCCGGCAGGTGCCGCCGACACTTTCGAATCCTTGCGCCAGGGCAAACGCATCAGCGCTTTCGTGCCTGACACGATCTGCGATGGACTGCGCACCCTTGTCGGTGAAATCAACCTGCGCATCATGCGCGCGCACGGCGTCGAGGTGCTGACCGTCGACGACGAAGAAACGATCGCGGCAATGCGCCTGATCTGGCAGCGCATGAAGATCATCGTCGAGCCATCCTCGGCGATCGTGCTGGCGGCGGTGATCAAGCATCGCCAGCGCTTTGCAGGCCAGCGCATCGGCTTGATCGTCAGTGGCGGCAATGTCGACCTGGACGCCTTGCCGTGGCCGGCTCGGCCATCGACTGCGGGTGAAGCCTGAACATGGCCGGCACCACCTCGAAATCCGGCATGGCTGCGCGTGCGCGTGCGCGGGAAGACGGAAAAGCGCAAGGCGACGGCAAGACGCGCTGCAACTGGGCCAGCGGCGCCTCGGTCGACCTGCCTTACCGGCGTTATCACGACGAGGAATGGGGGGTGCCGGTGCATGAGGATCGCCGCCTGTTCGAGTTCATCGTGCTCGAAGGCGCCCAGGCCGGACTGAGCTGGCGCACGGTGCTCGGCAAGCGCGCGGCCTACAGGCGCGCATTCCACGATTTCGACATTGCCAAGGTCGCCGCCATGTCCGATGGCCGCCTCGAAAAGCTGCTCGTCGATCCGGCCCTGATCCGCAATCGCCTGAAGATCTTCTCGGCGCGCAACAATGCGCGCGCGGCCCTGCAGATCATCGACGAGTCCGGCAGCCTGGACGCCTGGCTCTGGTCCTGGGCGGACGGCAAGCCCCTGCTCAATCACTGGCGCTCGCAAGACGAGGTTCCGGCAACCAGCAGCATTTCCGATGCCCTGAGCAAGGCCTTGCACAAGCGCGGCTTCCGCTTTGTCGGCTCGACCATCATGTATGCCTTCATGCAGGCCACCGGCATGGTCAACGATCACCTCAGCGGCTGTTTCCGCCATCCACGAAACCACGGCAAGGCCACACGGGCATGATTGTCACCAACCCCCAGGCATTCCTTCGGGCCGTCGACACGCTCGCCCTGAAAGCCGAGTTCCCGGCCGTTGCCGGCGCGGCCTTCATGGTCAGTCCGAACGGTTTCAGCCTCGCCGCCGAATCCGCCAGCGACAACCGCTACATGGATTTCGCCAGCCCGCCCGATCCGTTGCGCGCCCTCGCCGAGCATGCAGAACTGGCGCACCGTCTCGGCGCAGATGTCCCGCTGATCACCTTTCCCGGCGATCCCGAGGCCATGGACGGCGTATTCCCGAACAACGTCTTCGCCACCGTCCCCGGTCGCCTGATCATCGGTCGCATGCGCCATGCCGTGCGCCAACGCGAAGCTCTGCGCGAGGACATTCGCCACTGGCTCGGTGTCCTGCAGGGCCGGCAAATCATCGATTTGTCGGGGCGTAACCTGATTGCCGAACTGACCGGTGCCCTGGTCATCGACCGCGCCCGCGGCATCGGCTATTGCGGCCTTTCCGAACGCTGCGACATGGCCGGGGTCGAGGCGATGCATGAAGCTTTCGGCCTGCGCCTGACCTATTGTTTCGAGCTGGCGGCCGGCGAATACCATACCAATGTCGTACTCGCGGTGCTCGCCGGTCGCGCGGCGATCATCGCCGCATCGGGGTTCCGCGACCGCGCCGCGGCAACAGCGATTGCGTCGCTGTACGGCGCGCACGTGGTCTGCATCGACGAAGCCCAGAAACAGGCCTACGCCGCCAACGCGATCAGCCTTTCCAGTCGCCGCGTGTGGATGAGTTCGCGTGCCGCCGGCAGTCTCGCGCCGGCGCAGGTGCACACCCTGGAAGACGCCGGCTTCGCCATTGGCCAGGTCGAACTGGGCGAAATCGAGAAGGCCGGCGGCAGCCTTCGCTGTTGTGTCGGCGAAGTCTTTTGACGCGGCGCAAAACCGGCACCGCGCCGCCGCTGAGGATGTCCCGTTCATCAAGTTCAGCGGGAATTCAATGCGCGCCGTCAAGACTGCATCGGTCGGGCTGTCCCGGCGGCCGCCCATGAGAACCCGACTACCAAGATGATTGCGAATCCAGGACGAATCCGACTGTCCGCACTGGCGACGGCGCTTGCAGTCATCCTGACTTCCACCATGGCCGTGGCGCGGGAGATCACGGTGCAGCAAGCGGTGGAGCAGGTGCAACGCGAGACCAGCGCCAAGGTGCTCAGCGTGCAGACCCTGCGCATCGGCAAGCGCAAGATCTACCGGATCAAGATTCTCACGTCGGGCGGCCAGGTGCGCGTTCTGGAAATCAAGGCAGACCAATAACAGGAGATTGCAATGCGTGTACTACTGGTGGAAGACGAGGCACCGCTGCGCGAGACGCTCGCAGCCAGGCTGAAGCGCGACGGCTTTGCGGTCGATGCCGCCGGAGATGGCGAGGAAGGACTTTTCCTCGGACGCGAAGTCCCCTTCGATGTTGCCATCATCGATCTCGGCCTGCCGAAGTTGTCCGGCATGGATCTGGTCAAGCAGTTGCGCGAGGCCGGGCAGAGTTACCCGATCCTCATCCTCACCGCACGATCCTCGTGGCAGGACAAGGTGCAAGGTCTCAAGTACGGCGCCGATGACTACCTGGTCAAGCCGTTCCATGTCGAGGAACTGCTGGCTCGCATCAACGCACTCGTGCGTCGTGCCAGCGGCTGGTCGCGTCCGCTGCTGGAGTGCGGGCCGATCGCGCTCGACACCACGGCGCAGACGGTCAGCGCCAACGGCAACACCGTCGACCTGACCAGCTACGAGTACAAGGTGCTTGAATACCTGATGATGCACGCCGGCGAGCTGGTCTCGAAGGCGGACCTGACCGAGCACATCTACCAGCAGGATTTCGATCGCGATTCCAACGTGCTCGAGGTCTTCATCGGGCGCCTGCGACGCAAGCTTGATCCCGAAAACACGATCAAGCCGATCGAGACGGTACGCGGGCGCGGCTATCGCTTCGCCCTGGAACGCACCGACAACGGTGCCGAAGAGACTGCAACAGCGCCTGCCGTCTGAGAGCGGCCGGTGCCATGGCCCGACCGCTTTCCCTGCAGACCCGATCACTGGCCGCGGCGGGCATCGCCCTCGCGGCCTTTCTCGGCTTGGCGTTCTTTGCCCTCGACCAGGCCTTCTTCGACGCCGCCCTGAGTTCGCAGCGCGAGCGCCTGCAGGGGTACCTGCATGCCTATCTGGCCGGCGCGGACACCAATCGTGCCGGCAACCTGATTCCACCCGAAGTCGGCCCCGATCCGCGCTTTGATCGACCGGGATCGGGTCTCTACGCGATCATCGTCGGCGACAACGTGCGCAACGCGAAGGATCGCCAATGGCGCTCGCCCTCCGCACTCGGACTTGACCTGCCGTTCACCACCGAGCTTGAAAAGGGAGTCAGCGAGTTCTCCGGGCCGCTGCGCTCGGCACAAGGCAACTTGTTCGTGCTTTCCCAGGGCATCGCCTGGAGTGTTGCCAATCGCCCGGAGTTGAAACTGACGGTCAACATCGCCGAAGACGCTGCCACCCTGCAGGCCCAGGTCAAGGCCTTCCGGCGCACCCTGCTGGCCTGGCTGGTTGGCTTGGGCGTATTCCTGATCCTGCTCGTGCTGGCGGTGCTGCGCTGGAGCATGGCGCCCTTGCGCAAGGTTGCCGTCGACCTCAGCCGCGTCGAGCGCGGTGCCGCCGAACACCTCGGCGACCGCTATCCGGCCGAACTCTCGGGTCTCGCCACCAACCTCAACAATTTCATTGATTCCGAACGCGAGCGGCTCAAGCGCTACCGCAACACCCTCGCCGATCTTGCCCACAGCCTGAAGACTCCGCTGGCGGTGATGCGCACCCAGCTGGAAGCGGAAAGCGATGAAAAGCAATTGCGCTGGACAGTTCTGGAACAAGTCGGGCGCATGGACGAGATCGTCGCCTATCAGCTGTCGCGGGCGGCCACATCCGGGCGGCAGACCTTTGCCGCACCGCTGCCCGTGGAACCCTTTGCCGAGGAGATCGTCCGCAGTCTGGAAAAGGTGTACGCCTCCCGACACGTCCTCTGCGAATTCGAGATTGATCCGGACACGCGCTTCCGCGGTGACCAGGGCGACCTGCTGGAACTGCTCGGCAATGTGCTCGAAAACGCCTTCAAGTGGGCCAGGCACAAGGTGCTGTTTTCGGCGCGGCCGCTGAATCCTGCCGACCACCGTTTTGGCGGCATGCACCTGGTCATCGAAGATGATGGGCCGGGCATCGCCGAAGACCAGGTCGAGCACCTGCTGCAACGGGGCGTGCGTGGCGATGAACGCGTGCAGGGTCACGGCATCGGCCTGTCGATCGTGCAGGACATCGTCAAGGCCTACAACGGCAGCCTCAAGGTTTCCCGCTCGGAAACGCTGGGTGGCGCACGCTTCGACCTGCGCCTGCTTGGCAGCTGAGCGCCGCGGACTCAGGCCGAAGCCAAAGCCTCGACTTCCGCTTGCAGGCGCGCCGTGACCTGCTCGCGGCTGTAGTTGGCAAGCACATAATCGCGCGCCTTTTCACCCTGCCTGGAGCGCTTCCGCGCATCCAGCGCGCTCGCCCTGGCAAGCGCATCGACAAACTCGCGCTGGTTGCGATAGATCAGCCCGCTGCCACTCATGTTGACGTGGTCGACCAGCACCTCGCACTGGCCGTTGACGATCATCGGCGTGCCTTGTGCCATCGCTTCGAGGAGGACAATGCTGAGGCTCTCGTACGGTGACGGCTGCACGAAGGCGACGGCACCGGCCATCAGCTCGAACTTGCGTTGCTCCTCGACGAAACCGAGATAGCGAACATCCCGGCGATTGCCGATGCCGAGCACGTCATTGCCGGTCAGCACCAGTTGCAGGTCCGATTGCGGATGGGCAGCCTTGAACGCCGCAAAACCGTCGAGCAACTGCTGGCAGCCCTTGCTGACGTCGATGCGGCCGCAATAAAGCACATAGGGACTGGCTTCCCGAGCCGGCGTGACGAGTTCGGTTGCCACGGTCATGGATACGACATTGCCGCCATCGAGGTTCCAGATGCGCGCGCCGAGGCGACGCTCGGCCTCGGCGTTCCACAGCACGCGAGGCGCCGAGCGGGCCATGTGCGCAAAGGTCTTCAGGTAGGCAGGCGGCTCGTCATGCAGCGCCGGCACCAGCGCCCAGCGCCGATGCGGCATGGCACGGATGCCGTCCAGCGTCATCGGATACAGATAGGGCAGGAAGAACACTGCCGCATAGTCATCGGCATGCGCGGCAAGATGCGCCTCGAGTTCCGGGCAATTTGGCCCCTGCGCGCGGATGAACTCCTCCTCCAGCGCCTCCGGCCAGCAGTAGCGGGCCTGCGGCGGTTTCTCCGCGGAGCGGGCAAACGCATCGAGCAGGTTGCGATGCAGGGAATGGAAGTACGGCGTGCGCCCGCGGGCAACGTGGAAACGGCGGATGCTGATGCCTTCGCGCTCTTCCACCCCAGCCTTGAGATCGTTGTCCCAGCGCATGTAGTCGAAGGCGGTCGAGGTCAGCACCTCGACGGCATATTGCTTCGACAGCAGTTGGGCGTACTGCCAGGCCAGCGCCTCGGCACCGCCGACCAGGCGCTCATGGCAGCGCGGAACGACAATCGCGATCCGGGCACTCACAATACCGGCTCCAGCAGTTTCACGAAGCGCTGGCGCAGGACGTCATTGGAAAACGACTGCCGGTAGCGGCGGCGGCCACGCTCGAGCAGGTCGCTGCGCAAATCATCGTCGGAAAACAGGCGTGCGGCACTGGCCGCATGCAGCCATGGATCCTGTTCCTGCCAGGCGATTCCGGCGTCACCCAGGGTTTCCGGGATTGCACTGGAGGCATGCGCGACGATCGGCGTGCCCAGCGCCATTGCCTCGACCAGTGGCACGCAGAATCCCTCGTGCTCGCTCATCAGCATGAACACATGACTGGCCAGGTACGCCGCCTTGAGCTGGGCTTCGCTGGCGCCATCTATCCACAGTACATGCTCACCGAGGCCATGCTCATCAATGCGCTGCCGGATCGCCTCGGTATAGGCGTGCAATCGTGGATCCACCTTGCCGAGCAGGATCAGGCGCGCCGGCTCCGCATAGGCGCGCACGTAGGCGGAAAATGCCTCGACCAGATGCAGATGACCCTTGTTGGGTGCGACTCGCCCGACCATGAGGAAATTGCGCGCGCCGTCGGTCAGCGCATCGATCAAGGCGACATCCGCCTCGGCTTCGACGATTTCCTGCACACGATGGAACGGAGCGAGTACATGACTGCGTTCGCGTGAAGCGCCAGCCGCGATCAGCTCCTCCAGGTTGTAGCTCGAATCGCCGAGATACATCTCGAATCCCAGCGCGGCAACCTTTTCCAGCTCCTTGCGCCCATTCTCGCAGGCGGTTCGATAGTCGCCTGAATACGCCTGGAAAAATTCGGGGGGCGTTATGTTGTGATACTTCACCATGCGCAATCCGCGGCAGCGCCTCAGCAGATCGAGCGCCAGCGGCCAGCCTGTCGAATAATGATAAATGACCAGATCCTCGGGCCCGCCGGCAAAGGCCATCATTTCCTCGGCGGGCCAGGTCCTGCGCTGCACGCCACTTGAGGACTGGCAGAAGACGCGGGTTTCGATACCCAGTTCATCGAGGATCCGCGCCATTGCCAGGGCGTCGGCTCCGACGGCGTCCTTGCTGGTCAGGACCGGAATCAGGATCGCCGCCTTCATGAATGATCGCCTCGCAGCTTGGTCAGCGAAGCACCGATTTGGCGGATTTGCACTTGCATGTCCACGATCCGATGCTAG
>Ga0209170_1000246_pt1 | contig 25331 bp, 20 predicted proteins | sample KloWWTKNB14_bulk_FD_187178 | JGI IMG/M metagenome (GOLD analysis project Ga0209170, IMG submission 187178) | Active sludge microbial communities from Klosterneuburg, Austria, studying microevolution and ecology of nitrifiers - Klosterneuburg... | ecosystem: Engineered > WWTP > Aerobic digester >...
TACTAATATTTTTTTCTTTTCTAAAAATGTACCTGCACTTATTTCCACAATATATGCGCCTTCATGCAGGTCGCTGATATCAACAGATACTTGTGTTACTTTATCACACTTTATACTTTTTTTAATAGAACCCTGCTGATCATATACTTTTATCCCGCTAATTGTCTTTCCTGATCCGTTTTTTCCAGTTTGCACTGTAACTAATATTTGGCTTATTGCAGGATTAGGTGATACTCTAAAAAACTCTTCGCAAAACACATATACGAGCTTGAACTGTGCCGCAGAAGTGCCACAGTCGTTTATAGCTTCTACACTTATTCCATAATCTAAATCACAAACACCCCTTGGTATTGGTATTTTTGCCCAATTGCTATGAAAAGAGTTTACTAATACTCCATTTTTATACCAATTATAAGTGTTTGCATTCTGAACTTCATCTATTGCCACTTCTATTCTCCCTAATTGTTGATCAATAAGTATAACATCAATAGCACTTGGTTGCAAAGGAGGGAGGTTTGAAACTTCAATATCATCCTCAGTAAAATAATTACCTGATTCTGCTCTTACTCTTACAGTCCCAACGCCTGTAGCTGTAATAGCTGTTTTATTAGTACCTGCTACAGGAGTTAATGTTGCCGGACCAGAAATTAATGTCCAGTTTGTTGAAGAGCAAATCGGACTGGAGTAAATAAATCCATTACATTGGATTGGAGTGTTGTATTGGTGTACTTTGAACCAGTTATTTAGTTGCTGTTCTCTTGGACCTCCAAGCGCAAATAAGGCTCTTGCTCTTAATTTTTGTCCGATAGTAAATAAATTATAAATATTATCATTTACGTAATCCATATAATTCATAAACATTATACTAGGATCAGAAGTGTTACATCTTAATGTCAATTCTGGAAAAGTTGGTGCACCGCCAATATTAAAAATTGAATTACCCTTTTGTTGAGGTGTATCACCAACTAAATCATCAAGTGTACATAAATTGTTATTTGCTTCATCACCCCATAAGTGAAAAAGGTTGAGCCAATGACCGATTTCATGTGTTGCTGTTCTTCCTTTATCAAATCCCGTAAGTGTCCCTCCATTTCTACCAAATGCATTCTTGCCAACCACTATACCATCAAATTGAGGATAAACTGAATAATCAGCAGGCCATGTACCATAACCCAAAAGATCTTCTAAATTACAAACCCAAATATTAAGATAACGTTCAGTGTTCCATGCAACACTCCCATTTGTTGCTGTTTTTATTCCAACAGCGTCATCATCAATCGTCTTATCTGGTCTAAGTTTATTAAAAGTACTAAAAGAGGATAGAGGAGTATATTTTCTAACTACCCCGTTTGTACTATTATCATTTGGGTCTATACAAGCCAATTTAAATTCAATACCAAAATCACTTGCCAAAGACTGAAATACTGACGGAGTATTAATGGCATCTGCATTTAACCTACGGAAATCCTCATTCAGTACATCAATTTGAGATTGTATAGTAGTCATACTTATATTATACCCTGTTCCTTCTGCCTCGCCTCTGTGTAGAACATGTACGACGATCGGAATTACTATAACTCCATTGCCATTAATTAACCGATTACTATATTGGCCTTGATTATTACTATAATTCTGTGTAAAATTCTCTAAATCTATAAACCTTTGATACCTATTTAAAGCGTTAGTTTGAAGCCATTCAAACTCAACGTTTGAATTACATCTTTCTACCTGGCCTATACTTTGCAAATTTAAAAACAAAAAAATAAGAATCGCAAACAGTTGATTAGCTCCCATGACAATTAGTTTAGAATTACAGTTACAAAAAGAGATCAATTTAACTTCATGAGAAACGGAGTGTAGATTCTTATAGGCGTGGATTTAACTATTATTATTTAATAATCTAAAAATAATAAATTCCATTAATTATTTTCTTTCCCATATATTTTCGCCAACAAAGCTGCTAACATATTGATGTTGCATCAGTAATTGGTTTTTGCAAATCATTACAGGTACATGGCTTTTTCTCAAACCTGTATAAAAGCTATAGTAAACCAAAACAGGTAAAGAGTCGGTAGGATAATTTGTAATTTCTAGCATTCTCTGAATTCTGAAACGATAAACAGAATCAGGCAAACCGTTTACAAAAAATCTTGCTGTATCACCTGAAAATTTTAATGATATGCGATCAAAACCTGGAGTATTCGGAGTAATGTATTCGGCACCTCTTAAACGGGTAACCCTGTATTCTTCTGCCCATTCCCAGTTTCCTTTTATATAGTGATTTATTGTATCCATATTTCTTGACAAATCAGTACAACGGACAATAGGAACATAAGGCCCATCTTGTTTTTCTTTCTTACATGCAATGAAAGAAATAGTAATAACAATTAATAAGAATATTGGTTTTTTCATATACTGGGTATAAGTTTGAAATTAAACCATTTTTTTAATAACGACAATACTGCTTTCAAGTTATTTTTTTTAGTAAAAATACTTATGGTTGCTACTAAGGCTTGGGCAAATTCCCCGTACTCCCCGTTCTTACTTTTATTTTCTTCTTACCAGAATTTTCCTTTTCGTATTCTTTTATTTTCAATAAGGCTGGGTCGGTAGCTCTGCGTAAAGAATCTGAAAGCTGTTTCCCTTTACTTATTTCTATAGGCCGTATATCATCATCGCCGGCAAGGCTGCCATCATCAATCTGTAATTTATTCATTACATAAGTTTCAGTGGCTTCCACTCTTCCCCACACCGGATCATAGTAAAACCATTTACCATGTTTCATAGCATAGCCATCATTCTTTACCACTACCCTTTCTACAATTTTAGATGGATCATGAAGATCAAATACAGGCACGGTGTCGTATGCATTTGCCGGGTCAATGGCCCGCCAGCTTTCTTCTCGTTCTTTACCACCGTTATAAGTAAAATATTGTTGCTTACCGTGTAGCTTTCCCCAACGGTAATTTTCTTCGGCAATCTTCACTCCTTCCAGCGAATATTTTTTCCACTCACCTTCTTTCAGATCATTTTCAAAATATCCTTCTGTTTCGTAACCTCTTTCACCACGCAGTTCGGCCACTTTAATAGTCCATGGCCCTTGCTTAAGCCCCTTTAAATCAACTCGGTTAAGTGTATCGCCTCTTACACTAATGATATAGTCTTTCCACTGGCCAAAACCACTTGTAGAAATAAACAGGAAGAGAAGAACAATCAATCGCATAGTTTAGTATGTTTGAGTGAAGCGAAATGCTTCTGATTTAATTTTTTATTATACTGCAATTTACTAACGAAAAACAACTGCTTTTATGTATTGCCTGTTAAAAAATAATTCGTTGCTCAAAAAAGTATTATTACCAGCCATTTACACCATTTTTTGTTTAGCATTTACTCCTTTTGCTTATTCACAGGTAAATCCAACTCCTGCGGCAGAAAGAATGCAAAGTATGGAACAACGACGTAAACTCGAATCCAATTCGTTGCTTAAAGAAGTTCCTTTCAGAAATATCGGGCCTTCTATCATGAGCGGCCGTGTGGTGGATATTGATGCAAATCCTGGAGATCCTACTGAATTTTATGTAGCCTATGCTACCGGTGGATTATGGCATACTACTAACAACGGGCAAAGCTTCACTCCTATCATGGATAGCCTTGATATGTTGTTCATCGGTGATATTGCGGTAAACTGGAAAACAAAAACAATTTGGCTTGGCAGCGGCGAAGTAAACAGCAGCCGTTCTTCTTATGCAGGTGTTGGCATGTATAAATCTAACAACAATGGAAAGACTTGGGAATACCTTGGCTTGCCAGAATCGCATCATATTGGTAAAATACAATTACATCCTACCGATAATAACATCGCCTGGGTAGCAGCGTTAGGACATTTATATTCTGCCAATAAAGAAAGAGGTGTTTATAAAACAACCGATGGCGGAAAAACATGGAAACAAACTTTGTATGTAGACGATAATACAGGTTGTGTGGATCTTGATATTAATCCATCCAATCCCAATGAAGTGTATGCAGGCATGTGGTACCGTGTACGCCGTGCCTGGAAGTTTGAAGAAAGCGGAAAGACAAGCGGCATTTATAAAAGTAATGATGGTGGCGAAACATGGAAACTGGTTTCCGGTGCTGGCTCTGGTTTTATGACAGGAGATAAAATTGGGAGAATTGGATTAAGTGTTTATCCAAAAAATCCAAACATCATTTATGCAGTCGTTGATAATAACACCGCAAAACCTGCTGAAGAAAAGAAAAATGATACCCTTTATAAAAAAGAAGATTTTAAAAATATCACCAAAGAGCAGTTTGCACAATTGAAGACAAACCTCATTGATACTTTTTTAAAAGTGAACCGCTTTCCCCGCAAATATAATGGAGCAGATATAAAAGAACTGATAGCTAATGGCAAAGTGCCGCCAACAGCCATCTGGGATTATTTAGATAGCGATGATGGTTTTCAGAATACCGGTATTGCTGGTTGCGAATTTTACCGTAGCGATGATGGCGGACAAACATGGAGAAAGACACACGACAAACCCAATGGCAACTTCAACACCTATGGATATTATTTTGCAAAAGTATATGTGTCGCCTTATAACCCTGATAAGATATTCTCCATGGGTTTCATTGCACAGATATCAACCGATGGTGGCAAAACATTCAAAACAATTGATAAAGGGAATGTGCATGCCGATCACCATGCACTTTGGATCAATCCAAAAAGAGATTCACATATTATTAATGGAAATGATGGCGGCACTAATATAAGTTATGATAATGGCGACAATTGGTTCAAAGCAAATACTCCTGCGGTAGCACAGTATTATGCAATAACTGTTGATGATGCAAAACCTTACAATGTATATGGTGGCTTACAAGATAACGGAAGCTGGTGGGGACCATCTACCCACAAAGAAGATATTAGTTGGATAGATAACGGCCAGTATGGATTTAAAATGATAAATGGTGGTGATGGAATGCAAGCACAGGTAGATACCAGAGATAATGCCACCGTGTATTCGGGTTCGCAGTTTGGAGTGTACAGCCGTTATAACAGAAATCAAAGAGGTGCTCAGAAGTTCATCCGTCCGCAACATGAGTTGGGTGAAAAGCCATTGCGGTTCAATTGGCAATCTCCTATCCTTTTAAGTAAACACAACCAGGATGTTTTATTCTTTGGAAGTAATCGCATCTATCGTTCATTGAACAAGGGAGATACAATGATTGCAGTAAGTGCTGACCTAACTAATGGCAGAGTAACAGGCAATGTTCCCTACGGCACTCTAACTACTATTTCAGAATCACCGATTCGTTTTGGAGTAATTTATACCGGAACAGATGATGGCAATATCCATATCAGTAAAGATGCTGGCTACAGTTGGAAGCAACTGAATCAAACAAAAGCAACAACACCTGCAAAAAAGGGTTCTAAAACATCGACTACTGACTCCAGACTCCAGACTAATCAACTCTGGGTAAGCCGTGTCACCGCATCGCAACATAATGTTTCAAGAATATATACTTCGTTAAACGGTTATCGCTTCGATGATTTTGCACCTTACTTATATTTAAGTGATGATTATGGAACTACTTGGAAAAAGATTGGAACCAATCTTCCATACGAACCCATCAATGTGGTAAAAGAAGATCCAAAAGATGAGAATATAATTTATGTTGGAACAGATGGTGGCTTGTATGTAAGCTTCGATAAAGGAAACAGCTTTATGCTATGGAATGCCGGCACACCAAAGTCGATGCCGGTGCATGATATTGCTATACAGGAAAGAGATAATGAAATTGTTTTGGGCACACATGGCCGAAGTATCTATATCGCTAAATTAGATGATGTACAAAAACTAAAACAAGATCCGGAATGGATGAAAAAGAAACCGAAGAAAGAATCAAACCGGAGAAATGCTGTGGAAGATGATGAATCAGTTCCTGAATAAAATGGCCAATTGCGCTGATTATACATTATAAAATGCCATAAAATACCCGTCTAAGGGTATAGAAACCTTTTATATCAAGTGTATTTTTGATAATCAAGCAGACAAAAAACTGTTTGTTTATCAAAAATTAGTAAATTTATTTCTAAACCACATTCATCACTAAACTATTAAACAGTTATGAAAAAGATCAAGTTGATGCTTGCCGCTGCTTTTCTCTTCTCCATGTCAGCAGCTTTCGGCCAAGCAGAAAAAACAATTTCTTCGATGAAAGAAGGTGCAAAGCTTACAGATGCTGATATTGGCTTTCTGAGCATGGTATCTAATGCAGACCTTTCAGCAAGCCGTGGTAGTTCTAAAAAAGAAGCTACAATTAAAGGCGTTAGCTACACTGCAGGCAAAACATTATCGAATGCAGATGCAAAAGCTATTACTGGTGCCATCATGGATTTCCAGAAGGATTACAAAGCACCTGATGCATCTCGTGGTGCCGGTATGTGTTACTACTGGTATTACTATTGCGATGGTTGGGGATATTGCTATTGGTACAAGTATTGGTACTATTGCTAAAAAAATTAAAAAAGCCGGTTCAGACCGGCTTTTTTAATGCGTATAATCAAGTAAGTTACAATCAAACCTCCGTCTATATTTGAACGATGGTTTCTTTATCATCCTATTTATTATGCCTTCTTCTTCCGCCTCAATGCAAACACCAAAATCAATATCAACAACAATGCTCCACCACCAATATAATAATACATCGTGTCAATACCTTTTGGTTCTTTATCCAATCCTTTATTAATATTACTCTCTGTTTCCTCAATAAATTTATCTACAAATGGGAAAGATCCATTCATCTTTTTCACTTCTTTAAACTTTACTAATGCTTTATTATACCAAGCTTTATCAAAAAGATCCAACGCACTTTCATATGCCAACGAAATATCACTCATCTCAGGCTTTACATCTGCCTTTTCAATAAACTCTTGAACGATTGTAACTGGCACTATAAAATTCATACCCTGCACTTCCTGCCCTCTTTGTTGATCAATACTACCGAACGTAGCAAGACCAATCACTTCACCTTGTTCATTCGATACTGGCCCGCCACTGTTACCATGTGTTATAGAAGCATCTGTTTGCAATACTTCCCAACCATCTTTCATATTTTTCTTAGCACTTACCAATCCTCTTGTAAGTGTAGCTTCTGAAATAGATTTTTCTGAAATAAGTGGATGAAAAGTTGCTACTGCCGGATACCCCAATGCATACACCTGATCACCTACTCTCATTCCCTTATCATCACCAATGCGAATGGTTGGGTAAACATGCTTCTTTGTCAGTTTCAAAATCGCAACGTCCTTTCCAGGTATAGAGGCACCTTGCGTTACAATTTTTGCAGGAATTACCATTGGAATAATTTCATTCTTATCTCCCGAAATACCCATCACCACACTAAATTCTTTTTTTATATTTCCTACTGATAAGGTTTGCGAAAAATACCAACTGTTGGCATCTGTCAATAGTTTTGCTTCTTCTTCTGTAAGCTTCCGTCCCATTGATTCTTCCATATCTTTTGAATCCTCTTCAATTATTTCCTGGAAAGCCTGTTCAGCAAAATTCTTCTTCATTGTTTCGCTATTTTCATCCACCACATGAGCATTGGTAATTACATAACCATCTGGGGTAATAATAAAACCCGAACCCATCATTGTTGTATTTAATTCCTTGCTCACTGTTTCATTTCCCTTCATCATATACTTTGAAATATTGGTACAAAAAGCTTTGATGTATAGATTCCAGAACAAATCGGTGGTAAACATATCCTCTTCCTCTAGCCCCTCTTTTACTTCCAATGCCAATTCCTTCAATGCTTCTTCATCAAACACAGGTTTAATAGCACTAACAGTTCCTTTAAAAGTGGCCTGTATCATTACAGTACCCGGTTTGTTGCGTTCGGCAATTTGTACAGGCGATAATGTTTTTTGCGCAATAGTGGTAATGGAAAAGATAATCGCAAGAAAGAAAAGTAACTTCTTCATGGTGGTTGGTTTTAGTGAAAATATTTATTCTGCAACAGAATTTTCTCCCCTGAAAGGGGGATTCTGTACTCTTATTTCGAAACAAAATATTCCATGGCTAACTCGTAGCCCTTCAATCCTAAACCGAAAATGCTGCCAACAGCTTTTCCACTCAGGTGAGAGAATTTGCGAAAGTCTTCTCTTGCATGCACATTAGAAATATGTACTTCCACCACAGGAGTTTTAATAGCGGCAACAGCATCACCTATTGCAACAGAGGTATGCGTATAAGCAGCAGCATTTAAAATAATGCCATCGTATTCAAAACCGATACGTTGTAATTCATCTACCAACTCGCCTTCCACATTGCTTTGAAAATAGCTTACCTCAACGTTGGCATATTTGTTCCTCAACGTTTCCAGATATTCTTCAAACGGCATATTTCCGTAGATATCTGTCTCCCTTTTGCCGAGCAGGTTTAGATTAGGTCCGTTGATGATGGCGATTTTCATTCCCCGAATATAATTTAAAAACTGGAGTTGTTGTATGGAGAGTGATAAACCACAGTGTCGCTGGGTACACGGTGAAACACAGCGAAAGCCTCCGTGTTGCTTTGTGCCTTTGTGTCTCCGTGGTTCAAAAAAATCAATTCTTCTATGCCTTTATTAATTCAATAAACTCATCAAACAAATAACGGCTATCATGCGGCCCCGGTGTAGCTTCCGGGTGATATTGAACAGAGAAAGCAGGTTTGCCTTTCACTCGTATGCCCTCAATGGATTTATCATTCAGGTTTACATGAGTTATTTCCAGGTGGTCAGCTTTCTTCATCGCTTCAGGGTCCACACCAAAGCCGTGATTCTGCGTAGTAATTTCAGAACGGCCTGTTACTAGATTCTTAACCGGGTGGTTAAGCCCTCTATGGCCATGATGCATTTTAAAAGTAGGAATATCATTTGCTCTTGCCAGCAACTGGTGACCGAGACAAATACCAAATACCGGTTTTTCTTCTTTCAGAATTTCTTTCAGTGTGTTCACTGCATAGTCCATCGGTGCAGGATCGCCGGGGCCGTTGGAAATAAAATAACCATGTGGTTCAAATTTTTTCACTTCCGCCAGAGTAGTTTTTGCAGGAAATACTTTTACAAAAGCTCCCCGCTCCACCATGCAGTTCAATATATTCCGCTTCACTCCATAATCCATTACTGCAATGCGGATGGCAGATTTTGCATCACCCATTTCATAAGCTTCTTTAGTGCTAACAACAGAAGCCAGTTCCAACCCATCCATATCCGGCACTTCGGCCAGTTTCTTTTTCAGCAGCTCTATATCTATCGTCTCGGAAGATATGATGCAGTTCATCGCACCTTTGGTACGAACATGTGACACCAATGCCCTTGTGTCCACACCTTCTATCGAAACAATATTATTATCTTTCAGGTAATCGTTCAGCGAACCTTTCGCCATTTTGCGGCTGTACTGGTCTTCCAGGTTACGTCCAATTAATCCGTTTATTTTCACACTATCGCTTTCCACATCCGCTTCCTTTACACCATAGTTACCGATATGCGCCGCATTCATTATCAGTATCTGCCCAAAATAACTCGGGTCGGTAAACACTTCCTGGTAACCGGTCATGCCGGTATTAAAACAAATTTCACCGGTGGTTGTGCCAATAGCACCAAAAGCCTGTCCGTGAGCAACAGTTCCATCAGCTAACAATAAAACGGCGGGAAAAGGTTTATCAGTCATTCTTCTTTTTTATCCCCTACCGGGTGGGGTTGGGGTGGGTTAATTACAAATTGCGCAAATGTAAGAAGGAACGGGCATTTATTCAGAAGACTTTCTTCAGCAGTTATGCACAGATTTTTCTGTCGTGCCGGGCTTCGTTTTGTCATGCCGACGAAGGAGGCATCTTGTATCTTTCTATACTCCGAAATTTTAGTGAAGAATTATGTGCCAAGCTGCATTACTACTAGCGTCGTCTGTTGCGCACTCTTCAGGGTTCTGTAATTCTATTGAGCAGTTTGAAATACACAATCCGCCTCGGCAGTAACACTTCAAAAAACGATATGCTAAGTTTAGCATTTTCTTTATCAACCATATAAATTTAAGAATCACTTTATTTGCATTTTCAAATACATTCTAAATGACTACCATTCGTAAAGCAACTGTAGCAGACGTTGAACTATTAGCCGAACTCGGCAGGCAAACATTTATTGAATCACATGGGCACAGTGCAGCAACAGAAGATGTAGAAACATATATAAACACAGCTTACAATCCCGAAGCCTGCAAACAAGAATTAGAAGATGCAAATAACATCTACCATTTTATTTATTACAACAATCAACTAGCAGGTTTCTCAAAAATCATTTTGAACAATGCTGCACTTGGTGTAGCAGCTACCAACATCACAAAGCTGGAAAGAATATATGTGTTGAAGGCCTGTTATAGTATGAAGCTTGGTCTTGCTCTACTCAATTTTAATATTGATTTATCTAAACAATATCAACAGTTTGGCATGTGGCTTTATGCATGGATTGAAAATGAAAGGGCTGTTAATTTTTATAAAAAAGCTGGCTTTATAATTATCGGGAGTTATGATTTCAAAATTTCTGCTACGCATACAAATCCTAATCACCGGATGTTTCTGAAGTATTAGTTACCTTTCAAACCCATGACAATGGGTAAAGCCGGGTAATAGTATTAACAGAATAAAATGAATAACCAACTCCACTTTCGACTGGCAACTATCAATGACCTATATTACATAGTAAGTATGCTGGCAGATGACACATTAGGCGCATCTAGAGAAAAAGCAAGTATGCCACTTTTACCTGAATATATAAAGGCGTTTGAAATAATAAGTGCGGATCCTAAACAGGAACTAATAATAGTTGAAATGAATGGAGAAACAGTTGGAACTTTTCAGCTAACCTTTATTCAGAATATTGCTCATCGGGGTGGTTTAAGGGCACAGGTAGAATCAGTACGAACACATGCTACACACAGGGGAAAAGGTATTGGTAAAAAAGTATTTGAGTATATAATAGACAGGGCAAAAGAAAAAGGCTGTGTGTTATTGCAGCTTACTTCAGATAAACAACGACCCGATGCGATTCGGTTTTATGAAAAATTAGGCTTTGTTACTTCCCATGAAGGAATGAAGATTAAATTGAAATGAGTAAAACTCATTTTCTTCTTTTATTGCCAGAAAATTTTTCCTTGATCACATCTTGCACATTCACTCCGCTTATTTTACTTTTCAGCCAGGAAATCACATCGAGGTAAACAAAGGCACGGCTTTCCAAAGCATTTCCTTCATACTTTTTGAGCTTTGCTAAAAGTTTTTCAAACTCTGGCTTCAACGCTTTTGCACCAACATGGAAGGAACGGCGCAGGAATGCAAACATCTCCTCTTCTACCTTACTCAGGTTTTCCATTTTGGCCATATAGCGATAGACAGACTTTATTAAATACTCCAGAAGATCAAAATTCCCTAACTCATAATGTGCAATCAGGTGCAGCAACCGTGAATAACATTGCAGGTCGGTTCGCAGATCACCTTTTTGATTGATAATACGGTTGAGGTAATCAATCGCCTTTTCATTATCGCCACTGCCAAAATACAAACAGGCAATTTTATAATAGAATACCAATACACGGTGTGTATCCAGATACAATCCATACTCTTTCAGCATCTCTTCCAGGAAAGGAACAAGGCGAAGACCTTTAGTAAAGTTCCCTTGCAGGAAATATAAATTGATTCTTGCCGTATATAAATACTGGTAAGCAAGAATTCTGTTGTTCTCATTCTCTTGTAAAAATTTTTGCTTAGTAAATTGTTCAAACTGTTTGATGCTCTTCGCCAATTTGTCCTGACTCAATAAACTGAACTGTGCGGTCATCAAATTGTGTACGCCTTTTATATAACTGGCGGTTTCTGTTTTTAATAACTCAGGGTAAGCTGTAAATGCATCTACCCATTTTTGTGAGTAGCGGTAGTACTGTAAAAAATCCTGACGGATAAATGCATACCAAACATAACTCTGATACAAATACAATTTTTCATAAAAGCCAGTTGCCTTTACAGCATTAGCAGGAAGTTTCTTTTCAAAAAAATTCTTCAGTTCTGCAATATCTTTACTGTTTCGGGCATGGCCGTTTTTTATGTACCAGCTATATAATTGCAACGAAAGATTTGAAAGTTGGTTAACAAGTGTGATTTGATTATTCACTGAATCAGATTCAGCAGTTAAGAGGTCGGCTTTATTCTGAATACTTCTGGTAATATATAATGACTCAATCTTCTTTTCGAAAAAAAGTGCCTGTTGCAAAAAAGTAAGTTGCTGATGAGCTTTAGCTGTTTCTTTTAATCGTTCCAGCATTTTCAAACTCTGCAGATACAATCCTTTATTATATAAGATGCGGGCATGATCCATTTGCTCATGCAAGTGAATATCAATGTTGGCTTCATCTCTTATCAGCCGCAGGCTAGACAAAATTTGTTTGTATAAATTTGCCTTGATGTTTGATAACTGCTGTTTCTTTACACTCTTCGTTTTCTTCAGCAATTCCTTTTCATTGTAGTCATTCATTTTATCCAGCGCATCGAATAACTGAACAACCTTCAGGTCTTCAGTAGCCGAATTTCTTTTTGCATAGAGCTTAAAATTCCGCTTCTCACTCTTTTCCAGTGATTTAACCAGTTGAAACAAGGCATCTGTTGAGCGGTTGGGCATTGTAATTTAAATATTTAAAATTCTTACCAGTAAAGGGTTTCAGCGAAATCGCCATCCTTTAAAAGCTGTAAAACTGGTTCCATTATGATTTCTCCTTGCATTTTATCCATTCTAATTTAGTTGCGCAGGTAGTTTATCCGGCCGGACAGCCGTACAAAAATAAGCAGCTTGTAATCTTAACTCACTTATTTATCAATTTATTATGGCAGAAGGAAAAGTTCAGATTTTTGACACCACACTACGGGATGGCGAACAGGTGCCCGGTTGTAAATTGAATGCGAATGAAAAGCTGGAACTTGCTTTGCAACTAGAATACTTAGGTGTAGATATCATTGAAGCAGGTTTTCCCATCTCCTCTCCCGGCGATTTTGATTCTGTAAGCCAGATTGCTAAAGCGGTTAAGAAAGCAACAGTATGTGCATTGAGCCGTGCTGTTCAAAAAGATATTGAAGTAGCTGCGGCTGCAGTAAAACATGCTGCTCGCCCAAGGATACATACTGGCATTGGCACTTCTGATCTGCACATAAAAGCAAAATTCAATTCTACTCAAGATGAAATTTTAGCAAGAGCAATACAATGTGTAAAATGGGCAAGAAATTTTGTGGATGATGTAGAGTTCTATGCGGAAGATGCAGGCAGAACAGATAATGAATATTTAGCAAGAGTAATAGAAGCCGTTATAAAAGCTGGTGCTACTGTGGTTAATATCCCTGACACAACAGGTTATTGTTTACCACATCAGTACGGAGAAAAAATTGCTTACCTCGTTAATAATGTACCTAATATAGATAAGGCGATTATTTCCTGTCATTGTCATAATGATTTAGGATTAGCAACTGCCAATTCGATAGCAGGTGTTATTGCCGGTGCAAGACAAATTGAATGTACCATCAATGGTTTGGGCGAAAGAGCAGGTAATACTTCTTTGGAAGAAGTAGTGATGGTTATTAAACAACATAAACATCTTGGGTTATATACAGATATTAAAACTCAACAATTAAATCCGATTAGCAGACTTGTTTCAGATACTATGAGGATGCCGGTGCAGCCAAACAAAGCAATTGTAGGTAGTAATGCATTCTCTCACTCATCCGGCATACATCAGGATGGATTTTTGAAAAATGCTGATACATATGAAACAATAAAACCAGAATCCGTAGGCGCCGATAGTTCCAAAATAGTTTTGACTGCCAGAAGCGGAAGAAGTGCATTAGCATATCGCTTTCAAAATCTCGGATTTCAATTTGACAAGCAGGATGTGGATGTATTGTATGATGAATTTTTAAGAGTCGCCGACAGTAAAAAAGAAGTACAAGACAATGATCTTACTTCTATCGGAAAACAATATCAAAAAAATACAGCAACAGCATAATTACAATGGGCAAAACACTATTTGAAAAGATCTGGGAGAAACATATTGTCAAAACAATTGACCACGGCCCTTCTGTTTTATATGTCGACAAGCATTTTATACACGAAGTAACTAGTCCGCAGGCATTTACCGGATTAAATAACAGAGGCATCAAAGTATTAAGACCTAAGCAAGTTGTAGCAACAGCAGATCATAATGTACCAACCCTAAATCAGCACTTACCTATCAAAGAAGAATTAAGCAGGTTACAAGTGGAAGCATTAATAAAGAATTGTGCAGAACATGATATTGAATTATACGGTCTTGGTCATCAATACCAGGGAATCGTACATGTTATTGGCCCCGAATTAGGAATTACGCAACCGGGTATGACAATTGTTTGTGGTGATAGTCACACTTCTACACATGGAGCATTCGGCGCTATTGCTTTTGGCATTGGCACCAGTGAAGTAGAAATGGTAATGGCTACGCAATGCTTATTGCAAAGCAAACCAAAGATGATGCGGATAAATGTAGACGGTGTATTAAATAAAGGAGTAGTATCAAAGGACATTGTGTTATATATACTTTCAAAAATTACAGCAAGTGGTGCGACTGGTTATGCAGTAGAGTTTGCAGGTTCTGCAATCCGTTCGCTTTCTATGGAAGCCAGAATGACGATTTGCAACATGAGTATTGAAATGGGCGGTCGTTGTGGATTGATTGCGCCAGATGAAACAACATTTGATTATATCAAAGGAAGAGAGTTTGCTCCCAAAGCAAATGAATGGGAAAAGAAGAAAACAGAATGGTCTACTTTATTTTCTGATGGTAATGCAAAATTTGATAACGAGATATTTATTAATGCCGAAGAAATAGAACCAATGATTACTTACGGCACAAATCCGGGAATGGGCATTGGCATAACAAAAAATATTCCGACAACAAAAACAATCAATGATAATGACAGATCAGGTTTGTCAAAATCTTTAGCCTATATGGGACTGGAACAAGGTCATGCTATTAAAGGACAGAAGATAGATTATGTTTTTATCGGCAGTTGCACAAATTCAAGAATAGAAGATTTAAGAATGGTCGCCTCTTTTGTAAAAGGGAAAAAGAAAGCGGCTGATGTTGAAGTTTGGATTGTTCCCGGAAGTAAGCTAGTAGAAGCACAAGCAATCGCAGAAGGCATTGATAAAGTTTTTGAAGAAGCAGGGTTCATGTTACGTCAGCCCGGCTGTTCTGCATGTTTGGGAATGAATGAGGACAAAATACCTGCTGGTAAATATTGCATTAGCACCAGTAACAGAAATTTTGAAGGCAGGCAAGGTGCTGGCGCAAGAACCTTATTGGCAAGTCCATTAACAGCTGCAGCAGCAGCTATTACAGGTGTAGTAACAGATGTAAGAGAAATGTTACCCCCAACCCCTAAAGGGGAGTTAGCAACAACCTTTACAGAAGCTTAAATTTTTTATATTATTAAAACAATAATTATTTGGCAACCAATAAAGAAAATACAAAACTAAGTTCCCCCTTTAGGGGGACAGGGGGCTTCAAATCTCGTTTCGTTCCAATTAACAATGAGAACATTGACACCGATCAGATCATTCCTGCCCGTTTTTTAAAAGGAACTACAAAAGATGGTTTTGGAAAAAACCTTTTCAGGGATTGGCGATATGATAATGATGATGAATCTAAAACTATTGCTCACTTTCCATTGAACATGTCGCAGTTTGATGGTGAAATTTTAGTAGCAGGGAAAAATTTCGGTTGTGGCTCCTCAAGAGAACATGCGGCATGGGCAATACTCGATGCAGGATTCAGAGTGGTAGTATCCAGTTTTTTTGCAGATATTTTTAAAAACAACGCCTTGAACAATGGAGTACTTCCCGTGCAAGTAAGTGATGCATTCCTACAAAGAATATTTCTTCAGGACAACAATACTGAATTAACTGTTGATCTAGAGAACCAAAGTATCACTATTAATTCAACAGGAGAACAAGAAAGTTTTGAAATCAGCTCTTATAAAAAAACTTGTCTCTTAAATGGCTATGATGATATTGATTATTTATTAAGCATAAGACCGGATATAGAAAAATACGAGACAGAAAAGAATTATTAAATATTAAAACTATAAAGCCCCTTTAGGGGTTTTGGGTATATGAAAAAGAAAATAACAGTTATCGAAGGCGACGGCATCGGACCAGAAGTAACAAAACAATCCATTCATGTTTTAAATGCTATTGCAAAATTTTATAATCATGAGTTTGAATACACTTATTGTTTAATGGGTGCTGTTGCCATTAACAAAACTGGCGATCCATTGCCTAACGAAACCATCGAATCGTGTCTTGAAAGTGATGCCATTTTATTTGGTGCAATCGGTCATCCAAAATATGATAATGATCCGAATGCAAAAGTAAGACCGGAGCAAGGCTTACTGAAACTTCGAAAGTCTTTACAGCTCTTTGCTAATATCCGTCCGGTAACAACTTATTCATCATTACATCACTTGTCTCCTCTAAAGACTAAAAATATTAAAGATGTAGACTTTGTAATCTACCGTGAGTTAACCGGAGGAATTTATTTTGGTAAAAAAGAATTATCAGAAGATGGTAATCAAGCGGTGGATGAATGTACCTACAATGTTGAAGAGATTGAACGCATTACTCATTTAGCATTCCAGGCTGCAAAGCAAAGAAAAAAACATTTGACATTGGTAGACAAAGCCAATGTACTTGAAACTTCAAGACTGTGGAGAAAAGTAGTGCAGGGCATGTGTGCTCAATATCCTGACGTAGTAGTTGACTATTTGTTCGTTGATAATGCTGCCATGCAAATCATTCTTAATCCAAAACAGTTTGATGTAATCCTTACGGAGAATATGTTTGGAGATATCATCAGTGATGAAGCCAGTGTGATAAGTGGTTCTTTAGGATTGTTACCTTCTGCTTCAATTGGGAAAGGAGCAGCTTTATTTGAGCCAATACATGGTTCTTATCCACAGGCGGCAGGAAAAGATATTGCCAACCCCATGGGTTCTATTCTTTCTGCAGCAATGTTGTTAGAACATTTAAAAATGAAAGATGAAGCGGCTTTAGTAAAGCAGGCAGTTGAATGGACATTAGTGAATGGGTTTGTAACGAAAGACATTGATAATGTAAATTTTTATTTCACCTCTACCCTTGGCGAATTGATCTGTGATTATATAAGTGGAAATGTTCCGGGTTCTGGTAAGAAAGAAAATATTGAGTTGAGAAAGTCAACTATTATATAAAGTATAAAGTCAGCCGCTAACAACGGTTCGTCCTTTTTTAAAATAATTTTTGCTTGTTTAGTTCTTTTATTAAAATGGCGGGTGTATATTTACAATTGACACTACATCATGTTGAAGAATAACACATATAGTATTATTACCTCTGTTGCCACGATTATTATTGTGGTGGTGATTATTATATCTTCTTCAATCGGAGGTGGTGCATGACTATAAATTAAAAAACTAAATATACTCAACCCGCCTCCAAGAGGCGGGTTTTTTTATACCCGAAACAACAAATAAAAACTATGTATTATAACGAAAACACAATTATCTATTTCAACGGGCAGTTTGTAAAAGCTGCTGAAGCAAAGATTGATCTGTACAGCCAATCACTACATTATGGCTGTGCTGTTTTTGAAGGTATCCGTTCTTATAAAACTGCCAGTGGCAAAACAAAAATCTTTAAAGAAGTTGAACATTTTGAAAGATTGCAACACTCTGCCGAAGCAGTTAACATGCCTTACTCATGGACTACCGAAGAACTGATTGCTGCAACGTATGAATTATTGGGAAAAAACAATTTGCTAGATGCTTATATCCGGCCTATTGTTTATGCCCCGGCTAATATGGGTTTCGTAGAAAATAAAGAATCTTTTATCGCTATACAGGCATGGGAAATGCAGCCTTTCCTTGGAGACAAACTATTAAACGTAATGAGCTCTTCTTTTCAGCGTCCTAATCCAAAAGGGTTTAAGATTACCGCAAAAGTTAGTGGACATTACGTAAACTCAATACTTGCCAGTCAGGAAGCAAAAACAAAAGGATTTGATGAAGCTTTATTAACTGACATGAATGGGTTTGTGGCAGAAGGACCTGGCGCCAATGTATTTTATGAAAAAGACGGAAAATTATTTACACCATCAGTAGGGAATATTTTACCAGGCATAACAAGAGCCACCGTTTTGGAAATATGTCAGGAATTAGAAGTTGAAGTAGAAGAAAAAACTATTACAGTTGAAGAACTAAAAAAAGCTGATACTGCTTTTTTCTGTGGTACTGCAGCAGAAGTAATTGGGTGGGAAAAATTGGATGACACTGTCTTTCCAAAAGCATGGAATGATTCAGTTAGTAAAACAATACAAGATGCATATAAAAACAAAGTAATTGGAAAAGCATTGCAGGTAGAAGAAGTAGTTGCATAATGCTGAGTAATGATATGCAGCTGAAGGGTGCGACGCAACGAAGACGATAGTAGTACAGGCGATGACAAACAAAAAATAAAATGGCAGAAGAAATTATAAATATAAACGACCAAACTCCTTCCCCTTCGGGGAAGGTTGGGATGGGGCTTAATAAATATTCGAAGACTTTAACACAGGACATAACACAGCCAGCAGCGCAGGCTATGTATTATGCTATCGGTTTTAAAGAAGAAGATTTTAACAAAGCACAGGTAGGCATAGTAAGTATGGGTTGGGATGGTAATCCTTGTAATATGCATCTGAATGATTTGGCAACTACTGTTAAAGAAAGTATTAATGCAACAGAAGGTGTATTGGGTTTGCGTTTTTATACCATTGGTGTTAGTGATGGAATCAGCATGGGTACAGATGGCATGCGGTATAGTTTAGTAAGCCGTGATTTAATTGCGGATAGCATTGAAACAAATGCTGGTGCACAATATTACGATGCCTTGATAACAATTCCGGGTTGTGATAAAAATATGCCTGGGTCTATTATGGCAATGGGCAGATTGAACCGGCCTTCTATTATGTTATACGGAGGCACTATTGCTCCAGGTCATTATAAAGGAGAAGATTTAAATATAGTTTCTGCATTCGAAGCGTTGGGACAAAAGATTGCGGGAAATTTAAGCGAAGCAGATTTTAAAGGCATTGTACAACATTCTTGTCCGGGTGCAGGTGCCTGTGGAGGTATGTACACTGCCAATACTATGGCAAGTGCAATTGAAGCGTTGGGCATGAGCTTACCTAATTCATCTTCTAATCCTGCACTGAGTAATGAAAAACAAAAAGAATGCGAAGCAGCAGGAAAAGCAATAAAGATTTTATTAGAGAAAGATATAAAGCCTTCAGATATTATGACTCGTAAAGCATTTGAAAATGCAATTACAGTAGTGATGGTATTGGGAGGAAGTACCAATGCTGTGTTGCATTTGATTGCAATGGCAAAAAGTGTGAACGTTGAATTATCGCAGGATGATTTTCAAACAATCAGTAACAAAGTACCGTTGCTGGCAGATTTTAAACCAAGCGGAAAATATTTAATGCAGGATCTGCATGTGCATGGCGGCGTTCCTGCAGTAATGAAATATTTACTGAGTAAAGGATTGTTGCATGGCGATTGCCTGACAGTAACTGGAAAAACAGTGGCAGAAAATTTAGCAGATGCTCCATCACTTGATTTTGAAAAACAAAAAATTATTATGCCGCTGGAACAGCCATTGAAAGTAACAGGGCATTTACAAATATTGTATGGCAACCTTGCAGAGAAAGGAAGTGTGGCAAAAATTTCCGGAAAGGAAGGAGAAAAGTTTGAAGGAACAGCAAGAGTATTTGATGGAGAAAAAGATTTGATAGCTGGCATCTCATCAGGTAAAGTGCATGCAGGTGATGTTGTCGTAATTCGTTACATCGGGCCAAGAGGTGCGCCGGGTATGCCAGAGATGCTAAAACCTACAGGTGCTATCATCGGTGCAGGGTTAGGAAAATCTGTTGCACTGATTACAGATGGAAGGTTCAGCGGAGGTACACATGGTTTTGTTGTTGGCCATATTACTCCCGAAGCATTCGACGGTGGATTGATTGCTTTGGTAAAGGACGATGACATCATCGAAATTGACGCAGTTAATAATACGCTGACATTAAAAGTTTCAGAAAAAGAAATTGCTGAAAGAAAACAGAACTGGAAGCAACCTGCATTAAAAGCAACTAAAGGAATTTTATTCAAATATGCACAACATGTAAAGTCGGCGGATCAAGGTTGTGTAACTGATGAATAACCCCATGTTCCCCTAAAGGGGAAACTTAGGTCATAAAATTAATATTGAATAGAGAAATTATTAAAGAAATAAGATGGAAACATTACAAAAAATAAAAGAGACGCCAAAAGAGAATACTCTTGCTAAGACCCCTTTAGGGTATGGGGGCATTAGTGGTTCTATTGCAGTACTTGAAGCATTCATTGCAGAAGGCGTCAGCACCATCTTCGGTTATCCCGGTGGCGCCATCATGCCGATCTATGATGCATTGTATGACTATCATGACAGGCTGAATCATATTTTGGTTCGTCATGAGCAGGGTGCAATACATGCGGCACAAGGTTATGCAAGAACAAGTGGAGATGTAGGTGTGGTATTTGCCACCAGCGGACCTGGTGCAACAAACCTTGTAACTGGTTTAGCTGATGCAATGATTGACTCCACTCCTGTTGTATGTGTGACTGGACAAGTCTTTGCACATTTGTTAGGCACTGATGCATTTCAGGAAACAGATGTTATCAATATTACAACACCGGTTACCAAATGGAATTACCAAGTAACAGATGCAACAGAAATTCCTGCAGTACTTGCCAAAGCATTTTACATTGCCAGAAGCGGAAGACCAGGACCTGTGTTGATTGACATTACAAAAAATGCTCAATTACAATTATTCGATTATGAAGGGTATGAAAAATGTAATCATATAAGAAGTTATCGTCCTGCTCCTATTGTTCGAAAAGAATATGTAGAAGAAGCAGCCAAACTTATTAACGAAGCAGAAAGACCTTTTGTAATTTTTGGACAAGGTGTTATTCTTGGCAAAGCAGAAAAAGAATTCAAAGCATTTATAGAAAAAGCAGGCATTCCTGCTGCGTGGACAATTTTGGGAATGAGTGCAATACCTACTGACCATCCTTTAGGTGTTGGTATGCTGGGTATGCATGGCAACTATGGACCCAACTTATTAACCAATGAATGTGATGTATTGATTGCTGTTGGTATGCGTTTCGATGACCGTGTAACTGGGCGGTTGGATAAATATGCAAAGCAGGCCAAAGTAATTCATTTGGATATTGACCCGTCAGAGATTGATAAGAATGTAAAAACAACAGTACCTGTGTGGGGAGATTGTAAAGAAACATTACCCATGCTTACAAAGTTGGTGGAACATAAAGTATATCCGCAGTGGATACAAAAATTCGCCGATTGTATTGCAAAGGAAAAGGAAAAAGTAATTAAGCAGGAGCTGAATCCATCTTCCGAAATCTTAACGATGGGTGAAGTAATTGAATTGGTAAATGAATTAACCAAAGGCGATGCAATAATTGTAACGGATGTTGGTCAGCACCAGATGGTAGCTTGTCGTTATGCAAAGTATAACCAATCAAAAAGTAATGTTACCAGTGGTGGTTTGGGTACAATGGGTTTTGCGTTACCAGCAGCCATCGGTGCAAAGTTTGGCGATAAGAAACGTACAGTTGTAGCCGTAATTGGTGACGGAGGTTTTCAAATGACTTTGCAGGAATTAGGAACAATCATGCAGTTTGATATTGATATAAAAATTTTAATCCTGAATAACGAGTTTCTCGGCATGGTACGTCAGTGGCAGGAATTGTTTCATCAAAAAAGATATTCATTTACCGATATCACTAGCCCGGATTTTGTACAACTGGCCAGCGCCTATCGTATCGAAGGTAAATCTGTTCGCAAAAGAGAAGAATTAAAAAGTTCATTAAGCCAAATGTTAAATCACAAAGGTTCTTACTTATTAGAAGTAATGGTAGGAAAAGAAAACAATGTATTCCCAATGGTGCCTCAGGGAAAGGGTGTGTCGGAAGTTGTATTATGTAAAGAAGATATTCAATAATAAAAAAATGGACAAACAGGAATTTACTATCACCGTTTATACAGAAAACCAGATCGGTTTACTAAATCGCATCGCTATTATTTTTTCGAGAAGAAAAATTAATGTGGAGAGTCTGAACACATCTCCTACCGAAGTGGATAGTGTTCACCGGTTTACGATTGTAATAAACGAAACAGAAGATGTGGTAAAAAAACTTTGCCGTCAGATAGAAAAGCAAGTTGAAGTATTGAAAGCCTATTATAATACTGATGAAGAAATAATATGGCAGGAACTGGCCTTGTATAAAGTAAGTACTGATGCTATTGCTGAAAAAGTAAAAGTAGAAAGATTGCTGAGAAAATATGGAGCAAGAGCTGTTGTTATTCGTAAAGACTATACCGTTTTTGAAACTACCGGGCAAAGAGAAGAAACAGATGGCTTAGTTAAAGCTTTGGAACCATACGGTCTGATTGAATTTGTTCGTAGTGCAAGAGTAGCGATAATTAAAGGCAGCAGCCGCTTTCATGAAAGGCTAAAAGAGTTTGAGAAAAAAGAACCGGGCGAAGAAGTCATAGAGAATGAATTTTTAGATAAAAATGAAGAAGTGTTTACGATGTAATAAATATAATTAACCAATTACAATAAATAAAAACAGATAATCATGGCAAAATTAAATTTCGGTGGCGTTGAAGAAAACGTTGTAACAAGGGAAGAGTTCCCATTGAGTAAAGCACAGGAAGTGCTGAAGAACGAAACAGTGGCTGTAATCGGCTATGGTGTGCAAGGCCCCGGTCAAGCATTGAACCAAAAAGATAATGGCATCAACGTAATTGTTGGGCAGCGTAAAAATTCTAAAACATGGGACAAAGCAATTAAAGACGGATTTGTTCCCGGCGAAACATTATTTGAAATAGAAGAAGCTTTACAAAAAGGCACTATCATTTGTTACCTATTAAGTGATGCAGCACAGATTGCATTATGGCCAACAGTACAAAGATATTTAACACCGGGTAAGGCTTTATATTTCTCTCACGGTTTTGGTATAACGTTTAATGAACAAACAGGTATAATTCCTCCAAAAGATGTGGATGTATTTTTAGTTGCTCCAAAAGGAAGCGGCACTTCATTGAGAAGAATGTTTTTACAAGGTCGTGGACTGAATAGTTCATATGCCATTTTCCAAGATGCAACTGGTAAAGCATTTGAAAGAGTGGCTGCATTAGGTATCGCAGTTGGAAGTGGTTATTTATTTGAAACAGATTTCAAAAAAGAAGTATATAGTGATTTGACTGGTGAAAGAGGAACATTGATGGGTGCAATTCAAGGAATATTTGCAGCACAATATGATGTGTTGCGTTCGAAAGGCCACTCTCCGTCAGAAGCATTTAACGAAACTGTGGAAGAGTTAACTCAATCATTAATGCCATTGGTTGCTGAAAACGGAATGGACTGGATGTATGCCAACTGTTCTACAACTGCACAACGTGGTGCTTTGGATTGGTGGAAAAAATTCCGTGATGCTACAAAGCCTGTTTTCACTGAATTGTATGAAAGTGTTGCAAGTGGAAAAGAGTCTCAACGTTCAATTGACAGTAACAGCAAAGAAGATTACCGTGAAAAATTGGAAGTGGAATTAGCTGAACTCCGTGACAGTGAATTATGGCAGTCAGGTAAAACGGTAAGAAGTCTTCGTCCGGAAAATCAAAAACCAAAACAGGAAGAAGGTGGCACAAATGAAAATGTGGCAGGTCTCTTAAAAAAATTAGTGGAGAAGCCTGAAAGCGTTGGATAAAAATAAAATTATGAATACAGCAACTGGCACAACATATAATTTATCATTTCTTGATGCAGCGGAACGTTTGAAGAGAGTAGTGAATCGTACACCGCTTATATTTAATCAATCGCTTTCAAAAAAATATGAATGTAATGTTTTTTTGAAGCGGGAAGATTTGCAGGTTGTTCGTTCGTATAAATTACGGGGAGCTTATAACATGATGAGCTCTCTGCCTGTGGAAGAATTGAATAAAGGAGTGGTTTGTGCCAGTGCCGGTAATCATGCACAGGGTTTTGCTTACAGTTGTAAAAAACTGAATATAAAAGGTGTGGTGTTTATGCCCATCATCACTCCCAAACAAAAAGTGACGCAGACAAAAATGTTTGGAGAGAATTTTATTGAAATAAAATTAGTCGGCGACACATTTGATGATTGTGCTGTTGCAGCGAAGCAATATACCGAAGAAAATAAAATGACATTCATTCCTCCCTTTGATGATTATCGCATCATTGAAGGACAGGGAACAGTCGGTGTAGAAATATTGGAAGACCAATCTGACATTGATTATTTATTTATTCCTGTTGGCGGTGGTGGCCTAAGTGCAGGTGTAGGTTCTTACTTTAAAACTTATTCGCCAAAAACAAAAATAATCGGTGTAGAACCAGAAGGTGCTCCTTCTATGTTTGAAGCATTAAAAGCCGGTCATCCTGTAACGCTGGATTCAATAGAACGTTTTGTAGATGGAGCTGCTGTAAAAAGGATTGGAGATATTACTTTCTCTATCTGTAAAGATGTGTTAGATGATATGCGTTTAGTTCCGGAAGGAAAAATCTGTTCTACCATTCTGAAACTGTATAATGAGGATGCCATCGTAGTTGAACCAGCAGGTGCTATGTCAATTGCCGTATTAGATGATTTTGCAGAGGAAATAAAAGGAAAAAATATTGTTTGTATCGTAAGTGGAAGCAACAATGATATTGACCGTATGCAGGAGATAAAAGAAAGAAGCCTGCAATACGAAGGTTTGAAACATTATTTTTTGATCAGCTTTGCACAACGTCCCGGCGCATTGAAAGAGTTTGTAAATAATGTATTGGGACCAACAGATGACATAACGAGATTCGAATACATGCAGAAGACAAACAAAGAGAACGGCCCTGCATTGGTTGGTATTGAACTTCAAAGCAGAGAAGATTATGATTTGTTATTAGCAAAATTGAAAGCATCCCATATTGGGTTCAATGAAATTAATATGAACGATCAGTTGTTTGGATATTTAATCTAAGTGGATTAGTCCACTAATTTTGTGGATAATTACAACTGAAATCCTTTTACCCGCAGAAGACTTTTTTGTATTTTCAGACGATTGGTTCTTGTTGA
>Ga0209170_1000250_pt1 | contig 25044 bp, 22 predicted proteins | sample KloWWTKNB14_bulk_FD_187178 | JGI IMG/M metagenome (GOLD analysis project Ga0209170, IMG submission 187178) | Active sludge microbial communities from Klosterneuburg, Austria, studying microevolution and ecology of nitrifiers - Klosterneuburg... | ecosystem: Engineered > WWTP > Aerobic digester >...
ACGCGCGCAACTCGTGCGCGAACTGATCCGTCCGGCACTCGAGCGTGGCGACTGGGTGCTGACCGATCGCTTCACCGACGCCAGCTACGCCTACCAGGGCGGCGGCCGTGGGCAGCCCCGGGAACGCATCGCCGATCTTGAACGCTGGGCTGCCGATGGCTTGCGTCCGGATCTGACCTTGCTGCTCGACTTGCCGGTGGAAATGGGCCGCGCGCGGGCCGACAAGCGCGGGGTTCCGGATCGCATCGAAAGCGAACAAGCGGAATTCTTCGATCGCGTGCGCGCCAGCTACCGTGCACGTGCCGAACAGGAACCCGGACGCTTCCGCATCATTGATTCAAGCCGTGACCTGACCGAGGTCCGCGATGCCGCCTGTGCGGCCATCGATCAATTCATGGCGGCAAGGAGATCAGCGTCGTGAATCTCGCCCCATGGCTGCAGGAAACATGGCGTTCGCTGGCCGAGCGGCTGTCCAGCGGGCGACTGCCGCAGGCGCTCCTGCTCAGTGGCGCGGCCGGCCTTGGCAAACGCGGGCTGGCAGCTGCACTGGCCAACGCCGCCTTGTGCGATTGCCGCCATGCCGACGGTTTCGCCTGCGGGCTTTGCCGAGCCTGCCTGCTGCTCGCCGCCGGCACGCATCCCGACCTCATGCAGTTGAGTTTCGAGATGCGCGACGATGGCAAGACGCCGCGCACCGAGATCGTCATTGAACAGATCCGCAAGCTGACCGAACAGCTTTCCCTGTCCAGCCAGTTTGGCGGCATGCAGATCGTCATCATCGATCCGGCCGACCGCATGAATCCAAGCGCGGCCAATGCCCTGCTGAAAACCCTTGAAGAGCCTTCCGGCAGCACGCTGATGATCCTCGTCTGCGACCAGCCATCGCGGCTTCCGGCGACAATCCGCAGCCGCTGCCAGCGCATCGAGATGCGGCCACCGGCACACGCGCAGGCACTCGCCTGGCTGCGCGAGCAGGGCATTGCCAGCAGCGATGCTGAAATGGCCCTGCTTGCCATGCTCGGCAATCCGGGGCGGGCGCTGGACGCGCTGGGCGATGGCAGCCTGAAATTGCGCGGCGAGTGTTCGCGCGACTTGCTGGCCTTGCGCAGCCGTCAAGGCAACGCACTCGCCATCGCCGAAGCCTGGGCGGCAGACCGGCCGGCCGAGCGTCTCTGGCATGCCGCCGTACTCGTGCGCGACGACATGGTGCACCTGTTGCGTGGCCAGAACAGCACGCTTGGCTTGACCGGAACGCACGAAATCCCGAAGCTAGCGGGGTGGTTCGCCGCCGCCAATCGGTCGCGCGAACTGCTTGCCACCCAAGTGCGGGGCGAATTGCTCGTTCTCGACTTGTTGCACACATGGCAGACGCCGCGGAGTTCATGAGATGTCGACACCTGCCATCGGAGGTATGCCAAGACAGGGAATCCTGTCGCTGGCGATCAAGGACAAGGGCGCTCTTTTCAACGCCTACATGCCCTTCGTCAGGGGCGGCGGCCTGTTCGTGCCAACCAGCAAGCGCTACAACCCCGGTGATGAGGTGTTCATCCTGCTTTCGCTGATGGACGAAAAGGACCGTCTGCCGGTGGCCGGTCGCGTCGTCTGGATCACCCCGCCGGGTGCGCAAGGAAACCGCACTGCCGGAATCGGCGTGCAGTTCAATGAATCCAGCGATGGCGATGCCGCGCGCACCAAGATCGAATCGATCCTTGCCGGCATCCTGGGCCAGGAACGCCCGACCCATACCATGTGATGCGGGTTCTCGTTCTCGGTGCGGGCGCAGTCGGTGCTTGGTATGGCGCACGCCTGATCGAATCGGGGGCCGAAGTTGATTTCCTGGTCAGGCCGGCACGCGCGGCCAATCTGGCCCGGAACGGGCTGCGTATCCAAACCTCGACCGAGGTGCGGCGCTTCGATGTGAATACACACGAATGCCTGCCTGCCGATTATTCAACGGATCTGGTCATCCTCGCCTGCAAGTCCTATCACCTCGACAGCGCGCTCGACGCGATTGTCCCGGCCATGGCCAATGGCGCGTGCCTGTTGCCGCTGCTGAATGGATTGCGCCACATGGATGTACTCGATCGCCAGTTCGGTGCGGACAACGTGCTCGGCGGCGTCTGCCACATTTCGGTGACCCTGGAAGCCGATGGCTCGATTCGCCAGATCGGCAATACCGAGCGCCTGAGCTTCGGTGCACGGCCGGATCAAGTCGAGACTCCGCACGCCATCGCCGAAGGCCTGCTCGGCATGCGCGGCGAAATCATCCAGAGCCCCGATATCGTTGCGGCAATGTGGAACAAGTTCACCATGCTCTCCGCGCTGGCCGGAATCACGTGCCTGATGCGCGCCAGCATCGGCGAGATCGTCGCCGTTGCCGAGGGTGCCGACCTGGCCCGCTGGATGTATCTGGAATGCGCGGAAGTCGCCCGCCGCAGCGGGTTTGCGCCGAGTGAGGAAGAGGTCGGCCAGGCCCTGCGTATGCTCACCGCCGAACATTCACCGCTGAAGGCCTCGATGCTGCGGGATGTCGAGCGCGGTCACCGCACCGAAGTCGAGCACGTGCTGGGCGACATGCTCGCCCGCGCCCACACACTGGGCGTGGATGCGCCCTTGCTCGCTGCCGCTTGCGCGCAGGTGCGCGTGCACGAGGCGCGCCTGTCGGGGTGATCCGCCTTGACGCCGCCGTTCAGATCTTGCCGGGCTTGTTCGCCAAGGCCTCGCTGTCCCATCCATCGCGTGGCGCGAATCGGGCACCGTAGCGTGCTTCCAGCGACTTCAGGCGTTGCTTGAGGATGCCGGCACCAATGTCACGGATGTGCTGGATCGGGCCGCCACGGAATGGCGCAAAGCCGGTCCCGAAAATCACCCCGGCATCGCACAGGTCCGCGTCATCGACGACACCGTCGTGCAGACAGGCGACCGCTTCGTTCAGCATCGGCAGGATCATGCGATCCTCGACGTCGCTCGCCGCCGCATAGCGCGGATCAACTTCCGGCTTCACCGGCTTGCCGTTTTCCCAGCGATAGAAACCTTCGCCATCCTTCTTGCCGCGCTTGCCGGAAGCAAGCAGGGATTCCATGCCCTGGGGAATTTCCAGCTTGAGGAACTCCGACAGTTCCTTGCCTACCGAGGCGGCAACATCGAGGCCGACCGTATCGGCCAGTTCGATCGGCCCCATCGGCATGCCGAATTTCTTCGCCACCTTGTCGAGCACCGGTCCCGGCACGCCTTCGCCATACATGCGCACGGCCTCGAGCATGTACGGCATGAGGATGCGATTGACCAGGAAGCCCGGCGTTCCCTTGACCGGCACCGGCAATTTGTCGATCGCCTTGCAGAATGCCAGCGCACGCTTTTCGTTGGCCGCGTCGAGCTGGTCGTGACGCACGATTTCGACCAGCGGCATCAGGGCAACGGGATTGAAATAGTGCAGGCCGAGGAAACGGGCGGGGCGGGCCACTGCCACGCGCAATTCATCGAGGGGAATGCTCGATGTATTCGTTGCCAGCAGGGCGTCGGCTTTCATGTCCGCTTCGGCCTTCCGGTACAGCGCCTCCTTGGCTTCGGCATTTTCGTAAATTGCCTCGATGACCAGGTCGGCCGCGGCGACACCCTTGCCCTCGACATCTGAATTGAGGCGGGCCAGAGCCGGCTTGATCCGATCTTCGGACTTCAGGCGTTTCTCGAACAACTCGCGGGCGCGAGTCAACGCCGGATCGATGTATTTCTGCTCGCGATCCTGCAAGGTCACGTTGAATCCACGCAACGCCGCCCAGGCTGCGATATCGCCACCCATGATGCCGGCGCCAATCACGTGCACGTTGCCGATGCCGTGCTCGATGCCACCACCCAGTCCCTTCAGCCGCTCCTGCAGGAAGAACACCCGGATCAGGTTGCGCGCAGTCGGAGTCTGGGCGAGCTTGGCAACCGCGCGCGCCTCGTTCTTCAGGCGCTGCTTGAGATTGCCGCCGCGCCGCCAGGTTTCGATGAGGGCAAAGGGTGCCGGATAGTGCTCGGGGCGTGCCTTGGCCGCCGTCTGCTTGCGCACGATCGGCGCAAGGATCTGCCGCGCAGGCCAGGTGTTCGTCGACCAGGCAAGAAGGCGCTGCGACAGCGCCCGTGTCGGCGGTCGCCGCACCAGCTCGCGGGCGCGCTCGAGCAGGGATTCCGGCGCGCTCACCGCATCGACCAGACCGATCGAACGCGCGAAATCCGCCGATGCCGGACGCCCGCCGAGCATGAATTCCAGCGCCTTCGGGGCTCCGACCAGATAGGGCAGGCGGGCACTGCCGCCCCAGCCGGGGAAGATGCCGAGTTTGACTTCGGGCAAGCCGATCCGTGTCGACGGATCACGGCTGGCAACCCGATAGCGGCAGGCCAGCGCCAATTCCGTGCCGCCACCCATGCAGTGGCCGTGGATGGCGGCCACGGTCGGACAGCGCAGACGCGCCAGTCCTTGCAGCACACGCTGTCCAAAGCTGATCGCATCCAGTACCGTGCCTGACTCGGCATAGCCTTCGAACTCGCTGATATCGGCACCGGCTATGAATCCGGCGCGCTTGCCGGAACGGATGATGAGTCCCTTGGGCGCCTCGAACGACAGGCGCTCGACAATCTCGTCAAGTTCGTCGAGGACTTCCCGGGCAAAGGTGTTGACCGAGCTGCCGGCCCTGTCAAAGCTCAGGACCACGATACCGTCGGCATCCTGTTCATGGCTCCAGTGCTTGAAACGAAGTCCTTCGAACATGGCGGTTCCTTGCATACAACGGACAGCTATGATCCGGGCAAGGCGAGGCTCTGGTCAATGCGGGCGGATCGGTCTACTGTTGCCGGAACAAAGGTGGGGGCACCTTATCAACGTGATGCAAGATTCGATGGACGTGATCGTCACGCCGAAACTGCTGGAACAGATTCTCGACTCCGAGAGCAACCTGATCGGCATCGAGTCGGCCCACATCGAGGATACCCTTGAGCAGTTTCGCCAGTTGGCCTTGCGCAGTGGCCAGTCGATCTATCTCTGGGATCCCGAAAACGGCATTGCCGCACTGCGACAGAGCGAGTTGCGCGTGCCCGGCTCAAAACGATTCAATGATGCGCTGCGCTTCATCCTGCAGAGCATGCAGTTCGGCATCTACCTGCTGATCGATTTCGAGGATCAGATCAAGCCGCCGAATACATCTTTGTTGCGGCGTTTTGCCCGCATCCGCAGCGCAAACCAGCGCAAGATCGTTTTCCTGTCCGGCAGGCTCGAACTCGGCGACGAGCTCGATGGCCTGATCGAACGCCTGCAGATGGGCGCCGGATCGAGCGCGCCGCCACGTTTGCGCGATGGCCGCTGGGTCCGCTGACGTCATGCTGAGCGAAAACGGCAATGGTGCGGTACTGATAGTTGCGACCAATCGCGATGACCGGCGCTATCTGTTCGAGGCCCTCGACAGCCAGGAGTTCGAGGCCATCTATACGGCCAAGGATATTGGCCAGGCGCGCACGTTCCTCGCCCAGGAACCGCATATCGATCTGATCCTGCTGGAGTTTCTCGGCACGTCGACGGATGCCTTCTCCTTCTGCAACGAGTTGCGCCAGCAGCGCCAGGAGCCGATTCCGGTCATCGGCATCTTTGCCACGCCGCCAGGATCCGGCCCATCGTTGCCAGGCAACGTGGTCGACTGGATCGCAAGTCCGGTGAATCCGACGCTGGCGTTGCAGAAGATCAACGCCCAGCTGAGCAGCCCGCTCGATGCGGACACCCCCGAAGTTGCCGAAGCGATGCAGTCGACCCATGGCCTGGCCTTCGAGTTCGCAACCGACGAACTCGCCGTGGTTGATCTGCGCAGCGGACGCATCCTCGATGTCAATCGCGGCTTCATGCAGCGCAGCGGATTTTCGCGTTCGCAAGCGATCGGCAGCCGGATTGAAGCGCTCGACGCGATGATTTCGCCCGAGCAGCGCACGGAATTGAACCAGCGCCTCACCCAGGACGGCAGGATCCAGTTCCGCGCCAACAAGCCGTCCGCGGATTCCTCCAGCTACGCGGTCGACATCCATGTGCAGGTTGTCGAACAGGAAGGGCGAAAGCTCGGGCTGTACACGTTCCGCGAAGTCGGCGACCTCGGCCGTTACGAGCAAGCCATGGAAGTGCTCTCCGGCCTTGCCCAGGCAGGCGGCGGCGAGGAAGGCATCAATGCGGCCCTGCGCGGCCTGGTCGAATGGCTGGCGCTGGATTTCGTCGAACTGGTTTCGCTGCGCCTGGAACTCGACAGCGAGATCCAGCCGCTGCACATCTACCATCGCCACAGCCCTGACGACGAGACACCCGATCCGCTGCGCCAGCCAACGCTCAAGCATGTGCTCGATGGCGACGAGATCATCATGTTGAGCGACGCCTGTCGCGCCAACGCCAGTGACGAGTTCGCGGTCGAACGGGGATTCGAATGTCTGATCGGGTTGCCCTTGTGCGATGAGCGCAAGGTCGTCCTCGGCGCACTCATCGTCGCGCGCCGCCTGCCGATGGCGCAGGTTTCGCCGGCCATCGAGGGATTGCGGGTCGTCGCCCACCGCCTGGCCCTCGAGCTGGAACTGCGCCGGGCACGCGAACAGGGCAGGGTTCGCGGCCTGCAGGATGCCTTGACCGGCCTGCCAAACCGTCTGCTCTTCAACGACCGGCTTGAATCGGTGATCCAGGAGGCCCATCGCACCGGCGAAATGTTCGCGGTGCTGTTCGTCGATCTGGATCGCTTCAAGAACATCAACGATTCGCTGGGTCATGGTGTCGGCGATCAAGTCCTGGTGGCGGTGGCCAGGCGCCTGCGCTTGTGTGTCCGCGCCTCGGATTCGGTGGCGCGCTATGCCGGCGATGAATTCACCATGATTCTTCGCCATATCGTCCAGCGCGACGATGTCATGCGCATCGCCGAGAAGATCGTGCGGGTGATGGAAGCGCCGCTGACCCTCGCCGATGGCCTGGAGATCCAGATCACCGCGAGCCTCGGCCTGAGCTTCTACCCGGACGACGCGACCGTTGCCGACAAGCTGCTCAAGCACGCGGACGTCGCCATGTACACGGCCAAGGGCATGGGCCGGAACAATTTCCAGGCGTATGTCGCCGTGCCCGAGGAATCCCACCAGCAGCGCCTCGCCCTCGAGGCCAAGCTGCGGCAGGCCGAGCGCAACGACGAGTTGCGGGTTTTCTACCAGCCCCAGGTCGATACCGCGAGCGAGGACATCGTCGGCATGGAGGCGCTGATCCGCTGGGAACATCCCGAACTCGGCATGATCAGCCCCGGGTTCTTCATTCCGCTGGCCGAAGAGACTGGCCTGATCATCCCGATCGGCGAGTGGATCATGCGCGCCGCCTGCATCGATGCCCGCCGCTGGCAACAGCGCTTTTCGTTGCCGCTGCGGATCAGCGTCAACCTGTCGCCCCTGCAGTTGCGCCAGCCCAACTTCGTCGGATTGGTCGCCTCGATCATCGAGGAAACCGGTGTTCCCGCGCACCTTCTCGATCTCGAGGTCACCGAGAGCATCAGCGTCAAGTCGATCCCGAACCTGCTGGAAACCTTGCAGGCACTGCGCGACCTGGGCTGCCAGATCTCCATCGATGATTTTGGAACCGGCCAGTCCTCGCTCGATTACATCAAGCGCTTCCCGGCCGACCGCATCAAGATCGACCAGTCCTTCGTGCGCAACATCGGACTTGATCCGGACGACGAGGCGATCGTCGAGGCGACCATCGGCATGGCCCACAACCTCAATCGCGCCGTGGTCGCCGAAGGTGTCGAGATCGAGGCGCATCTCGACTTCCTGCGCCGACTCGGTTGCGAAGTGCTGCAGGGCTACCTGTTCTGCCGGCCGTTGCCGGCGGCGAGTTTCGAGAGCCTGCTGAGTGAACGTGAGCGCCTGCACCAGGAGATGCCGGTGTCCTCGCAGCACCGACAACCCTGAATGGCTGACAGGCTTGCGCGGCCAGCCGGGTGGTTCGCGGCTGCAACCCCCGGAGACCTGCCGCCGGCAAGCCGTTGCAGGGCCACTGGACACGGGCGGTTCGGCACGGTCCAACGACAAGCCGACAGCAACCCTTCCACGGCGATTGCTACAATCCCCGACCAGCTGGGGTGCGCGGCATGGCGAAGCGCACCGGACAATGCCGAATTGAAACTATTTCCCGCCGATCAGGTCACAGGCTGCATGCCTCGACCCTATCGCCGGCAAGGAGACCTGCCCGCATGGGCGAAAGCGAACTGGATCAGGCGCTGGTTGAGCGCGTCAAGAATGGAGACAAACGCGCCTTCGATCTGCTGGTCCGCAAGTACCAGCACAAGATCGTCAGCGTGGTGACCCGCTATGTCTCGGATTGGAGCGAGGCCCAGGATGTCGCCCAGGAAGCATTCATCCGCGCCTATCGAGCGATGGGCGCATTTCGTGGCGACAGTGCCTTTTACACGTGGATCTACAAGATCGCGATCAACACGGCGAAGAACTATCTGGTCTCGCGAGGACGGCGACCGCCGATCGGTGATATCGCCATCGAGGATGCCGTGCAGATGGATGGCGCATCCCAGCTGCGTGACCGGGCTACTCCCGAGCGTGAATTGCTGCGTCAGGAAATTGAACAAACCGTGTTTGGCGCTGTCGAAGATTTGCCGGAGGAGTTGCGAACCGCGATTACCCTCAGGGAGGTCGACGGTTTGAGCTACGAGGAAATTGCGGAAGCCATGAATTGCCCCATAGGTACTGTGCGTTCCCGGATATTCCGCGCCCGGGAAGCAATTGATGAACGGCTTCGGCCGCTACTGTCTGCAGACGAGGATTGACGCTCATGAGCCAGCAAATCCGTGAACAGTTGTCCACCCTCATGGATGGCGAGTTGGCGCGGGATGAAACCCTGTTTCTGATGCGCAGCCTGCAGCAGAAGGATGAGCTTGCGAATAGCTGGTCGAACTACCACCTGACCCGACAGGTCCTGCGCAGGCAGGATGTCTTCCTGCTTCCGGCCGATTTTTCGCATCGGATCCTTTCGCAGCTTGATGGCGAGAGTGTGCACGTCACGCATGCCGGTCGCTGGCTGCGCTGGGCCGGTGGCGGTGCCATTGCCGCCTCGGTTGCGGTTGTCGCCCTTCTTTTCAGCGGGCCACGCGGCGGCCAGGGCGACGTGCCGGGCGAGCCGCTTGCCGCATCGGCCAATGCCACCCAGCAGCCTGCGCCGATGGCTGCTCCGCGGCCGGGCGAGTTTCGTGCGCCGTTGATTTCACCTGCGCTTGACGTGCAACCGGCGTCGGTCAGCACGCAGGGTTTTGCATCACCTTCGGCACCGATTGACCCACGCCTGCAGTCGTATCTGATCCGCCATTACGACGCCGCTGCAGGCAATGGCCAATCCGCGATGTTGCCCTATGTGCTTCTGGTTGTACCGCCGCCGCAGCCGAGCGCCGGGGATGCGGACGAAGGAACCATCGAGCGACGCTGAGCGACGATGCCAAACCAGCCCGAGGAAGATGTCAAACGCCAATCGGTTTTCGACATGGGAACACGCAGAGGATTGCTTCTTGCGCTTGGCGCGCTGATTTCCTGCAATGTCGCGGCACAGGTGCAACAAGGTGCCGAACTGCTCGGGCAGATGGCCTCCTCGGTTCGAGCGCTCGATTATCAAGGCTCCCTGGTCTACCAGCACGCCGGTCGCATCGACACCTTGCGTGTCTTCCATGCCGGTGGGGCGCGGGAGCAGGAGCGACTGATCAGCTTGAATGGCCCGCGCAATGAAGTCATTCGCAACGGCAACAACGTCACCTGCATCCAGGCGGATGATTCAGCCATCGTGTACACCAGCACCTCGGGGCGTGGCTTGTTGCCTTTGGTGCCCGAGGCGGCAACATCACGACTTGATGACCATTACACGATACGGCTCGCTGGCAGCGACCGGGTCGCCGGATATGCCGCCGACATTGTGGAAGTGTTGCCGCGCGACGGGTTCCGCTACGGCTATCGGCTCTGGCTGGAAAAGGAGACCAGGCTGCTGTTGCGTTCGGTGGTCACGGATCAAGGCAAACGGCAAATCGAGCAGTTCATGTTTGTCTCCCTCGACATTGGCAAGACGCCGGCCGCCACCGATCTGATCCCGCGCCAACGCGAGTTGCTGACGACCACGGCTGCGCCAGCCGATGAGGTCAATCTGCGCGGCCCGCCGGCCTGGAGCGCACACAGTCCACCCGCCGGTTTCAGCATGCGCTCGGCGCGTCGATCGGCGGCTTCGGAAGCAGGCGCGCAACATCTCGTCTACTCGGATGGACTGGCCAGCGTCTCGGTCTACGTGGAGTCCATGGAATCCACGCCCGATTTGCCGGTCACCTTGGCCAATCGCGGCACATTGAACATATACAGTTTCAGCAAGGATTCCTGGCGATTCACCGTGCTCGGCGATGTGCCGGCGGCCACCGTGACCGCGATTGCCGAATCGCTCAAGGCGAATGCAGCGAGCCGGCCACCTCCGTAGTCAGCGGCCTGGCATGCGCCTGGCGGCGGGAACTTTGTCGCCGGGCCATGCTCAAACCGGCGTCGGATCTTTCTGCGCATCCGCGCTGGTGAATACCATTCCACCCCCTCCAATCGAGGAAGCAAACCCATGATCCATCTGTCGCACAAGCGATTTTCCATGACTCTCCCGACGATCTGGATGGCAATGATCCTGATCGCCGGAAATGCGCTCGCCGCGGAATTGCCTGACTTCACGGTGCTGGTTGAAAAGAACGCACCGGCCATCGTCAACGTGCGTGCGAGCTCGACACCGAAGAGCAATGCCCAGGCGCAGATGCCGGGCCCCGACCAACAGGATGTGCCGGAAATCTTCCGCCGGTTCTTCGGCCCGATCCCGCGCGGCCCGCAACCTGGCGGCGAGCGCCAATCGGCCGGCTCGGGTTTCATTGTCTCCGCGGATGGTTACATCCTCACCAACAATCATGTCGTCGATGGTGCGGACCAGGTGACCGTGCGCCTGTCCGACCGGCGCGAGCTCGATGCCAAGGTCATTGGCACCGACGAACAGACGGACATTGCCTTGCTCAAGATCGAGGCGGGCAATCTGCCCGTGGTCAGTCTTGGCGACTCGACCCAGCTCAAGCCCGGACAATGGGTGGTCGCGATCGGCTCGCCATTCGGCATGGATCACACCGTCACCCATGGCATCGTCAGCGCGGTGGGTCGCGGTTATGACCGCAGCCAGCAATACGTGCCGTTCATCCAGACCGATGTGCCGATCAATCCCGGCAATTCCGGCGGCCCGTTGTTCAATCTTGCCGGGCAGGTGGTGGGAATCAACTCGCAGATTTTCTCGAATACCGGCGGCTACATGGGCGTGTCGTTTGCCATACCGATCGCGGTTGCGATGAACACGATGAGCCAGCTCAAGGAAAAGGGCCATGTGTCGCGGGGCATGATCGGCGTGCAGATCCAGAATGTCGATCGCGATTCCGCCAAGGCGCTGGGATTGCCGCGCAGCGGTGGTGCGCTGGTCAACAACGTTTCCGCCGACAGCGCTGCTGAAAAGGCGGGAGTCAAGGTTGGCGATGTGATCCTCGCCTTCGATGGCAATGACGTGGTCAGTTCGTCCGACCTGCCGCCGTTGGTTGGCCTCACCCCGCCCGGAACCAAGTCGAAGCTGACGGTTTTCCGCAATGGCAAGACCATGGAAATGCCGATCGTCGTCGGCGAGTTGCCGCAGGATGCAATGGCCAAGGCAGGCACGGATGCACCGGCTGCCGCCGGCAACAAGCTCGGCCTGGTGGTCGAGGACCTGACGGCCGAGCAACGCCAGCAATTGGGCCTGAAGGGCGAGGGCGTGCTCATCACCCGTGTCGATGGAGTCGGCGCTCGCCGCGCGGCACTTCAACCTGGCGACATCGTCCTCATGGTCGGACGCAAATCGGTGACTTCCGCAGGCGAATTCAACAGCACGGTCAAGCAGTTGAAGAGCGGGGATTCGGTCATGCTGCTGATCCGCCGCAACGACGTGACGTCATTTGTGGCGATTGAAGTGCCGAAGGACTCCGCCGACTGAGCCGCCCAGGCCAGCGCGCGCCGCGGAATGCCGACCGGGCTTCCGCGGCGCTCGGCCACCTGGTCGCCTGCAATGCTGCATTGCAGCCAGGATTGCCGCTTTCTGCGATAATCGCCGCCTTTGTGCCGACCGCGGGTTGGTGCGCTACGGCAAAACTTGATGGACCACATTAGAAATTTCTCGATCATTGCCCATATCGACCATGGCAAATCGACCTTGGCTGATCGCATCATCCAGATTTGCGGGGGATTGCAGCAGCGCGAAATGTCGGCGCAGGTACTCGACTCCAATCCGATCGAGCGCGAGCGCGGCATCACCATCAAGGCGCAAAGCGTCTCGCTGCCCTATACGGCCCGCGACGGCAAGACCTATCAGCTGAACTTCATCGACACCCCCGGACATGTCGATTTCTCGTATGAAGTCAGCCGCTCGCTGGCCGCCTGCGAAGGAGCCTTGCTGGTCGTTGACGCCGCCCAGGGCGTTGAGGCGCAGTCGGTCGCCAACTGCTACACAGCCGTGGAGCAGGGCCTTACCGTGGTGCCGGTGCTGAACAAGATCGACCTTCCAACTGCCGACATCGAGCGTGCCAAGGAAGAAATCGAAGCCGTCATCGGCATCGATGCAGAAGATGCCATCGCCATAAGCGCCAAGACCGGCCTCAACGTGACCGATGTCCTCGAGGCCATCGTGGCAAGGATTCCGCCGCCGCAGCCGCGCGACACCGACAAGCTGCAGGCCTTGATCATCGATTCCTGGTTCGACAACTACCTGGGCGTGGTTTCTCTGGTCCGTGTCATGCAGGGCGAGATCAAGCCGAAGGACAAGATCCTGGTGATGTCGACCGGGCGCTGGCACGAGGTTGACCAGGTCGGCGTATTCACGCCCAAGCGCCTGGTCAAGAACAAATTGGCCGGCGGCGAAGTGGGCTGGATAACAGCCTCGATCAAGGAGGTCCACGGCGCGCCGGTCGGCGATACCCTGACCCTGAATGCCGATCCGGCGCCACATCCGCTGCCAGGCTTCCAGCGAGTGCAGCCGCGGGTTTTTTCGGGGTTGTTCCCGGTCAACGCCGAAGATTTCCCCGCATTGCGCGAGGCACTTGACAAGCTCAAGCTCAACGATGCCGCCCTGCATTTCGAGCCGGAAAGTTCCGAGGCGATGGGATTCGGCTTCCGCTGCGGCTTCCTTGGCCTGCTGCACATGGACATCATCCAGGAACGCCTTGAGCGCGAGTACGACCTCGACCTGATCGGCACGGCCCCGACGGTCATTTACGAAGTGCTGCAGACGGATGGCTCGATCCTCGCTCTGGACAATCCGGCCAAGCTGCCACCGAGTCAGAATATCCAGGAAATCCGCGAGCCGATCATCGTCGCCAACATCCTCACGCCGCAAGCGCATGTCGGCAATGTCATCAAGTTGTGCGAGGAAAAGCGAGGGGTGCAGCGTTCGATCAATTACATGGCCAACCAGGTTCAGATCAGTTACGAACTGCCCTTGGCCGAAGTGGTGCTCGATTTCTTCGATCGGCTGAAATCGGTATCGCGCGGCTATGCATCGATGGACTACCATTTCGAGCGTTTTCAGGTTGCGCCGCTGGTTCGCCTGGACATCCTGATCAATGGCGAACGCGTGGATGCGTTGAGTCTGATCCTGCATCGCTCGGTCGCGGATCGGCGGGGACGCGAGCTGGTGGAACGCATGAAGGACCTGATCCCGCGGCAGCAGTTCGATGTCGCGATCCAGGGGGCGATCGGCGCGCAGATCATCTCGCGTTCAACGGTCAAGGCACTGCGCAAGAACGTGCTGGCCAAATGTTATGGCGGCGATGTCTCGCGCAAGCGCAAGCTCCTGGAGAAACAGAAGGAAGGCAAGAAACGCATGAAACAGGTCGGACGCGTCGACATTCCCCAGGAGGCGTTTCTGGCCATCCTGCAATCGGACAACAAATGAGCAGGCACGCGGCGCGCGGACACGTGGAAGAACCCTGAATGAATTTTGATCTGGCATTGACCCTGGTAATCCTGACCGCGATCAGCGGCATCATCTGGCTGTTCGACAAGCTGGTCTTCGCGCCGGTGCGTGCGCGGCGCGCCAGCTCGATCGAGGAGATTGCCGCACTTTCGGATGCCGAACGCACGGCGCGAATGCAGGAAGCAATGCGCGAGCCGGTAATCACCGAGTACGCGCGTTCGTTTTTTCCGGTATTGCTGCTGATCCTGCTGTTTCGTTCGTTCATCGCCGAGCCGTTCAAGATCCCTTCCGGCTCGATGATGCCAACCCTGCTCGTTGGCGATTTCATCCTGGTCAACAAGTTTGCCTACGGCCTGCGCCTGCCGGTACTGAATACCCGGTTTCTCGAAATCGGCGATCCGAAGCGTGGCGATGTCGTCGTATTCCGCTACCCGGGATACCAGTGCGAGCGCAATGGCAAGCCGGTGCGCAGCGGCAATCCGTGCTATGAGCCACAGACGGCGGTGCCGAAACAGGATTACATCAAGCGCATCGTCGGGCTTCCCGGGGATGAAATCACTTATCGAAACAAGGTGATCTACGTCAACGGGGTCGAGATCGCGCAATCCTATGTCGGCCCGTACATCGGGCCATCCGAATCCGGTCGCAACATGGCTGACGCCAAGGTCAAGGACGAGATGCTCGGCGAAGCTCCCCATCGCATGATGACCATGCCGCAGAACTCCGGTCGGGAAGGTAGCTGGACGGTGCCGCCACAAAGTTACTTCGTCATGGGTGACAATCGCGACAGCAGCGCGGATAGTCGCTACTGGGGGTTCGTGCCCGAAAACGCCCTGGTCGGGCGCGCCATCCTGATCTGGATGAATTGGGACAACAGCATCGACTATCGACGTATCGGTACCATCATCAAATAGGCGGAGGATGAATCATGTCGGGACGAAAGCGCGCCAGTGGAATTTCCTTGATTGGATTCTTGATGTTGCTGGGTGTCATCGGTTTCTTTGGCTACATGGCAATGCGGCTTGTTCCTATGTATCTGGAATACATGGGGATAGTGAAGGCGATGGAGCAGATGCGAGCCGAACCGAATGCGGGAAATATGTCTCCTGAAGAGATCCGACGTGATCTGATGTTTAAACTCAGTACCCAGTACGTCGACGAAGCGGCGATTCCTGCCCAGGCGATTCGGATCGTTCGGGAAAACAATGCAATGACCCTTCGCATAACCTATGAACGCCGCGTACCTTTTCTTTATAACTTGGAACTCCTTGGCAATTTTGACAAGACAATGAGCTTGTCCAACAGAAATGGTGAATAGCCGTCAGGCGCTCGGTCATGTCTTTGGGGAAGAATCGCTGCTTGAGCAGGCACTGACCCACCGCAGTGCCGGGCGATGCAACAACGAGCGGCTCGAATTTCTGGGAGACGCGCTGCTCAACCTGATCGTCGCGGAGTTCGTGTTCGAGCAGTATCCTCGCGCCAGCGAAGGGGAAATGACGCGCGCACGCGCTTCGCTGGTCAATGGTGCCGCGCTGGCTGAATTGGCCCGTGAAGCGCGGATTGGCGAGCACCTGGTACTAGGCCCTGGCGAGCTCAAGACCGGCGGATTCCGCCGCGACTCGATCCTTGCCGATACCTTCGAGGCCTTGGTTGCTGCAGTGTATCTCGATGCAGGATGGGAGACCTGCAGGACGCTGGTCCGGGGCCTCTATTCCGAGCGTGTCCTGGCAGCACAAGGAAAAGTCAGCAAGGATGCGAAAACCCTGCTGCAGGAGTTGCTGCAGGCCAATTCACTACCTCTGCCTGACTATCAACTGACCGCCAGCCACGGTGATGATCATGACAAGGTATTCGAGGTCGATTGCCATGTCGAAGCCTTGGCCTTGACCAGCAATGGCCGTGGCTCCAGCCGCAGAGCCGCCGAGCAGACCGCAGCCGCCGCCGTGCTGGAACAGGCAAGAGCCGCCATCAGCGCGGGAAGGAAAAGCCGAAAGTCATGAATCAAGCATCCTCTCCCGCCCACCGTTTCGGCAAGGTCGCCCTGGTCGGCCGACCCAACGTGGGCAAATCGACCTTGCTCAATACCCTGATCGGCTCGGATCTCAGCATCGTGTCGCCGAAACCGCAGACCACCCGTCATCGCATCCTCGGCATCGCCACACATGCGCATGCACAAATTGCGTTTCTCGACACGCCCGGCCTGCACCTTGGTGGCAAGCGGGCGATGAACCGGCAGCTCAACCGCGTGGCCCGTCAGGTACCAGATGAGGCCGATGTGATCGTGCATGTGATCGCCGCACCACGCTGGACCGACGAGGACGAGCAGGTCTGGCAGTTGATCTCGCAACACCAGGTGCCCCGCCTGCTGGTCGTCAACAAGATCGATCTGGTCAAGGACAAGGCCGATCTGCTGCCATTCGTGGCGACGATCAGTGAAAACCGTCGCTACGACGGCATCCACTATCTGCGCGCCACGCACGCCAAGGGCATGGCGCATTTCCTCGATGACCTGATCCGTTTCCTGCCCGAGGCCCCGGCCGAGTATGGCGCGGATGAACTGACTGATCGCAGCGAACGCTTCATTGCCGCAGAGATCATCCGCGAGCAACTCATGCTGCGCCTGTCCGAGGAACTGCCCTACGCGACGACCGTCGAGATCGAGCATTTCGAGCAGGTTGGCAACCTTGCCCGCATTTCCGCCGCCATCTGGGTAGAGCGGGAGGGCCAGAAGGCGATCGTGATCGGCGCTGCGGGTGCCGGCCTGAAGGCGATCGGCAGCAATGCCCGTCGGCGCATGGAGAAGCTTTTCGGCGGCAAGGTCTTCCTCGAACTCTGGGTCAAGGTTCGCGAGAACTGGTCCGATGATGAAGCCTCGCTCAAGCAGTTCGGCTATTCCGGCTGAGTGCCACTTGAGGCCGCGTCGTGCATGTTGCTGACGAGCCGGCGCTGATCCTGCACGCACGGGCCTATCGCGAAACATCCTTGCTGCTCGAATGCCTGACGCCGACCCATGGCCGGGTTGGCTTGATTGCGCGCGGCGTGCGCCGTGAACGATCACGCCTGCCGCGCGGATTGTTGCAACCCCTGCAACCATTGCTGCTGGCCTGGATCGGCAGGGGTGAACTGGCGACGTTGACCCACGCCGAGGCCAGCGCCGCACCGTTCCCGCTTGCCGGCGAACGGATCTACTCGGCCATGTACCTCAATGAACTGGTCCTGCGCCTGTGCGCGCGCGGCGATCCGCACAGCGACTTGTTCGAACATTACCTGCAATGCCTGCAACGCCTGTCAGCGGCCGAATCCGAAGCCTGGACACTGCGCAGGTTCGAGCGCGACCTCATGATCGACCTGGGTTACGGCCTGGTGCTGGATCGCGATATCGAATCAGGACAACCCTTGCAGGCCTCCAGTGACTACGCCTATGTCATCGATGGCGGACCGCGCCCGTGGGCAGGCAATGCGGATGACCTGCGTGTCAGCGGTGCCGCCCTGCTGGCGTTGGCCGGGGACAAGATGCCGTCGCCCGCACAGGCAAGCGAACTGCGCCGGCTCATGCGCGCCTTGCTGCGGCATCAACTCGGTGGTGGCAGCCTCAATGCATGGTCAATGCGGATGCAGCATCAGCCGCAACAGTAACCGTCAACCGAGCGCCCTGCGCGTGTCCATGCAGGTCGACAGCAGTTCCGCCAAAGCGGCATGCGGCCAGCTCGCTTCGGCATCCAGGCGTTCCCGCACCGCCGCGATGGATTTGCCCAAGGCTGGCGCTCCGCAAAATCCGGCCGAGGCATCCAGGCGATGCAGGCGATCATACAAACCCTCGCGATCCACCGTCGCGGAGAATCGGTCAAGTTCGTCTGGCAGGGCATCAAGTTCACTGGCGAAAAGTCCGCGCAGGGCGGCGACGATTGTTGCATCGCCGCCGGTCTTCGCGGCGGCGAGGTCGTCATCGAGCACATCGCCGGTGCGCGCCCGATCCGCTGTCGCCGGCAGATGTCGAGCCAGCAATGCATGCAGGGCGGCGAGCCCGATTGGCTTGTAGATGATGTCGACGAATCCCTGGCTGCGCGCGGCAGTCCGGCCCAGCGCGGCGTCGGCAGTCGACAGCAGCGTCGGCGTCGACTGGTTCAATCCCGTGTTCGCGCGAATTTCTCCCAGAACTGCCACGCCATCGAGGCCTGGCATGCGTGCATCGAGCACCAGCAGATCGAATTGCTGATCCAGCGCCGCTTCCCGCGCAGCGATTCCATCCATCACCGCCATCGATTCATGCCCGGCAACGGCGAACGCTTCGCAAAAAAAATTCAGGCTCAGCGGATTGTCGTCGGCGACGAGAATCTTTCCCATTGCATGATCTCCCTGTCCGTTAGACACCGGCAGCTTCATCCGGATTGTATGCGCCGTCAATGCATTGGATGATCGGCCTGAATGCAGCGTGCGGGCAGAGGCTGGGCTACCATGCGCAGCCGCAAGTCAGGCCACGCGTGTTTTCATGCAAAACCCCGAAGTCGAGATAGAAAGCCTCACCCATGATGGACGCGGCGTTGCCCGCCTCGATGGCAAGACCGTCTTCGTCGCGGGCGCCTTGCCGGGAGAGCGTGCGCTGATTCGCTACATCAAGCGCCATCGCAATTACGACGAAGCCAGGGTTGAGGAATTGCTGAGCCGATCGGTTGACCGCGTCGAACCGCGTTGTCCGCATTTCGGCGTTTGCGGTGGATGCGCGTTCCAGCATCTGCCCGCCGGGCGACAGATCGAGGTCAAGCAGAATGTGCTGGCGGAAAACTTCGAGCGCATCGGCAAGGTCAGCCCCGAGCGCTGGCTGCCACCGCTCGGCGACGAAGAATGGGGCTATCGGCGCAAGGGCCGATTGTCGGTCAAATGGGTCGAGCAGAAGAACAAGGCCGTGGTCGGTTTTCGTGAGGACAACCCGCGCTTCATTGCCGACCTTTCTGTCTGTCATACGCTGTTGCCCGAAGTGGGGCGGCGCATCGATGCGCTTTCCGAACTGATCGGCAGCCTTGAAGCCAGGCGCGAAATCGCCCAGATCGAGATTGCCGCCGGCGACGACACGGTTGCCTTGGTGTTTCGCCATCTGCTGCCGCTGGTCGAAGCCGATCGCGAAAAGCTGAAGGCCTTCGGCGTGCAGCACGATCTCGCCATCCTGCTGCAGCCAAAGGGACCGGACAGCGTGCATCCGCTTTGGCCGGAAACGCTTGACCTGTATTTCCGCATCGTCGAGGCCGATGTCGATCTCGCCTTCAAGCCACTGGACTTCATCCAGGTCAATGCCGGCATGAACCAGCGCATGATCCGGCGCACGCTCGACCTGCTGGATGTGCAGGCCGACGATGTCGTGCTTGATCTCTTCTGTGGACTCGGCAATTTCACCCTGCCGATAGCGAGACACGCGGCTGCGGTGGTCGGCGTCGAAGGCGACGAAGGACTGGTTGCCCGCGCGGCGGCGAATGCCGAGCGCAATGACATCGACAATGCCCGGTTTCACGCCGCCGATCTCCTGCTCAACCACGCCAGCACCGCATGGGCACGCGCTGGCTACGGCAAAATGCTGCTCGACCCGCCGCGCTCCGGCGCTGCCGCCGTGCTCGACTATCTGCCGCGCAAGGGCACGGATCGAATCGTGTATGTTTCCTGTCACCCGGGATCGCTGGCGCGCGATGCGGGTATTCTCGTCAATCGCCATGGATTCAGACTGGCCGAAGCCGGCGTGATGGACATGTTCCCGCATACCGCGCATGTCGAGTCGATTGCGTTGTTCATCCGCTGATCGACCGGTAGGATGACAGTCGGCCGATTCATGGCCGCGGCCATTGAACAAAGATTTGCAGTGAAGACCACAAGACTCGAGGCAGATGACGCATGCTGATCATTGGCATCCCCGGCAAGACCCTGAACGATGAGGATCGCGTCTGGTTGTCGTCGCCACAGGTCAGTGGTGTAATTCTTTTTTCAAGGAATTGTGCAAACCGGGATCAGGTTGTCGAGTTGATCGACGATATCCGCATGGAGCGGCCGGATGATCCCTTCCTGATCTGCGTCGACCAGGAAGGTGGCCCGGTGCAGCGTTTTCGCGAAGGCTTCAGCCGCTTGCCCGCATTGGCACGTCTTGGCGAGCTGTACGAGCGTGACGCAAGACTTGCCGTGGCGCTTGCCGAGGAACACGCCTGGCTGATGGCCAGCGAAATGCGCGCGATCGACATCGACCTGAGCTTTGCACCCGTTGCCGACCTGGCCTGCGGCAATCTCGCGCTGGGTCCGCGGGCGTTCCATGCCGATCCGGCGATCACCTCGGAACTGGTCCAGGCCTATGCGCGCGGCATGCACCTGGCCGGCATGGCGGTGACCCTGAAGCACTTTCCGGGTCACGGCAGCGTGGTCGCCGACACCCACTTTGACGCCGCGATCGACCCGCGCACACTGGCGGAAATGCGCCGCAGCGACTTCATTCCCTTCATCGACGGCATCGCCGCCGGGGCCGAAGCGGTGATGATCGCGCATGTGAACTATCCGGAAATCGATGCAACGGCAGCAGGCTTTTCGAGCATCTGGATCGGCGACATCCTGCGCAAGGAGATGGGCTTCAACGGCATCGTCATCGGCGATGACATCGGCATGGCGGCGGCCGAGGCCATGGGTGGAATCCCGGCGCGCATCGAGGCGCATCTGCGCGCCGGTTGCGAGTTGATCCTGGCCTGCAGCCCGGCGATTGTCGAACAATCGGTGACCGCCACCGCCCACCTTCCAGCCTGTCCTGCGGCACGGGTGGAAAGCCTGCGCGGCGCCGCTGCGCCGACCTGGGAGGCGCTGGAAGACAATCCCAAACGCGACGAGGCGATTTCCCGTCTCGCTGAATTCTGTCCTGATCCGAGCAGCAAATGAGCCGACCCAGACTTTCCGAAGCAATGCGCAGCGCCGAGCTGATCCACGACCAGACCATTCTCGCTTCAGCAATCGCGCGCATGGGAACGGAAATCGGCGCGGTCCTGGCCGGCAAGTCCGCGGTCTTCCTGACCATCATGCAGGGGGGGCTGGTGTTTGCCGGGCAACTCGCTACCGCGATCGATGCAGACCTCGAATTCGACTACGTGCACGCCACCCGATTCCGCGGCACCACCGAGGGCGGCGAACTGCAATGGCTGCGCCGACCGGACACACCACTGGCCGGCCGCCTCGTTCTCCTCGTCGACGACATCCTCGATGAGGGATATACGCTCAAGGCAATACGCGACTGGTGTTTCGCCGAAGCGGCCTCGCAGGTATTGCTCGCCGTACTCTGCGAAAAACGTCATGGCCGCAGCGTGCCAGGCCTGAGTGCCGATTTTGTCGGCGTGGAAGTGCCCGATCGCTATGTTTTCGGCTACGGCATGGATTTCCATGAACAGGGCCGCAACCTTCCGGGCATCTACGCGCTGTGACCTCGATGTCGATTCATCTCGCCGTGATCGGCGGTACCGGCCTGTACCGGTTTCCAGGGCTTGCGGACGTCAGCGAACAGGCACTCGACACACCCTGGGGGAAACCTTCCGACCTGATCGTCAGCGGTCGCCTCGGCTCACGACGTGTTGCCTTCATCGCCCGGCATGGACGCGGTCACGACATCCTTCCGCACAAGGTCAACTACCGCGCCAACCTGCACGCGCTCAAGCAGCTCGGTGCATCACGCGTCATCGGCGTCAATGCGGTCGGCGGCATCCGCGCGGACATGGGGCCGCGCGTGGTCGCCATCCCCGATCAGATCATCGATTACACGCATGGTCGCAGCACGAGTTTCTGCGATGCCGAGGGTGCCGAAGTTCGCCATATCGATTTCAGCGAGCCCTACACATCGACCTTGCGCAAGGACCTGATCGCCGCCGCCGCACGAGCGGGTACTGCCGTGGTCGATGGCGGCTGCTACGGCGCCACCCAGGGCCCGCGCCTGGAAACGCGCGCCGAGGTTGCGCGCATGCGTCGCGACGGCTGCGATCTGGTCGGCATGACCGGCATGCCCGAAGCCGCGCTGGCGCGTGAACTGGATCTCGACTACGCCTGCCTGGCCCTGGTTGCGAATTGGGCGGCCGGTTGCGACGACGAGGCCGAAATCAGCCTCGATGAAATCTTCGCCAATCTCGAACAAGCCACGGCAAAAGTACCGCCGATCATTGCCGAAATGTTGCGCCAGTCCTGAAGCAGGATTGCGCTGTCGGAAGTCCGGTCAAGCGGCGAACTGCAGCCTGGCCAGCTCCGCGTACAGTCCACCTTGTGCAAGCAATTCGGCATGCGTGCCCTGGGCGACAATGCGCCCGCCGTCAAGAACAACGATGCGATCAGCCTTCTGCACGGTCGCCAGGCGGTGGGCAATGACCAGCGTCGTGCGATTTTTCATCAGTCGTTCGAGTGCGTTCTGCACGAGTCGCTCCGATTGCGCATCGAGGCTTGAGGTCGCTTCATCGAGCAGCAGGATCGGCGCGTCGCGAAGCAGGGCGCGGGCGATGGCAATGCGCTGCTGTTGTCCACCGGAAAGGCGCACGCCGCGTTCGCCGAGATAGGTATCGTAACCATCCGGCAGGGCGGCGAGAAACTCGTGCGATTCCGCTGCCCGTGCCGCCGCCTCGACTTCGGCCGCACTGGCCTCGATGCGGCCGAAGCGGATGTTGTCGGCGGCGCTGGATCCGAACAACACCGGGTCCTGAGGCACCAGGGCATAGCAGCCACGCAGTTCGGCCAGATCCAGCACACGCAGGTCCTCGCCATCGATGCTGATGCGCCCTTGCTGGGGATCATGAAAGCGTTGCAGCAACTGGAACAGCGTGGTCTTGCCGGCACCCGAAGGCCCGACCAGGGCAACCGTTTCACCCGGCTCGATACTCAGCGAGAGATCATGGATCGCGGCCTGATCCGGACGCGAGGGATAGCGGAACTCGACGTGTTCGAAACGCAGCGCACCACGCACCGGACTGGGCAGGGCGGCTGGCTGTACGGGTGAACGGATCGCGGCATCGGTATCCAGCAGTTCGCCGATGCGTCCGAGCGCGCCTGCACACCGCAGCAGCTCGCCCCAGACTTCGGTGAGCCCGCCCACCGAGCCGGCCGCGACCACCGCGTAGAGGACAAACTGGGCGAGTACGCCGGCATTCATGTCACCGGCAATGACCTGGTGGGCGCCGGCCCACAGCACCACGGTGATCGCGCCAAAGCTGAGCAGGATGACCAGCGCGGTGAGCACGGCCGTGGTGCCGATGCGCTTGCGCGCTGTCGCCAGGGCGAGCAGCACCGCCTCGATATAGCGGTCACGCTCGCGCGGCTCCCTTGTGTAGGCCTGCACGGTGTGGATTGCATTGAGGGATTCCGAGGCGATCGCCGAGGCATCGGCAATGCGATCCTGGCTTTGTCGCGACAGTTTCTCGACCCGTCGGCCAAGGAACACGATCGGCAGGATCACCGCCGGGATCACCAATGCGGTCAACCCGGCCAATTGCGGACTGGTCACGATCAGCATCGTCGTCGATCCGATCAGCATGACCAGGCTGCGCAGCGACAACGACAACGTCGAGCCGACCACGGTCTGCACCAGTTCGGTATCGGCGGCCAGCCGTGATACGAGTTCGCCGGAGCGGGTGCGCTCGAAGAACGCCTGATCGAGGGTGAGCAGATGCGAATACAGGCGCGAACGCAAGGTCGCCGCAACGCGCTCGCCGAGCAGGGTCACGCAGAAATAACGCGATGCGCCGGCAATCGCCATGACCACGGCAACACCGAACAAGCCGACGAACCCCGCATTGAGCTGGGCCGGGTCGGTCTGGCCGAAACCCCGGTCGATCATGAAGCGCGCGGCCGCAGGCAGGGCCAGCGTCGCCGCCGAGGAAATCGCCAGGAACACGAGCCAGCCGGCGATCAGCGCGCGTTGCTCGCGCAGGTACGGGATCAGGCGGCGGTAGGTGCCCAGCTTGCGCGGCGCGACAGGAGGCTCGGTCATGGGATGGGTTTCATCGGGGCAGCCCAACGAATGGGTGCATGCGCGATTCAATTCAAGTGAGGCTTGGTTGATCGTGCGCTGCCTGCGCCGGCGAACTGCCGCCATGCGCCTCGCGCTCAGTGGAAATCGCGCGATTGCGGACCGATTCCGGCAAGCAGGGCATCGAGATTGAGCAGACGATGGGCGATCACGTGCTGCACGCCTTCACTCGATTGCAGTTCGCCTTCGACGCCCAGCACGCTGCTCTCGATCAGGATCCGACGCTGGCTGCTGGCCAGGGCTGCCCAGACAATGATGTTGAGGATGCCGGTTTCGTCTTCCAGGGTGACGAAAGTGACGCCATTGGCGGTGTGTGGCCGTTGCCGCACGGTGACCAGGCCGGCGCAGCGCACACGCCGGCCATGACGGCTGCCGAGCACATCGCGGGCACGCAACATGCGGCGCTGGTCGAGCGCCTCGCGGGCGAACGACAGCGGATGCCGGCGCAAGCTGAAACCCTGGCTGGCGTAATCGCTGATCACGTCCTTGCGCAAGGAAGGTGCGGCCAGCGCGATCGCTTCCTCGTTGAAGGGGGCATCGGCGATCACGCCGATCGGCTGATCGACACCGGCGCTGTCCCAGCGCGCCTGGTGCCGATGCCCGCTCAGGCGGCGCAAGGCATCGGCATCGGCCAGGCGCGCACGTTCAGCCGCATTCAAGCTGGCGCGATGGATCAGGTCGGCGACATCGGCAAACGCGCGTTCGCTGCGCGCCTGGACAATGCGTTGCGCGGTCGCTTCGGAAAAACCCGCAATCCGCGAGAAGCCCAGACGCAGGGCATGTGATTTGTCTTTCGTGTTGTCTTTCGTACTTCGGTTCGTGGGAGCGGCTTCAGCCGCGATGCTTTTGTGTTGGATTTGAGAAGAAGCATCGCGGCTGAAGCCGCTCCCACAAATTTCGCTCCCACAAATTTCGCTCCCACGAACCTTGCTCCCACGATCTTTCGGTTCCGAAAACGCTTCCAGCGTGCAATCCCACGCGCTGATCGTCACATCCACCGGCAGCACGC
>Ga0209170_1000251_pt1 | contig 25024 bp, 17 predicted proteins | sample KloWWTKNB14_bulk_FD_187178 | JGI IMG/M metagenome (GOLD analysis project Ga0209170, IMG submission 187178) | Active sludge microbial communities from Klosterneuburg, Austria, studying microevolution and ecology of nitrifiers - Klosterneuburg... | ecosystem: Engineered > WWTP > Aerobic digester >...
CTGGGCGCCGAGAAGGGCTGGTACAAGGTGGGGCCGCTCGCGCGCGTGCAGAACTGCGACCACATCCCGACGCCGCTCGCCGACGCCGAGCGCCGCGAGTTCGTCGACTACGCCGGCGGCTCGCCCATCCACGCGCCGCTCGCCTACCACTGGGCGCGGATGATCGAGATGCTGCACGCGGCCGAGACGATCAAGGACCTGCTGCACGACGACGACATCCTCGGCGGCGAGCTCATGGCCGGCGGCGGGCGCGGCCGGGAGGGCGTGGGCGTGATCGAGGCCCCGCGCGGAACCCTCATCCACCACTACCGCGTGGACGACGACGACCTGGTGACGATGTGCAACCTCATCGTCTCGACCACCCACAACAACCAGGCCATGAACGAGGCCATCCGCCACGTGGCCAAGCGCTACCTGTCGGGTCACGAGATCACCGAGGGCCTGCTCAACCACATCGAGGTGGCGATCCGCGCCTTCGACCCGTGCCTGTCGTGCGCCACGCACGCGCTGGGACGCATGGCGCTGGAGGTCGTGCTGGCCGGCCCCGACGGCCGCGAGATCCACCGCCTCGCCCGCCACGCCGACGGCACGGCCGGCCCCGCGGCGTGAAGGCGCCCGTCGTCGTCTTCGGCATCGGCAACCGCAGCCGCGGCGACGACGCGCTGGGCCCGATCCTGCTCGACCGGCTTCGCGACTGGGCCGGCGTCCACGGCCTGGCGGGGCGGTTCGAGCTGCTCGAGGCCTACCAGCTAAACGTCGAGAACGCGCTCGACCTCGAGGGACGGCGCCTGGCGCTTTTCGTCGACGCCTGCCGCGAGGCGCCCGTCCCGGTCGCGTTCGGGACGGTCGGCGCGGCCGGCGGGTTCACCGGCCCGTCCACCCACGCCCTCGCGCCGGAGTCCGTGCTGGGCGTCTACGCGCGCCTCGAGGGCGAGGCGCCGCCGCCCGCCTTCGTGCTGGCGGTGCGCGGCGAGGGCTTCGAGCTGGGCGCCGGGCTCTCGGAAGCCGCGCAGGAGGCGCTCGAGGACGCCTGGGTGTGGCTGCGCCTGCTCGCGCACTCGCCCGGGCACGCGGAATGGCAGACAATGGCGGCCATGGCCCGCGCCCCGCGGGCGTGCCTGCCGCCGACCGCCTCGTGACCACCGCCTACCCGCGCCTCCTCGCCCCCCTCGACCTCGGCTTCACCACGCTTCCCAACCGCGTCCTCATGGGCTCGATGCACACGGGCCTGGAGGACAAGGCGCGTCACTTCCCGCGGCTGGCGGCCTACTTCGCCGAGCGCGCGCGCGGCGGCGTGGGCCTCATCGTGACGGGCGGCTTCGCCCCCAACATCGAGGGCTGGCTCTCGCCCTTCGGCTCCACGCTCGCCTCGTCCTCGGCCGCGCGCGCGCACCGCCCGGTCACGCAGGCGGTCCACGCCGAGGGCGGGAAGATCGCGCTGCAGATCCTGCACGCGGGCCGCTACGGCTATTCGCCCCTGTGCGTGGCGCCCTCGCGGGTGAAGAGCCCCATCAGCCGCTTCACGCCCCGGGAGCTCTCCGACGCGGGGATCCAGCGGCAGATCCGGGCTTTCGTGCGCTGCGCCGCGCTCGCGCGCGACGCCGGCTACGACGGCGTGGAGGTGATGGGCAGCGAGGGCTACTTCATCAACCAGTTCCTGGCCGCGCAGGCCAACCGCCGCACCGACGCGTGGGGCGGGGACTACGCCAACCGCATGCGGCTGCCGGTCGAGATCGTCTCGCGCATCCGCGAGAAGGTGGGCCGCGACTTCATCGTGATCTACCGCCTGTCCATGCTGGACCTCGTGCCCGGGGGCAGCACCTGGGACGAGGTGGTGACGCTCGCCAAGGCGATCGAGCGCGCGGGCGCGACAATCATCAACACCGGCATCGGCTGGCACGAGGCGCGCGTGCCCACCATCGCCACGAGCGTGCCGCGCGCGGCCTTCGCCTGGGTGACGAGGAAGCTCAAGGGCGAGGTGTCGATCCCGCTGTGCACCACGAACCGCATCAACGACCCGGCGGTGGCCGAGCGGGTGCTCGCCGAGGGAGCCGCGGACATGGTGTCCATGGCGCGTCCGCTCCTCGCGGACCCCGAGTTCGTGCGCAAGGCGGCGGCCGGCCGCGCCGACGAGATCAACACCTGCATCGCCTGCAACCAGGCCTGCCTCGACCACGTCTTCTCGGGCCGGACGTCGTCGTGCCTCGTGAACCCGAGGGCGTGCCACGAGACCGAGCTCGTGATCCGGCCGGCGCCCGCGCGCAAGCGGGTCGCGGTGGTGGGCGCAGGCCCCGCGGGGCTCGCCTGCGCCACGACGCTCGCCGAGCGCGGCCACGAGGTCGACCTCTTCGACGGCGCCGGCGAGGTCGGCGGCCAGTTCAACATGGCCAGGCGCATCCCCGGCAAGGAGGAGTTCCACGAGACGATCCGCTACTTCCGCAGGCGGCTGGAGACGACGGGCGTGCGCGTCCACCTCTCGCGGCGCGTGGCGGCCGCCGACCTCGCGGGCTACGACGAGGTGGTGCTCGCCACGGGCGTGACGCCCCGCGACCCGCGCATCCCGGGCCAGGACGACCCGCGCGTGCTCTCCTATGTCGACGTCCTGCGCGACGGCAAGGCCGTGGGCCCGCGCGTGGCGGTCGTGGGCGCCGGCGGCATCGGCTTCGACGTGGCGGAGTTCCTCGTGGACGACGGCCACTCGCCGTCGCTGGACGTCGAGGCGTGGCGGCGCGAGTGGGGAGTCGGCGATCCGGCGGACGCGCGCGGCGGCGTGGCGGGCGTGAAGCCGCAGCCGGCGCCGCCGGCGCGCCAGGTCTTCCTCCTGCAGCGCAAGAAATCCAAGCCCGGCGCGGGGCTCGGCAAGACGACCGGCTGGATCCACCGCGCCGCGCTCAAGATGAAGCGCGTGGAGATGCTCTCCGGCCTGAACTACGAGGGCGTGGTGGAGAGGGGCCTCGCGGTGAGTTTCGGGGAGGCGCGCGAGAAGGCGGCCGTCCTCGAGGTGGACACCATCGTCCTGTGCGCCGGGCAGGAGTCGCTGCGCGAGCTGGAGGCGCCCCTGCGGGCGGCCGGCGCGAGCGTGCACCTCATCGGCGGCGCGTCGCTCGCCGGGGAACTGGACGCGAAGCGCGCGATAGACGAGGGCACGCGCCTCGGCGCGGCGCTCTAGCCCATCGCCTTCGCCATGCGCGCCGTGGCCTTCTCGAGGTTCTCCATCGAGGTGGCGAAGGAGATGCGCAGGTAGCCCTCCATGCCGAAGGCGGAGCCGGGCACGGCGGCCACGGCCTGCTCCTGCTCCATGAGGTAGTCGCAGAGGGCGATGTCGGTGGCCGACTTCAGCTTGCCGGCCGCGGCCATGCGCTGGATGGCCGCGCGGCAGTCGGGGAACACGTAGAAGGCGCCGGCAGGCTGCAGGCACTTAACGCCCGGGATGGCATTGAGCGCCTTCGCCACGAAGGTGCCGCGCTCCCGGAAGGCCTTCACCATCGGCTCGATGCAGGACTGGTCGCCGTTGAGCGCGGCTTCCGCCGCGTACTGCGCGATGGAGGTGGGGTTGGACGTCGAGTGCGACTGCATGTTCTCCATCGCCTCGACCAGCTCCGCGGGCCCGCCGCAGTAGCCGATGCGCCAGCCGGTCATCGAGTAGGCCTTGGAGACGCCGTTCTCGACCACGGTGCGGTCGTACAGGTCCGGGCAGGCGTTGAGGATGTTCACGAACCTGGAGCCGTCGAGCAGGATCTGCTCGTACATGTCGTCGCTCGCGATGACGATGCGCGGGTGCTTCCGGAGCACCTCGCCCAGGGCCTTCAGCTCCTCCAGCGTGTAGACGGCGGCCGAGGGATTGGAGGGGCTGTTGATGAAGACGAGCCGCGACTTCGGCGTGATGGCGGCCTCGAGCTGCGCCGCGGTGATCTTGAAGCCCTGCTCGATGCCCGCCGCGATGAAGACCGGCTTCGCGCCCGCCACGACCGCCATGTCGGGGTAGCTCACCCAGTAGGGGGCCGGGATGATCACCTCGTCGCCGGGGTTCAGGAGCGCGAGGCAGAGGTTGAACGAGGTGTGCTTGCCGCCGCAGGAAACGAGGACCTGCTTCGGCGTGTAGTCCAGCCCGTTGTCGCGCTTGAACTTGGCGATGATCGCCTTCTTGAGCGAGAGCGTGCCGCCGGCCGGCGTGTACTTGGTGAGCCCCTTCCTCATGGCCTCCACGGCCGCGTCCTTGATGAACTGCGGCGTGTCGAAGTCGGGCTCGCCGGCGCCCAGGCCGATGATGTCCTTCCCCTCCGCCTTGAGCTGCGCCGCCTTGGCGGACACGGCGAGGGTGGGGGAGGGCTTGATGGCGGCGAGGCGCGTGGCGACGAGGGACATGGGGGCTCCGGGTGCGTTCGGCGTGAATTTCCAGCGGGCCATTTTACCGGATGTTGCGCCGCACCATGCTGCGCCCCCTGCCCGGCCCCGGGAAGGGCGGGCCTAGCGCTCCCCGGGCGCGCAGGGCTTGCGGGAATCGCAGCCGGGCCGCGACGCGCAGGAGCCGCAGGCGTGCTCCGGGTCGCGGAACGGGCCGAGCCCGGGGTGGCGGCGCGCGAAGCGCCGGTACGCGCGGTCCACGGCGATGCCGGCGGCGAGAATGGCGAAGACGAGGCCGATCGTGACGAGGTAGAGCGACATCGCTAGCTTCCCAGCCCCGCGAAGCCCATGAACGCGAGCGACAGGATCCCGGCCAGCATGAGCGCGAGCGCCGTGCCCTGGGCGAGCGAGGGCACGTCGGAGAGCTGCAGGCGCTCGCGGACGCTCGCCATGAGCACGAGCGCGAGCGTGAAGCCGGCGCCGCCGCCCACGGAGAAGGCCACCGACTGCACGAAGTCGTACTCGCGGGCGGTCTGGAACAGGGCCACGCCCAGCACGGCGCAGTTGGTCGTGATGAGGGCCAGGTAGATGCCCAGCGCGCGGAAGAGCGCCGGGCTGTACTTCTTGAGCACCATCTCCACGAGCTGCACCGCGGAGGCGATGATGACGATGTAGGCGATGAGGCGCAGGAACTCCAGGTGAAAGGCGCCGAGGAGCACGTTCAGGCCGTAGGCGCACAGCGACGCGACCAGCATCACGAACGTCGTCGCGAGGCCCATGGGGAACGCCGTGTCGAGCCGGTTCGACACGCCCAGGAAGGGGCACAGCCCCAGGAACATCGCCAGCACGAAGTTGTTGGCGAGGAGCGCGCCCACGAAGACCTGGAAGGCGGTCTCAGGCATGGCCCGCCGCCTCCGGCCGCTGCCGCCGGCGCGCCCACCACGCGAAGGCGAGGAGCCAGCCGCCCAGCACGAAGAAGCCTCCCGGCGGCAGCAGCATGATCACCCAGGGCTGGAAGCCCGGGCCGAAGAGGGAGAAGCCGAAGAGCGTCCCGGCGCCGAGGATCTCGCGCACTGCGCCCAGCAGGAGCAGGCCCAGCGTGAAGCCCGCGCCCATGCCGGCGGCGTTCACCATGGCCGCGACGGGCGGGTTCCTCGAGGCGTGCGCCTCGGCGCGGCCGAGGATGATGCAGTTCACGACGATCAGCTGGATGAAGGCGCCGAGCGCGTCGTACAGGGCGAGGCTGATGGCCTGGATGGCGTAGTCCACGGCCGTGACGAAGGTGGCGATGATGACGATGTAGGTGGCGATGCGCACCTCCCTTGGCACCAGGCGGCGCATGGTCGACACGAGGCCGCAGGAGGCGACGAGGACGAACGTCGTGGCGAGGCCCATGGAGAGGCCGTTCACCGCCGACACGGTGACGGCGAGCGCCGGGCACATGCCCAGGACCATCACGAAGACGGGGTTCTGCCTCCACAATCCCTCGAGGAACTCGTCCCGGTTGCCGGGAGCGGCGACGGCGCTCATTTCTTCTCCTTCAGGGTCTCCAGGTGCGGCACGAGCCGGGGCAGCAGCGCCCGGGCGGAATCGTCGATCGCCTTGCCGACGGCGCGCGAGGTGATGGTGGCGCCCGAGATGGCGTCGATCTGCCAGGCATCCTTCTTCGTGCCGTGCTTCACGGTCCGGATCGCGTGGGCGAGCCCGGCGAGCTCGGCGTCGAGGCGCGCGTCGAGGGCCCGGAAGTTCGCGAGGAAGGCCTCGTCCGTCACGATCTTGTCGCCGATGCCGGGCGTCTCGCGCATCGAGACGACGCCGATGCCGGTGATGCACTGGCAATCCGGCTGGTAGCCGAAGAGGATGCGCACGCTGTCGGCATAGCCCTTGGCGCTGCCTTCGGCCGCCACGCCCGCCAGCCGGCCCGCCGCGTCGTAGGCGGCGAAGAAGCGGATGGCGCCCGGGACGGCCTCGCCCGTGGCCGCGGGCTCGATGCCCCCGGCGGGCAGGGCGCGGTACTCCACGATCGAGGTCGCCCGCGGGATCACCCGGAAGACGGATCGTTCGAGCGCGATGCGGCGGTTGGTCGCGACGGCGTCGTAGGTGCCCTGGTAGGCGGCGACGATGACCAGCCCGCAGATCGCCGCCACGAGGCCGAGCGTGAGCACGAGGTCCCGGGTGGGCGTGGGCGCCGGCGCCGTGGAGCTAGGGTCGGGGGGGCTTGCGCTCATCGCGTCTGGGTTTCCCCGGGAAGAGGCGCTTCCTCGGCGGCTGCGCGCCATCCTCCTCGCGGGAGATGTAGCCGGGATGCAGCGGGTAGGACGCGCCCTTGCGCGGGGGGCGCAGCACGCTCCTGCCGAAGGGCGTGGGCTGGGTGACGCGCTCGATGAGGGGCGTGGCGGCGTTGCCGATGAGGATCGCGTACATCACGCCCTCGGGCAGCCCGCCGTAGTAGCGGATCCCCACCGTGAGCAGGCCGATGAGCGCGCCGTAGAGCCACATCCCGCGCGGCGTCACGGGCGAGGTCGCCATGTCCGTGGCCATGTACACCGCGCCGAGGACGAGCCCGCCGGAGAAGAGCATGAAGAACGGGCTCGGGTAGCTCCCCGGGCTGAGCGCGTGCAGGATCCAGGCGACGGCGCCGGCGCTGCCGAGGACGGCCGCGGGGATGCGCCAGTCCAGGAAGCGGCGCAGGGCGAGGTAGGCGCCGCAAGCGAGGATGAGCGCGGGCGCCGGGCCCACGGCCATGTGGCCCGAGAGCGACGTGAGGAGCTCCTGCGCGCCCGCCTGCACGCCCTCGAATTTCCACTCGGCGAGGGGGGTGGCGCCCGAGAACCCGTCGAGCTGGCGCGCGGCGAGCCAGGGACCGGCCGGCGCGGGCGCCATCAGGGGCCACGCGAGCGACGAAGGCACGAACTCCGCGAACCGGCCGGGCAGCAACGAGGGCGTGTAGGTGGCGATGGCGGTCGGGAAGGCCGCCTGCGCGAACGCGCGCCCGACGAGGGCGGGATTGAAGACGTTGAAGCCGATCCCGCCGAAGAGCCCCTTGCCCAGGGCGATCGCGACGACGCCGGCCACCGCGCCCATCCACAGCGGGAACCCCGGCGGGAGCGTCAGGGCGAGCAGCAGGCCGGTGATGGCGGCGGAGAAATCGCCCGGGCGGCCCGACTGCGTGCCCGTCGCGACGAGCCATCGCTCGGTGGCGAGGCACGCGACCGTGACCACGACGATCGAGGCGAGCGCCGAGAGGCCGTACTGGAAGACGTAGAACGCGCACACCGGCACGAGGGACCCCGCGACGTGCCGCATGATCCGCTCGACGCTGCGGCTGCCGTGCAGGTGGGGCGCGGGACGGATCTCGACGGTGCTCACGCGCGGCTCGCGGCTCTCTCGCGCAGGACCTGCTTCGCCACGCGGAACTGCTGCACGAGCGGGATGTTCGACGGGCACACGTAGGTGCAGCAGCCGCACTCGAAGCACTCGCCCAGATGGTAGGCGCCGCCCATCAGGTCGTACTCGCGCTTGGCGGCGAGCATGCCCAGCGCCGAGGGGTTGAGCCCCATGGGGCAGGACTCGACGCACTCGCCGCACTTGATGCACGGATAGGTGCGCAGGCCGTCGCGCGCGGCCAGGTCGGCGTGCCGGAAGACGAGCACGCCGGAGACGCCCTTCGTGACCGGGACGTCGAGCGAGGCCACGGCCTGGCCCATCATCGGGCCGCCGAGGATCACCTGCCGGCCGCCGGCGTCGGCTCCCGCCCCGGCCTGCTCGAGCACGAACCGCAGCGGCGTGCCGAGCGGGACGCGATAGTCGCCGGGCCGGGCGACGCCCGGCCCGGCGACGGTGACCACGCGCTCGGTGAGCCCGCGGCCGCGCGGCAGGAGGCTGCCCATGGCGGCCAGCGTGCCCACGTTGCTCACCACCATCCCCAGCGAGACCGGCAGCGCCCCCGAGGGGATCTCCGTGCCGAACAGGGCCATGACCAGCATCTTCTCGGCCCCCTGCGGATACTTCGTGGGCACCGCCTCGGCGTGGATCTCGCCTTCCGGAACGCGGGCGCGGGCGATGGCGGCCTCGACCGCCCCGACGGCATCAGGCTTGTTGTCCTCGATGCCGACGATCGCGCGCACGGCGCCCGTGGCGCGCATCGCGTAGCGGATGCCCGAGACGAGCGCGTCGGGCTCCTCGACCATGATGCGGTGGTCGCAGGTGAGGTACGGCTCGCACTCGCAGCCGTTCACGACGAGGGTGTGCACGCGGGCCGTATCGGGAACGGCGAGCTTGGCGTGGGTCGGGAACGCCGCGCCGCCGAGCCCGACGAGGCCGGCCTCGCGGACGGCCTCCAGGATCGCCGCCCCGGAGGCCGATTCCATGTCGCGCGGCTCGCCCCAGAGGTCCTCCTGGCTTGCGCCCGGATGGCTGCGGATCACGATCGCCGGCAGCCAGGGCCCGCGCGCGGAGGGGCGCAACCCGATCTCCTCGACCACGCCCGTCACCGGCGCGTGATGCGGCACGGAGAGCCAGTCGTCGGCCGCGGCGACGGGCTGGCCGCGAACGACCTCCTCGCCGGGGACGACGAGCGCGCGCGCCGGCCTGCCGATGTGCTGCGCGAGCGGCACCGTCACCCGGGGCGGGAACGGCAGCCGCCGGATTGCGCGCCGCGCCGTGGCCTCCTTGCGCGGCGGCGGGTGGACGCCGCGCTGGAACGCCTCGCCGCGGAAGTAGCTGAGCAGCCTCACGCCGGCTCCGCTCCCTAGTTGTACTTCGCGGCGCGCGCCACGAGCTTCTCGAGCCCGGGCTCGGCCGGGTTCCACGGCGTCCCCGGGTGGATGCAGGCGGCCGTGCACTTCTCCGCGGCCTTCACGATGTCGGCGTACTTCGCCCCCTTCGGGTTGATGACCACGATCTTCTTCTGGCCGTTGTAGGCGAAGGTATTGGGCGCGAGCAGGACGCACTCGTCGCAGGCCGTGCACTCCGGCGTCTCGACCCAGCAGGCTTCGAACCCCCCGGGCTCGCCGGCCGCGGCGCCGGCGGCGGGGGCCGCCGCCAGCGGCACGGGGGCGGCCATGTCGGTGCCGGTCACGCCGAGGCTCGAGGTGATCTTGGCGATGAGGTCGGCGCGGACCTGCTCCGCGATGGCCCCGGTGTCCACGGCCGGCCGTCCGCCCCCCGCGAGGCCGCGCAGCTGCCGCCAGAAGGCCTGCCGCTCCTCGGTGGCGCGAGCGAGATCCTCGGTCACGAGCAGGCGCAGGAGCCGGTTCTTGCCGTCGACGCCCCAGATGAAGGGGAACCTGCCCTCGCGCTCGTTCCCCGGCAGGGCGAGAAAGTCGGCGACGGGCATCATGTCGTCGTTCCACGTTTCCGGGGGGGCCTTGCGGAAATGCTTGGCGAAGCGCGCCTCGGTGACGGCGAAGTCGGCGAAGGTCAGCGGCAGCTCCATCGACTTCTCCTCGCCCGACTCGTCGCGGTACTTGAGGGCATAAGTGGGCCAGTCGCGCTCCAGGGCGGGGTTGCCCTCGAGGCTCACGCACTCCTCGAAAGTCGTGCCGGCGTCCGGGTCGAAGCGGAAGAGGGGATAGGCGCGCGATTCCACGGCGAGCTTGCTCTGGTCGGCGCTGCGGTCGTCGCCCACGCCGTGCTCCGGCGGGCATACCGCGTAGAGGTTGAAGAGCGCCGGCCTGCGGGAGTTCAGCCCGTCGATGAAGCTCTCGATCAGGTGGTTCACGTGCGCGACGGTGCCCTGCATGACGTAGGCCGTGCGGTGGGCCATGCCGATGAGAGAGATCTCCTTGCGGGTCTCCTGCTTCCCGTGCCGGGCGCTTCCCCACGGGGCCATGTCCGAGACCTGGCCGATGAAGCCGGAGGTGCACGCCTGCCCGCCGGTGTTGGAGTAGACCTGGGTGTCGACCACCAGCACCTTGATCGGCATGCCGGACATGAGCGCGCGCGAGAGGTTCTGGAAGCCGATGTCGTACATCGCGCCGTCGCCGCCCACGCTCACCACGGGCGGGCAGAGCAGCCACTCCTCCCGGCTGAACTGGTGCCAGTCGAAGCGCCGGAAGAAGTCCTCGTGCACCTCGGGGAGGTACTCGCCCGCGAGCTCGAGCTCGGCGAGGCGCACCGCCTTGAAGCCCTCCGCCATCTTCGCCATGTGGCCCTCGAAGAGCCCCATCGCGACCGACGGGCTGTCCTGGAACAGGTGCGAGGTCCACGGGAACGGGTAGGGGTGGTAGGGCCAGGTCGATCCCCACACCGACGTGCAGCCGGTGGAGTTGACGATGCCCATCTCGGCGCGCCCGCGCTTCGTCGGGCCTTCCACGTAGCGCCAGCGCAGGTCCTTCAGGCGCTCGAGCGTGCGCGCGACCGTGCGCATCCAGTCGGGATCGATGGGCCGGGAGGGCTTGCCGGCGCTCACCCGGTCCGACAGGCGCGCGAGCGTGAGGTCGCCGTCGCGGGCGGCCTCGACCGCCGCGATCATGGCGCGCGTGTCGCCCACGTCCATCGACTCGGTGACCTTGAGGCGGATGCGTTGCTCGAGGCTCGCGATGAGGCCGTCGAGGCGCTCGACGAAGGCCTTCACGCGCGGCTGCATCAGCGCCGTCACGGTCGACGTGAAGAGGTGGATGCCCGTCTTCTCGCCGCAGCCGAGGCACGCCCCGTCGCCGCAGTTCATGGACTGGTAGTTGTGCTTGTCGAGGAGCAGCGTCTCCAGCGCCCCGATCTTCTCGTCCAGGCTGTCGATGCGGCTGAACTCCTTCGGCGTGGACGGGAGGTCCAGCCACAGTCCCCAGTCGCGGCGCAGCTTCGCCACGCTCTCCTCGGTCTGCGTCACCATGCGCAGCGCCCCGTCCCCGCACACCGTCACGCACAGGGCGCAGGCCTTGCAGGTGATGGGATTCACCGTGATGGAGAAGAGGCCGCCGCTGCCCTTGGCCTTCTTCTCCTTGGCGGTCCAGTAGGGCTTCGTCGTGCAGAACTCGAAGCCGCCCAGCGACTCCCGGAACAGCGCGAACTCCTCGGCCATCCTGGCGCGGTCGGCCTCGGGCGCCTCGGCGATCGTCGCGTCGATCGCCTGGTCGACGAGCGCGCGCACGGCCACGCCGTCGCCGGCGATGAGGCCGCGCAGCTTCTTCTCGGCGGTGCGGCTCGCGCGGCGCAGGAACCGGGTCGGCCGCCCGCCCGTCTCGATGCGGTTCACGATGGTGTCGAAGACGTCGGCCACGGAGCTCACGAGGCCCGGGATGGCGCTGTCGGGGCACTGCGTGTAGCACTCGCCGCACGCGGTGCACTTCTCCGGGATCCACTCGGGATGCTCGAAGCGGATGCCCGTCATGTCGCGGAAGACCCCGGAGGCCGCCGGCATCATCGACACGCCGATGAAGGGGTCCACGAGGTTGTCGGAGCCCTTGCCCGTGGCGTAGAAGTGGCCGGTCTGTTCCCAGAAGCGGTGGATGTCGCCCACCCGGCCGTCGGCCTCGGGAAGCCCGCGCAGCATGACGGGCAGCCCCGCGTCCTTCCTCGCCTCGACGCGACGCGACTCGCCCACGGTCTTGCGCGTGATCTCGCGCAGCTCCGTGAAGCCGCGGCGCACCACCTGCAGGTTGTTCGCGACCACGGAGGCGCCCTTGCCGCCGAACTTGGCCTTGAGCTGCGCCTCGACCGCGGCGAACAGGCGCTCCTCGGTGAGGCCCGCGTTCGCCATCACCGGGCTCGCCGCGAAGAAGGCGCCCTGGAAGGCGATGCCCTGCATGCGCAGCTGCAGCTCGGGGCTGCCGGCCTCCTCGCGCGCGATCCGGAACGCGTCGAGGTGGAAGACGCGGATGCCGTCGTCCACGACCTGCTTCTGCGCCCAGCGCGGGAAGCTCGCCCAGGTCTCGTCGCCCAGGTTGGACTGGATGACGAGGATCCCGCCCTTCTTCAGCCCCGCGAGCGGGTTCGAGTGGCCGAAGACGTTGGGATCCGGCGAGAGCACGACGTCCACGTACAGGTACTCGCAGTTCACGCGGATGGGCTCGGGCGCGGCCGACAGGTAGTAGGTGGTCGGCTGCCCCTTCTTCTCCGATCCGTACTTGGGGTTCGCCTTGATGTCCCAGCCGAGGAGCTCGAAGAGCGTCACGGCAAGGTTCTTTCCGGTGGTGATGGCGCCCCAGCCGCCCACCGAGTGCATGCGCACGGTGATGGCGCCCTTGGGCAGGAGGTTGGGGTTCTCGCTGCCGCGCACGGCGAGCTCGCGGATGCGGGGATAGGCTTCCTGGAGCCGCTGCTGGTGCACCTCGTCCTTCGGGTTGAGCGCCTCGCGCGCGAAGTCGACCGACAGGTAGAAGAACTTGCGCCTCGCGCCCTGGGGCAGCATGTTCTCGATCGCGCCGATGAGGGCCTCGGGCTGCAGGTCGCGAGAGCCCAGGCCGTAGCAGCCCGAGTAGAGGGGCGGCAGGTCGCCGGGTCCGTAGGCGGCGTATCCGGGGTAGGCGCGCTCCGCGGCGGCGCAGGCGCCGTTCTCCAGGCACTTGGCGACGGTGGCGCGCAGCTCGCGCATGAGCGGCAGGTCCTCCGCCAGCGGCTGGTCGGTGCGCTCCAGCACCGCCACCCCCTTCTTGCCGCGCAGCACGTGGCCCAGGAGGTCGCCGGGGAACGGCCGGTACATGGTGACGTTCACCACGCCGACCTTGAGCCGGCGGGTCTCGCGCAGCCAGTCGGCCACGGCCTCGGCCTGCACGACCATGGACCCCATGCCGACGATGAGGTAGTCCGCGTCCTCGGCGCGCCAGGTCGAGACGCGGCGGTAGCGGCGGCCCGTGAGCGCCGCGTACTCCTCCATGCAGCGCTCCGTGATCTCCTCGATGTGGTCGAAGAAATAGGGGCGCTGGCCCGCGACCGCCTGCATGTGGGCGTCCTGGTTCTGCACCACGCCGCTCACCATGGGCAGGTCGACGTCCCAGATCGCCGGGACGCGCCGGCGCGTCGGGCCGTAGAGCATTCTCTGCGCCGGGGTCGGAGTCTCGATCGTGTCGTCGGGCCTGCCGAGGTACTCCGCCACGAGCTCGCGCTCGGGGAGGCGGGCGGACTCGATGAGGTGCGTGGTGAGGAAGCCGTCCTGGCCGACGATGGCCGGCGTGAGGGAGAGCTCGGCCACCTTGCGGGCGACGAGGTTCAGGTCCGCCGACTCCGTGGCGTCCTTGGCCATCACCTGGATGAAGCCCGTGTCGTCCACGCAGTGGTAGTCGTCGTGGCTGCAGTGGACGTTCAGGCTCGCCTTGGTGATCGCGCGGCACCCCATGTTCAGCACGTAGGGCAGGCGCTTGCCGACGGCGCCATAGAGCGACTCGTGCATGAAGGCCACGCCCTGCGCCGAGGAGAAGTTGGTCGCGCGAAGCCCCGCCATCGCCATGCCGGCGGTGACGCCCGCGGCGGCGTGCTCGCTCTCCGGCTCGACGAAGATGAGCGGCCGGTCGGAGATGTTCAGGTGGCCCTGCGCGGCCGCCTCCGCCCAGTATTCCCCCATCTGCGTCGAGGGCGTGATGGGGTAGGCGCCCGCGGCGTCCGAGGCTTCCCGCTCGACGTGGATGACCGCGGTGTTGCCGTCGACGGCGTCGCGAATGCCCGGGTACTTCACTTCCCCGGCCCGGCGCGCGCCGCTGCCCTGCTCCACGAGGGAGAACTGGAAGAGCTTCTTGAACATGGCGTTACTCTCCTGGATCGGTGATTCAGTTCAGGACCGGCAGGGGTTCCTTGCGCAGGATCCTCCTGGCGGCGGCCCCCTTCGCGGGGCGGTCGGGGTTGTCGTACCAGACGATGGCGCCGGTCGGGCAGCGCTCGACCACCTTGCGCTCGGCGAGGTCGTTTCGCGCGTAGTCGACGACGGCGAGGTTCGCCGCGAGCTTCATGAGTCCGGGCGCCGCGTCGGCCACGCACTTGCCGCACGCGTTGCAGGCGACCTCGCAGGCGGCCTCGGCCGTGTCGCCGTCGGCGAGGTTCCTGCACGCCACCCAGAGCCTGCGGCTCACCGGCTCGAGCGAGAACAGGCCCTTCGGGCAGACCTCGACGCAGTCGTTGCATGCCGTGCACTTCGCGGGATCGACGACGGGAAGCCCGTGCGCGTCCATGCGGATCGCGTCGAACGTGCAGACGTCGCGGCAGTCGGCGAGCCCGAGGCAGCCCCAGGCGCATTCCTTGCCGCCGCCCGACACCACGGCGGCGGCGCGGCACGACCCATGGCCGGCATAGCGGGCGCGCTGGAAGGCCACGTGGCTGCCGCCGGCGCAGGCGAGCCGCGCGACGCGCTTCTCCACCTCGCCGGCCGGCACGCCCAGGAGGTCGGCGATGCTGAAGCGCTGCTCGACTGAACTCACCGTGCACTCCGCGGGCACGACCTGCCCGGCGACGGCTTTCTCGGCGAAGGCCCGGCATCCGGGCTGGCCGCAGGCGCCGCAGTTGGACTTGGGCAGGAGGCTCTCGACCGCCTCGATGCGGGGGTCCTCGTAGACATGGAGCTTGCGGTTGGCCAGCGCCAGGAGGGCGGCCAGGGCGATGCCCAGCGTTGCCATGAAGGCACCCGCGATGGCCAGGCCGGACAGGTCCATTCGTCACCTCTTCGTCGAACTGCCCCCGGCGACGGGCGGAAGCGGAACCCCGGGGGAGGGGACGCGCGGCGGCCGGGCCGGAACGAAAAATGCTCCCTTGGGGGCCGCGGCAGCCGCCTTGCGGGCGCGACGCGCGGAACCCTTCACGGCGCGGCCGGAGGTTGGTTCCGGCCTGCTCGACAGGGACACGAGGTGACGTTTCCCTTATGCACACGGCGTCGCTTGCGTCGTCGCCGTGTTCGTGGCGATTCCAGTATAGGCGATGTTTATTGCGATGCACAATCGCCGAATCTCCCGGCAAAACAGGGGATTGCGACTTAGTCGCATTACTGGTTGCGGTGGCGCCGCAAGGCGAGGCGAGGCGGGGCCGGGGGGAGGAACGGGCCGGGCGCAGTTGCTAGAATGGCCGATTCGCCGCCCGCCCCCGCCCGATGCCCGACGTCGTCACCTTCCCCGGCAGCCCCTACCGCCTCCACCAGCCTTTCCCGCCCGCCGGGGACCAGCCCGCCGCCATCGAGGCGCTGGTCGAAGGCCTGAACGACGGCCTCGCCTACCAGACGCTCCTGGGGGTGACCGGCTCCGGCAAGACCTACACCATGGCCAACGTGATCGCCCGCACGGGGCGGCCGGCCATCGTGATCGCGCCCAACAAGACGCTCGCGGCGCAGCTCTACGCCGAGATGCGCGAGTTCTTCCCGGAGAACGCGGTCGAGTACTTCGTCTCCTACTACGACTACTACCAGCCCGAGGCCTACGTCCCTTCGCGCGACCTCTTCATCGAGAAGGACAGCTCGATCAACGAGCACATCGAGCAGCTCCGGCTGTCGGCCACCAAGAGCGTGCTCGAGCGTCCCGACACGGTGATCGTCGCGACCGTCTCCTGCATCTACGGCATCGGCGACCCCGGCGACTACCAGGAGATGCGCCTCATCCTGCGCGAGCGCGACCCGATCGCCCAGCGCGACCTCCTGCGGCGGCTGGCCAACATGCAGTACGCGCGCAACGACGTCGACTTCCGCCGCGGCACCTTCCGCGTGCGCGGGGACTCGATCGACATCTTCCCGGCGGAGCTGGGGGAGACCGCGCTGCGCGTGGCGCTCTTCGACGACGAGATCGAGTCGCTCACGCTCTTCGACCCGCTCACCGGGCGCCTGGGGCAGAAGGTGCCGCGCTTCACGGTCTACGCCAAGAGCCACTACGTTACGCCGCGCGAGACGGTGCTGAAGGCGATCGAGGCCATCAAGGCGGAGCTGCGCGAGCGCCTGGACTTCTTCCAGAAGGAGGGCAAGCTCCTCGAGCTGCAGCGCCTGCAGCAGCGCACGCACTTCGACCTCGAGATGCTCAACGAGCTGGGCTTCTGCAAGGGCATCGAGAACTACTCGCGACACCTCTCGGGGCGCGCGGCCGGGGAGCCCCCGCCCACGCTCATCGACTACCTGCCGGCCAGCGCGCTCATGATCATCGACGAGAGCCACGTCACCATCCCGCAGGTGGGCGGCATGTACAACGGCGACCGCTCGCGCAAGGAGACGCTCGTGGCCTACGGCTTCCGCCTGCCCTCGGCGCTGGACAACCGGCCGCTCCGGTTCGAGGAGTTCGAGCGGCAGATGCGCCAGGCCATCTTCGTCTCCGCGACGCCCTCGGACTACGAGGCGAAGCACGCCTCCCAGGTGGTGGAGCAGGTGGTGCGCCCCACGGGCCTCGTGGACCCGGAGGTGATCGTCCGGCCGGCCTCCTCGCAGGTCGACGACCTCCTGTCGGAGGTGAACCGCCGCGTGGCCGTTAACGAGCGCGTGCTCGTGACCACGCTCACCAAGCGCATGGCCGAGGACCTCACGGACTACCTCGCCGAGCACGGCGTGAAGGTGCGCTACCTGCACTCCGACATCGACACCGTCGAGCGCGTCGAGATCATCCGCGACCTGCGCAAGGGCCTCTTCGACGTGCTGGTGGGCATCAACCTGCTGCGCGAGGGCCTTGACCTGCCGGAAGTGTCGCTCGTGGCGATCCTGGACGCCGACAAGGAGGGGTTCCTGCGCTCGGCGCGCTCGCTCATCCAGACGATCGGGCGCGCCGCGCGCCACATCAACGGCACCGCCATCCTCTACGCCGACCGCATGACCGACTCGATGCAGGCGGCCATCGGCGAGACCGAGCGCCGCCGCGCGAAGCAGGTGGCCTTCAACAAGGCGAACGGCATCGAGCCCCGCAGCGTCTCCAAGCGCATCAAGGACCTCATCGACGGCGTCTACGACGCCGACGGGGCGAAGGAGTCGAGGCGCATCGCGAAGGAGGCCGCGGCGATCGAGGCGCTGGGCGAGAAGCAGCTCGACCAGCGCGTGAGGAAGCTCGAGAAGGAGATGCTCGAGGCGGCGAGGAACCTCGAGTTCGAGCGCGCGGCGAAGCTGCGCGACGAGCTGCGCGTGGCGCGCGAGCGCCTGATGGAGGTGGGCGGTGGCTGAGAAGCGTCCCGGCGTGCTCTTCGTCTGCACCGGCAACATCTGCCGCTCGCCCACCGCGGAGGGTGTCTTCCGCCACCTCGCGGCGCGGCGCGGGGTCCTCGACCGGCTGCGCGTGGATTCGGCCGGCACCCACGACTACCACGTGGGCGAGCCCCCGGACGCCCGCTCGGTCGCGCACGCGGCCCGCCGCGGCTACGACCTCGCGCCGCTTCGGGCCCGGCAGGTCTCGCGCGCCGACTTCCACGAGTTCGACCGCATCCTCGCCATGGACCGCGGCCACCTGCGACAATTGCAGGCGATCGCGCCGGCGGGGTCGCCTGCGCGCCTCGCGATGTTCCTCGACCATTCCGGCACCTGGCGCGGCCTCGACGTCCCCGATCCCTACTACGGGGGCGCCCGCGGCTTCGAGGAGGTGCTCGACATGGTCGAGGAGGCCGCAGCGAGGCTCCTCGAGGAGATCGTCGCCGGCCTCGACCGCTGAAACCCCGGAGGAAGCCATGACCGCGCACGCCGTGAGCCGTTTCCCCGTCCCGAAGCTTTCCGAGCTGCCGGACGACATCCGCGACCGCATCCGCCAGGTGCAGGACAAGGCGGGGTTCGTCCCCAACGTCTTCATCGCGCTCGCCCACCGGCCCGACGAGTTCCGCGCCTTCTTCGCCTACCACGACGCGCTGATGCTGCGCAAGGGCGGGCTCACCAAGGCGGAGAAGGAGATGATCGTGGTCGCCACCTCCAGCGCCAACCAGTGCCTGTACTGCATCGTCGCCCACGGCGCGATCCTGCGCGTATACGCGAAGAACCCGCGCATCGCCGACCAGGTGGCGGGCAACTACCTCAAGGCCGACCTCACGCCGCGCGAGCGCGCCATCCTCGACTTCGCGATGAAGGTGTCGCGGGAGGCGAACCGCGTGGAGGACCACGACTTCGCGCCCCTGCACGCGCACGGCCTCTCGGACGAGGACGTGTGGGACGTGGGCGCCATCGCCGCCTTCTTCGCGCTCTCCAACCGCATGGCGAACCTCACGGCGATGCGGCCCAACGACGAGTTCTACGGGATGGGCCGGTGAGGGCCCGGCTCCTCGCGGCGCTGGCGCTGGCCTGGGCGTGCGCCGCGAACGCGGGCCCCGGCTACTTCCGCTTCCCCGCGCTCTCCGGCGACACGCTCGTCTTCACCGCCGAGGGCGACCTCTGGCGCGTGGCGGCCGCGGGCGGGCGCGCCTCGCGGCTCACGACCCACCCGGACCAGGAGATCCGCGCGGCGATTTCCCCCGACGGCCGGCAGGTGGCGTTCACCGGCGCCTACGAGGGCCCGCTGGAGGCCTACGTGATGCCGCTCGCGGGCGGGCTCCCGAAGCGCCTCACCTGGGCCGGCGGACCGGCTTTCGTGGCCGGCTGGACCCCCGCCGGGGAAGTGCTCTTCACCACGCCCGCCTACCAGGCCACGCGCGAGCGCCAGCTTGCGGCCGTCTCGCCGGAGACGGGCGCGGTGCGGCTGCTGCCGCTCGCGCAGGCGAGCGACGGCGCCTACCTCGATCGCGACACGGTGGCGTTCACCCGCTTCGGGCTCCAGGGGGACAACGTGCGGCGCTACCGTGGCGGCGCGATGGCCTCGCTCTGGCGCTTCTCGCCCGGCAAGGGGGCTGAGGCCGTCCCGCTCGGGCCGGCCGTTCCGGAGGCGAACGAGTCGAGCCCGCTGCCGTGGGGCAGCCGGATCGTCTTCGTCTCCGACCGCGACGGCGTGGCGAACCTCTGGTCGCGCGACGCCGGCGGCGGCGACCTCCGGCAGCACACGCGGCACGCCGGTTTCGAGGTGCGCGAGCCGTCGATCTCCGGCTCGCGCGTGGCCTACCGCCACGGCGCCGACCTGCGCATCGTCGACCTCGACACCGGCGCGGACCGCGTGGTGCCGATCGAGCTCGCCTCCGACTTCGACCAGCTGCGCACGCGCTGGGTGCGCAAGCCGCTCGAGAACTTCACCTCCGCCGCGCTTTCCCCCGACGGCGAGCGCGTGGTCGTCACGGCGCGCGGGCGCGTCGCCACCGCGGGCGTGGGGTTGCTGCGGCGCGTGGACATCGCGGTGCCCGCCGGCAGTCGCGCGCGCGAGGCGGTGATGATGCCCGGCGGCAAGGAGGTGCTCGCGCTGTGCGACGCGGGTGGCGAATACGAGCTGTGGCTTTTCCCGGCCGACGGCAGCGGCCCCGGCCGCGTGATCACCCGCGGCGCGCAGGCGCTGCGCTGGCGCGCGTGGCCCTCGCCGGACGGCAAGTGGATCGTGCACCACGACATCCGCCGGCAGCTGTGGCTGCACGAAGTCGCCACCGGCAAGGACACGCTGCTGGAGGAGGGGGCGGCCACCGACGACCGGGCCTTCGACCAGGTGGCGTGGTCGCCGGATGCCTCGGCCTTCGCCCTCAAGGTCGAGTCGCCCGGAAACGCGACCACGAGCCAGGTGGTGCTCTACCGCGTGGCCGACCGCGCGCGCTTCCCGGTCACCTCGACCCGCTACGCGAGCGGCTGGCCTGCGTTCTCGCCGGACGGCAAGTGGCTCTGGTTCGTCTCGGAGCGCCACTTCGCGGCGCTCAACGGCAACCCCTGGGGCGACCGCAACCTGGGCCCGTACTTCGACCGGCGCTCGCGCGTCTACGCGATCTCGCTGCAGCCGGGCAACCGCTTCCCGTTCCAGCCGAGGGACGAGCTCGCGCCCGCGAAGCCCGAGGCGCCGAAGGAAGCGCCGGCGGACGCCCCGGTAGCGAAGAAGGACACCATGAAGGGAGCCAAGCCGGAGCCCGGCGCCAGGCCCGCCGCGGCACCGAAGGTTCCCCCCATCGCCTGGGAGGGGCTCGCCTCGCGCCTCCACGAGGCGCCACTGCCGCCGGGCAACTACGCCGCGCTCGCCACCGACGGCAAGCGCCTGTGGTTCCTCGAGGCCGAGACCGCGCCCGAGCGCAAGACCGCGCTGCGCTCGATCGCCATCGACAACGCCGGCGCGCCGGCCGAGACCTTCGCCCCCGAGGTGCGCCAGTTCGCGCTCTCGGCCGACGGGAAGAAGCTCATGTGGCGCAAGTGGGTGGCGCGCGGGGCCGGCGAAATCCACATCGCGGACACGGCCGCGAAGCCGCCGACGGAGCTCGCGCGCCACCAGGTGAAGCTCGCCGACTGGCAGTTTCCCGCCACGCCGCGCGAGGACTGGAACCAGTACTTCGCGGACGCCTGGCGGTTCCACCGCGACCACTTCCACGACCCCGCGATGGCCGGGGCCGACTGGCCCGCGGCCCGCCGCAAGTACGGTGCGCTGCTCGACCGGGTGACGGACCGCGCCGAGCTCGCCGACCTCATGGGCCAGATGGCCGCGGAGCTCTCGTCGCTGCACTCGCAGGTGGGCCGCGGCGAGGTGCGAAAGGGCGACGAGGACGTCGAGCCCGCGACCCTCGGCGCGGCGCTGCTCAAGGTGGCCGGGGGCGCGAGGATCGAGCGCATCTACCGTGCGGATCCGGAACTGCCGGGCGAGGCGCCGCCGCTTTCCCGCCCCGGGGTCGACGCGCGCGAGGGCGACGTGATCGTCTCCGTGGACGGTCGCGCGGTGGCCGAGGTCGCCGACATCTCGCTCCTGCTTCGCGACAAGGCCGGCAAGCAGGTGCTGCTGGGCCTCAAGGGCGCCGACGGCAAGCTGCGCAAGGCAGTGGCGGTCCCGGCGGCGTGGACGCGCGCGATGGCGTTCCGGCGCGGCGACCGGGAGTGGGAGCGCCGGCGCCGCGTGGAGGAGGCCTCGGGCGGCCGCTTCGGCTACGTCGCGCTCAGGGCCATGGGCGCGGCGGACGTGGCCACGTTCGCGCGCGAGTTCTACCCCGTCGCCGGGCGCGAGGGCCTCGTGATCGACGTGCGCGACAACGACGGCGGCAACATCGATTCCATCGTGATCGAGAAGCTCATGCGCCGGGCGTGGGCGTACTGGAGCACGCGCGACGGGCGGCTCTCGTGGAACATGCAGAACGCCTTCCGCGGGCGCATCGTCGTCCTCGTGAACGAGCGCACCTACTCCGACGGCGAGACCTTCGCCGAGGGCGTGAAGCGTCTGGGGCTCGCGACCGTGGTCGGCCGGCGCACGACCGGGGCCGGCGTGTGGCTCTCGGACCGCAACCGGCTCGCCGACGGCGGCATCGCAAGGAGCGCCGAGTTCGCCCAGATGGGCCTGGAAGGCGCGTGGCTCGTCGAGGGCCGCGGCGTGGCGCCGGACGTCGAGGTCGACAACCCGCCGCATGCGACCTTCAGGGGCGAGGACGCGCAGCTCGCCGCCGCGATCCGGGTGCTGGAGGAGGCGCTTGCCCGCGACCCGGTGCGGGAGCCGAAGGCGCAACCGCGGCCGACGCCCGGCCGGTGGTGAGTCAGCCGGGGCGCTTCTCTTCCATCAGGGCGAGGAGGTTGCCCTCGGAATCGCGCAGGAACGCCATCCACAGCTCGTTGTCGGGCATCGTGGCCACGAGGTGGGGCGGTTGCTCGAAGGTCGCGCCCCGGGCCGCGATGGCGGCGTGCGTGGCGGCGAGGCCGGAGACCTTGTAGTAGATGATCGACCCGGGGTGGTCGAACTGCCGCTCGGACGGCGGCGAGAGCATGAGCCGCACGCCGCCGCACTGGAAGAACGCGAGGTCGGGCCCGGCGTCGAAGAGGTGGCGAAGGCCCAGCACGTCGCGGTAGAAGGCGCGTGCCCGCGCCGTGTCCTTCACGTTGACGGCGACCTGGCCGATCGATTCGAGCATGCGTTCCCCCTCGCGGCTACCAGCCGCCGGTGCGCAGCCACTCGTCGAGGAGCGGCAGGCGGTCGACGCCCCAGAACGGCTCGCCGTCCACCACGAAGTAGGGCGAGCCGAACACGCCCGCCTTCATGGCGCGCTCGACCTCGGCCCTGACGCGCTCCTTGATGGCATCGCCCTTGAGCGGCCCGGCGATCGCCGCCGTGTCCGCCCCAGAGGCCGCGACGAGCTCCATCACGACCGCCGGGTCGGCGATGTCGCGCCCCTCGGCGAAGTACGCGCGGTAGGCTCGCTTCGCGAAATCGCGCGCCTGCGCCGGATCGGAATCCGAGATGAGGTAGAAGGCGCGCGCCGCGACTTGCGTGCCGACCGGGAATTTCTCCGGCAGCCGGAACGGCACCTTGTGATAGCGCGCCATGCGGGCGAAGTCGTGCTTCGAGTACTCGCCCTTGATGGGGAGTGTGGCGAGCGGCGCCGTCCCCACGGCCTTGAAGACCGGCCCGAGCAGGATCGGCCGCCAGTTCACGCCCCGCCCGTGCCTTGCGGCCACCTCGTCGATTCGCTCCGCGGCGATGTAGCCGTAGGGCGAGGAGAAGTCGAACCAGAAGTCGATCGGCGCGCTCACGGGGGGTCAGGCGGCGGGCGGCCCGGCATCCGGGCGATCGGCGCCCGGCGCGGTCTCGACGAGCTGCAGCGGTTCGTCGGGCAGGGCTGCGGCGGCGTGGCGGCGGCGGCGCACCGGACGGCGCGGCGCCTCCTCCTCGACGGGCGCGGCCACGGCGGCGGCCTTTTCGGCGGCCGTCTCCACGAGTTGCAGCGGCTCGGCGGGCGCCTGGGCGGCCGATTCCTGCCGGCGGCGGCGCACGGGGCGATGCGGTTGCGCGGCGGCGGCCTGGTCGTGCTCGCTCACCACCTGGTAGGTGGCGGGCGGCGCGGCGAACGAGGCGATGACCTGCGGCTCGTGCGGGATGGGGGTCACGTCCACCGGCGTGGTTTCGCGGGGCGCGATTTCCGCGGGCGCGGGAGGCGCACTCACGGCCTCGCGGGCGGCTTCCACGACGGGCGCCGGCGAGGCAACGGTGGGCTCGGCTTCGGCAATGGCGACGGAAGGCACCGGCTCCTCGGACCGGCTCTCGACCGGCATGCCGGCCTCGGTCTCGAGCGGCAGGCCGCCCTGGGCGTCGTCGGCCCCTTGCGGGGTGCGTTCCGCCCGGTCGCCGCGACCGCCACGGCCGCGGCCGCGGCGACGGCGACGGCCGCCTTCACCTTCGCCATTTGCGCCCTCGGCACCCGGCGGAACCGCGTGCGCCGTGATCGCGGCGACGGGTTCGGCCGCGGGGGTCTCCTGGCGCTCCGCGTCGCGAGGGGGGCGTGGCTCGCCGCCCTGCGCGCCGCGGCGGCCGCGGTCATCCCGACGACCTTCACCGCGCGATTCGTCGCGGCGACCTTCTCCGCGGGGTTCGTCCCGCCGGCCTTCACCGCGGGATTCGTCGCGGCGGCCTTCACCGCGGCGGCTCTCCCCACCGCGGCCTTCGCCACCGCGGCCTTCGCCACCGCGGCCTTCGCCGCGACGGCCTTCCCCGCCGCGGCCTTCGCCCCGGCGGCCGTCACCGCCACGGCCTTCGCCGCGTCCTTCGCCGCGTCCTTCGCCGCGGCGCTGCTCGCCGCGCTTGCCATCACCGCGCGCGCCCCGGCGATCGTCGCGATCCTTGCGCAGGATGCCTTCGGCGGCCGCCGCCTCGGTGGCCGGAGCCGGGATGGCGGCCACGGGGGCCGCGGCCTCGGGCTTGCGGAACCAGCCGAAGATGCGGTCGAGGAGGCCGCCCCGGGATTCCTCGCGGGGCGCCACGGGGGCGGCAGCGGGAGCGGGTGCTGCCGCCGCGGCGGGCGCGGCCTCGGGTGCGGCGACCTGCGGTGCGGGCTGCTCCGGGGTGATGCCCTTCACGAGCGGCTCGGGCCGCGCGGCGGGCTTCTCCTCTTCCTTGCGGGAGCCGCCGCGCTGCGGACGGCGATCGTCCTCCTCCTCCTCGGGGATGCCGACCATCTCGTAGCTCGGCACCTGCGCGTCGAGGAGCGGGGAATCGTGCCGCAGGCGCTCCACGTGGTAGTTGGGCGTCTCGAGGGCCGGGTTGGGGATGAGAAGCACGCCGACCTTGAAGCGCGCCTCGATCTTGATGATCTCGGAGCGCTTCTCGTTGAGCAGGTAGGTGCCGACGTCGACGGGCACCTGCACGCGCACGGCGGCGGTGCCTTCCTTCATGGCTTCCTCCTGCAGGATGCGCAGGACGTGAAGCGCCGTGGAGGCGGTGTCGCGGATGAACCCCGTGCCGTGGCAGCGCGGGCAGGCGGAGTGCGTCGTCTCCTCGAGCGAGGGCTGCAGGCGCTGGCGCGAGAGCTCCAGGAGCCCGAAGCGCGAGATCTTGCCCACCTGCACGCGGGCGCGGTCGTGCCGGAGCGCGTCGCGCAGGCGGTTCTCCACCTCGCGCTGGTTCTTCGCGCTCTCCATGTCGATGAAGTCGATGACGATGAGGCCGCCCAGGTCGCGCAGGCGCAGCTGGCGGGCGATCTCGTCGGCGGCCTCGAGGTTCGTGTTGAACGCCGTCTGCTCGATGTCGTGGCCGCGCGTGGCGCGCGCCGAGTTCACGTCGACGGAGACGAGGGCCTCCGTGTGGTCGATCACGATGGCCCCGCCGGAGGGGAGCGTGACGTCCCTCCGGTAGGCGCTCTCGATCTGGTGCTCGATCTGGAACCGCGAGAACAGCGGGACGTCGTCGCGGTAGAGCTTCACCTTGCCCACGTTCGCCGGCATCACCGTGCTCATGAACGCGAGGGCCTGCTCGTGGATGTGCGGCGTGTCGACGAGGATCTCGCCGATGTCGGGATGGAAGAGGTC
>Ga0209170_1000256_pt1 | contig 24755 bp, 22 predicted proteins | sample KloWWTKNB14_bulk_FD_187178 | JGI IMG/M metagenome (GOLD analysis project Ga0209170, IMG submission 187178) | Active sludge microbial communities from Klosterneuburg, Austria, studying microevolution and ecology of nitrifiers - Klosterneuburg... | ecosystem: Engineered > WWTP > Aerobic digester >...
GGGGTAGAGCGAGCGCTGGGTGTCGACGTCGAAGGTGCGGATCGACTCGATCTCCTCGCCGAGGAGGTCCAGCCGGTAGGGGATGGCGCTTCCCGTCGGGAAGAGGTCCACGAGCCCGCCGCGCACGCAGAACTCGCCCGGCGCCATCACCTGCTGGACGGCGGCGTAGCCGGCCAGCGCGAGCTGTGCCTTGAGCGCGGCGAGGTCCAGGCGCGCCTTCTGGCGCAGGAAGAAGGTCCGCCCCGCGAGGTAGCCGCGCGGCGGGAGGCGCTGCAGCGCCGTCGTGACGGGAACGATGCCCACGTCGCAGGCGCCCTGCGCGAACTGGTGCAGCGTGGCGAGCCGCTCCGAGACGAGGTCGGGGTGCGGCGAGAACTGGTCGTAGGGCAGGATCTCCCAGTCCGGCAGGCGGTGGACGGAGAGCGCGGGGTCGAACCAGGCGACCTCGTCGCGCAGGCGCTCGGCGTCCTGCGCGCTCTCGGCCAGCACGAAGACCGGCTTCGCGCACCGCGCGAGGCGCGCGATCCAGTACGCGTCGGAGGAGCCCGAGCGGGCGACCGCGGGCCGCGCCACCTACGCTAGGCGACGACCACCGGGATCTTCCCGATCTTCGCGCGCCACTCGGCCGGGCCGGACTTGTGCACGGCGTTCCCGTTGGAGTCCACGGCCACCGTCACCGGCATGTCCTTCACCTCGAACTCGTGGATGGCCTCCATGCCGAGGTCGGCGAAGGCGAGCACGCGCGCCTTCCGGATCGACTTGGACACCAGGTAGGCCGCGCCGCCGACGGCGATGCAGTAGGCCGCCTTGTGCTTCCTGATCGACTCCGTGGCCGCCGGCCCGCGCTCGCTCTTGCCCACCATGCCGATGAGGCCGGTCTGCGAGAGCATCGTCTCGACGAACTTGTCCATGCGCGAGCTGGTGGTCGGGCCCGCGGGGCCCACGGCCTCGTCGCGCACGGCGTCCACCGGGCCCACGTAGTAGATGAACCGGTTGGTGAAGTCCACCGGCAGCTTCTCGCCCTTCGCCAGCATCTCGACCATGCGCTTGTGCGCGGCGTCGCGGCCGGTGAGGAGCTTGCCGGAGAGCAGCAGCGTCTCGCCGGCCTTCCAGGTGGCGAGGTCCGCCTTCGTGAGGGTGTCGAGGTCGACGCGGCGGCTCGACTTGAAGTCGAGGGCGAGCTTCGGCCAGTCGGCAAGGTCGGGCGGGTCGAAGGTGGCGGGGCCGGAGCCGTCGAGCACGAAGTGCTGGTGGCGCGTGGCGGCGCAGTTGGGCAGCAGCGCCACGGGCTTGGAGGCGGCGTGCGTGGGGTAGTCGTTCACCTTCACGTCGAGCACGGTGGTGAGGCCGCCCAGGCCCTGCGCGCCGATGCCCAGCGCGTTCACCTTGTCGTAGAGCTCCAGGCGCAGCTCCTCGGCGCGATTCTTCGGGCCCCGGGCGAGGAGCTCCTGGATGTTGATGGGATCCATCATCCCCCACTTGGCCATGAGCATCGCCTTCTCCGGCGTGCCGCCGATGCCGAGCGAGAGGATGCCCGGCGGGCACCAGTCGGCGCCCATCGTGGGCACGACCGACAGCACCCAGTCGACGATGGAGTCGGAGGGGAGCAGCATCGCGAACTTGCTCTTGTTCTCGCTGCCGCCGCCCTTGGCCGCGACGATGACCTCGAGCCTGTTGCCGGGCACGAGCTCGACGTGCACCACCGCGGGCGTGTTGTCGCCGGTGCTCTTCCTCTTGCCGTCGGGGTCGGCCAGCACGGAGGCGCGCAACGGGTTGTCCTTGTCGGTGTAGGCGCGGCGCACGCCCTCGTCGATCATCTGCTGCAGCGTCATCCTCGCGTCCCAGCGCACGTCCATGCCCACGCGGATGAAGGCGATGGCGATGCCCGTGTCCTGGCACATCGGCCGGTGGCCCTCGGCGGACATGCGCGAGTTGATGAGGATCTGCGCCATGGCGTCCTTCGCCGCGGGCGACTGCTCGCGCTCGTAGGCGGCCGCGAGCGAGCGGATGTAGTCGGCCGGGTGGTAGTAGCTGATGTACTGGAACGCGTCGGCGACGCTCTGGATCAGGTCTTCCTGGCGGATGACGGTCATGGCGGGGGCGGGCGCCCGGTGCGCGGGCGGCCCGTTCATCGGGGGAAAGGAGGCTCCATTCTAGACCAACGCGCCCGGCTTTCCGGAGGGGCGGAAGGTCCCATGCGGCCGCGGGCGCCGCGCTTGAGCGCCGTCAAGGGGCGGGCGGCGCCGGCGCGCTAGTGCGAGGCGGGCTCGGGGTGCGGCATGATGCGGTCGCAGGCCGCGATCGCCATGGCCGAGAGGAGGAAGGCGATGTGGATCGCCGTCTGCGCGACGAGCACCTTCTCGCTGTAGTTGTCGGCGTTGATGAAGGTCTTGAGCAGGTGGATCGAGGAGATGCCGATGATGGCGGTGGCGAGCTTCACCTTGAGGACGGAGGCGTTCACGTGCGACAGCCACTCGGGCTGGTCGGGGTGGCCCTCGAGGTCGAGCCGCGAGACGAAGGTCTCGTAGCCGCCCACGATCACCATGATCAGCAGGTTCGAGATCATCACCACGTCGATGAGCGCCAGCACCACCAGCATGATCACCGTTTCGTTGAACTTGGGCGCGGCGTGGCCGATCACGTTGCCGGCCGCGTCCTTGATCTCCGGCAGGCTGTAGCCGACGCTGTCGATGAGCGCCTTCAGCGCCGCCTTGTCGCCGAAGGCGGCCTCCACCAGGTGCACCAGCTCGACCCAGAAATGGAAGACGTAGACGGCCTGCGCGACGATGAGGCCGAGGTAGAGCGGGGCCTGCAGCCAGCGGGTCCAGAAGATGAAGCCGCCCAGGTAGCGCAGGGCGAGCGGGCGTTTCGGCGTGGGGGAGGTCATGGCGGGAATCGGGGGGTGGCGGGCGCCCGCGGCGGCAGGGGCGCTCCGGAAGGCCGGCATTCTAGCCCGACGAGCGGGCGAGCGCGATGGCGGGGGTGATGCTCCTGCGCAGGATCTTGCCGTTCTTGGTGCGCGGGAAGTCGCCGGCCAGGTAGACGACCTTGGGGGCCTTGTAGGCGGCGAGGTGCTCGCGGCCGAAGGCGGCCAGTTCGTCCGCCGTGACCGCCGCGCCCGCGTGCGGGATCACGTAGGCGACCACCAGGAGCTTGTCCGGGCCGGCCTCCTCGCCCACGCAGGCGCAGTCGGCGACCGCCGGGTGGCTCTTCAGCACGCGCTCGATCTCGTAGGGCGAGACGCGGTAGCCGAAGCTCTTGATGATGTCGTCCTTGCGCCCGAGGAACCAGATGTAGCCGTCGGCGTCGTAGCGCGCGTAGTCGCCGGTGAAGAACCAGCCGTCGTGCCTGAGCTTCGCCGTCTCCTCCGGCAGGTTCCAGTAGCGCAGGAACAGGCCCGGGTCCGACTCGGGGATGCAGATCATCCCTTCCTCGCCGGCGGGCACCTCGGCGAGGGTCTCCGGGTCGAGGAGCCGGATGTCGTGGCCGGGCTGCGGGAAGCCGGCGCTGCCGGGCCGGATGGGCCGGAACCGGCTCTGCGACAGGTAGTAGCTGAACTCGCTCATGCCGACCGCCTCGTAGATGTCCGCGCCGAAGCGCTCCTTCCACAGCCCGAACACCTCGTCGGAGAGGTGCTCGCCGGCGCTCATGCAGTGGCGAAGCGTCGGCACGTCGGCCCGCGTGAAGGTGGTCTTCTGCAGGATCTGGCGGTAGATCGTCGGCACGCCGATGAAGATGGTCGCCCCGTGCTTGGCGATGAGCCGCGGCCAGGTGGCGGCGTCGTTCCTGCCCTCGTGCGCGATCACCGTCTTGCCGCGGTAGAGCGGGTCCATGAGGGCCGAACCCAGCACGTAGGTCCAGTTGAACTTCCCGGAGTGGACGATGCGGTCGCCCTCGCCTTCGCTCGCGAAGTCGAACCAGTAGGTCGCGGCCGGCGCGCGCCCCGCGAGGGAGCGGTGCCCGTGCAGCACTCCCTTGGGGTAGCCGGTCGTGCCCGAGGTGTAGACGAGGTAGGCCGGGTCGTCGACGGCGGTGTCCTCCGCGGGCTCCCAGGAGCCGATGGCGTCGAGCGCGGGGCCGAGGTCGATGGAGTCGATGCCGGGGACGGACGTCACCTCGCCCTCGCCGGACAGCAGCGCGTAGCGCAGCGACTCCTTGCCGGCGAGCTTCGGGCCCATCGCGCGCCACGCGGCCTTGTCGATCACGATCGCGTGCGCGCCGGAGTCGTGCGCGAGGTACTCGACCTCCTCGGCGGTGAGCAGCGTCGAGGTCGGCACGCTCACGGCGCCGCGCTTCATCGCGCCCAGGAAGGCGGTCGGGTAGTCGAGCGAGTTGGGCAGGCGGATGAGCACGCGGTCGCCGCGCGGGATGCCGAGGTTCCTCAGGAGCTGGGCGAAGCGGTTGGTGCGGGCGGCGAGTTCGCGGAAGGTGATGGCGCTCGTGCCCAGCGCGTCGTCCTCCACGATCATCGCGGGCCGGTCGGCCGCCGCCGTGCCGAGGTGGGCGTCGGTGCAGGCCACGCCGATGTTCAGGCGCGCCGGGATCTCCCACCGCCACGGCGGGAACGGGGCGAAGGGCGAGGTGCGGGCGTTCAAAGGATGACCCCGTACGGCCAGTTCTCGCGCACCACCTGCGCCGGCAGGCGCCGCAGGACGTCCATGGCGAAGTCGGTGTCCTCCGCGGCGAGCGCGTGCAGCGCGTGCGCGCGCAGCAGCGTCTGCAGCGCCTTGCCGAACATCGGGGGATCGAGCATCTCGCCCTGGAACTTGATGGCGCCGCCCAGCAGCGCGTCGGCCTCGACGGCCGCGCGCAGGATGGCGATCTTGGTCTTGATCTCCGAGGGCGACGGCGTGAACGCCACCTTGCAGGGGTGGATGTGGGAGGGGTGGATCACCTGCTTGCCGGAAAGGCCCAGAGAGGCCTCCTCGCAGGCGTGGCGGTAGACCACGCGCGACTCCTCGTCGCCGTGCAGGTCGAGCCAGCGGCGCACGTCGTCGGGCTCGACGAAGGTCTCCGGCATGGCGGACTGGCCGATGAGGGTCTCGACGCCGCCGATCACGCCCTTGCCGGCGATGCGCGCCTCGAAGAGGATGTCGTGCAGGTAGAACTTGAGCTCCTCGGTCCAGTGGCGCGGCGTGATGTGGATGCCCATCGCCTTGGAGAAGTCGTGGATGCCGAAGACCACGTGCTTCACGGTGGCGTACTGCATGAGCTCGGGCGCGATCTTGAGCGACTTCGGGTGCTCGATGATGGGCTGGATGGTGATGCGGTGGTTGAGGCCGACGAGCACGGCCGACAGGTCGCGGATCTCCGGGGCGCCGTAGGCCTCGCCCGCCTTGGCGAGCATAACCACGTCGAAGCAGCCGGCGAGCTCGCGCACGAGCGCGAGGTCCTTCTCGTACTCCTCGGTGCGGAAGGGGTTGATGCGCACCGCCACCTGCACCTCGCGCTTGCGCGGCAGCCCGGGCAGCTCGCGGCGCAGCAGGTCGCGGCTCATCTCCTTCTGCCGGCAGCCGTCCTCGAGGTCGAAGAGCAGCGTGTGCGCGGTGGTGTTCCAGGCGTGCTTCTTGAAGCGCTGGGCGGCCTGCTCGAGGTCCTCGTAGATGCCGAGCGACGGCGCGTACTTGACGGGCGGGTAGTAGATCTGGATGCCCGGCCAGTAGTCGCCGAGGATCTCGGGGTCCGCGGCGGGCGTCGGGGGCAGCGCGGTGGGTAGCGGGGCGGTCATGAATTCCTCGCGTGGATTCAAGGGGTTGCGGTTTCTCGGCCACCGGGGGGGAAGCGCGAGCCACGGCACGAAACCCACGCTAGCACCGATTGTTGCGGTGCGTCAACAGTCTTATATAAGATATGAGACTTGGCCGCCCGCTTCAGGGTTTTCCCGGGGGGCGAGGGGGGCGCGGCACCCGGGGCCCGTGCTATAAAACCCATCCCGCCCGCGCGAACCCGTGACACGGGCCGGCCGCGCCCCGGAAACCACACAACGCCGCGAACGAAGGAGGAAAAGCGTCCATGTCGAACATCGAATCCGTCCTGCAGGAGAGCCGGGTCTTCCCGCCGCCCGAGGCGATGGTGAGGCAGGCCAACGTCCCCGGCATGGCCGCCTACGAGGCGATGTGCCGGGAGGCCGAGAGCGACTTCGAGGGCTTCTGGGCGAAGCACGCGCGCGAGGCGCTCCTGTGGCACAAGCCCTTCACGCGGACCCTCGACGAGTCGAAGGCCCCCTTCTACGAGTGGTTCGCCGACGGGGAGCTGAACGCCTCCTACAACTGCCTCGACCGGCACCTCGGGACGCAGCCGGACAAGGTGGCCATCATCTTCGAGGCCGACAACGGGAAGGTCACGAAGGTCACCTACCGCGAGCTCTACCACCGCGTATGCCAGTTCGCCAACGGCCTGAAGAAACTGGGCATCGCGAAGGGCGAGCGCGTCCTCGTCTACATGCCGATGTCGGTCGAGGCGGTGGTGGCCATGCAGGCCTGCGCGCGCATCGGCGCCACGCACTCGGTCGTCTTCGGCGGCTTCTCCGCCAAGAGCCTGCAGGAGCGCATCATCGACGCCGGCGCCATCGCCGTGATCACCGCCGACGGCCAGTTCCGCGGCGGCAAGGAGATCCCCCTCAAGCCCGCGGTCGACGAGGCGCTCGCGATGGGCGGCTGCGACACGATCCGCGACGTGGTGGTCTACCGTCGCTCCGGCTCCGCCGTGCCGATGGCGGCCCCGCGCGACAAGTGGTGGGACGACGTGGTCGCGGGCCAGGCCCGGGACTGCGAGCCCACGTGGGTGGGCGCCGAGCACCCGCTCTTCATCCTCTACACCTCCGGCTCCACCGGCAAGCCCAAGGGGGTGCAGCACTCCACGGGCGGCTACCTCCTGATGGCCGCGCTCACGATGAAGTGGGTCTTCGACAGCAAGCCCGCCGACACCTTCTGGTGCACGGCCGACGTGGGCTGGGTCACGGGCCACTCCTACATCGCCTACGGCCCGCTCGCCGTGGGCGCGACCGAGGTGGTCTTCGAGGGCGTGCCGACCTACCCGGACGCCGGGCGGTTCTGGAAGATGATCCAGGACCACAAGGTGAACGTGTTCTACACGGCGCCGACCGCCATCCGCTCGCTCATCAAGGCGGGCGGCGACCTGCCGCGCAAGTACGACCTCTCTTCGCTGCGCATCCTCGGCACCGTGGGCGAGCCCATCAACCCGGAGGCGTGGATCTGGTACCACGAGACCGTCGGCGGCGGCCGCTGCCCGATCGTGGACACGTGGTGGCAGACGGAGACGGGCGGCCACATGATCACGCCGCTGCCCGGGGCGACCCCCCTCGTGCCGGGCTCGTGCACGCTGCCGCTGCCGGGCATCATGGCCGCGATCGTGGACGAGACGGGGCAGGACGTGCCCAACGGCCAGGGCGGGCTCCTCGTGGTGAAGCGCCCGTGGCCCTCGATGATCCGCACCATCTGGGGCGACCCCGACCGCTTCCGCAAGAGCTACTTCCCGGAGGAACTGGGCGGCAAGCTCTACCTCGCCGGCGACGGCGCCATGCGCGACAAGGAGCGGGGCTACTTCCGCATCGTCGGGCGCATCGACGACGTGCTGAACGTATCCGGGCACCGCCTGGGGACGATGGAGATCGAGTCGGCGCTCGTGGCCAACTCGAAGCTCGTGGCCGAGGCGGCCGTGGTGGGCCGCCCCGACGACCTCACGGGCGAGGCCGTCGTCGCGTTCGTGGTCCTCAAGGGGCCGCGGCCCACGGGCGAGGCCGCCAAGGAGATGGCCCGGGAACTGCGCGACTGGGTGGCCAAGGAGATCGGCCCGATCGCGAAGCCCAAGGAGATCCGCTTCGGCGAGAACCTGCCCAAGACGCGCTCGGGCAAGATCATGCGCCGGCTGCTGCGCGCGATCGCCAAGGGCGAGGAGATCACGCAGGACGTCTCCACGCTGGAGAACCCGGCGATCCTCGAGCAACTCAAGCAGACGCAGTAGGCGGCCCGGCCGCGACGGCCCGCCGGGACGGGGCCCGCGCCCCGCCCCGGCCTCGCCCGCCGGCACGCCGTGCGCGCAGGGCGCCCGCGTGCGAGACTCTCCGACATGAACGAACGCCAGCCGCCGCCGCTGCTCACCGCCGCCACCGCCGACGTGCTGCGCAAGCACGCGCCGTTCGACGCGATGCGCGAGGCCGACCTCGCGCACCTGGCCGCGGGGCTGAAGCTGCGCTACTTCGCGAAGGACGCGATCGTGCTCTCGCCGCAGAGCGGCCGGATCGCCTCCCTCTACATCGTCCAGCGCGGCGCCGTCCAGGCCGAGGAGCCCTCGCAGGTCTCGCTCAACAACCTCGCGGGCACGCTCACCGACGGCGAGTGCTTCCCGGTCGGCGCCCTCATCGCCGGCCGCGCCACGACGCTGCGCTACCGGGCGCTCAAGGACACCTTCTGCTACGTGCTGGAGGAGGCGCGGTTCCGGGAGGTCATGGCGAGGAGCCCGGAGTTCCACGCCTTCTGCACGCGGCGCCTGGCGGCGCTGCTCGCGACGTCCCGCCGCGGCACGCGGGAGGCCTACTCGAGCCGCGCCGCCGACGAGCTCACGATGGCCTCGCCGCTGCGCAACGCCATCCGCCACGCCCCGGTGACGCTGCCGGAGTCGGCGAGCGTGCGGCAGGTGCTCGAGCTCATGAAGTCGCGGCGCATCGGGTCGATCGTCCTCGCCGACGGCCGCGGGCGCCCCGCCGGCATCTTCACGCAGACCGACGTGCTCAACCGCGTGGCGCTCGCCGGCCAGCCCCTCGACCGGCCGGCCGCCGAGGTGATGACGCGCGATCCCGCGACGCTGCCGGCCACCGCCGCGCTCTCGGAAGCGGCCCAGCTCATGGCGCGGCAGGGGTTCCGCCACGTCCTGGTCACGGACGAGGAGCGCCTCATCGGCGTGATCTCCGAGCGCGACCTCTTCGGCCTGCAGCGGCTGTCCATGCAGGGGCTGCGCAAGGACATCGGCCGCGCCGAGAGCGTGGACGCGCTCGCGTTCGCGGCGCGCGAGGTGCGCGAGCTCGGCACCGCCATGCTCGCGCAGGGAGTCGCGGCCGAGCAGCTCACCCAGTTCGTGTCCGCCCTCAACGACGCGGTGACCGAGCGCGCCATCGAGCTCGCGCTGCGCGACCACGAGGTGGGCGCCACGGGGTTCTGCTGGATGGGGCTGGGGAGCGAGGGCCGCGGGGAGCAGACCCTCGCGACCGACCAGGACAACGCCATCATCTTCCCCGACCGGGAGGGCGAGGACCGCGAGGCCCTGCGCGGGCGCCTGCTCGCCTTCGCCGACCAGGTGAACCGCACGCTCGACGCCTGCGGGTTCCCCCTGTGCAAGGGCAACATCATGGCGCGCAACCCCGAGTGGTGCCTGAGCCTGAAGGAATGGATCGACCGGTTCGACGACTGGATCCGCAACTCCGACCCGGAGGCGCTCCTCAACGCGTCGATCTTCTTCGACTTCCGCGCGCTGCACGGCGACGCTTCCCTCGTCGACCGCCTGCGCGACTTCCTGCTGGGCCAGGTGAAGGACCGTCCCGTCTTCCTGCGGCAGATGGCCGCCAACGCCGCGCAGACGCGCCCGCCGCTGGGCCTCTTCGGCGACATCATCGGCGGCGAGGGGGGCACGATCGACCTGAAGAAGCAGGTCGCGCGCGTCTTCGTCGACTGCGCGCGCATCCTCGCGCTCGCGGGCGGCGTGGGTGCGGTCTCCACCGCGGAGCGGTTGCGCGCCTCGGGCCCGCGCGTGCGCATGAGCGACGACGACGTGGCGAGCGCCATCGACGCCTTCCAGTTCGTGCAGATGCTGCGGCTGCGCGCCCAGGACAGCCTGGAGCGCGGCGCGGGCGCCTCCGAGCCCAACCGCATCGACCCGGACTCGCTCAACAGCCTCGACCGGCGGATCCTGCGCGAGGCGCTGCGCCAGGCGAGGAAGCTGCAAAACCGCGTCGCGCTCGATTACCAGCTCTGAGTAACCGTCTTTCCTGTCAACCGTGAACAGGCTCGAAATGCTGCTGCGTGCGGACCATCGCGTTGAGGATGGTGAGGAGCTTTCGCATGCACGCGACGAGGGCGACCTTGGGCAGCTTTCCTGCGGCGACCAGGCGCTGGTAGAAGTCGCGGATGGCGGGGTTGTAGCGCGTGGCGGTGAGCGTGGCCATGTAGAGGGTGCGGCGCACGTCGGCGCGACCGCCGATGACGGTTCTTCGACCGCGCATGGCGCCGGAGTCGCGGGCGAAGGGGGCCACGCCTACCAGGGCGCTGATCTGGCGTCGGTTGAGACGACCCAGCTCGGGCAGGTCGGCGATCAGGGTGGCGCTGGCGATCGGACCGATGCCACCTGCCGAGCGCAGGAGCCGGTCGATACTGGCATGGTGGCGGGCCACGTGCGCGGCCATTTCGCCTTCGACGAGATCGAGCTGGTGGCGGATGGCCCGGATGATCGCCTCGAGGCTGGGCCGCACCGCCGCACGGGCATGAGCCAAGCGCTGGCGCTCGGCGCCGAGCATGGTGACCAACTGCCTTCGGCGGGCGACGAGGGCGGCCAGGTCCTGCTGCTGGGCATCGGGCAGCGGGCGCAGGTAGCGCTCGAGGTCGTCGCGGCGCGCCAGCACGGCGGCCAGTTCGGCCAGTACCCGGGCGTCGATGCGGTCGGTCTTGGCCAGTTGCCCCATCGATCGAGCGAACTCGCGCCCCTGTCGGGGATTGATGATGGCCACCGGCAAGCCTGCTGCCTGCAGCGCGCAGGCAAGCTCGGCTTCATAGCCGCCGGTGGCCTCCATGAGAACCACCGCGGGCTGCAGCGGCGCCAGCACGCCTGCCAACGCAGTCTGGCCTTCGGAATCGTTGGCAAAGCGCGTGCCCGTCAGCACGGCACCGATTGCCGCCACATCGACGTGCGCCTTGGCGACGTCGATTCCAATCACCACGGAGTTGTCGGACATGGTCTTCGTAACCCTTCCTTGTGAATGCGCCCTCGGGCAGACCGGGGCGCGTAACCGTTCGGGCTTGTTGAAGACCAGCGCGGCTTCCGTGCGCGATTTACTCAGAGACGGGCTTGAAGGCCCAAGGCGCTACCAGGCTGCACGGTCCGGTCCGGTTGCCTCAACGGCAATCGAACTCTACCGCGCTGGTCTGGCCTGAACATACAAGGCGCTCGCCGGGCCGTATAATCGCCCGCGTTCCCGCGAACCTCCACCGTTCCCCGATGGCAGCCGGCGGCACCGCCACCCACGACGACATCGCCCCCGGATCGCTCCGCGCCTGGGCCGTCGCCATCCGCCCGAAGACGCTCTGGATCGCCGCCGTTCCCGTCGGCGTGGCCACCGTCCTCGCGTGGATGCACGGCGCGCCCATCCTGCCCTGGGTCGCGGGCCTCGCCTTCCTCGCCGCGATACTCGTGCAAGTCATCAGCAACCTGCAGAACGACGTCGGCTACACGGCGCGCGGCCTGGAGACGGGCAAGCGCGTCGGCCTGCCGCGGGCCACCGCGCGCGGCTGGCTCACCCCGGGAAAGGTGCGCGGCGCCATCGCGCTCGCCATCGCCGGCACGGTGGCGGTGGGCGCGCCCCTCGCCCTGCACGCCGGGCCCGTGGTCGCCGTGATCGGCTTCGCTTCCGTCGTGGCGGCGCTCGCCTACATGGGCGGGCCGCGCCCCATCGCGTACACGCCCTTCGGGGAGCTCGCGGTGTTCGTCTTCTTCGGGCTGGTGGCCGTGCTCGGCACCTACTACCTGCACGCGGGCGCGCCCGGGGCGGCGGCGTGGCTCGCGGCGGCCGCGGTCGGCTCGCACGCGGCCGCGGTCCTCGTCGTGAACAACCACCGCGATGCCGAGCACGACCGGCGCACCGGCCGCCGCACCTTCGCGGCGAGCTTCGGCAAGGCGGCATCGGAGCGGCTCTTCGCCGCCGCGCTCTGGCTGCCCTTCCTGCTCGCCGCCGCGATGGCCGCGATCGAGTCACGCCCGTGGCTCGCCGCGCCGCTGGCGCTGCTGCCCGTGGCCCGGCGCCTGCAGGCGGATTTCATGAACATGCCCCCGGGGCCGGCTTTCAACCTGCTGCTCTTCCGCACGGTGAAGCTCGAGCTCGCCTTCGGCGCCGCGATGGCGGCGGGGGCTGTGCTGCAGCGCGCGACGGCCGGCTGAGCCGGGCTAGCGCTTCGGCGAGGCCAGGCGCTTCGCGAAGGCTTCCGCGAACGCGCCCACCGCCTTCCAGTCGGTGTATTCGTGGTCGCCGGGCTCGGGCAGCCCGGTCTTGCGCAGGGAGAAGTGCGCGAGGATCGTGCGCAGGAACCCGTAGCGCGAGTGCCGGATGGCGCCGGCGAAGCTCGCGGAAAGGTCGGGCTGGAGCCCGGTCTCCTCGCTGAACTGCGCGAGGTGCCGCTTCGCGGCGTCGGGATCCCGGTTGGGGCCGCCCGCGGAAAGCGACACGCTGAAGAACGCGGTGTGCCGCGTCGCGAGCACGGCGCGGTGGCCCTTCACGAGCGCGAGCAGCGGCTTGGCGGCGTGGCCGAAGTGGATGCCCGAGCCGATGGCGACGCCATCGTAGGCGGCGAGGTGCGCGCCCGCGTCGCCCCGGGCGCAATCGCGCAGGGCCACTTCCACGCCGGCCGCGGCAAGCGCCTCGGCGAGGCGGGAAGCGACCTTGGCGGTCTGCCCGTCCTCGGTGGCGAAGACGATGAGCGCCTTCGGCATGGCTACCCCCGGTGCGAGACCGCCTGCAGCAGCGGGGCGAAGACCTTCGGGTTGGCGGCGACGATGCGCCCGCTGTCGAGGAAGCCGTCCGCGCCCTCGAAGTCGCCGACCATGCCGCCGGCCTCGCGCACCAGCAGCGCGCCGGCCGCCATGTCCCAGGGCGAGAGACCCATCTCCCAGAAGCCGTCGGTGCGCCCCGCCGCGACCCACGCGAGGTCCAGCGCCGCCGAGCCCGGGCGGCGCACGCCGGCGCAGCGCCGGGTCACCTCGCCGAACATGCGCAGGTACTCGTCGAAGTGCGCGAACTCGCGGAACGGGAAGCCCGTGCCGATGAGCGCGTCCTCGAGCTTGTCCGTGCCGCTCACGCGGATGCGCCGGTCGTTCAGGAACGCGCCCGCCCCGCGGGTCGCGGTGAAGAGCTCGTTGCGGTTGGGGTCGAAGATCACCGCCTGCTGCAGCACGCCCTTGTGCCTGAGCGCGATGGACACGCAGTACTGCGGGAAGCCGTGCAGGAAATTGGTGGTGCCGTCCAGCGGGTCGATGATCCACACGTGCTCGGCCTCGGCCGCCTTCTCCGAGCGGCCGCTTTCCTCGCCGTGGAAGGCGTGCGCGGGATAGGCGTCGCGAAGCGTGCGGATGATGGCTTCCTCGGCGGCGTGGTCGACCTCGGAGACGAAGTCGTTGTGCGCCTTGCGGCGGACGGTGAGGCGGTCGAGGTCGAAGGAGGCGCGGGTGATGATCGAGCCGGCCTTGCGCGCGGCCTTCACGGCCGTGTTGAGCATCGGGTGCATGGGAAAGAGCGGGGCGGGCGGCCTGCTCGGCCGCGGCGCCGGGAAGTGGCGTGAGGCAGAATTATACGATGAAGCCCGCCTCCGCCCTCTCGCGCGTCGCCGTGGTGCTCTCGCGCACGAGCCATCCCGGCAACATCGGCGCCGCGGCGCGCGCCATGCGCACGATGGGCGTCACCGAGCTCGTGCTCGTGGCGCCCCGCCACTTCCCGCACGACGAGGCCACGGCCCTCGCCGCGGGCGCCGCGGACGTGCTCGCCGGCGCGCGCGTGGTGCCGACGCTCGCCGACGCGCTGGCCGGCCGCGCGCTGGCGGTGGGGTTCAGCGCGCGCGGGCGCGACCTCGCGCACCCGCCGCGCGAGTGGCGCGAGCTCGCGCCCGAGGCGGCCGCGGCCACGGCGGACGGCCCCGTGGCGCTGGTGTTCGGCAACGAGACGTCGGGGCTCTCCAACGCCGAGCTCCTCGCCTGCCAGCGCCACGCTTGCATCCCGGCGGACCCGGCGTACCCGTCGCTCAACCTCGCCGCGGCGGTGCAGGTGGCCTGCTACGAGCTCGCCCTCGCGGCCGCCGCGTGGCGCGCGCCGCAACGCCCGCCCCGCGCGCGCGCCACGGGCGCGGACCTCGAAGCGCTGCACGCGCGGCTGCGGGCGATGCTGGTGGCATCCGGCTTCCTCGACCCGCGCGAGCCCGGCCGCGCCGAGGAGCGCCTGCGGCGCCTGGCGGCGCGCCTCGACCTCGAGAAGGAGGAGGTCGCGATCCTGCACGGCATGCTCGACGCGCTGGCGAGGAAGGGCGCGGGATCAGCGCCCGGCCGCTGACTCCCGCGGGCCCGCGCGGGCGACGGGCAGGGCGAGGACGCCCAGGGACACCACCGCCATGAGGAAGGCGCCCGCGAGGAAGGGCGATTTCGGCCCGGACGCCTCGATGAGCCAGCCCCCGAGGGCGATCCCCGCGCCCAGCCCGAGGAGGATGAAGCTCGAGGACCAGGTGAAGGCCTCGGTCGCGTACTGCGCCGGGGCCAGCCGCGAGACGAGCACCGACTGGCAGGCGATGCTGGGCGCGATCGAGGCGCCGGCCAGGAACGCGACGAGGGCGAAGGCGACGGGCGCGTCGACGAAGCCGTGCAGCAGGAGCGGCACGGCCATCGTCCCGGTGGCCACGGCGAACTGGCGCTCGATGGGCGCGCGGATCGCGAGCCCCCCGAAGATCGCGCCGCCGATGGCGCTGCCCAGCGAGTTCACGGAGAGGAAGAGGCCGCCCAGCGCGGGCAGGGCGATGGCCGTGGCGAAGCCCGGGTAACCCACCTCGAGGAAGCCGAAGCTCGTGGTGAGGCCGAAGGTCGCCGCGAAGACCGCGAGCAGGCGCGGCTGCGTGAGCGGGCCCAGCAGGTGGCGCTCGCCGTGCTTCCCGGTGCGGAAGTAGCGCAGCGCCGGCGAGGCGGCGAAGAGGGCCAGCGCGACCACGGTCACGGCGATGGCGAGCGCGAAGGCCGCGCGCGCGCTGGCCGCGGCGACCACCCCTGCCACGATCGCGGGCCCCAGCGTGAAGTTGACCTCGATCAGCACGGCGTCGATCGCGAAGGCGCGGCGGCGGTCCTCGTCGCGCGTGAAGCGGTGGCGCCACATCGTGCGCGTGAGCGTGGTGATGGGCGGGCAGAAGGCGCCGGCGACCGCCGCGGCGCAGGCGACGGCGCCCAGGCCCAGCCCGGCCAGCGCCCCCGCGAGGACGGCGCCGAGGGCGATCGGGTGCGCGACGCCGGTGACGGCGACCGTGAGCCGCGGCCCGGAACGGTCGATGAGGCGGCCCTGGACGGGGGCGGCGATCGCCATCGCCGTGAAGTAGACGCCCGACACGGTGCCGGCGAGCGCGTAGGAGCCCAGCGACTCGCGCAGGAACAGCAGCATCGCGAGGCCCACCATGCCGATGGGCATGCGCGAGAGCAGGGCGACCGTCACGAGGGCCGCGACGTCGGGCAGGCGGAAGAAGTCGCGGTACTGGCTGGCGAATCGTCGCATGGGGGAGGGAAGAGGAACCGCCGGGCCGGGAGGCCGGTCTTATAGTTGATTATTTTACTCGGGGAATAGTAGATTTCCCCATTCACCCGCCAATCCGCCAGAGCGCACCGCCATGTTCGAGAGGATCCGCGAGGACGTCCGTTGCGTCTTCGCCCGCGACCCCGCCGCCCGCACGATGTGGGAGGTCCTCACCTGCTATCCCGGCTTCCACGCGCTCACGCTGCACCGCCTCGCGCACGCCTGCTGGACGGCGGGCTTCAAGTGGCTGGGGCGCCTCGTGTCGCACTTCTCGCGTTTCGTCACCGGCATCGAGATCCACCCCGGCGCCACCATCGGGCGGCGGGTCTTCATCGACCACGGCATGGGGGTGGTGATCGGGGAGACGGCCGAGATCGGCGACGACTGCACGCTCTACCACCAGGTGACGCTCGGGGGCGTGTCGTGGAACAAGGGCAAGCGCCACCCCACGCTCGGCCGGGGCGTGGTGGTCGGCGCCGGCGCGAAGATCCTCGGGCCCTTCGAGGTGGGCGAGGGCGCGAAGATCGGCTCGAACTCCGTGGTCGTGAAGGCGGTCCCGGCCGGCGCCACCGTGGTCGGCATCCCGGCGCGCATCGTCGAGGACCACACGGCCGCGCGCATGGCGTTCGACGCCTACGCGGTGAGCGGCAACCTCGACGACCCGCTGAACCAGGTGCTGACCTCCCTCGGCTCGAAAACGAGCGACCTCGAGGGAAGCCTCGCCGAGCTGGTTCGCCGGCTGGAGGCGCTCGAGAAAAAAGAGCAGGAAAAACAAGAGGATGACGAGCCGCTTCGGGCCGTGGCCGGCCTTCGGCCGGGCGCCTCCGGGAAATAGTTGACCAAATCCATCGGCCTTTCTATACTTGAGCGATCTGGTCGGGATTAACCCGGCCTTCCTCCACGAGGCACCCATGCGACTCACCACCAAGGGCAGGTTCGCGGTCACGGCGATGCTGGACCTGGCGCTGCACTCGACGAAGGGCCCGGTCACGCTCGCGGGCATCAGCGCGCGGCAGCGGATCTCGCTTTCCTACCTCGAGCAGCTGTTCGGCAAGCTGCGCCGGCGCGCGCTCGTCGAGAGCGTTCGCGGCCCCGGCGGCGGCTACCACCTCGCGCGCGACGCCTCGCTCGTGACGGTGGCCGACATCATCAACGCCGTCGAGGAGTCGATCGACTCCACGCAGTGCGGCGGCAAGGAGAACTGCCACGACAACCACCGCTGCATGACGCACGACCTGTGGGAGGAGCTGAACGCGACCGTGCTGGGCTTCCTCTCCAAGGTCTCGCTCGCGCAGCTGGTCGAGAAGCAGCGCGCCCGGCCCGTCGCCGTGGCCGCGCCGCGTACCCGCTCGCCGCGCACCGACGGGCCCACGATCACCGTCTGACACGCCCCGCCAGGATTACCGCCATGACCGACCGCGACAAGCCCATCTACCTCGACTACTCCGCCACCACGCCGGTGGACCCGCGGGTGGCCGAGAAGATGATCCCCTGGCTCACCGAGCACTTCGGCAACCCCGCCTCGCGCAGCCACGCCTACGGCTGGGAGGCCGAGGAGGCCGTGGAGAACGCGCGCGCCGAGGTGGCGCGGCTCGTCAACTGCGACGCCAAGGAGATCGTGTGGACCTCCGGCGCCACCGAGTCGAACAACCTCGCCATCAAGGGCGCGGCCCACTTCTACGCCGCCAAGGGCAAGCACGTCGTGACGGTGAAGACCGAGCACAAGGCGGTGCTGGACACCGTGCGCGAGCTCGAGCGCGTGGGCTTCGAGGCGACCTACCTCGACCCGGAGCCCTCGGGCCTCGTGGACCCCGCGAAGTTCGAGGCGGCGCTGCGCCCCGACACCGTCCTCGCCTCGGTGATGCTGGTGAACAACGAGATCGGCGTGATCCAGCCGGTCGCGCAGTTCGGCGAGACGTGCCGCCGCAAGGGCGTGCTCTTCCACGTCGACGCCGCGCAGGCTACCGGCAAGGTGCCGATCGACCTGGGCTCGCTCAAGGTCGACCTCATGAGCTTCTCGGCCCACAAGACCTACGGCCCCAAGGGCATCGGCGCGCTTTACGTGCGGCGCAAGCCCCGCGTGAGGCTGGAGGCGCAGATGCACGGCGGCGGCCACGAGAAGGGGATGCGCTCCGGGACCCTCGCCACGCACCAGATCGTGGGCATGGGGGAAGCCTTCCGGCTCGCACGCCTGGAGATGGCCACGGAGAACGAGCGCATCCGCATGCTGCGCGACCGGCTCCTCGCGGGACTGCAGGGCATGGAGGAGGTCTACGTGAACGGCGACCTCGACCACCGGGTGCCGCACAACCTCAACGTGAGCTTCAACTTCGTCGAGGGCGAGTCGCTCATCATGGGCATGAAGGAGCTCGCGGTCTCGTCGGGCTCGGCGTGCACCTCGGCCTCGCTCGAGCCGTCCTACGTGCTGCGCGCGCTGGGCAGGAACGACGAGCTCGCGCACAGCTCCATCCGCTTCACCATCGGCCGCTGGACCACCGAGGCCGACGTCGACTTCGCGGTGAGGCTCATCCACGAGCGCATCGGCAAGCTGCGCGAGATGAGCCCGCTGTGGGAAATGTACAAGGAAGGCATCGATCTCAACACCGTCCAGTGGGCGGCGCACTGATCCACAATCCCCTCTCCCCCGGGAGAGGGCCAGGGTGAGGGTAAACGCATGGCATACAGCGACAAGGTCATCGACCACTACGAGCATCCCCGCAACGTCGGCTCCTTCGCGAAGGACGAGGACGGCGTGGCCACCGGCATGGTGGGCGCGCCGGCCTGCGGCGACGTGATGAAGCTGCAGATCAAGGTGGGCGCCGGCGGCGTCATCGAGGACGCGAAGTTCAAGACCTACGGCTGCGGCTCCGCGATCGCCTCCTCCTCGCTCGTCACCGAGTGGGTGAAGGGCAAGACCCTCGACGAGGCCGCGGGCATCCGCAACACGCAGATCGCCGAGGAGCTGGCGCTCCCGCCGGTGAAGATCCACTGCTCGATCCTCGCCGAGGACGCCATCAAGGCCGCCATCGCCGACTACCGCAAGAAGTACGGCGAGGGCGAGGACGCGGCGAAGAAGGCGGCGGACTGACCATGGCCGTGACGCTCACCGACCGCGCCGCGGACCACGTCCAGCGCTACCTCGAACGCCGCGGCAAGGGCATCGGCCTGCGCCTCGGGGTGAAGACCACGGGCTGCTCCGGCATGGCCTACAAGCTCGAGTTCGCCGACGAGGCCCAGGAGGGCGACGTCCAGTTCGAGTCCCACGGCGTGCGCGTGCTCGTGGACCCCAAGAGCCTCGCCTACCTCGACGGCACGGAGCTCGACTTCGTGCGCGAGGGCCTGAACGAGGGCTTCAAGTTCTTGAACCCCAACGAGAAGGACCGTTGCGGGTGCGGGGAGTCGTTCAACGTCTGAGTCCCCCGCGGACCCGCCCCACGGGCGGGGCGACCTGCGCCCCGCCCGCCTCCATGAAGCCCGATTTCACCCGCAACCACTTCGAGCTGCTCGGCCTGCCGGTGTCCTACGCCGTGGACGCGGCCGCGCTCGACCGCGCCTACCGCGACCTGCAGGGCCGCGTGCACCCGGACCGCTTCGCGGCCTCCGGCGAGGCGGAGCGCCGCGTGGCCATGCAGTGGGCCACGCGCGCGAACGAGGCCTACAGGACGCTGCGCAACCCCATCGACCGGGCGCGCTACCTGCTCGCGCTCAAGGGCTACGACACGGGCGAGGAATCCAACACGGCGATGCCGCCCGACTTCCTCATGCAGCAGATGGAGTGGCGCGAGGCCGTGGCCGAGGGGCGCGGCGCGCACGACCCGGCGGCGCTCGAGCGGCTGCGCGCCGAGATCGAGGACGCGCGCGCCGAGATGCACGCCCTCCTCGCGCGCGCCCTGGGCGGGGACCGCAACTACGACGCCGGCTGCTCGCTCGTGAGGAAGCTGCGCTTCCTCGACAGGATCGAGGCCGAGATCGACGACGCGCTCGAGGCGATCGCCGAGGGCGCGGGCGGCGCCCATCCCGCCGCCACCCGGAAAGGCCACGACTAGATGTCGCTCCTGCATATCTCCGAACCCGGCCAGTCGCCCGAGCCGCACCAGCGCCGGCTGGCGGTGGGCATCGACCTGGGCACGACGCATTCGCTCGTGGCCGCGGTGCGCAGCTCCGCCGCGGAGTGCCTGCCCGACGCGCAGGGGCGCGTGCTGCTGCCCTCCATCGTGCACTACGCGGCCGGCGGCGCGGTGGAGACGGGCTACGAGGCGCACGCGCGCGCCGCCGACGACCCGGCCAACACGATCGTCTCGGTCAAGCGCTTCATGGGCCGCGGGGTGGCCGACGTGGCCAAGTACGGCGCGCTGCCCTACCGCTTCGTGGACGCGCCCGGCATGGTCGCGATCGAAACGGCCGCGGGGCTGCGTTCGCCGGTGCAGGTCTCCGCGGAAATCCTGAAGGCCCTGCGCGCGCGCGCCGAGGAGAGCCTCGGGGCCGAGCTCTTCGGCGCGGTGGTCACGGTGCCCGCCTATTTCGACGACTCGCAGCGCCAGGCGACCAAGGACGCCGCGCGCATCGCCGGGCTCAACGTCCTGCGGCTCCTCAACGAGCCGACGGCCGCGGCCATCGCCTACGGGCTGGACAACGCCTCCGAGGGCACCTTCGCCGTCTTCGACCTCGGCGGCGGCACTTTCGACCTTTCCGTCCTGCGGCTCACGCGCGGCGTCTTCGAGGTGCTCTCCACGAGCGGCGACTCGGCGCTGGGCGGCGACGACTTCGACCAGGCCATCGCCATGCACTGGCGCGTGACGCACGGGCTTGCCGACGCCTCGGGGCGCGACACGCGGCGCCTGCTCGCGGCGGCGCGCGCGGTGAAGGAGCGGCTCTCCTCGGCGGAGAGCGCCGACGCGCAGGTCACGCTCTCCTGGGGCCAGCAGCTGCACCTGGGCCTCGCCCGGCGCGAGTTCGAGGAGATCACGGCGCCCCTCGTCCAGAAGGCGCTCGGGCCGACGCGCAAGGCGCTTCGCGACGCGGGCCTCGCCCCGGCGCAGGTCGACGGCGTCGTCCTGGTCGGGGGGGCGACGCGCATGCCGCACCTGCAGCGGGCGGTGGCGACGTTCTTCGGCCGCGAGCCGCTCGTGAACCTCGACCCCGAGCAGGTCGTGGCGCTCGGCGCCGCCATCCAGGCCAACGCGCTCGCCGGCAACCGCGCCGCGGGCGAGGACTGGCTGCTCCTCGACGTGATCCCGCTCTCGCTCGGGCTGGAGACCATGGGCGGGCTCGTGGAGAAGGTCATCCCGCGCAACTCCACCATCCCCGTGGCGCGCGCGCAGGAGTTCACGACGTTCAAGGACGGGCAGACGGCGATGGCGATCCACGTCGTGCAGGGCGAGCGCGAGCTCGTTTCCGATTGCCGCTCGCTCGCGCGCTTCGAGCTGCGCGGCATCCCGCCGATGGTGGCGGGGGCCGCCCGCATCGCCGTGACCTTCCAGGTCGACGCCGACGGGCTGCTCTCGGTTTCCGCCCGGGAGAACACCACGGGCGTCGGCGCCTCGGTGGTCGTGAAGCCCTCCTACGGGCTCACCGACGACGAGGTGGCGGCGATGCTGCGCTCGGGCTTCGACCACGCGCAGGCCGACCGCGACGCGAGGGCGCTCGCGGAGCAGCGCGTGGAGGCCGAGGGCCTCGTCGCGGCGCTGCGCGCGGCGCTGGCGCAGGACGCGGACCTGCTCGGCCCGGACGAGCGCGCGGCGCTCGAGGGCGGCATCGCGTCGGTGGACGCGGCGCGGCAGGGCGCGGACCACCGCGCGCTCAAGTCGGCCGTCGAGGCGCTCAACCGCCTGAGCGAGCCCTTCGCCGCGCGGCGCATGGACCGGAGCGTCTCGCGCGCGCTGGCCGGCCGGCGCCTCGACGAGGTGCCGGTCAAATGACGCGCGTGACCGTCCTGCCGCACGAGGCGCTCTGCCCGCAGGGCGCCGAGTTCGACGCCGAGCCCGGCACCACGCTCTGCGACAACCTGCTCGCGCACGGCATCGAGATCGAGCACGCCTGCGAGAAGTCGTGCGCGTGCACCACCTGCCACGTCGTCGTCCGCGAGGGCTTCGACTCGCTGGAGGAGGCCACGGAAAAGGAGGACGACCTCCTCGACAAGGCGTGGGGGCTGGAATTCACCTCGCGGCTCTCCTGCCAGGCGAAGGTGGGCGACGAGCCGCTCGTGGTCGAGATTCCCAAGTACACGATCAACCAGGTTTCCGAAGGCAAGCACTGAGGCTTGCGGGGGCAGACGCCATGAAATGGACCGACACGCGCCAGATCGCCATCGCGCTGGCGGACAAGCACGAGGACATCGACCCGCGGACGATCCGCTTCACCGACCTGCACCGGTGGGTGACGCAGCTCGACGGGTTCAGCGATTCGCCGGAGCGTTCCGGCGAGAAGATCCTCGAGGCCATCCAGATGGCCTGGATCGAGGAGACGGAGTAGTCCCGTCCCCGAAACGAAAAGGGGCGGATCGCTCCGCCCCTTCCCGCCCGGCGCCGCAGGCGCTCAGTTCGGCTCGATGCTGAGCTTGCCCGCCTTGTCGATCGCGATGTCGCCCTTCACGAAGGCGACGTTGAAGCCCTTCTCCTTCAGCTTGTGGTACGCCATCTCGGCGCGCACGCCGGTGGCGCAATGCGCGACGATGCGCTTGTCCTTCGGCAGCTCGCCGAACCGCGCGAGGAGCTCCTCGTCGGGAATGAGCTTGGCGCCCTTGATCATGCCGGCGTTGGCCTCGTCCTGGTTGCGCACGTCGAGGATCAGCGTGTCGGCCGGCGTGCTGGCGGCGAGCGCCTTGAAGGCGTCGATGCCGATGTCGCCGGGGCGCGGCCTCGGCACGTAGGCGATCCGCGTCCCGGCCGGGCCGACGTACGTCTCGTAGCCGGCGCTCTTCCACGCGCCGAACCCGCCGGGGATCACGTTCACGAACGGGTAGCCGGCCTGGGTGATCGCCTGCGCCACCTTCATCGCCGCCTTCCCGTCGCCGCCGTCGTAGACCATGATGGGCGCCTTGAGGCCCTTGGCCGGCAGGTCGCCGATCGCCGCCGCGAGGCGAGACGGCTCCACCGAGACGGCGCCCTTGATGTAGCCCGACGCCATCTCGGCGACGGAGCGCGCGTCGAGGAGGACGTGGGGAATGCCCTTGTCGATCCACGCCGCCTTCAGGTGGCTGGCGGCGAGCACGCCGACGTTCTTCGTCGTCCACTCGGGCCAGCCTTCGCGGTAGACCTTCACGTTCGTGTAGCCCATCGCCTCGGCGCGGCGCAACGAGTTGGGGCTCAGCATGCAGGTGATGCCCTGGCAGAAGAAGATGACCCGCTTCGCCTTGTCCGCCGGCAGGCTCTTCGCGGCCAGCGCGTCGAAGCCCTTGGTGGTGAAGGGCAGGTTCACCGCGGTGGGAATGGTGCCTTCCTGCACGCGCGGCAGCGGCCGGGAATCGACCAGCAGGTAGTTGCCGGCCTCGGGCCCTTTCGCCACCAGCGCGGCGACCTCGTCGTACTTCACGAGCTTCTCGGGGGCGATCTTGATCGGGCCCTTGAACCAGATCTTCGTGGCGGTGCGCACGCCATCCTTCTCGACGTAGGCGATCCGCGCCTCGTGCCCCTTGCGGACGTCGGGCATGTGGTCCGCGGGCTTCGCGTCTCCCGCGTCCACCACGGCGATCGCCTTCGGGTCGAAGCGCACGATCTCGGTCGCGGCGTCGATCTTCAGCTGGATCGAGCGCGACTTGAAGGCCACGCCCTCGAAATTGCCGTAGATCTCGCCCGCTTCCGGCTTGTGGCAGTTGGTGCAGAGCCTGGGGATGTTCGCCTTGGCGGCGGGGGCCGCGGCGGGGGCCTGCGCGAGGGCGGCGGGGGCGAGCCCCATCGCGACCAGGGCGGCGAGGGTGCGAAGCTTCATGACGACTCCTTCGGACGGTTGGTTGCCGGGAGGGCGCCCGCCTGCCGTTCGTCCGGGGTCCGACGGGCCAGCCCGATGGCACCCATTGGACGCTTGCTGCAGTGCAGCGTCGTGACCTATATCAATGCTGGCTTATATACCCCGAGGATGGCCCGGGGAGTATCCGGGAGCGGCCGAAAAAAAGGGGCAGGAGAACCTGCCCCACAAGGCGCACTCTTGAAACTGGAGGAGAACCCTGCCGGCCTCGCACCGGCGCGGGGCTGGGAAGCCCTGGAATGACGTTTCGCTCAATTAGGTGAGCAAGCATGATGCCAATTTCACGAAGTGCTTGCAAATCAGTCTGTTGCGGCATGAACCTCACGAGCTGCTGTAGCAGGCCCGTTTGGGGCGTGTCGCCCGCCAGCGACAGCCGGTGCCCCCTTCCGCGTAACTCCTTGATTCCCGGCGCTGCGCGCTGTCTCCGGGCGGAGACAGCGCACCCCGTCAGCGCGGACCCGGCTTGAACATCGCGGCCTCGATGCCGTGCCGCTGCAGCAGCTTGTAGAACTCCGTGCGGTTGCGGCGCGCGAGGCGGGCGGCCTGCGTGACGCTGCCGTGGGTGAGCTTCATGAGGCGCGTGAGGTAGTCGCGCTCGAAGCGCTTGCGCGCGTCCTCGAACGAGGTCATCTCGTGCATCTCGACCTGGATCGCCTGCTCCACGAAGACCGCGGGGATGACCTCCGTCGGGCAGAGCGCGACCGACTGCTCGACCACGTTGTAGAGCTGGCGGACGTTGCCGGGCCAGCGCGCCTTGCCGAGGAGCTCGAGCGCCTCCGGGGCGAAGGACGCCTTCTCGCGGCCGTAGCGGGGCGCCATCGCCGAGAGGAAGTGCCGCGCGAGGAGCGCGATGTCCTCCGGGCGCTCGGCGAGCGAGGGAAGGCGCAGGGTCACCACGTTCAGGCGGTAGTAGAGATCCTCGCGGAAGCCGCCCGTCTCCTTCTCCTTCGCGAGGTCGCGGTGGGTGGCGGAGAGGATGCGCACGTCGATCGGGATCGAGCGGGAGGCGCCGATCGGCCGCACCTCGCGCGTCTCGATCACGCGCAGCAGCTTCACCTGCAGGGCGAGCGGCATGTCGCCGATCTCGTCCAGGAAGAGGGTGCCGCGGTCGGCGCTCACGAAGAGGCCGCGGTGATCCGCGATCGCGCCCGTGAACGAGCCCCGGGTGTGGCCGAAGAGCTCGCTCTCCAGCAGCGTCTCGGGGATCGCGCCGCAATTGATGGCGACGAAGGGCTGGCCCGCGCGCGGGCTGGCGCGGTGGATC
>Ga0209170_1000259_pt1 | contig 24633 bp, 21 predicted proteins | sample KloWWTKNB14_bulk_FD_187178 | JGI IMG/M metagenome (GOLD analysis project Ga0209170, IMG submission 187178) | Active sludge microbial communities from Klosterneuburg, Austria, studying microevolution and ecology of nitrifiers - Klosterneuburg... | ecosystem: Engineered > WWTP > Aerobic digester >...
GTATTGTTTAAGATAGCTTTCCCTTTTCTGTCATAAATAATACCTCTTTCAGGGTAAACCACTTTGGCATAAACAGCATTGTCCATGGCCAACTGCCTGTATTTACCTTCAATTACCTGCAGGTAGAAAAGCTGGGCAATGATTACCACAAATGCAATAAGGAAAATAATACGAATGATCCGGCTTCTTGATTGGTTAAACACAGACATGGAGCAACAACAAACAATAATCCTGATAATTACCAGGGATGAGGTGAGAAAAAGAATTTTTAATCGTTATACAAAGTACGAATTACAAAAGTCTGTTTCCAAATCTATTTGAAAATAAAATTTGATTTAAGAAAATTTTCTATACCTGAGTTAAGGGTAAATATCTCGTCAGGCCGTATTTGTCCTGAATTTTAATTTACGGGGGAACAGCAATTCAACTGTCACAATAAGCAGCATACTGATACCGGTAGTAGCAATTACTTTCACTATGAAATCCAGGAAACTTCCAAAACTCAGCCACTGCAAAAAGACCATATAGCCATGATGCAGGAATGTAAGAATAAAAACATAGACAAGATAAGGTGTCCATTGCATAGCCTTGGGTGAAGGTTCCCTGTAATTGAATTCTGTACTATCCTTGGGTGTAAGAATATTGATAATAAATGGACGGACATATGCGATCAAAAGACAGGCTGCGGCATGAAGGCCCGGCGTCATTGTAAAATAGTCAAGTGCCAGGCCGGTAAAAAACCCAATCACCAGCAACCATTGACGGGAAACTGAAAATGGTAACCAAAGGATAAAGAGAAAATAGAGGTAAGGAGTTATAAAACGGTGCAGGTGCGGCACCTTGTTCAATACATATACCTGTATTGAGATGAATACAGCAAAGCGGATGATATTTCTCAGCAGATCACTCACTTTGGATTTTTTTTAGGGTCTTCAATTCTTTTGCGGCTTTCCAGGTTCAGGGCTGTCTGTTCAGTATATTGGAGGTTCTCAACTACAAACACCTGCTGTAAATTGTAAAAGCGGGCCCCGGGCTTAACTCTGAGTACATAAAAGTTTGTACTCTTGTCAGTAACCACTTCTGCAATGGTGCCTACCAATTTCCCGGGGGGAAAATTGAAAGAATAAGTACTGGTAAGTACGGTATCACCGGTTTTTATTTCAATGCTCTTGGGTATTCCTCTTAATGTCAGTAACCGGGGATCCTTCCCATCCCACTCAATAGTGCCAAAATCACCACTCTTTTTCAAAGAAACATTTACTTTTTGTTGGACATGCAACAAACTCATTACCTGGCAAAAATTAGGACTGACCCCTACCACTACCCCTACTGCACTGCCATCTGAACTTAAAACGGCCATATTGTCTTTTATTCCGTGATTCAGGCCCCGGTTCAGTTGTATATAATTTTTTTGACTATTGACGGTGTTATAAACAACTCCGGCTGGTCTGAAATAATAGCGACGGAAATTTCCCGAAGTATCAAATAGAACAGAATCCTGCACCAGCTGAACACTTGTATCTGCCCGCACAAAATTCTGAGGCAGTAAATTCAGCAAGGAATCATTCATCCGGTGTACCCTTCGATTTTCTTCCCTGAGAACAAAGTAATCCTCAACTTTATTATACTGCGTATTGATGCGGCCGGTCATCTCATTCGCTACACCCAGGAATTTAGCCCGGTGAAACTTATTGTAGTTATACAAAAACCACAAGGATACCACCTGTAATAGAAGGAATGTAAAAAAGGTTTTATACCGGCGGATAAAGAGAAAAACGTTACGCAACTGTTGCAGGTTTGGAGTTAAAAATACGAAGTACGTTCCGTTTTAAGTCGTTAACCGTACTTTGTATTTCGTTCTTATCGCATCACAAAAGGATACCTGTCATAATGTTTCAGTGCAATACCCGTTCCCCGCACCACACTTTTCAGCGGGTCATCGGCTATATGTACCGGCAATTTTATTTTATTGCTCAATCTCTTATCAAGACCACGAAGCAGGGCACCGCCACCGGTTATGTATAAACCACGGCGGTAGATATCAGCAGCAAGCTCTGGGGGGGTTTGTTCCAGTGCTTTAAGGATTGCTTCTTCAATTTTAAAGATGCTTTTGTCCAGTGCCTCGGCTATTTCCTGGTAGCTCACCATTATTTGTTTGGGTATACCCGTTACCAGGTCACGGCCATTTACTGCAAAATCATCAGGTGGATTGTCAATTTCTTTCATGGCAGCTCCCACCTGTATTTTGATTTGCTCAGCAGTTCGTTCACCTATCAATAAACTATGGTAACGACGCAGGGCCTCCATTATATCAGCAGTAAATTCATCACCAGCTATCCGGATTGACTGGTCGCAAACAATCCCAGCCAACGCAATGACGGTTATACCCGTTGTGCCACCACCAATATCTATGATCATATTACCCACCGGCTCTTCTACGTCAATACCGATACCCAGTGCCGCAGCCATAGGTTCATGAATAAGGTACACTTCTTTGGCACCAGCCTGTTCTGCACTGTCCCGAACGGCCCTTTTCTCCACTTCTGTAATGGAGGAGGGTATACAGATCATCATTCTCCAACTTGGGGGGAAAAGAGGTTTCTTGGGATAAACCAGTTTGATAAGCTCCCGAATCATCAGCTCCGCAGCATTGAAATCGGCTATCACACCATCTTTCAGCGGACGAACAGTACGGATGCTTTCATGGGTCTTTTCATGCATCATGAGGGCTTTCTTACCTACCGCCAGAACCTCTTTGGGATTATTACGATTTAAGGCAACAATACTCGGTTCATTCACCACTACTTCGTCATTGTGTATGATGAGGGTATTAGCTGTACCCAGGTCAATAGCTATTTCTTGTGTAAACCAATTAAAAAGTCCCATGAATTTATATCGGATTTATTGTGAGCAAAGGTGGAGGAAATAATTTGAATTATCAAAGCAAAACCTTGTCTGGCATGGATTTTTTTTATATAGTGAATTTAGATAATTCGCAGTTAAAAGGATTTTAAACATTGTAATTACAGGAAATTTTTGGTATAAGAAATAGCAGGTTGCACGGAATAGTTAACTTAACAGGCAACAACGTTTTTTTTTACCTTCATCATATGCGAATCATTACCAGAACAGTTCTGATTTTGTCTGTCGTTAGTTTACTGGCAGATATTGCAAGTGAAATGCTGTATCCGGTTATTCCTGTTTATTTAAAAGAGATCGGCTTCAGCGTTTTCCTGATCGGTGTACTGGAAGGAGTGGTACAATTTACGGCAGGTATTAGCAAAGGTTACTTTGGAAAATGGAGTGACGAAATGGGGTTTCGTTTACCATTTGTAAAGCTCGGGTATTTTCTAAGTGCTGTATCAAAACCCTTGATGGCCACTTTTACTTACCCTTTATGGATATTTTTTGTACGAACTATTGACCGGTTGGGCAAAGGTGTCCGCACTGCTGCAAGAGATGCACTACTTTCCCGGGAAGCAACAAAGGAAACAAAGGCGAGAGTTTTTGGTTTCCATCGCAGTATGGATACTGCCGGCGCTGCTATCGGACCAACTGTTGCATTATTGTTCCTATACTTCTATCCGGGCGAATATTCAACTCTCTTTTATATTGCTTTTATACCGGGCATGTTATCTGTCTTTTTAATTTTCTTATTGAAAGAAAAAAAGAACCCTGTTTCCACTATGGGCAAAGGAAACTTCTTTTCCTTTTTCAGGTATTGGAAAATAGCAAATCCTGAGTTTCGAAAAATAGTTCCCGGTTTATTATTGTTTGCACTCTTCAACAGCTCAGATATTTTTTTACTTCTCATTACAAAGGAAACTATCGGGAATAATACGATAACCCTACTGGGTAGTACATTTAACGCTGATACCATCACCATTGCCGCTTATATTTTTTATAACCTTGTTTATGCCCTTGCATCCTATCCAATGGGAATTCTGGCAGACAAACTTGGCTTTAAAAGAGTTGTCATTTTCGGATTAATTCTATTTACAATAGTCTATGGTGGCTTCGCATTTAAACCCTCTGTACCCTTAATTTTTATTTTGTTCTCCATCTATGGTATTTATGCGGCTGCTACCGAAGGAGTCATTAAAGCATGGATTACTAACTTGTCACATAACCAGGATACAGCTACTGCAATTGGATTTTACACTTCCTGTGAAAGTATGAGTACATTATTTGCCAGTATAATCGCAGGTGCGATATGGACCAGCCTGGGCAGTTCCTATACTTTTATCATCACCGCTGTGATCTCATTAGTTGTGGTACTTTATTTCTCACTGATAATCAAGGCTAAATAATTTTAGTTATTAATCTTTATTGCTTACCTGTTTTTGGCATAGTAATGGCGAGGAGGGACCTGAAACTGTTAACTCCATCTAAAATTAAATTATGAGAAAGATTATTGTTACAAGCCTCGCATTACTGATTTTTTCCTTTTCTCAAGCGCAAAGCAAAAGCACCAATAGTTCCTCCTATCAAACCGCATTAGGTGTAAAAGTCTGGGACGGCGGAGGCATTTCGTTAAAACACTTCATCAATGGCAATAATGTGCTGGAAGGAATTGCCTATTTCTGGAGACAAGGCGTTCGCATAACAGTATTGTATGAAATACATGGCCCCATCAGTGGTGCTACAGGTCTGCAATGGTATATAGGACCCGGTGCTCATTTAGGGTTTTACAATACCCGAAATGGTGACGGTAGTTTTATCGGGCTTGATGGGGTACTAGGACTTGATTATAAATTCAAAGGCGCTCCAATCAATATGTCTATTGACTGGCAACCATCTTTTGAATTTGGTGATAACCGCGGATTTGTCGGCAGTTGGGGAGGATTAGGCGTTCGCTATACTTTTTAACTTTTATCGCTACACAACAGGTGAAACGGACCTAAATCTTTACAGCCATTTGAGTTTAATGGTTGAATCCAAGTCTTGCTTCCACCGTTGTACTTAAAGCTGGCAACTTTCTTCTTTCTATAAGAAAACTGTTTAGCTGGGCTATTTCCCGGAATATATAATGTTTGTCAGCGGCAGCTTTCAGGTAATCTTTACCGGTACTTCCGCCTGTTCCTATTCTTGTGCCAATCATTCTGTGAACCATGTTTACATGGCGGTAACGCCATGAACTTAATTGTTCATCAATTTCCAACAAACAATTCAATAACTGAAAGGGTAATTGCAATAAGGGATACCCACGATACAGCATAATAAATAATGCAGCCCTGCAGGCTGAAGGCGATAATGAACGACCTTCAGCATTTCCTTTGTCACCAAACATTTCTTCAAAAGCTTCAATATTATTTCTTTCAGCTTCTGCCAGGCTTGACTGATAGCTTGTTTTATAATTGCTCCAGAATGATTCATCAGCTCCTTCCTTTAAAAAAGGCATTCTTTCCAGCCAACTGTTCAGTAACTGAAGCAAGGACTTCCCTGCTTCAGCATTCTTTATTACCTCGACATGTTCTTTTCGTAATTGAGAAGTATAGTACTGTTGCCCATGACGATGTTCAAATTTTAAACCCAACTTAGCTTCCAGCTCCTTGAACTGCCAACTTTGAAAACCTGATGCAGGCCTGAGCATGTCCCGGAAATCCAGGAAGTCCATCGGTGTCATGGTTTCCATAATATCAATCTGGTGAACCAACACTCTTAAGATCGTAACACAACGACTAAGCCGGTGAACAATAGTTTGCAACGCAGGGGAATTATCATTCAGGGCCGGTTTGCTCAGTATTGTTCCTACAGAATCAACTTCGTGATGCAGTTGTTTGAACCAGAGTTCATAAGCCTGGTGTATGACAATGAAGAGCATTTCATCATGCGCAGGCAAATTATGTTTGTCACTTTCAGGAGCCTGGGCATTGAGAATTTTTTCCAGCTGCAGATAATCGTGATAGTTTACTTCCATATTGGCAATTTTGGCTGGTGAGAAGTGTAAATAATTTAATTATTCAGCGGAATAAAAGCCGGAGCCACTGACGTTATTCAAACTCATATCCTATATCATTTCTATAGGCCATGCCCTTGAAAGTTACTTTTTGCATTTCCTCTTTTGATATTTCAACCGCATCAAAAATTGACCGTCCATAAGAGGTGATACAAAAGACACGACCTCCATTCGTAACCACTTTCCCATCTTTTATTGTTGTTCCCATATGAAAAAGCATGCTGTCCTCAGGGTTGATATCACCCAGGCCATTTATTTCAAGCCCCTTTGTATAGTCTCCCGGGTAGCCACCACTCACAGCCACCACCGTGCAGACAGTGCGGGGATCTGTTTCAATTTTCACTTTATCCAATTCCTGGTTGGAGACCGCATCTAATAACTCCACGAGATCATTTTTTAATCTAGGAATCACCACTTCTGTTTCAGGGTCACCCATACGACAGTTGTATTCGATCATATAAGGCTCATCGTCCACAATCATGAATCCAAAAAATATAAACCCCCTGTATTCTAATCCCTCTTTTTTCAATCCCTCTACGGTAGGTCTAATAACTTTATCCTCAATTTTTTTCATCAACACTTCATCGACAAATGGCACCGGGCTTACAGCTCCCATTCCTCCAGTATTTGGTCCCGTATCGCCTTGCCCAGCTCTTTTGTAATCTTTTGCTTCTGGTAATAGCACATAGTTTTTACCATCGGTTAAAACGAAAACAGAGATCTCAATTCCCTTTAGAAACTGCTCCACCACTACTTTCTTTCCGGCTTCACCAAATTTGGCCCGCTGTATCATCAATTCAAATTCAGCAATAGCCTCCAGGTGGTTTTCACAAATAACAACCCCCTTGCCTGCTGCCAAACCATCTGCTTTTAATACGATTGGCAAAGAGTGATTCTTCAGGTATTCAATTCCTGCTGTATAATTATCCAGTGTAAATTCCCGGTAAGCAGCCGTTGGAATATTGTGGCGCATCATAAAGGCTTTTGCAAAAGCTTTGCTGCCTTCCAGTTGTGCACCTGCTTTGCCGGGCCCGATCACATCAAGATTTTTCAACGAAGAGCTACTGATCAAAAAATCGGTCACCCCTTTCACCAATGGTTCTTCCGGACCTACAACAACCATGTCAATCTTATTATCGATACATGCTTTTTTGATTGATTCAAAATCGGTGACACTAAAATTAAGATTAGTGCCGAATTGAGAGGTGCCTGCATTTCCGGGAGCTATAAACAGGCTCTCGCAACGGGGACTTTGAGATAATTTCCAGGCCAGGGCATTTTCTCTGCCACCTGAGCCCAATAAAAGAATTCGCATGGGTTAAATATGGTTGGATTTTAGCTTATTTGCGAATATCGGGTACGTTGGCTAAAGATAGCCCGAAAAAATTTGCGGGTGATTAAATTTCTGTATTTTGGTTGCTTCTATTGATTATAGCCTCTGATTTTGTAAACTAAAAAAAGCTTTATGAGCCAATCACAAGAAGTATTTCCTGCACAGCCTGCTCATCCGGGCCGCCATCCGAAAGCACTTTATGCATTATTTTTCACAGAAATGTGGGAACGGTTTGCTTATTATTTAATGGTAGGGATTCTGTTTATCTATATGACCGATTCCACCACCGGCGGTAAGGGTTTTTCAGGCAGAATCGGTGCTGATATTGTTGGTAGTTTTATTGCGCTGGTTTACCTGACACCTTTTATAGGTGGGTTAATTGCTGACAGGTACCTGGGATATATTAAATCGATTTTCATTGGAGGCAGTTTGATGGCTATTGGCTACCTGGGACTTTCTCTGCCCGGTGACACAGCTATGTTTGTTTCATTAGCATTTATAATAGTTGGTAATGGCTTTTTTAAACCCAATATCTCTACACTGCTTGGAAACATTTACAACCGGGAAGACCTGAAACCCCTAAAAGATAATGCTTACAATATTTTTTACATGGGTATTAATATTGGTGCTTTCGTTTGCAATTTCGTAGCCGCCTGGTTAAGAAATGCATATGGCTGGGGGTATGCTTTTGGAGCAGCGGGTGTAGGATTGATCATTGGATTAATTATTCTTGCAACAGCTATGAAGGACAAAGACATAAAACAAGCGGATATAAAAAAACCGGTTCAGGCAGAAGATATGCCGCTGTCAAAAATATTTTCCACTGTTTTTCTGCCCGCTATTATAACTGCAGTAATTGGGTGGTTTTTACCAACAACAATTTTCGGTTCGCCAATCATGGGAACACAGGCTAACGATGCTTTCATTTTTGCCTGTTTACCAATTATAGCTTTTTATATTTCTCTATGGGTTCGGGCCAAAGGTCAGGACAAGAAAGGAATTGGTGCTTTATTATTCATTTTTGCCATTGCCATTGCCTTCTGGACAATTTATAATCAAAATGCCACCGGGCTCACTTTATGGGCTGAAAAACATACCGACCGGGAAGCTTCGGCTTCAACAGCAAAAATTACTGGTGCAATTTTTCCATTACAAAAAGTTACAGATACTCCCCGTTTGGTCAATAAACTGGATCAATACATGGTTGAAGTTAAAGACGACAGCGGGAAGGTTGTACAGGAAATGGGCCCGGACCCCTATTTCGTAAATGTCCCTAAAGAACAATGGCCCGGTGGTAAAGATGTAAAACTTACCAACACTGAATTATTTCAATCTATCAATCCGTTATTCATCGTATTACTAACCTTGCTTTTTGTGCCTTTCTTTAGCTGGCTTCGAAAACGGGGAAAAGAACCCACAACCATGTCAAAGTTTGGAATGGCATTGTTTATATCCGGCCTATCAGCTTTAGCGATGGTGTTCGCCATAATGTCGGTACCTTCTATTTATACACATAAGGCTTCAGCTATATGGCTTTGGATCACCTATTTTATTTTTACTATCAGTGAAATATTCCTCAGCCCAATGGGATTATCATTGGTATCCAAATTATCACCAGCCAGATTGACGGCATTAATGATGGGTGGATGGTTTCTCTCCACTTCTATTGGGGGAAAAGTAGCTGGCGTAATGACCAGTTTCTGGGATGATTTCACGGATAAGAAAATATTCTTCCTTATCCTGGTAGCTGCTGCATTTATCGGGGGAATTTTAATTTATTCAAGGATTAAATCACTCAACCAGATCGTGAAAGATAAGACTGGTGCTGATTAAAAATTATAACCTGTGCATACAAAGGTGGCCCACAAAGCCACCTTTTTTTATTTTCCCTAACCATCCTTTTATTATCTTTCCCTATTAAACGATTGAACTATGTGGAATAAACACCCCAAGGCATTGCCTTTTCTTTTTTTCTCTGAAATGTGGGAACGATTTGGTTATTACCTGATGATCGGAATTTTTACCCTCTACCTGAAGGATGTAAAAACAGGGTATGCAATGACTGAAGCAGAATCTGCTGACCTTTATGGTACATTCATTGCCCTTGTATTTCTGACCCCCTTTATTGGTGGCTTACTGGCAGACCGGTATTTAGGCTACCGCAGGTCTGTAATTATGGGTGGGTTAATGATGGGAGTGGGTTATTGCCTGATGTCCGTACACAACCTGCCAATGTTATACCTCTCTATGACATTAGTAATTTTGGGTAATGGTTTTTTTAAACCCAATATCTCTACCCTGCTGGGTAATGTATACACCACTCCACAATATATACTTCAAAAAGATGATGGTTATAATATTTTTTATATGGGCATCAATATTGGTGCTTTCATCTGCAACTTTTTCGGTGCCGCTTTATACATAGTTTATGGCTGGGGTGCTGCATTTATTGCTGCCGGTGTAGGTATGTTTTTGGGTGTTTTTATTTTCCTGGCAGGAACAAAACATTATAAAGCATATGATGTAAAGAAAGGTGTAACCGAGAATGATATGTCCATGACCCGAATCGTCATGACCATTTTTTTGCCTTCCATTGTGGCAGGTATTGCAGGTTGGTTGATTCCCGGCACATTGGTGGGTTCCGATTCCACTGATGCTTTCATATTTGCTTGTCTGCCTGTTATCTACTTTTATGGATCACTTTATTTCAGTGCCAAACAGGAAGAGAAAAGACCTATTGCTGCTTTGCTGGCCATCTTTGCTGTTGTCATTATGTTCTGGGCTGTTTTCAAACAAAATGGTTCAGCCCTTAATACCTGGGCCGATCGATACACAAACCGTGAAGTAACAGGCATGACACAACAACTTTTTGACAACCTGAATTTTGCACAAACCATTACCTACAAGCAGGATTCTGTGGCAAAGTATGATGAACAGTTCAGGTTGATGAAAGAAAATGGTAAAGTCGTAAAAGAATTGAACTACCCGGTATACTTCAAAAATATTCCAGCAGATCAAAAACCGGCTGAAGGTGCTTCTGTGAGTTTATGGGCAACAAACCTTAGCCAGTCTATCAATCCCGGGTGGGTAATCCTTTTAACCCCGTTGGTAGTGGCCTTCTTTACCTGGTTACGGAGAAGAAAGAAAGAACCTTCTACTGCAACAAAAATCGCTTTTGGTCTTTTCATTTCGGGACTATCAGCTCTTGTAATGGTGGGTGCTGTATATGCCAGTCATAACGGAACAGAAAAAGCCAGCGTACTGTGGCTGATCTCCAGCTATGGTGTGATTACTATTGGGGAACTATTACTGAGCCCGATGGGTTTGTCATTGGTATCTAAATTAAGTCCGGTACGTATTACCTCATTGATGATGGGTGGCTGGTTCCTTGCCACATCTATTGGCAATAAATTATCCGGCGTTCTGTCTACTATGTGGGACAATTACAATCACAAGGCAGGTTTTTTCTGGTTAAATTTTGGTTTACTGATGGTAGCTACCTTTATGTGTTTTGCCATGTTGAAATGGTTGAACAGGATCATGAAAGAAAAAGGAGTTAGTTAAAGGAAAACAGCAAGGCTTCAGCACTCAGCTGTAAGCCAATAATAATATTCATTAATTGTCTCAAAGCTATTGGCTCACAGCTAATAGCTTTTTTCATATCTTCCCATCAACAAAACCCCAACTGCTATGGCTGAACAACAAAACCATTTCAAGCCGTTTGTATCCGCAGAGACGAAAATGGCGGAACTTACCATCAAGTCAATTATAACCGGTGCAATTTTTGGAATCATATTTGGCGCTTCCACTGTTTACCTGGCATTAAAAGCAGGGCTTACGGTTTCTGCCTCTATTCCTATTGCGGTAATAGCTATTACATTGGGCAGAAGATTTTTAAAGACTACCATCCTGGAGAATAATATCATTCAGACAACGGGTTCTGCGGGTGAAAGTATTGCAGCAGGTGTTGTGTTTACATTGCCCGGATTTTTGTTTTTAAGCGACCCGAACAGTGCTAACTATTTTAACTATTTCACGATTCTTATACTTGCCATTTTTGGCGGCATTTTAGGAACATTGATGATGATACCCCTTCGCAGGTCATTAATCGTACAAGAACACAAAACCTTACCTTACCCCGAAGGAACCGCTTGTGCCTCTGTGCTGAAAGCAGGTGAAAAAGGAGGTGATTTTGCAAAAACTGCTTTTATGGGTCTTGGTTTTGCATTTGCGTATGCCCTGCTACAGAAAATATTTCATGTAATAAAAGAAGTTCCTGATTTTGCGACCAGGCAAACCAATAAAATTTTCCCGTCGGCTAAAGTAAGTGGTGAGATCACACCGGAGTATTTGGGCGTAGGATATATCATAGGCCCAAAGATTGCCGGCGTATTAGTGGCTGGCGGCGTATTGAGCTGGTTTGTTTTAATCCCTTTATTAGCCTCCTTGGTAGATGCCAATATCATTGCAGCTCAACTTGCAAAACTGGGCTACCTGGCCGATATTACCAAAGCAGGTGGTTCAAGTGGTTGGGATCCTGTTGCTCAAAATTTTGATAACTGGTCAGATGCTATTTATAAAGCATATATCCGTCAAATAGGTGCCGGTGCAGTGGCGGCAGGTGGTTTCATTACTTTAATTAAAACTATTCCCACTATTATTTCTTCATTCAAAGGAAGTATCGGATCATTAAAAAAAGGGGGAACGAATACAGATGTACAGGTGCCAAGAACTGAAAGGGATCTTTCCATGAAAGTAGTTGGCATTGGCAGCCTGATTCTTTTACTGGTCATTGCTTTATTACCCAACACACTTATACCGGGTACAAATATTGGCAGTAAATTATTATTAGGATTGCTTGTTATTATATTCGGAGCTTTCTTTGTAACAGTTGCCTCCCGGATTGTCGGGCTGATCGGTTCATCCAATAGCCCAATTAGTGGCATGACCATTGCCACTTTGATGGGAACCTGTTTGATCTTTATTGCTGTAAAATGGACAGGGTATGTTTATGAACCTATGGCGCTGGTAGTCGGAGGTATGATCTGTATAGCCGCCGCCAATGCAGGTGCCACATCACAGGATCTGAAAACAGGTTATTTAGTTGGCGCCACGCCAAAATATCAGCAAATATCTTTATTTGTGGGCGCGATTGTTTCTTCTATAGCTATCGGTGCCACTATTAAAGTTCTTGATCAGCCTACTGCAGAAATGGTTTCACAAGGTATTCAACATGCAATTGGTACAGATAAATATCCTGCACCACAGGGAACTTTAATGGCTACCTTGATCAAAGGAATACTTTCGTTTAATCTGGACTGGCAGTTTGTATTGGTAGGAGTATTTATTGCTGTTGTAATGGAGCTTTGCGGCATTAAAGCGTTGAGTTTTGCTATTGGTATTTACCTGCCACTATCTACCACACTACCTATCTTTATTGGCGGAGCCATAAGAGGGTTAGTAGAATGGAGACAGAAAAAGAAAAATATACAAGTAGCTCCGGAGGAGGAAGATCTTGGCAAAGGAAATCTCTTTGCTACGGGATTAGTTGCAGGCGGGGCATTGGCCGGAGTATTGGTTGCTATTCTTTCTTCTATTGAAAGTGTTAATACTAAACTGGGCAAAGTAAATGCTGAACATAGTATAACAAATTCATTGGGAGCAGAAGGTTATAAATGGCTGGGAGTTGCATTCTTTGCATTGATGGGGTTTGTACTTTATCGCATCGCAACCGGAAAAAAGAAAACAGTATAAGATTCATTACATAATTAAAAGCCCACTCAGACGAGTGGGCTTTTTCATTTCAGGGCACGGATTCTTTATCTAAATAAAATTCAGGTAATCATATTGCTTAGTCAATATTGACTTGTCATCTGCATTCAGCCATTTCTTCAGCACGGTAGCATACACATTTTTAAAGTCCACATTATATTTCAGGTCGCCTTCATTAAGATCCTTCAGGTCAGGCATTGCATTCAGGATACCTTTTTGTTTTAACCCTCCACTCACCAGGAACATATTATTGGCTGTGCCGTGATCAGTTCCACCACTGGCATTTTGTTCCACTCTTCTGCCAAACTCTGAGAAAGTAAACAACATCACATCATCAAAGCGGTGCTGCTGTTTCAGGTCTTTTACAAAAGCTTTTACCGCATCGTTCATTTCTGTAAACAACCGCTGTTGCTGGGCATCCTGGTTGATATGGGTATCAAAACTTCCCAGTGATACATAATACACCTTGGTATTAATCTCTGAAAAAATCAATGAAGCGATTGTCTTCAAACTATTGCCTAAATCAGTTTTTGGATAAACGGCGTTGGTTGGGTGCATCCGGCTTTGCTGAAAAATATAATCAGCACTCGATAATGTTTCAGCCATTGTTTTATACAAATAATCTACCGGCTGTTCTCCTGCTTCATCTTTATGATGCTTCATCACATCGCGGAAGAATTTTTCGTTAGCCGTTCCGTATAATCGTCTTGGATCCTTCACTGCTATCCCTTTTATGTTTTCCCCTTTCAAAGCAAGACTTAATACATCATCTATTTCAATTGCCTGTGTAGGTTTATCACACCCGTTACATTGTGCATCCAGGTAACGTCCAACCCATCCATTGGTCCAGTATTCACTGCTCTGGCTGGCCGTGTGCCAGATATCCATACTCCTGAAATGAGACCGGTCAGGATTTGGGTAACCTACATTATTTAAAATAGCAAGGCTGCCATCATCGTACAACTCTTTGAAACCTGCTAATGCAGGATGCAGTCCTACTTCATCTGTAACGGACAAAACTTTATCTTTTACAATACCTAATTTAGGCCTGGCTTTGTAATACAGATCATTTCTGAATGGAATTACGGTGTTTAATCCATCATTTCCACCACTAAGCTGGAGAATTACGACTACCTTATTCCCGGGCAACACCATACTTTTTCCCTCAAATGCTTTCAGAAATTTTGGCAGCATCATTGATGCTGTAGCCAGCGAACCAATCTGGATGAATTCTTTTCGTTTAAATAACATATACAAAATCTTTAAGCCATTAACTGTTAGTGAATAGATGGTTTTAACAAAGTTGGTATTCCGGCGTACTCATAATTTGCAGGGTGGCGGTTTTAATAAAATTCTCCCGGCCAGTCTGGTCAGAAAACTGTTTAATAATATCCATACTCACCCGGCTTTTTGTTTGCAACAGGATTTTTGAAATCGTATCTGCGAGGTTCTCCCTGGGTACACTTTCATAATGTTTCACATAGGGTCGCCAGTCCACATTAGCATCAATCTGCTGACGGCGCATACCGGCATATCCGCCGGATTGTTGTTCACCTGGTTTTTTTGTTCCTTTCAACAGCACATTGCCATCCTTCATACCCATCATAGTATCATCATCATCTTTGGCTTTTACATTCATTTCGTCCACATCGTTTATCAATTTAGGTATCCTCATCCGCATCATTAAAGAAGAGCTGTCTATCCAGTTCTTTCCTCCCGGCCATCCGGCTACATTCGGAGGATAAAATAATAACTGCCCTAACACTCTTTGTAACAACATTAATGCTTCTTCATTTTCCAGTTTCATCGGTAGCATCCGCTGGATGCCAACCAGCAATTCAACCGGTGATTTTATTTGTGCTCCGATATTTTGTTCGTCATAAAACCAATCACTTGTGAAAATATCTTCCAGCAGTTTACTGATATCATATTCATTTTTATAGAACCTGTCAGCTAACCAGTTAATTTTATCTGTATCTGCCTTTTCATTTACAAAGAACTTATATATCTTCTGTGTAATATATTTTGCAGTTTGTTTTTCTTCCAGTAAAATATCCAGTACTTCGCCTCCGTCAAAACTTCCGGTCCTGCCTAATACTGTTTTACTGCCAAAGTCATGTTGAAACCGGCGGAACTGAAACTCACCTTTTATATTGGCCCCCCAGCCGGTAAATGCTCTCGCCGCTTCCTTTACATCATTTTCACTATAGTTTCCCCGGCCAAGAGTAAACAACTCCATCACTTCACGGGCAAAGTTTTCGTTGGGATGGTCTTTCCGGTTTTGCTGGTTATTTAAGAAATTCAGCATGGCCGCTGATTTTGAAACCTCTTTTAACATTGTTCCAAAATTTCCCAGCGCATTTCTTCGAATGACATCAAGTAATCCCTGTTGATAAAATACATTCAGGTTCCGGCAGGCAAAATGCCCATGCCAGAAGAAAGCCATTTTTTCCCTTAGCTGTGAAGCAGTATTTACCATCTCATGCATCCAGTACATATTCAGGTTGCGGACACCCTCCCTGTTCTTTTGCTGTACTTTCTTTCTTTCGTCAGCATCGAGTTCCTTCTTTTGTTGCCGGCCTGCCTCTTCGAAGCCCATCACCAGTCCTTTCAGGTAATCGTCAGCCACGTCAATATAATCGGGCTTTTTCTCCGAGGCTTTTACAAGAGCCTTATAAAATTGTTTGGGGGTATATTTGGGCAAGTCGCTTAATTGTTCAACGGCAGGGCCGAAACCGGCTCTCCACATCAGGTGCTGATTTTTTAACTGATTTGTCAACGACATTGGTCTATAATTTAAGTTTCAGACTATTATGAAGGTAATAAGTTTAAAAAAGATGCATATTAATCTGAAGTGAAACGCTAAATAAGGAAGCTTATTTTTTATTTTTGAAAGACTAACAAATTTAATATGAGTATCCGGGCTTATAAATATGTCTCCCCGCTTATTATTTATATCGGTGCCTGGCATTCCTTCAATGTCACCGGTTGGCAAATCTGGCTCCCGCTGATCTGGGCATGGATATTCATTCCGCTAATTGAACTGCTACTTAAACCAAGCCCGGTTAATATGAGTGCCGCTGAGGAAGAATTGGCTAAAAAAGACCGCACCTATGACATACTGTTATACCTGATAGTAATGCTGCAATATTTGCTGCTGGTAAGATTTTTAATTGTCATGTCATCTGAAGGATTGACACTAAATGATAGTATAGGTCGCATCTGGGTGATGGGACTATTATGTGGAACTTTTGGAATAAATGTTGGACATGAACTGGGACACAGGGTGAATAAGCTTGAACAAACATTGGCAAAAGCCTTATTGCTTACCTCACTCTATATGCACTTTTTTACTGAACATAATAAAGGACATCATAAAAGGGTAGCCACCCCTGAAGATCCAAGCAGTGCCCGGTATGGTGAGACGATTTATGCCTTTTACTTCCGCACAATATTTTTTAGTTATCTCAGTGCCTGGCATATTGCCAATGAAGAAATGAGAAAGAAAGGCAAATCAATTTTCTCATTTCATAATGAGATGTTACAGTTTCATATAATACAGGCGATCCTCCTAACCACCATCATATTAATATTTGGCTGGCTGGTTACTGTCTATTTTATTGCTGCTGCACTGATTGGGATTTTATTACTTGAAACAGTCAATTATATCGAACATTACGGGTTGCAACGAAAAGCTATTGGTGACGGGAAATATGAAAGGGCCATGCCGGAGCATAGCTGGAACAGTGACCATATTATAGGAAGATTAATGTTATTCGAACTTAGCCGTCATTCCGACCATCACTATATGGCCAGCCGTAAATACCAGGTGTTAAGACATCATGATAACTCACCACAAATGCCTACAGGGTATCCCGGCATGATGATATTGTCGCTTTTCCCGCCCATCTGGTTTTATATTATGAACAGAAGAATTAAAAAACTATCCGCTTAAGAATGAATTAGGCGGCACCTGATTTCCTTGCTATTCAATACATTCAAAGAAGATAAATATAGGGGAAAGCTTATCTCCAAATAATGAATTTAAAATAAGAGTAAATACGCAGGAAATTTCCTGTTTGAATAAGATTAGATACCCTGTTGCAATAATAATTGAACGACCATTACAGGGAAACTAAAAATTTCTTATAAATTACTAAGTCAATTTTCCCCTACACTAAAACAAATAATAATTTATGAAGAAATCACTTGTATTGCTTGCAGGAGGCTTCCTTTTTTTAATGGGATGTAACAAATCCGTCTCTAATGAAGAAGGTTTGCCGGAAGAGGATGTAGTAGCCACACAGCGCCATTGTGCAGCTGATGAGGTATTGAAAGAAGATTTAAAAGCAGACCCTTCTTTACGGAAGCGAATGGAGGACATTGAAGAATTTACAAAACGGGTAGCTGCTAACCCGGAACAATTCCGCCTCGTAAACGGGGTCATTGAGATCCCGGTTGTATTCAACGTTTTGTACAGAACAGCTGCACAAAATGTTTCTCTTGCACAATTACAATCACAGATTGATGTATTGAATGAAGATTTTGCAGCAACCAATGCTGATTATAACCTGACCTCAACTTATAATAGTGTTAAGTCGGGCAATATTGGGGTTCGTTTTGTATTAGACGCTGTTGTCCGGAAATCAACCAATACAACAAGCTGGAGTACCAATAATGCGATGAAAAAAAGTCCTAAAGGAATTGCTCCTACCAGCCCTACTACCAAACTCAATATCTGGGTTTGTAATATGGGAGGCGGTATCTTAGGCTACGCACAATTCCCTGGTGGTTCTTCAGCCACTGATGGTGTAGTATTAGATGACAATGCTACCGGAAGAACAGGAACTGCTGCTGCACCTTTCAACAAAGGAAGAACTGCTACCCATGAAGTTGGCCATTGGATGAACCTGCGCCATATCTGGGGAGATGCCACTTGTGGTACCGACCAGGTTGGTGATACCCCAACTCATAATACAGCTAACTATGGCTGTCCTGCAGCCGGTCATTTAAGTACCTGCTCCGGCACACCTGTTGAAATGACAATGAACTATATGGATTATTCTGATGATGCTTGTATGTATATGTTCAGCCTTGGTCAAAAATCAAGAATGCTGGCTGTGTTTGCAAGTGGTGGACCCAGAAATAGTTTTGCGCAACCATAATCTTAATAACTATATTAGTTAACTAAAAAAAAGTCCTGCCATGGCAGGACTTTTTTTATAAATACAGTTTAGTAAAATTTTCAGGATATGGTTGCTGCTCCAAAGTAAGATTGCAACACAGTGGGCAATTTTATTTCTTCTGCAGTTTGGTTATTTTCCAACAAGGCTGCCACTATTCGGGGCAATGCCAAAGAACTTCCATTCAATGTATGCGCCAGCTGGGGCTTACCTTTTTCATCTTTAAAGCGAACCTTCATCCTGTTAGCCTGGAAAGATTCAAAATTGCTGACCGAGCTTACCTCCAGCCATTTTTGCTGCGCAGCACTATATACTTCGAAGTCATAGGTAAGGGCAGAGGCAAAACTCATATCTCCACCACATAATGCCAATATGCGATAAGGGAGTTCCAGGCTGATCAATAATTTTTCAACATGTTCTACCATTTCAAGATGAACATCATAGCTTTTATCAGGATGCGCTATCTGCACAATTTCTACTTTATCAAACTGGTGTACTCTGTTCAACCCACGAACATCAGCACCAAAACTACCTGCCTCTCGTCTAAAACAGGGGGAATAAGCGGTCATTTTTATCGGGAGATCTGACTCCTTTACTATTTCATCCCTATAGATATTGGTTACCGGTACCTCCGCAGTTGGAATCATATAAAAATTATCAACCTGCATATAATACATCTGACCTTCTTTATCTGGTAACTGCCCGGTGCTATATGCCGACAATTCATTTACCATCAATGGCGGCAGATACTCGGTATAGCCCGCAGCTGTATTAAAATCCAGGAAGTACTGTATCAATGCCCGTTGCAATTTGGCGCCTTTCCCTTTATACAAAGGGAAGCCGCTTCCGGTGATCTTTGCTCCTGTTTCAAAATCAACTATATCATATTTTTTAATTAACTCCCAATGAGGAACAGCTTCAGCGTGCAATTCAGGTTTACGGCCTCCCTCTTTTACTACCACGTTATCAGCAGGTGTTTTACCTGCCGGGACTTTATCGGAAGGAAGATTGGGAAGCTTTACCAGTTCATTCTGCAATTGTTTCTCCACTTCATTCAGCTTGTCAGAAATGGGTTGCAAAGAAGATTTCAAAGCTCCTACTTCCAGCTTTCTGGCTTCCGCTTCTTCTTTTTGCCCTTTGGCCATCAATCCACCAATTTCTTTAGAAATACTGTTCACTTTTGCCTGGGTATTATCAAACTCAAGTTGAAGTTTTTTTCGTTGTTCATCTAACAAAAGGATCGTATCCACTAATCCCGTTTCAGAAAAATTTTTTACAGACAATCTTTCTTTCACCATTCCGGGATTCTGCCTTAATACCTGTAACTGCAACATCTTAATTCAATTTTGCGCAAAGATAAAGGAGAAGCTACAAGTGCCGCTCACCTTATCTTTGCGAACTATGTTTAGCAATGATGATCTGCAACAACGATGGTGGAACCTCGAAGCAAAACTGGTGGAGCGTTTTGGTAAGAAACCAGACCTGGAAACCATTTTATTCCTGATCGGTATCCAGGAGTTTGGCAATATCAGGGATAAATTCACCAAAGAACAAAAACAGGACCTTATGCATATAGCTGTATGCAGCCTGTTGTCTGCAAGTGGATATTATGAAATGGAGTCTGTAGACCAGGATGGCTGGCCACATTTTAAACAGTTAAAAGCAATGCCGGATATGAATGCGATCGAGCAGGAAAATTTCATAAAAGACCATGTATTACTTTATTTCGAAGACCATGAACTATAAAAACATAATTAAGCACTATGAATAAAATAGTGGGTTTGCTTCTTCTTATCTTACTGACCAATACATTGTTGGCGCAAAAGGATTCCGTTGCACCAGAAAAGACAGGAAAAGAGATGTATTATTACAAACGAACTACGGAGATATTACAATAAGACTTTCTGATTCTACTCCACTTCACCGGGATAATTTTCTCAAGCTCACAAAAACCCATTTTTATGACAGTGTACTTTTTCACCGGGTGATAAAGAATTTTATGATCCAGGGCGGTGACCCGGATAGCAAAAACGCAGCCGCCGGTAAACCCCTTGGTAATGGCGGGCCTGCGTACAGAATACCAGCAGAATTCAGGCAAACTTTATTTCACAGAAAGGGAGTGATTGCAGCCGCAAGGGATAATAATCCTGAAAAAGCCAGTAGTGGCAGCCAGTTTTATATAACGCAGGGAAGGATCTTTACAGATGCTGGTTTAGATTCTGTTGAAACTTACAGGCTGAAAAGAAAAATTCCTGCCAACCACAGAGAAGTGTATAAAACAGCAGGCGGTGTGCCTCACCTGGATCAGAACTATACTGTATTTGGTGAGGTAGTAAAAGGTTTGGATGTAGTGGATAAAATTGCGGACGTAAAAACGAGCAAAGGAGCTGACAAAGACCGGCCCATTGAAAATGTGACAATCATTAAGGCAAAGCTGATCAAAAGAAAAAAATATTAATACAATAAAAACTCCCGGTAAAATTTACCGGGAGTTTTTATATTCACTGGTTCAATATTATTTCTGGTTGCCCATCCCCCCTTGCTGGCCACCCCCCTCTGCCCTTTTCCTTTCCTCTTCCAATGCCGACTTTCTCTGGCGGGCAGCTTTTACCTGGCTATTACCAAATCGATAACTGAAGTTTAGCTTAAACTGTGGCATTTCACCCTGGCCATTAAATTGACCGTAAACACCGGCAAAATTGGTATATCCCCCCCATTTCATCGTCTGGAAAATATCACTTACAGCCACTTTGATATTACCCTTTCCCTTAAATATTACTTTTTGAACTCCTGCATCCACGCTACCCATTGCTTCAGACCTGATCAGGCCCTGCCATACCGATGGTGATATAAACAGGCCGCTTAATTCCCCGGTCCAGCCTTTGCCAAGATTGAAACTATTTTGCATAAAATATGTCAGTGAAAAAACTGACTGGTCAACTTTCCTGTCGCCACCACCAAAGTCGGCTACATAATGTGAATAGTTTGAATTGAGCGAAGCAAAGAAACTGTACCATTTATACTGAAAAGGATAACTGATATTCAGTGCTATCACATCCTGCGTAGCCAGGTTCCTTTTTGTCATAAATCCTTTCGTCTTATCAATTGTGTCTGGTATCTGTGCAAAGATATCTTTCACATGACTGTAGGTCAGCTTTGTTGTTAACCTGTATTTATAGATATGTGTTATATCAAAACTATTGGTATACTGGGGCCTCAGCAAGGTATTACCTTTCATAAAAGTATATTCATTCAACTTGAACTCAAAAGGGTTCAAATCCTGGTAAGCCGGGCGGTCAATACGACGGCTATAAGAGAATGTCCACTGTTTCATTGGATTCTTATTGAATGTAACTGCCGCACTGGGAAACACATCGGTATAATCTCTTTTAAAAGTTGAATCATATGTTAACATTGTACCATTTACCTGTTTGAAACCGGTTGAAGTTCCTTTTGAATGGGTGTTCTCGGCCCGCAAACCAAACTGGATCATTATCCCCTTTTTCAGCTGCTTATTATAATTTACATATAAGGCATTAATATTCTCTTTGTATTTAAAACGATTGCTTTTAAGCGTATCCAGCACCTTACCGGATGTGTACACATCATAGCGTTGAAAATCATTATCAGTATTTACAATACCTATTTTTCCCCCTATACCCAGTCTGCCGCCTTTATAATTTTTTTCATAATCCGCTTTTAATGAAAACAAATCAATATCAGTCGGTGCAATCATATTGTAAATAGCCCGGCTAATTTCGGTAGTCCCATCAGGCTGAAAGTAATAATTGGGTTGATATTGGTTAGATCTTATCTTAAAGATGCCATAATCAGCATCAATATTCAGCTCTGTACCACCGGTTACTGCATAGCGGTAATTCAGGTTAGCATTCGCATTATCCCTTTTCATATCGTTATTGTTAGTAGCTTTCAAAATCCGGTCCACCTGCCCGGTTGGGATATAGGTAAAATACATTGGTCCCGATGTATTAAAATCATTGTTAGCCAGGTTACCATTTACGACCGCACCCAATGTGCTTTTATTATTGATGAAATAGTCAAGCCCGGCTTTAAAACCATGTGTATTATTATGAAAAAGCATCCTGTTCTTTTGAGAAAATGACGTATCAAACTGCTCCCTGTCAGAGTTCATTGACATCAGGTATTGGGCATTATTGTAATTATAGTTACCAAATACATTAATGCTTTTATTGCGGTAATTAAGGTTTACCCCCCCATTATACTTGGGGTAAGTACCCTGCACATATCCCAGGTTTACCGAACCATTGGCACCAAATGATTTATTTTTTTTCAGTTTTATATTAATAATGCCTGCATTACCTGCTGCTTCATATTTGGCAGAAGGATTAGTAATGATCTCAATGGCCTCTATCTGTGCAGACTGAAGGCTTTTCAAATAATTGGATAAATCAGTACCTGATAATGGTGACGGTTTTCCGTCAATAAATACCTGTACTCCGTTTTTGCCCGCCAGGCTGATATTGTCATCCTTATCCACCATCACACTGGGGCTTTTCCGCAGCAATTCCAGCGCATCATTGCCGACAGCGTTAATGGTACCTTCCACATTCAAAATAGTTTTATCTGCCCGGACCTCGATCATCGGCTTTTGTGCAGTAATTGTTACTCCCTGCAGATTAGTGGATGCTTTTGAAAGTAATATTTCAGGAAGATTAATATCCCCGTTTACTTCAAAGGGAGCTGAGTATTGTGAGGTGTATCCAATATGAGATACACTAACCAGGAAATTACCCGCAGCCGACTGTAATACAAAACGTCCGTCCGATCCGGTAACGGCGAGCTTTACTACTGAAGAATCTTTAGCACGAAGCAATGACACGGTTGTTTTTTCCAGCCCTTTTCCTAGTTCATCTTTTACCAATCCGGTCACTTTCTGCGCCTGGATGGTAGAAGATATCAAGTTCAATCCAAGAAAAAATACAACTAACTTTCTCATTCTTAAAGGTTTTTGATTAATGGTTGGCAAAGATAATCTTGTGTCATGCGATTGTAAAGGCTATTTCCGACCAATGGTGTAAAAGATGCCATGAACGGCATGAATATTCGGGTGAAACTGAAAAAGAGCTTTACCAGCTTCATAATGTTTATCACTGTTTTCCCTTAGGTTTGCAACTCAAAATCATTGATTATGAATTTCCCTGCCAATCTCCGTTACACAAAAGATCATGAATGGATTAGCCTTGAAGGCAATATTGCCACTATTGGCATTACCGATTATGCCCAACACGAATTGGGTGATATAGTCTATGTAGAAGTGGACACTATTGGAAAAACGCTTGAAGCCGGTGCTGTTTTTGGAACTGTTGAAGCAGTAAAAACAGTATCTGATCTTTTTCTCCCCGTTAGCGGAACGATTACTGAACTTAATCCTGCCCTGAACAATGCCCCGGAACTGGTAAACAGTGACCCTTATGGAGAAGGCTGGATGGTAAAAATGACAGTAACCAACCCGGCTGATGTTGAGGCACTTATGAATGCCTCAGCGTATGAAGCAGTGGTCGGATAAATCTATAATGACTTTTACTTCGTTCATTTAATCGGACGCATTTATTATTGTAATAATTGTGTCTTAACCAAGTATTTGAACCTCAACACTACATACAGCGAACAGGAGCTGGTAGCTTTGTTGCAGCAACGCAATGAAAAAGCTTTCAGTTATTTGTATGATAACTATTCTGGTGCATTATATGGCATTGTGAATGCAGTTGTTACAGATAAAGAAGTCGCTAATGATGTATTGCAAAACGTATTTATAAATATCTGGAGAAAAATTGAGTCGTATGACGCTTCAAAAGGCAGACTTTTTACCTGGATGTTGAATATAGCCCGTAATGCAGCTATAGATGAATTGAGGTCCAAAGGATACAACAACGCACTGAAGAATATATCGCTGCCTGAAATTAATGAAATTGAAGGGGCAGTAACTGGGCCGGCTATTGATGATGTGGGTTTAAAGAAAGTAATTGGAAAGTTAAAAGGTGAGTTAAGGGTTTTGGTAGACATGTCCTACTTTCAGGGTTTTACACATGAAGAAATTGCCAGGTCATTAGATATACCATTGGGAACAGTAAAAACAAGGATACGAAGTGCATTAACACAGTTGAGAACAATGATTCAATAAAAAAGTGAACATACAGGAATACATATCAAGTGGAATTACAGAGAGCTATGTTCTCGGGCTTGCTTCTGATGAAGAAAGAAGGGAGTTTGAGAAAATATGTGCGCAATACCCCGAAGTCTTACAGGCAAGGATCGCTTTTGAACTGGCATTGGAAAAACAAGCCCTTGAAAATGCGATCAACCCTACAACCGAATTAAAAGACAGAATTTTTGAGAGAATTGGC
>Ga0209170_1000266_pt1 | contig 24103 bp, 21 predicted proteins | sample KloWWTKNB14_bulk_FD_187178 | JGI IMG/M metagenome (GOLD analysis project Ga0209170, IMG submission 187178) | Active sludge microbial communities from Klosterneuburg, Austria, studying microevolution and ecology of nitrifiers - Klosterneuburg... | ecosystem: Engineered > WWTP > Aerobic digester >...
GCTCGACGAGGGTGGTGCCGGAGCGCGGCAGGCCGACGATGAAGATGGGGATGGTCGGGCTCGATGCCGCCGAGCGCGCGGCGACCGGTGCCTGCAGCTGCGCGGCGACAAACTCGCGCCAGGCCTGGCCGTCCCAGCGGTGGCCCCGGTGCCAGTCGGCATTGGCACGCTTGAGCACATCGACGGATTCGCCAAGGTGACCGAGATCATCAAGCGCCTTGCCGAGCGCGAAACCGATGGCGATGCGCGTGTCCTCGGCGAGATCGCCTCGTGTCGCGCCGGTCTGCAACAAGCGCAGGTCGTCGTCCCCTGCATCGACAAAACGATGCGTGTGCGCAAGGCGCAGCCAGGTCGAGGCTTGCTCCGGGTCGACGTCGATGGCCGCGCGCAGGTGCGTGCGCGCCTCGTCGAATCGGCCGAACATCAAGGCGCACTCGCCGGCATGGCGCAGCAGCAACGGATCCTGCGGATGCGCCGCGAGCAAGGCCGGCAGCAGGCTGTCGGCATCGGCATGACGCGTGCATTCGAAGAGGAAGGAAACAATGCGCCGATCGCGTTCGAGACTGCGCGGCTCGTTTCGCCACAGCGCCAGCATGACCTCGGCCAGGGCCTTCATGCGGCCCTGCTCGCGCAGCAGATGGGCCAGCGAGATGCTGGCATTGGCGTGTGCGGGATCCAGCGCAATGGCCGTGCGCAAGGCGCTCTCGGCAGCGCCGGGCTGGCCGCTCACGCGCAACGCATTGCCGTGCAGATAGTGCAGCCTGGGCGCATCCGGGCGTTGCCGCACGGCAACTTCAAGCAAGGCGGCGGCCGCCGCCGGATCGCTGCGCAGCAGCAACTCGGCGGCCATCAGCCATTCCGATTCGCCAGCCTCGGCACTGCGCAGGCGCTCGACCAGGGGCATGGTGTTGTTCTCGGGCAACAAGCCGCCAAGGCGGCCAAGGGCCCATTCGAAGGGTGTCATGTTCACGCATCAATCCTTGCCGGCTCAGCTGCCGAATCAATCCGTCACCCGGATCGCGTCCTGCAACTGCAATTCAATCAGTTGTGGCGCCTTGCGATGGTGCCTGATCCGCTGCGCCTGACCGCGAGCAGGGTAGGCGGCGGGCGGTCGATGATTCTCGCATGATCGCGCACGGCCAAGGCGCGGATGCCGCGGGTGCGGGAATCTGTCTTATCCTTGCGCGCCGATTGTTGCGGAAACACGCGTGCCTGACCTGATCAACGTCATCCTGCTTGGCATCATCGAAGGCATCACCGAGTTCCTGCCGATCTCGAGCACCGGACACCTGCTGATTGCCCAGCACTGGCTGGGGCAGCGCTCGGATGCCTTCAACATCGTCATCCAGGCCGGTGCCATTCTCGCGGTGACGCTGATCTACCGCAAACGCCTGTGGCAGCTCGCTGGCGGCTGGCGCGAGGCGGCCAATCGCGACTACCTGCTGAAACTCGTCGTTGCCTTTGCCATCACGGCCGGGCTGGGATTGATTGTCGCCAAGCTCGGCTTCCAGTTGCCCGACACGGTGAAACCGATTGCGCTGGCCTTGATTGTCGGCGGATTCTGGATACTTGCCGCCGAGTGGTTCAGCGCACGTCGCCCGCAAAGCGAGCGCATCACCTGGACGGTGGCCATCCTCGTCGGCATGGCACAGGTTGTCGCCGGGATCTTTCCCGGCACCTCGCGCTCGGCGGCAACCATCTTCATCGCCATGCTCGCCGGCACCAACAATCGCGCCGCGGCGACCGAGTTCGCCTTTCTCGTCGGCATCCCGACCATGTTTGCGGCAAGCGCCTACGAGATCCTCAGGCATGGCCGGGACGGTGCCATGCAGGAGGACTGGCTGGGCGTCGGCGTCGGCTTCGTGGCGGCCACGATCACCGCCTTCATCGCCGTGAAATGGCTGCTCGGCTATATCCGCACGCACACCTTCAATGCCTTTGCCCTGTACCGGATCGCCCTCGGCATCGGCCTGCTGCTGTGGGTGCCGGCAACCTGAGCCATGCCGCGGCACGGCTACGGCTCGCCGGTTTCCTGCATCGGTGCGCCGAGCATGGCTTCGCGGTTGAAGCCGCTGATCGCCAGCACGAGTTGCGAACAGGCGGCGACTTCGGCCTCGGTCATGTGCGGATTCCACACGTCGAACAGCAACACCACGCGCGTGTGGTCGCTGAAATTCCAGGCCTCGTGCAGGTAGGTGTCGTCGAAGGTGATGCAGCGGCCCTGCTGCCAGACATGATCCTCGCCGCCCACGCGCAGGGCGCCATTGCCCGGCACGATCAGCGGCAAGTGCGTGACCAGGCGCGTGTTGGTGACGCCGCGATGGGGGCGGATGTGCGAGCCGGCGGTGAGCTTGGAGAAGAGGCATTCCGGTGCATGCGCCGGCAGGCGCACCAGCGGCAGCCGATCCAGAGCCGCCGCGGTTTCCGGGCAACGCCGGCAGTTCTCCTCGAAGCGTTCGCCGTGGTCGTAGAAGAAATAGCCGTCCCACCTTGCCGGGCCGCGCGCGTTGCTCAGGTATTCCTCCATGTCCATCTCGGGGCGGGCCTTGAGGAAGGCGGCAAAGGCAGCCTCGTCATCGAGCACGGCATCCAGCTCGCGACGGATTGCCGGGGCGCGGCTCTCGAACTCCTCGTACCAGGGAAACAGGGAACGCTCGAACCAGGGTTGCGAGGGAATGTCCGGGAAATACAGGAACGAAGGCTTCTGGCGGGGATCGGGATAGTCGGCGGGCAGGCTGCCCAGGTAGATCGCAAGCGCCTTTTCCACGCGGCTCAACGCCTGAGCACCGAAGCGCTCGCGCAACGGCGCCAGCGCGTTGTCGTAGAAAGCACCGCGACCGGCATCGACGGTGTGCATGGCGTGTGTCACCAGCGGGCGCAACAGCGGTGCGGTGGTCGCGTTGTTGAGCCAGCGACCCTGGCGTTGCGCCGTGTTCAAGGCGCCGTAGTAGGCGCACAACGCGGTCTGCGTGCGACCCAGATCCTCGCAGGCGGCCGCGTAGAGCAGGCGCGCGACAAAAAAATTCGGATCCAGGCGCACCGCTTCGCGCAGCAGGTCGACCGCCGCTTCGTTGTTGCCGGCGGCGCGCAGGGCCGCGCCAAGATTCTTGCAGGCATGCGCATCGGCGGGGCGCAGTCGCTGCGCGCGACCCAGCAGATCCAGCGCCGCGTCGAGGCGGCCCGCGGCAAACGCACTTTGGCCGAGTTGGGTGAGCGCCTCGAACGATTGCGGATCGGCGTCGAGCAGCGCGGCAAAGAGCGTGTCGGCGCGCGCCCGCTCACCGTCGCGCAGCGCGGTGCGGGCACTTTCCAGCAAATCGGCAGGCTTGGGCGAATGCATCATCGATGCTGCTCAGCGCCGCAGCGACGCACTCAGGGTGTAGGTGCCAATCAGCTCGGCTTCAGCCAGCACGTGTCCTTGCATGGCCTTGCGCACGGCGTTGATGTCGAAGCGCCCTTCGAGACCGAGGCTGGCGACATCGAGGGCGGCGACGCGGAAATGGTAATGGTGCAGGCGTTCGTCGTTCCAGGGCGGGCACGGGCCGTCATAGCCGTAGTAGTCGCCGCGCATGCTCTCGTCACCGGCAAACCAGCCGGTATAGTCATTGATGCCCTGGCGCGATCCAGGCGGCCCGGAGACCTCCTGCTTGCCATGCGCGATCACGCCTTCGGCACAGGCACCGACGCCGAACTCGCGATATTCCGGCAAGATGTCGATCATCAGCCAGTGCACGAATTCGGTACGTGGCAGCGCAGCACGCACGCTGCGGCCGACCTGGTTGACGTCATCGCCGACACTTGGCGCATCGACATCGATACAGGTCAACACGAACGAACGTGTGCCCTCGGGAACATCGCTCCAGGTCAGGTGCGGATTGCGGTTGGCCGCAAACACGCACGGCTCGCCCTGCGGGCCGGGCTGGCCGAAGGCGAACTCCGCGGGAATCGGCTGCATGTCATGGAAACTCTTGCTGCGGATATGCACGGCAACCTCCGGTTGGATCAGGCTTTCACGGGCAACTTGGCAAACGCTTCGGCAAGCACCTCGGCGTATTCCTGCCAATGGCCGTCGGCAAAACGGGTCGGCAGGCCGCCCGGACCCTGGTCGACCAGGGCAGTCAGCTTGCCGGGCTGCAGGGATTCGACGCCGACGAAGCGCGCCAGCTCGGCGCCGGCACCCGCCGGATCGGCGAGCACCTGTTCGGCATTGACGACCAGATGCGGCAGGCCACCTTCTTCGTCGATGAGGCGCAAGTGGGCCATGGCGCGATCCAGCCATTCGACGCAACTGTCGAAATCATTGAGTCCGGCGTACGGCAGCCAGCCGAACGCCAGCCAGCCAAGCAGGCAATCGCGAGCGTCGCGATCGACGAGGATGACCCTGGTACCGGGCATGAGACGCCGGGCGACCAGCAGGTACTGCGCATAGAAACGCGGGATCCAGTCGACCAGCGGCTTGTCCATGTCCATGCGCTCGCGCATCGAAGCCAGATAGCGCTCACGGTGCATCTCGATTTCGCTGGCCGAGATGTCATCGGCGGGATTGATGGTGGCGGCATCGAAGCAATCGTTGCGCGCGCCTTGCACGCGATCGCGCAGGACATTCACGCCGGCCTGATCGGCGAGCAGGGCGGCAATGCGTTCGACGCCGCTGCCCGGGGCACCGACAAGCAGGATCGGCGCGTGCTGCCACGCCTCCCCCTGCGGCCGGGCGATGGCTGCCTGATAGTCGGCAGGCATCGATTCAAGTCTCGGCAAGGCGCCGGGCAGGCCGCTTTGCGCTTCGCGGAAGAAACGCACGGCGTCGCCATATTGGCGCTCGCGGTCACTCAACTGGCCGAGCAGATTCTTGCAGGCACGCGCCAGTTCCGCGTCGATGCGCGCCAGGTTGATCGTCGACAACAATTCCCGTGCTGCCGCCGGATCGCCCTTGCGCAGGCGGGCGCGAGCACGCACCAGGGTCAGCTCAGGATTGTTCGCGGCCAGCACCACGCTCGCTTCGGCCAGCTTGGCGGCTTCGTCGAATTCGCCGTTGCGTTCGCGCGCGCGCACCAGTTCAAGCGCGACTTCGGCATTCTGCGGTTCCATCTCGTGCAGGCGCTGCCAGTCGGCCACGGCCTTGGCCGGATGTCCGCTGCTGGCCTGGATGCGCGCGCGCGTAGCCCGCCAGCGCGGCTGTTCGGGGAAATCGGCAATGCGCTGGTCGAGCAGGGCGAGCAATTCGCCGCTGCGACCCAGTTTGCCGAGTGACCACAACAAGGCCTCGAAGCCGGCTTCATGCTCGGGGCGCACGCGCAGCGCGCGCTCGTAGAAACCAACCGCGTCCTCGAGGCGACCTTGCATGCGGGCGACATCGCCAAGACCCAGCTCGTGGGCCAGTTCAAAGCCGGCAATGCCGCGCAGCGCCTGGAAATACGGTTCGGCTTCGGCAACGCGTTTGTCCTGGATCAGCAACTGGCCAAGTGCACCGCTGGCCTGCGGCATGCCCGGGCGCAGGCTCAGAGCCTTGCGCAGCGACTGCTCGGCAAACGCCAGCATGTTGCGCGCGGCGAACGCACGACCGAGGCCGAAGGCAATCGGCGCATCGTTGGGTGCCAGGTCGGCCGCCCGCGTGAAATATTTGACGCCGGTCTCGGCATCGCCCCGGTTCAGCGCCAGGGTGCCAAGCCCGTTCAAGGCCTGCGGGTCTTCCTCGACGCGCAAGGCGGTGCGGAAATGCTGGTCGGCCAGTTCCGGCTTGCCCTGCATCATGGCGATGTGGCCAATCGCGGTGTGCGCGCCGGCCAGGTTCGGATCGAGGGCGAGAGCCTTTTCGTAGGCAATGCGCGCAGCCTCGACATCGCCCTGCTCGAAGCGCACCGCGCCAAGCATGAGCAGCAGGTTGGCCTGCTCGGGTTGCTGTTCGTGGGCGGCGGCAATCAGCGTCGCGCTTTCGGCGAGATCGCCCAACGCACGGCGCACCACGGCCAGACCGCGCAGGGCCTCGGCATCGCCGGGATTGGCCGTGAGTGCCTCGCGATAGGCGGTTTCGGCATCGGCAAGACGGCCCTGGCGATGGTGTTCAATGGCTTCTCTGAGCATGTTTTCTGCGTCTGGTGGCGGCGCTCGCGCGCGAGGGAAACGCCCATTATGCCGCATGCGGGCGTGCTAGGCTTTTGCGCTTCATGCTGGCGGCGTAGCCGGGAATCAATGGGCGTCAATCAGGATCTCACCACCTTGCTGCGCGCGCGCACGCCGCTGCTGGTCATCGAATCGGTCGAGGAAGGCCGCGTCATCGACAGTTTCCGGCACGCCATTGCCCAGTCGCTGCGGCCGCTGTTCACCTGGAGCATCACCGAGGGCTTGCGTCGCATCGACATGGACGACGAGGGCGAAAGCGCTGTTCCCGATGCCACCCTGACCCTGACCTCGATCAAGCAACGCACCGAGGCGGCGGTGTTCCTGCTGCTCGATTTCCAGCCCTACCTGCGCTATCCGATGACCCTGCGCTTGATGCGCGAAATTGTCCTGCGCCAGGCCTCGGTCGAACACACCCTGGTGTTGGTCGGCTCGAGGTTCGAGCTGCCCGACGACCTGCAGGCATTGGCGACGCGTTTCGAGATGGCCTTGCCGGACATCCAGGCGCTGGCTGCCCTGGTGCGCGAGGAGGCCTTCAACTATTCCCGCGAGAACAGCGGGCGCAGGGTCGAGGTCGATGCCGAAGCCGCGCGCACGATCGTGCGCAACCTGTCCGGCCTCACCCATGCCGACGCACGTCGCATCGTGCGCAAACTGATCTACAACGATGGCGCGCTCGGCCCGGCCGATCTGCCGGGCCTGGCGCGGGCCAAATTCGAATTGCTCGATCGCGACAACCTGCTGCATTTCGAATACGAGACGGCGCGATTCGCCGATGTCGCCGGATTGGCCCGCCTCAAGCGCTGGATCCAGCAACGAGTGCCGGCCTTCATCGGACGCAAGACCGCCATCAAGCTCGATCCGCCGAAAGGCATCCTCCTGCTCGGTGTGCAGGGGTGCGGCAAGTCGCTGGCGGCGAAGGCCGTTGCCGGGGGCTTCGGCGTGCCCTTGCTGCGGCTGGATATCGGCACCTTGTACAACAAGTACCACGGTGAGACCGAGCGCAACCTGCGCGCTGCGCTGAAGAACGCGGAAATGCTTTCGCCGTGCGTGCTCTGGCTCGACGAGATCGAGAAGGCGCTGGCCACCGAAGGCAACGACGATGGCGTCTCGCGACGCGTGCTCGGCTACCTGCTGACGTGGATGGCCGAGCGCAAGGGCCAGGTATTTGTCGTGGCCACGGCCAATGATGTGGCGGCGTTGCCGGCGGAGTTGCTGCGCAAGGGCCGCTTCGACGAGATCTTCTTTGTCGACCTGCCGAATGCCGAGGTACGCTCCGAGGTGCTGCGCATCCACCTGCACAAGCGCGATCTCGATCCGCTCGATTTCGACCTCGATGTCATCGTCGCCGCATGCGCCGGCTTTTCCGGTGCCGAGATCGAACAACTGGTGGTTGCCGCGCTGTACACGGCGGCCTCCGAGAACACCCCGCTGGCAACCCGCCACCTGATCGAGGAAGCACGCCTGACGCGACCGCTGTCGGTGATGATGGCCGACCAGGTTTCCGCCCTGCGCGAGTGGGCGCGCGAACGCACGGTGTCGGCCGACTAGCTCGGTTGCGTGGCGCCATCGGCGCCGCGCCGCCGGCCGGTCGCTTCAGCCGCGCATCATCTGGCGCGCCGGCGGCAGATGCCGGCGCATGCGTTCGGCAATGTAATCCTCGGTCCAGCTGGTCAAGGCCAGGCTGCGGATGAAGCCGCAATGGCCGCCGCCCGGGGTGATGTCGAGTTCGACGCAAGCCGGCAGTTGCAGCCGGCGGAAATGCTCGACCGGGATGATCGGATCATCGGCGGCGGTGAGGATCGTGGTCGGCACCTGCAGCGGTGCAAGGCGATCGCCGGCAATCGAATAGCCGTCAAAGTAGGCTTCGATCGAGGCGAAAGCCGTATGCCGCAGGACCAGGGCGCGGGTCAGCGCGCGCAGGTTGCCGCGCATGTCTTCCGGCGCAAACAATGGTTCGTCGGGAAACGTGCGCTGCTTGGCAGCAAGCGAGCGCCGCCATTTGCGCAGGAAATACGCCTCGTAGAACCACGGCGCACGCTCGATCGCGTCCATCGCGTCGCTGGGACTGATTGCCGGACAGACGGCCAGCGCATAGGCAAGCGCAATGCCGGCTTGCGGCGCGCGCAGGGCGACGCGCAAGGCAAAGTTGCCACCGAGCGAGAATCCGGCAATGGCCAGGGGCAGTTCGGGAAATGTCCTGGCGACCGCGGCAACGGCGCCAACCACCTCCTCGATGCGGCAGGAATGGAACAACTCGCGGTTCAGATGGTGGGTGGCGCCGTGATCGCGAAAATTCAGGCGGAAGACGTCATAACCATCGTCGAGCAGGCGCGATCCGGTGTGCAGCAGGTAACTCGATTGCGCGCTGCCTTCCCATCCGTGCAGCAGCACGACCAGGCCGCGCGGGCGCGGCAACACCTGTTGCGGCGTGTGCAAGCCAAGCAGGCGCACGCCGTCGCCGCAATCGAGTAGATGTTCGCGGGCACCGCGTTCGAGCACCGACAGGCGCCGCCGGAACAACATGCGGCGCACGCCACTGGATGCCAGCACCGATTGCACATGCGGATTTCTCAACAAGCGCGGCGGCTGGAAATCAGCAATCTTCATGGTTGCGCATGTTCCGCGTCAGATCCTGAACTCGGGGCGTGCGCGACCTGCATTCAAGGATCACCGAAGCCCAGCGCACGGGCAATTTGCGCCCGACTCTCCTCGGCCATGCGCCGGCGTGCATCCGGGGTCGCCTCGACGCGATCGAGAAAATGCACCTCGGCATCCATGGCCGGATTGCCGAGGATGCGCAACAGGTTGGCGAAGAAACTCTCCTTTGGCGCAAACGGCATGCCGGGGTCCTGGCGACCCTCGCGGCCATAGCGCAAGGCCACCGGTTGTACCGGCACCTCGGCATCCAGCGCGGCCTGGAAAACCCGCGCATGAAAGGTACGCACGCGCTCGCCGGAACCGGTGCCGCCTTCCGGAAAGATGCCTACCGGCTCACCCAGGCGCAGCCGTTCGACGACGCGCCCGAGCACCGCCGACATTGAATCTGGGTCACCGCGGCGGTGGTAGATGGTGCCGGCCCGCGTGGCCAGCCAGCCAACCAGCGGCCAGCCGGCAATCTCGCTCTTGGCGACAAAACTGATCGGCCGCTGGCTGTGCATGAGTTCGATGTCCAGCCAGGACAGATGATTGGCCACGTACATCACCGCGCCCGGCAGCGGCGTGCCAAACCTGCGAATGCGGAATCCGAAAACGCGCACCAAGGTGCCCGACCACCAGCTGATCATGAACTGGTCCAGGCGTCGGCTGCCGACCGGGATCTTGCCGAGCAGCGGATTCAGGGTGATCACGGTCAACGGCAGGCCGAGGCCGACGTGCGCCAGCAGCAGCGGCGTGCGAACCAGGTAGCGCAAGGGACGCATCCGATCGCGGCGCGGGCTTGCGGTGGTTCGGTCGGCAGCGGTGTTCATCGGGTTGCCATCGTAGCGGAAGCGACAAGGATACTCGCCTGATCGAATCGACCGAATGCTCTAATCCACTGATTCGCGCAGCAGGTCGATGGCCGTGGCAAGGTCGTTGCAGTGCTCCTCCCACCAGCGCGCCTCGCCGAGGTGGGCGAAGGCGAGCGGGAACGCCGGATCGTGCCAGCGCAAGGCCACCCAGCCAGCCCAGTGCACCTGGCGCATGATGCGCAGGGGTTCGATCAGGGCCAGTTCGGCGAAATCGAAATCGCGGAATTCGGCATAGCCTTCGAGCAGGCTGTCGAGCGAGGCCGGCGTCGATGCCAGCATCCACAGGTCCTGCACCGCCGGGCCCATGCGCGCGTCGTCGAGATCGACGAAATGCGGACCGGCATCGGTCCACAGGACATTGCCGCGATGGCAATCGCCGTGCAGACGGATGTGGCGGATGGGCGCGCACGCCTGCAGGCGCTGGTCGAGCAGGTCGGCGAGGCGTTCGGTGAGGTCGGCATAACGCGGGCGCAGGGTGGCCGGCAGCAGGTTGGAACCGAGCACGGCACGCGACGGTTCGTGCACAAAGGTGTCGACATCGATGCTGCCGCGTTCGTGAAACGCCGCGCGCGAGCCAACGCCGTGGATGCGCGCGAGCAGGCGGCCCATCCAGGCGAGATTCTCGGCCGATTCCAGTTCCGGCGAGCGCCCGCCCTGGCGCGGATACAGGCTGAAGCGGAATCCCGCATGCTCGAGCAGGGTCTGTCCATTGATCACCATCGGTGCCACGACCGGCAGTTCGGCGCGTGCGAGTTCGAGGGCGAAATCATGTTCCTCGTCGATGGCCGCATCGCTCCAGCGGCCCGGTCGATAGAACTTGGCGATCAAGGGCTTGGCGTCTTCGATGCCGACCTGGTAGACGCGATTTTCATAGCTGCCCAGCGCCAGCATGCGTCCATCGGGCTCATGGCCGGCAGCCGCGACCGCATCGAGAATCAGATCGGGGCTGAGCGTCGCATACGGGGCCGCGCCGGCGTCCACCGGATCAGACCGCCTTTGGCGAACGGCGCGGCACCACGGCCATGGTCAGGCGAGAAATGCAGACCAGATTGCCGCCTTCGTCCTCGATGCGGATTTCCCAGACCTGGGTTGAACGGCCGAGATGCAGCGGTCGCGCCGTGCCGATGACGTGCCCGCTGGTCACCGCACGCAGGTGATTGGCGTTGATATCGAGGCCGACCGCCATGTGCGTGTCGCCTTCGAGCACCAGGTTGGCGGCCAGACTGCCCAGCGATTCGGCCAGGGCCACCGAAGCGCCGCCATGCAGCAGGCCGAACGGCTGGCGGGTGCGCGCATCGACCGGCATCGTCCCACGCACATGCTCCGCGCCGATTTCGGTGACCTGCATGTCGAGCAGCTCGACCAGGGTGTTGCGGTTCCAGGCATTGACGCGATCGAGATCGATCGACTGCTTCCAGATGGCCACGGCTGAACTCCTTTGCATGCAGGAACCGACTATATCAAGCGCGCCCGGGAACCAATCGGCGTGAATGCGCACTATGCTTGGCAACTCCGGCCACGCCAGTGGAAACCTGACCATGATGCGATTCCCCGTCGTGCTCGGCCTCGGCCTGCTGCTGGCCAGTCCGGCCGCGCTGGCCTTGCGCTGCGGCAACCGCGTGCTCGCCGATGACGCACGCGATTTCCAGGTTCGCGAGCGCTGCGGCGATCCGTTCTGGTCGGAAACCTGGATGGGCGTCGACGTGGTCGGCCGCGATTCGCCACTGGAACGCCAGCGCGAGGTGCAATGGAGCGTCTGGTACTACAACTTCGGTCCGCGCGCGCTGATGCTGCGCCTGGTCTTCCGCGATGGCGACCTGCAGCGTGGCGAGACGCTCGGCTACGGCGTACGCGAGATTGGTGACAGTTGCCGCGCCAACATGAACTTCACCGGCCTCGGCAGCGGCGAACTGGTGGCGCGCTGTGGCGAGCCGGCCGCCCGCCGCAGCGCGCACGACAGCACGGTGTTCCGGCCCGGTCCGGGCATCGAGAACTGGCGCGAGCAGCGCCGCGAGGAATGGACCTACGATTTCGGTGATTCCCGGCGCCTGCGGGTACTGCACCTGCTCAACGGCACGGTGATGTCGGTGGAACTGGTGCCGCACTGAACCGCGCCGGCTTGCCGGCTACTTGGAATGCGCAGGGCCAACCCCAGATAGTCGGGTCTCGCCCGATTGCGGAACAGCGATGGAATCCTTTCACGCCACAACCATTGTCTCGGTGCGCCGCAATGGCAGGGTCGTCATTGGCGGCGACGGCCAGGTGACCCTCGGCAACACCATCATGAAGGCCAATGCGCGCAAGCTGCGCCGCCTCGGCAAGGGCGACGTACTGGCCGGCTTTGCCGGTGCCACCGCCGATGCCTTCACCCTGTTCGAGTTGTTCGAAGCCAAGCTCGAGCGTTTCAGCGGCAACCTGACCCGCGCCGCCGTCGAACTGGCCAAGGACTGGCGCACCGACCGCCGCCTCGGCCGCCTCGAAGCCATGCTCGCCGTCGCCGACAAGGATGTGTCCCTGCTGATCTCCGGCAATGGCGATGTCGTCGAACCGGAGAACGGCCTCATCGCCATCGGCTCCGGCGGGCCGTTCGCCCAGGCTGCCGCCATGGCCCTGCTCGAGAACACCGACCTCGACGCGCGCAGGATCGTCGAACAGGCACTGAAGATCGCCGGCAACATCTGTATTTATACGAATGGCAATGTGACTGTTGAGGAGCTGGCAGTGGGGAATGGGGAATAGGGAGTCGTTGGAAGCGGCCACCTGTCTTCGGCTCTCTTGCGCCCATCTCCGATTTTCGTTTCCCTGCTCTTGAACCATTCCCGATTCCCCATTCACCTTTCCCGGCTCTCGACCCAATGCAATCCATGACCCCGCGCGAAATCGTCCACGAGCTTGATCGCTACATCATCGGCCAGACTGCAGCCAAACGGGCGGTGGCAATTGCCTTGCGCAACCGCTGGCGGCGCATGCAGCTCGAACCCGGGCTGCGCAACGAGGTGACGCCGAAGAACATCCTCATGATCGGTCCTACCGGTGTCGGCAAGACCGAGATCGCGCGCCGCCTCGCCGCGCTGGCGCAAGCACCGTTCATCAAGGTCGAGGCGACCAAGTTCACCGAGGTTGGCTACGTCGGCAAGGATGTCGAACAGATCATCCGCGATCTCGCCGATGCGGCGGTGAAGATGGCCCGCGAGCAGGCCAAGGCGCGCGTGCGCACGCAAGCCGAGGATCGTGCCGAGGATCGCATCCTCGATGCGCTGTTGCCGCGACGCCAGGGCGTCGGTTTCGCCAATGAACCCCAGCCAGCCGACGAACGGGGCGCCGACACGCGGCAGAAATTGCTCAAGCAATATCGCGAGGGTTCGCTCGATGAGCGCGAGATCGAGATCGACGTGGCCCTCAATATCGGCGTCGAGATCATGGCTCCGCCGGGCATGGAGGAGATGACCAACCAGTTGCACGGCATGTTCCAGTCGCTGTCCGGATCGAAGACGCAAAAGCGCACCCTGCGTGTCGCCCAGGCGCGCCCACTGCTGATCGAGGAGGAAGCGGCCAAGCTTGTCAACGACGAGGAGATCAAGGCGCAGGCCATCGACAACTGCGAGCAGAACGGCATCGTCTTCATCGACGAGATCGACAAGGTTGCCCAGCGTGGCGAGTTCAGCGGCGCCGGCGTCAGCCGCGAAGGCGTGCAGCGGGACCTGTTGCCGCTGGTCGAAGGCTCCAGTGTCTCGACCAAACACGGCATCGTCCGCACCGACCATATCCTGTTCATTGCCTCGGGCGCTTTTTCTCTGGCCAAGCCGTCGGACCTGATTCCCGAACTGCAGGGCCGCTTTCCGATCCGCGTTGAACTGGGCGCACTGAATGCGGAAGATTTCCGCCGCATCCTCAGCGAACCGCAACATGCCTTGACCAAGCAGTACACGGCCTTGCTCGGCACCGAGGGGGTCAGGCTCGAGTTCACCGACACGGGCATCCAGCGCATTGCCGAGGTCGCCTTCCAGGTCAACGAGCGCACCGAGAACATCGGCGCGCGGCGCCTGCACACGGTCCTCGAACGCCTGCTCGACGAAATCTCGTTCACCGCTTGCGACCACGAACGCGGCGAACTCACCGTCGATGCCGCCTACGTCGACACGCAGCTCGGAGAACTGGTCAAGGACGAGGACCTGTCGCGTTACATCTTGTAGGGACGGGAATCGGGAATCGGGAATCGTTCAACGGCCGAGTAATGAAGATCGGGCAGCACGGCTTTGCTCCCAACCATTCCCTATTCCCCAACCCAGGCCCTCAGGCTTGCGGCCACACGCCATTCATCCGACCATAGCGCCATGAGTACTGTTGTTCCGTTCAAGTCCCGAGGCGTCCGCGCCGTTTTGCGCGAGGCATTCGAGGCACGCATCCCGATGCGTCTGGCCCGCGAGCATATCCAGCCCGGATGGATCCATGGCTACGTGATTGGCCTGTCCCGCGATTTTTGCCTGATTGCGGAGGTCGGCGATGCCATGCGCTACGACGGCTATGTCGTCGTGCTGATCGCCGATCTCAGCCAGATCGAGGAAGACCCCTCGCGCGAGTTTGTCGAAAAGGCGCTGGCCTTGCGTGACGAGCCCTTGCTGATCCCGAAGGATTTCCCGCTCGATGACTGGGCCGCGATTGCCGATGCGGCGATGCGCATTGCGCCGCTGCTGTCGGTGAATGTCGTTGAAGACGCCGACGGCGAAGTCAGCTACATCGGCCAGTTGGCCGGCATTGAAAGCGATGCCCTGCTGTTGCGCGAGGTCGATCCGAACGCACGCTGGCACTCGGACGCCGGCGACTACGGTTTCGACGAGATCGCCTCGATCGGTTTCGGTACCGGCTATCTCGATGCGCTGTGGCAGGTGGCCGGCTCGCCATCCAATCCCATGAGTCCGCGCGTGCCGCGCTCGGATTCGTTGCATTGAATGCCGGGAATGGGGAATAGAAAATGGGGAATCGTTAAAGCCGAAGATCGCCCTTCAGCGTGAACGCTTCACCTGTCCCATTCCCCATTCCCTATTACCGATTCCCGCCCAGCCATGCCCACCCCGACCCAGCTCACTTTGCATCGCGCTTCGCATGTCCTCGAAGTCGGCTTTGACGATGGCAGCAATTTTCGCCTGCCGGCCGAGTATCTGCGGGTGAACTCGCCGAGTGCGGAAGTGCAGGGGCATGGGAAAAAAGTGCTGGTCGCCGACAAGCGGGATGTCGGCATCGACGCGATCTCGCCGGTCGGCAATTACGCCGTGCTGCTCAAGTTCAGTGATGGCCACCAGACCGGGATTTTTTCCTGGGACGTGCTGCACGAACTCGGTCGCGAGCAGGAGAAGAATTGGTCGGCCTATCTCGAAGCCCTCACGGCTGCGGGTTTGGCGCGGTAGCCGGGAATGGAGAATCGGGAATAGGGAATGGAAAAAGCGAGCCAAGGCGACTTGTCGCTCTGTTTGGCCCCTACTATTCCCCATTCCCGGCTCTCCAACCTACCACCCCCCACCACCGCCACCGCCACCACCGCCGCCGGACGAGCCGCCGCCGCCGCCGCCGGATGACGATCCGGGAGGTGATGACGAAGAACTGATCGCGCTGCTCAAGCTGGAGCCGAGCGCGCTGCCAAAATTGCTGACGTCGAATCCGCGGCTGTTGCTGCCGTGATACCAGGCCATGCCGGCTGCAGCGGCGGCAACCGCCGCCGGGCCGATTGCCGCGGCCAGCTTGTCGCCCCAGGTCTTCTCGACATCCAGAGCCAGGGCATAAGGCAGCAGGCGCTCGTATTCATTGGCACTCATCGGTGGTGCCTTGGCGCGCGCAAGGTCATCGCGTTCGGCGACGCCGAGATACAGGCGCAAGCCCTCGATGCGGTCAAGCAGCTTGCGCCCTGCCACGGTCGGTGCGCGCATCCACATTGCAAACGGTGCCTGCACGCCGCTGAGCAGGGCAACCAGCACGCCGAAGAGCACGCTGCTTCTCAAGCTCAGGAACGCCGCTGCTGCCGCGAGCACGGCCAGCACGATCAGCGTACCGATGATGAGGCCGATCGGACGCCGACCATCCTTCCAGGCAGTGATCAGCTTGAGGATGAGCGCGCTCGCAAAGGCGGCGGCAAAAAAGACAATGATGGTCGGCACGATAACCGCGGCGACCACCGAAGCAGGCTCGATCAGGAAGGCGCCGATAATGGCGGCGACGGCTATCAAAAGCCCGAGACAGCCTATGCCGTCGTTGCGGCGGAAATTGGCCTTGGCGTGCCGATCCTTCAGGAACTTTTCGTGGCCGCGCCGCGCCGCGCCAATGGTGGTGTGGTTCTCGTTCTTGAATTCCAGTGATGAAGAACTGCCAAGCAGCAGATCGAAAAGCTCACGTGCGGAGTCGGGCATGTCGATGGCGCGGGAACTGGTGCGATCGATCGAGAAATCATTGCGACCGCTGTTGTTGATCCTCACCGCGCCGCGTACGCCCAGTTCGACCAGGTCGGCGGCGAAACAACGATCGTCATATTCCATCTGGCGGATGTAGCGAGCTGCCGCCGGGGAAATTTCCGCCGGCGGATCGTATTCGGGTATGACCACGCCGCCCTTCGGATCGACACCGACGCGACGCCATTGCACGTAGAGAAATCCGACCAGCACGAGAAGACCGACACCAAGCACGGCCTCGCGGCGGTTGTCGGCGGCAAACCAGGCCAGCTTCTGGTTCATGTCCGGCGCGGTGATGATGCCTTTCGGGAAGCTGACCACCATGGTCAGGCCGTTTTCCGGTGGCAGCGACTGCGTTGTGGAAATATGCGCCGTGCCGTCGGTGTCGACGCGGCTCGTGTAGTCCTGCGCCTTGGAACCCTGCGGCCCGGTGTAGCCTTCGACCTTGATCTGCTCGCGCTTCATAACGCCGGGCAGGCGCACTGCGGCACTGGCCGTATCGATGACGAAATCCCAGCCATTGCCGGTGACGTTCCAGTACAGTTCGTCGTGATCGTCGAAGAAGCCGAGCTGGCGCGTGGTCTGGTAACGGAACACGTAAGTGTGTTCGCCGCTGTCGAGGAACACGTCGGCACTGCCGAAATACACGCGCACGCCGTTGGCCAGTCCTTCCTGGTGCCAGGCTTCAGGCTGGCCATCGCGATGCACTTCCAGCGGCTTGAACAACACGTTGACGCGATTGCCGTACTGGTCGCGATAGTTGGTCGGGAAATCTCGGTAGATGCCGCGACGGATGCGATCGCCTTCGGCATTGACCTTGATCGTCTCGGCCACGCTCATCGAGCCGTCCGCGGCTATGTCGATATCGCTGTGGAAATCGAGAATGCGCTCGTCGGCCTGCACGGTCACGCAGCACAGCATCGAGAAAGCTATCGCAAGCAGGCGAATCATGGCGCGCTCCTCTGTTCGGCATTGGCCGCAAAGAACTCTCCACGTTGAAAACCGGCCAGACGGGCCACGATCAGGTCGGGGAAATGTTCGATGCGCGTGTTCAACTGGCGCACGGCGCCGTTGTAATAGCGCCGGGCGTATTGCAGGTGATCCTCGATGGCCACCAGGTCACGCGACAGCTGCATGAAGTTCTCGCTGGCCTTGAGGTCGGGATAGCTCTCCTGCAGGGCAAGCAGGCGCTCGATCTGCACTTCCAGTTGATCCTCGAGGCGGGCGCGATCGGCCAGTGCGACCGCCTCCCTGGTTCGCGCGCGCAGTTCGGTGATGGTCTCCAGCGTGATGCGTTCATGGGCCGCATAGGCCTTCACCGCACTGACCAGTTGCGGGGTCAGGTCATGCCGGCGCATCAGTTGCACGTCGATGTCGCTCCACGCCGCGCGCATCTGGTTGCGATCGGCGATGAGCCGGTTGAACATGAGGATGGCGGCGAGCAGGGCCACGCCGAGGGCAACGAGGACTGCGATCAGCATGCGGGCTTCCTCAGGAACAGCCGACTCAAGGACCGCCGGACTGGTTGGCTGCAGCGGCTTTCAGGTGACGATCCATCCAGTTGACGATTGCATGGTAGGCATGCAGTTTCATCGTTGTCGTGGAAAGCCCGTGTTTGCCGCCGGGATAGGTCATCAGGTCGAACTGGATGCCACGCGTCTGCAGCTCCGCCATCAACGCCGTGGTATTGGAGAAGAGGACATTGTCATCCGCCATGCCGTGCACGAGGAACAGCGGCGAGGACAGTCCATCGAGCCAGGCAAACGGCGCGCTGCGGATATAGCCGGCCTTGTTCTCCTGCGGCGTCGACAGGTAACGCTCGGTGTAGAAGGTGTCATACAGCGTCCAGTCGGTTACCGGGGCCACGGCAACGCCGGCGGTGATCTGCTCGGAAGCCTTGGCCAGCAGCATGGTGGTCATGTAGCCGCCATAGCTCCAGCCGAACACGCCAACGTGCGCGCCGTCGACCCAGCTTTGTGCCTTCAGCCAGCGGATGCCAACGAGCTGGTCGAGCACCTCGGCGTTGCCGAGCTGGCGATGGATGACATCGGAGAACGCGCGTCCGCGCCGATCCATGCCTCGATTGTCGAGGGTGAAGACGACATAGCCCTGCTGCGCCATGTAGTTGAGAAAGTGCTCGCCCCAGGCGCGCACGACCTTCTGCACGTGCGGGCCACCGTAGTAGAAGATGAATACGGGATAGCGCCTGGCGGGATCGAAACCGGCGGGCTTGTACAGGCGATAGTGGAGTGCCTGCCCGTCCTCGGCCTTGAGGGTGCCGAATTCCGGAGCTATGCGCGCATCGCGATAAGCCGCATAGGGATGCGTGTCGTCCAGCGGGTTTTCCTCGATCCAGGCGATGAAGCTGCCATCGGCCTTGTTCAGGCTGACCTGCGGCGGCGTTGCCGGATCGCTGAACTGGTCGAGGTAGATCGTGGCGTCTTCGGCGAACGTCGCATAGTGGGTGCCATCCTGCTTGCTGATCCGCTCCGGCGAGTCGGCGTGGCTGCCATCGAGTGGCAGGGCATAGACCTGGGTATCGGACACATAGTCGCGATTGGACTGCACATAAACCGTGCCGCTGGCCTCGTCGATGCCGAGCAGCTTGTCGATGTTCCAGTCACCGGCACTGATCGGATGGCGCAAGGTGCCGTCGACTGCATACAGATAGAGATGTTTGTAGCCCGAACGTTCGCTGGCCCAGACGAAGGATTGCGAATCCTCCAGAAAGCGCAGATCGGAATTCAGGTTGATCCAGGTCTTGCTGTTTTCCTGGAGCAGGCTGCGCTGTTCGAGCGAGGCGACATCGACGAGGCGCAAATCTAGGCTCTGCTGGTTGCGTGGCATGAGCTGATAGCTGAGATGCTTGCCATCCGGCAGCCAGTCCACGCGCACCAGGTAAATGTCGCTGTCTTCGCCGAGATCAACCCATCGCGTCAGGCCAGTGTCCGGCGCGACCAGGCCGAGCTTGACCGTGACATTGTTCTTGCCGGCCGCCGGGTAACGCTGTTCGATGACTTCAGTGTGATCGGCATAGACTTCGCTGCGCTTGACCACGGCCACGTTCGCTTCGTCGTAGCGCTCGAAGGCGATCGCGGAATCATCGGCGGCCCACCAGTAGCCCCGGCTCCGATCCATCTCCTCCTGGGCGACGAATTCCGCTTCGGCATTGTGGATCGTGCCGCCGCCATCCTTGGTGAGGGAGCGCGTTGCATTGCTGGCAAGATCGATGACCTTGAGATTCTGTCCCTGCACGAACGAGACATAGCCACCTTTCGGAGAGATTTGCGGATCGAGGAAATCACCGCCGGTCGGCAGCTCTCGCACGGATTTGTCCGCAGGACTGTCCAATGTATAGAGATAAAGTTTGCCTCCGAGCGGAAACAGCAGGGCACGGCCATCCGGCGACCACTGGTAGCCGACGATTCCGCTGACGCCGGCAATGCGTGCGCGCTCACGGCGGGATTTTTCCGCGTCGCTGAGTTCGTTGCCGCTGTCGAGCGTATCGGCATCGACGAGACGCCGGGTCAGCTTGTCGGCCACATGGTATTCCCACAGGTCGAGTCGGTTCTGGTCATCGGCGCGGGCGCGCAGGAATGTGATGCGCTTGCCATCCGGCGAAATCTTCAGTTCGCGCGGCACCGGCCCATCAAGGCCGCCGCCGGCAAAGATCGCTTCAAGATTCAGGGTATCGGCCATGACCATCCGGACAGGCAGGAACAGCAGGACAAGCAACAGGGCACGCATGGTTTCCTCCCGGCAAGCGGCTGATTATCACGGCGACGGCGGCCGAATGAAACCGGGCCGGGCACCCGATCCGCGTCGCCTCGAACTGTCGGACAATTCGAGCCGGTGGCAGCAAGAGTCGCCTGTGGAATGCCGGGCGCTCGATGCGTCGCGCTCATTTGCCGATGCAGAAATCCGCGAAGATGCGGCCAAGCAAGTCCTCGCTGCTGAAGGTACCGGTGATCTCGCCGAGCGCATGCTGCACCTGGCGCAGTTCCTCGGCGGCGAGTTCGCCTGCGCGTTGCTCACGCAGGGCACGCAAGGCTGCATGCAGGTGTTGCCGGGCACGCTCGATGGCATCGACATGGCGGGTGCGGGCACTGAAGGCACCCTGGTTGTCCTCGGTGTATCCCGCCGCCTTGCGCAAGGCCGCCATGAGCAGATCAAGGCCGGCCCCGCTGCGTGCGGACAGCCAGATGTGCGCGAGGCCGTCGATTTCGGCCTGTCGCGGAGCGCTGCCGGCAAGGTCGATCTTGTTGTGGACGATGAGGCGGGTGGTGGTGGCCGGCAGGTCGGCGAGCAGCGGCAGGTCGCGTTCAAGCTGCGCATCGGTGCTGACCAGGACCGCCAGATCGGCGCGCGCCAGTTCGTCGCGGGCGCGGCGCATGCCTTCGATTTCCACCACATCCAGCGAATCGCGGAGTCCAGCGGTGTCGACCAGGGTCATGCCGATGCCGTCGAGATCGATGGTCTCGCGCAAGAGGTCGCGCGTGGTCCCGGGCAGGTCGGTGACGATGGCCCGATCGCTGGCTGCCAGGGCGTTGAGGAGACTGGATTTGCCGGCGTTCGGACGGCCGACGATGACGACATGCAAACCGTCGGCAAGGCGTACGCCACGGCGGCTGGCGGCAAGCAGGTCATCGAGCCGGTCACAGGTCGCGACAAGGTCCTCAAGCAATTGCGGCGTGGCCAGGAAATCGATCTCCTCCTCGGGAAAATCAATCGCCGCCTCGATCCACACGCGCAGGCGCACGACCGCTTCGGCCAGTGCCCGCACGCGGGCGGAAAACTCACCATCGAGGCTGCGCACGGCGGCGCGCGCCGCGGCCTGGGAGCCGCTGGCGATCAGGTCGGCGATGGCCTCGGCCTGGACCAGGTCGATCTTGCCGTTGAGAAAGGCACGTTCGGAAAACTCACCCGGCCGCGCCTGGCGCGCACCGAGCTCGATGACGCGCGCCAGCAGGCAGCGGAGGATGACCGGGCTGCCATGCGCCTGCAGTTCGACGACGTCCTCACCAGTAAAGGAATGGGGCGCGGGGAAATGGATGATCAGGCCACGATCCAGAACGCTTCCGTCTTTTTCAGTAAACGTGCAGTAATGCGCGTGGCGTGGCCGTGGGCTCCTGCCGAGCAGGGTCCTGGCCATGGCCGGGGCTGCGCTGCCGGAGAGGCGGATGATGCCGACGCCGCCGGCACCGGCGGCGGTGGCAATGGCGGCGATTGTCTCGGCGTGCACGTTCATCGTCATGTCGGTCGGCGCGCCGCGACCACGCAGCCGTACGCAGCCGGTGCGCGATGCCCGACTATTTCGCCTTGGCCGCGGCCGGTTCCTTTTCACCCGCTTCGATGCGCCGGGTGATGATCCATTGCTGGAGCAGGCCGAGTGCGCCATTGACCGTCCAGTAGAGGACCAGGCCGGCCGGGAAGAAGGCGAACATGACCGAGAAGATCAGCGGCATGAATTTCATCATCTTCGCCTGCAGCGGATCCATGCCGGTCATCGGCGTCAGCATCTGCGTGGCCAGCATCGTCGCCGCGTTGAGGATCGGCAGCACGTAGTACGGATCCGGCGCGGTCAGGTTGTGGATCCAGAGTATGAACGGCGCCTGGCGCAGCTCGACGCTTTCAAGGAGTACCCAATACAGGCCGAGGAAGACCGGAAACTGCACCAGCATCGGCAGGCAGCCACCGAGAGGATTTATTTTTTCCTTCTTGTAAAGCTCCATCATGGCCTGGTTCATCTTGGCGCGGTCGTCGCCGTAGCGATCCTTCAACGCCGCCACGCGCGGCTGCATCTTGCGCATCTTCGCCATCGAGCGGTATTGCGCCTCGGACAGCTTGAAGAACAGAGCCTTGATGGTCAGAACGAGCAGGATGATGGCGAAGCCCCAGTTGCCGGTGAGCTTGTGGAACATCGACAGCAGCCAGTGCAGCGGCTCGGAAATCAGCGTGAACATGCCGTAATCGGCGGTCTTGGCCAGGCCCGGGGCGATGTCGTCGAGCGTGCTCTGCAATTTCGGGCCGACATACAGGCGCGCGCTGAACGCCTGCTCCTGGCCAGGAGCGATGCTCAGCGCCGGCGACATGCTGCGCAGCAGATAACGGCTGCCGGCAGGGCCCTTGATTTCCTTGCTGCTGAAATGATCGGTCTCGCCTGGTGGCGGGATCCAGGCCGCGAAGAAATAGTGCTGCAGCATGCCGATCCAGCCGCCGCTGACGCTGCCATCGATGGGTTCCTTGGCAAACTTGTCGAAGGCAAGTTTCTGGAATTTTTCCTCCGGGCTGTACCAGGCCGCGCCCATGAAGCTGTAGCGTTCGGTATCGGTGAAACCCTTGATGCCGGAATGGTCCGAAACCAGTGGCACGCGCTGCAACTGGCGATAGGCGTTTCCGGTCCAGGTCGCTGCGCTCTGATTGTTGACGCGCTGCTGCTCCTCGATGACATAGCTGCCACGGCTGAAGACGAAGGTCTTGATCACGGTGATCCCGGAAGCATCCTTCCAGGTCAGCGGCACTTCCAGCGTGTCCTGGCCGTCGGCCAGACTGTAGGTACTGGGCGCTGCGCTGAATACCGCCTCGTGATTCGGTGCCGGACTCGCCTGGCTGACCAGCCCGCTTTGCGCGACGAAATATCGCGCCGGGGTGGTATCGAGCAGGCGCACGCGCGCATCTTCGTTGGGGTGCAGCGGATAGGCAAGCAGGTCGCTGCGCGTCACGCTGCCGCCGCGCGGATCGATCTCGATGCGCAGCAGATCAGTGGTGACGACGATGGGGTTGCTCGATTGGACGAGGCGCTCGCTGGACGTGACCTCGACAGGCGCGGCAAGTGGTGTGGTGCTGCTTGCCTGCGGGATTTCCGCCGAATCCGGCGGCAGTGGCGTGGCCGCGGCGGGCGTGTCTGCCTGCTCGCCGGTGGTCGCCGCTGCCGGACGTGCCACCTGCGGGTTGTAGTCCATCTGCCACTGTGAATAGATCAGGTAGCCCAGGGCAAACAGGGCAATCAGCAGAAAGGTGCGGGGATTGTTCATGGCAGCTTCGGGTTCTTCGACGAGCTCGCCGATGTCTGGCGAAAGGAGGAGGGTTCACGGCACTGGCGGGCGTTGCAGGGTTCGCCGGCGCTGTGCTGGTGCGCGATCAGCCGCGCATTGTGCCGGTGCCGGACGTCACCTTCAACGCCGCAAGTTTCTTCCACAGGTTGGCGAGGTCCTCGCGCAGGTCGGCAGAGGTGGTGCGGACGGCGCTGGTGCGGGCAATCATGAGGATGTCGACGCAGGGCAGTTCACTGCGGACATGCCGGTAGCTTTCGCGGACAAGGCGCTTGATGCGATTGCGATCGACCGCTCGCTTGGAGACACGACGCGACACTGCCTGGCCTAGCCGGCAGGTCGCTTGCTCGTTCGGGGAGAACTCGGCGAGGAAGTGACGGACGCTGATGCGTTTCGATTTTCCACGCAGCGCGGCGAAGTCGCCGGCCTTGAGCAGACGCGCGGTGCGCGGGAGGCTGTACAGCCCCATGCCACCGCGGGCTGTGGAATCAGACGGCGAGACGCTTGCGGCCCTTGGCGCGACGCGCGTTGATCACGGCGCGACCACCACGGGTCTTCATGCGGGCGCGGAAGCCGTGGGTACGGGCGCGCTTGAGGTTGCTCGGCTGATATGTACGTTTGGTGGCCATGAGTCGGCGCCAGGCTTGATGAAAAGGGCGCGAATGATAGGGGTGCGCCGGGTCGTGCGTCAAGGCGTATCGCTGGCGCGGATCAAGTGCGCACGCGTAGACTGCACGGTTCGCGACGGGCTTGCCCCGCGCGCTTCATCGGGTCATGCACAGCGCAGAGGAATCATGAGTGAGCTTTGGGGGCGCTGCATCGAGCGCCTGGAAACGGAATTCGGGGCGGAAGAGGTGCAAACCTACCTGAAGCCCCTGCAGGCTCGCGAGAGCGAACAGGGTCTGCGCCTGCTTGCGCCGAACGACTACACCCTCGAAGTGGTGCGCGAGCGTTTCCTGGCCAGGATCCGCGCGGTCATCGAATA
>Ga0209170_1000271_pt1 | contig 23986 bp, 20 predicted proteins | sample KloWWTKNB14_bulk_FD_187178 | JGI IMG/M metagenome (GOLD analysis project Ga0209170, IMG submission 187178) | Active sludge microbial communities from Klosterneuburg, Austria, studying microevolution and ecology of nitrifiers - Klosterneuburg... | ecosystem: Engineered > WWTP > Aerobic digester >...
CCACCAGCTCGCCCAGCGCCTTGCCCACATGCCGGCGCAGTTTCGGCGCGCGGCGATAATGTACCGCGAGCGTCAGGCCCTTGTCCTCGACCAGCAGCCCGGGCTTGCCTGCCATCGCCGCATCGACGTCCGCCCGCAGGCGCGGCCAGTCGATGTTTTTCGGCGCGTGCCGGTGCAGGCCGCCGCCGGCATCGCGGCGTTCCATGCCGTGCTGGCCGGCAATCGGCAGGTGCGGGCCGGGGAAGAGCGCGTCCACGTCATCGATGCGGCGGCCGCTGATCAGCGCCACCGCTCCGCCGGCGCAGTCGTGCAGGCGCCGGATCAGCGCCACCAGCTCGCCGTCCACGCGTACCCCCGAGGGCGTTTCGGCAAGCTCCAGCAGGGTGCCGTCGATGTCGAAAAAGAACGCCCAGCGTTCCCCGGCCGTCGGCAGCGCCGCCGCCGTCTCCTGTCCGCTCATGCCCGCTGCGTCTCCTCCTCCTGGCGCCGCCGCTTGCGCTCCTGCAGCCGGCCGCGGCGGCGCATGTCGGCGGCGTCGAGCAGCATGCGCCCGGCCCAGCGGTAGACGTTGAACTCCGTCACCAGGCCGCGCATCAGGCGCATGCGGTCGCGCTGCTCCGCCGCCGGCATGGTCAGCGCCATCTGCAGGGCTGCCGCGCATTGATCGGCATCGTACGGGTTGACCACCAGCGCCTCCGGCAATTCGCGCGCGGCCCCGGTGAACTGGCTGAGGATGAGCACGCCGCGCTCGTCGTCGCGCGCGGCGACGAACTCCTTCGCCACCAGGTTCATGCCGTCGTGCAGGCTGCTGACGAAGCAGAAGTCCGCGGCGCGGTAGTACTCATACACCTCCTGCGGCTCGTGATGTTCGATCTTCAGGATGATCGGGGCGTAGTCGCCGCGGCCGTAGCGCTCGTTGATCTCGGCCGCCAGGGCGCGCACGTGGGCCTCGTATTGCTGGTATTCGCCGATGCTGGCGCGGGTGGGCGCGGCGATTTGCACGAAGCTGAACAGGCCGATCCAGCGCGGCTCCAGTTCGAGCAGGCGCTCGATGGCACGGAAGCGCTCGAGCACCCCCTTGGTGTAGTCGAGGCGGTCGACGCCGACGCCGAGCAGGTGGTCCGGGCCGAGGTGCAGGCGGCGTCGCGCCTCGGCACGACATTCCTCCACCGATCTCGCCAGCAGTTCCGGCGGCGGCGGCCACTCGATCGAGATCGGATAGCGCTTCACCGCGGTAAGCACGCCGCCGTAGCTGACCGTGAAGTTCTCGCGGTCGACGCGGGATTCGAGCAGGCGGTCGACCGTGTCCAGGAAATTGTTGCAATGGGAGCGGGTATGGAAGCCGAGGATGCTGCTGCCGAGCAGGCCCTCGAGAATCTCGGCGCGCCAGGGGCAGATCGAAAACGCCTCCGGATTGGGCCAGGGGATGTGCCAGAAGGTGATGACGATGGCCTCGGGCAGACGCTCGCGGATCATGCGCGGCAGCAGGGCCAGGTGGTAGTCCTGCACCAGCACGATCGGGTTCGGCCGTTTCGCTTCGGCCGCCACTGCCTCGGCGAACTTGCGGTTGACCGCGACATACTGCTGCCAGTCTCCGGTGCGGAAGGTCGGGCGCACGTGGGCGATGTGGCACAGCGGCCACAGGCCCTCGTTGGAGAAGCCGTAGTAGTAGCCGGCCTCCTCTTCGGCCGTCAGCCAGACGCGGCGGATGTGATAGGCGGGATGGCCCGGCGGCACCGCCACGCGGTCGCGGGCGTCGACGACATCGCGGTCGGCGGAACCGCTGCCGTGGGCGATCCAGGTGCCCGAGCAGGCGCGCATGATCGGCTCGAGTGCCGTCACCAGGCCGCTCGCCGGCCGCTGCACCTCGATCTGCCCGCCGCGGCGGGTGTGGATGTAGGGTTCGCGGTTGGAGACCACCAGCACCTCCTCGCCGCTCAGCTCGCCATGCAGGATGGAGCGCAGCGTGTCGGGCGTCCACGCCAGCTGCTCGTCGTCGCGCGGACGCCATTCCGTTTCCATCTCGCGGATGAGCGCGCGCAGGTCGCGGGCGATGGGGCGGAACTCGGGCGCGGTGGCGGCCATGGCCTTGCCCGGCTCGCGCAGCAGGCCCTCGCCGCGCAGCAGCGCGCGCATGCCCTGCACCCAGCCGCGCCAGGAAAGCTGGGCGATGACGACGGTGATCAGCGAGACCACCAGGCCGAGGCCGATGAAGAAGTAGAAGACGTAGCGCTTGGTCTCCTCGCTGCGGCGCTCGACGAAGCTCATGTCGTGCACCAGCACCAGCCGGCCGAGGACGCTGCCTTCATGCTCGATGGCGCGAACCGCCACATGCAGCGGGCCCTGGTCGCTCTGCAGCAGGCGCGCTTCCGCATTGCCGAAACGCTCGAGCCCGTCGCAGCGCAGGGCGGCGGGAAAACCCCTGGTGGCGATCAATGCGCCGGCCTGCGTGCAGAAACCGAGGCCGAACAGGCGCTCGTCCTGGATGAGGCGGCCGAGATAGGCCTGGATCTTCGCCGGCTTGCCGACCAGCAACTGTTCCTGCAGCGGCTCCTGCAGCGAATTGGCGACGAGTTCGGCGCGGATGTCGAGGTCGCGCACGAACCAGCGCAGCGTCAGCTGGTCGACCAGCGGCACGACGCTGTAGGCGATGGCCGCGAGCGCCAGCATGAGGGGAATGATGAAGCGCAGCGACAATCGCATGGCCATCTCCTGAGTTGCGTGCCGATGCGCTCCGCGACAGCGGCAGGCACGTCTGTGCTGGAAATCAGCCTCGAAAGGCGAGGGGCAAGGGCGGCCCTGCCGCCGGTTATCCGACAACCGCCGCCGATGACGGCGCGGCAGCTTTTGCATCGCGTGGCAATCGCATCGCCACGGCCGTATGATAGCGTATATCGGCGCGCCCGCTGAAAACGAACCCGGCGGGTCGCGCCGTTCGCAGCGTTTTCGTTGCGCTTAAACTGTGCATGTGAAAATCCCTCTCGACCGGGCGCGCATTACCCTGCTCCTGCTGCTGGCCGCGCTCCTCGCCATCGGCGCCTGGGCCTATCGCGGCGTCGGCGATTCGCTGCGCGAGATCCGCGCCACCGGCCTGAAGACCCTGCTCGACACCCAGGTCGAGACACTGGAGCAGTGGATTGCCGAGGGGCGCAACGAAGCCGCGCGGCTGGCAGCCGACCCCGACCTGGCCGACGCCATCGCCCGGCTCGTCCGCGGCGACGCCGACGGCAAGCGCATCATCGAGGACCTCCTGCATGAGGCCGGCAGGATCGGCATCACGGCGGCACATGTCATCGATGCCCAGGGCGCCATCCTTGCCTCGAGCATGGCGGGTCGTGCCGGCCGCGGCGCAACGCCCGATTTTTTCTCGCATCTTGCTCCCGCCCTGTCCGGTCAGCCGGTGTTCGTCAGGCCCCGCCACGGCGGCGGCGCGCAACCGGGACACGCCTGGGTCGCCGCGCCCGTGCGCGCCGGGAACGGCCGAATCATCGCCGTGATCGCGCTCGGCTCCCCGGCGGAGCAGCGATTCGCGGACCTCTTCAAGGTCGCCCGCCCCGGAGAAACCGGCGAATCGCTCGCCTTCGACGCCGAGGGCTGGCTGTTGTCCGAAAGCCGGCACGCGGAGGCGCTGCGGCAGCGCGGCCTGGCGCCGCGCCTGCTGCTGCCCGACAGCGATACCCCCACCCGCCTGGCCGCCGCTGCCGTCGCCGCGCGCACCGCCGCCGACGGCATCCGCGAAGGACTGCTGTTGACGCCCTACCCGGGCTATCTCGGGCGCGAGGTCGTCGGCGTCTGGCGCTGGCTGCCCGGGCACGACATCGGCGTGGCGGTCGAGATGGCAGCGGCTGAAGCCTTCGCGCCGCTGTTCTACCTGCAGCTCGGCTTCGGCGCCGTGCTGATCCTGATGCTGGGCATCTGGCTGTCCGGCTTCCTGCCGCCGCAAACACTCGCCGCCTTGCTGCGGCGGGGCGGCGGCGCACGCCAGCTCGGCCCCTACCGGCTCGGCCGGCAGATCGGCGAGGGCGCCATCAGCAACGTCTATCTGGCGCAGCACCGCCTGCTGAAGCGTCCGGCGGCGGTGAAGGTGCTCAAGCAGCAATCGACCTCGGATGAGTGGACCGCGCGTTTCCAGCGCGAAGTGCAACTGGCCAGCCAGCTCTCCCACCCCAACACCATCACCATCTACGACTACGGCAGCGGCGCCAACAGCGAATTCTGGTACGCCATGGAGTATCTGGAGGGGCTCTCGCTCGCCGACCTGGTGGAGCGCTACGGGCCGGTGCCGCCGGCGCGCACGGCCTACATCCTGCGCCAGGTCTGCGCCTCGCTGTGGGAAGCGCATTCCTGCGGGCTGGTGCATCGCGACATCAAGCCGCAGAACGTCATGCTGTGCGACATCCGCGGCGAACGCGACGTGGTCAAGGTGCTGGATTTCGGCCTGGTCAAGCAGATGTCCGGCGAGCAGACGCGCGACCTGACCAGCACCATGCGCATCCTCGGCACGCCGCTCTACATGTCGCCCGAGCGCATCCGCCATCCGGGCGATGCCGATGCCCGCGCCGACATCTACGCGCTGGGCGCCGTCGGCTTCCACCTGCTCACCGGCAAGCGCCTGTTCGAAACGGAAACCGATCACGACCTGACCTACCAGGTGCTGCACGTGGTGCCGCCGCTCGCCTCGTCGTGTTCGCCCTTCGCCGTGCCGGCCGAGCTCGACGCCCTGATCGGCCGCTGCGTCGAGAAGGATCCGGCGGCGCGCCCGCAAAACATCGCCGAGGTGGCCAGCGCGCTCGACGGCGTGCTGGTGCACCTGCCGTGGACGCGCCCCCAGATCGACGCCTGGTGGAGCAAGCACTGGGTGCCCGAGGATCACCCCGAGCGGCGCTTCAGTTCCCGGGCATAGGCGGCACCCGCGCCCGCTCAGGCGCGGCGCCTGAACCAGACGGCCTCTTCCTGTTCCATTTCCTCGATGCGCGTTTCGGCGTCGTGCAGGGTTTGCGCCAGCTCGGGCAGCAGCACGTCCTGCAGGGCGCGGGCGCGGCGCGAAGCGCGGCGATACTCGGCGAGCAGGCGCTCCAGATTGCCGGCCAGCGCCGCCAGCGCCGCCGCGCGGCGCAGCAGTTCGGCGAAGGCCTCGCGGCAGGCCTCGGCCTCGGGGCTGCGCTGCAGCGGCTTGCACGCAGCGGAGAGCGGACCCGCCAGCGCCGCTTCCTGCAAGGCGATGCCGAGCAGCGGCCGCGACGCCACCTCGAGCCTGGCCTCGGCCGGCAGCGCCGGCGGATACACTTGCAGGCCCTGCAGGCCGTGGCGCGCCAGCGCCGCTTCGAGTGCGGCCTGCGCCGCCTGCTGGGCGCCGCGGAATTCGCGCCGCAGCGCCTCGTAGCGGCGCAGGCCGCGCACCATCTCCGCCGCCAGCAGCAGGCACTTCTCGTCGAGGAAGGCGTGGCCCTCCTGCAGGGCGCGGCGCTCCTCCCGCAGTTCCAGCACGGCGCTGCGGGTGGGCGTCACCGGGTTCATCGCCGCCCTCGCAGGTGCGCGGCGATCTGCGCGTCGGAAAGCCGCGTCAGCTCGCCTTCCGGCAGGCCGGCGAGCAGTCGCCAGCCGGTTTCCATGCTCGCCTCGAGGGTGCGCGCCGCGGCCTGGTGCAGCAGCTCCCGTTCGAAGGCCCGGCCGAATGCCAGGTAGCTGCGGTCGACCGGCGTCATGCCGTCGTCGCCGACCACGCTCGACAGCACGCGCGCCTGTACCGCCCGCGCGTAGGCGGCATACAGCTGGTTGGCCAGGGCCGGATGGTCGGCATGGGTGTAGCCGCCGCCGATGCCGTCCTTCATCAGCCGCGACAGGCTCGGCAGCACGTCGACGGGCGGATGGATGCCGAGGCGGTCGAGGTCGCGCGAGAGCACGATCTGGCCCTCGGTGATGTAGCCGGTGAGATCGGGGACGGGATGGCCGATGTCGTCCGACGGCATCGTCAGGATCGGCAGCTGGGTGAGCGTGCCGGCCCGGCCGCGCAGGCAGCCGGCGCGCTCGTAGAGCTGGGCCAGGTCGGAATACAGGTAGCCGGGAAAGCCCTTGCGGCCGGGCACCTCGCCCTTGCTGCTGGAAACCTCGCGCAGCGCCTCGCAGTAGTTCGTCATGTCGGTGAGGATCACCAGCACATGGCGGCCCTCTTCGAAGGCCAGGTACTCCGCCGCCGTCAGGGCGAAGCGCGGCGTCAGCAGGCGCTGCGTGCTGGAATCCGAGGCGAGGTTGAGGAACAGCGCGGTGCGCGCCAGGGCGCCGCTCTTCTCCAGGCTGCGGCGGAAGAAATCGGCGGAATCGAAGGGCACGCCGATGCCGGCGAAGACGATGGCGAAGTCGTCCGAGCCGCCGCGCAGCCGCGCGTGCGTGGCGATGTCGACGGCGATGCGGTCGTGCGGCAGGCCGCCGCAGGAGAACAGCGGCAGCTTCTGGCCGCGCACCAGGCTGTTCATGAGATCGATGGCGCTGATGCCGGTCTCGATGAAATCCCGCGGCAGGGCGCGCTCGACCGGGTTGACGGGCAGGCCGTCGATCGGCTGCAGGACGCGCGCCGGCAGGGGCGGCCCGCCGTCGACCGGCTCGCCGATGCCGTTGAAGACGCGGCCGAGGATGCCGGGGCCGAGCGCGAACTCGAGCGGCGCGCCGCGCAGCCGCAGCACGGTGTCGGCCAGCGCCAGCCCGTCCGGCGACTCCAGCACCTCGATGGTCATGTGCTGCTCGTCGAGCGCCGCGATGCGCCCGAGCCGGCTGCGGCCGTCGCTGCCGCTGACCTCGACCGCTTCGTTCAGCCCCGCTTCCAGCGTGCGCCGCACGAACAGCAGCGGCCCTTCGAGCCGCACGGCGCCCCCCTCAATCGACAGTCGCGGCCGCATCGGGCGCCTCCCTGCCGGCATGGATCAGCTCGCCCAGCACCTGTTCAAGTTGCGCCTGCAGCGCGGCAAAACGTTCGATGTCCTCCTCGCCGATGTCCTCGCCCATGCGCTGCAGGGCGCGGAACACCGGCAGGGCCGCCAGCCGCTCCGGCGCCACGCCCGCCGCCAGCGCCTGCTCGGCCAGATCGAGAAAGCGCCCGAGCAGGCGCATCATGGCGGCCTGTCGCGCCGGGCTGGCGCTGCGATCCACCGGCGAGAGCGCCGACTGCCGCAGGAAGGCCTCGTTCACCAGCTCGGCGCAGAGCAGGACCAGCTGCTGGCGCGGCGGCAGCGCATCCTTGCCGATGATGCGCGCCATGCGCTCCAGGCGCGCCTGCTCGTGCAGCAGGGCGAGGAAGCGCCGCCGCAGCGCCGGCCACTCGCCGTTGCCCTGCGCCGCCCACCACGCCGCAAAGGCATCGGTGTCCTCGGCATACGACTGCAGGGGATTCACGGCGGGATAGAAGCGCGCCTGGGCGCGGCGCACGTCGAGCGCCCAGAAGGCGCGCACGTAGCGCCGGGTGTGGCTGGTGACCGGCTCGGAGAAATCGCCCGAGGGCGGGCTGATGGCGCCGAGCACGGTCACCGAACCGCTGTCGCCCGCCAGCGTCTCGACGGTGGCGGCACGCTCGTAGAATTCCGCCAGGCGACTGGCAAGATAGGCCGGATAGCCGCCTTCCCCCGGCAACTCGCCGAAGCGCCCGGAAACCTCGCGCAGCGCTTCCGCCCAGCGGCTGGTGGAATCGGCCATCAGCGCCACGTGCAGCCCCTGGTCGCGGAAATATTCGGCCACCGTCACCGCGCTGTAGATGCTCGCCTCGCGCGCCGCCACCGGCATGTTGGAAGCGTTGGCAATGATCACCGTGCGTTCCATCAGCGGGCGGCCGCTGCGCGGATCGAGCAGGCGCGGAAACTCGTCGAGGACGCCGGCCATCTCGTTGCCGCGCTCGCCGCAGCCGAGATACACGATGACGTCGGCGTCGCAGCCCTTGGCCAGCGTCTCCAGCAGCACCGTCTTGCCGGTGCCGAAGCCACCGGGAATCGCCGCCTTGCCGCCCTGCGCCACCGGAAACAGCGAATCGAGCAGGCGCTGGCCGGTGACCAGCGGCTTGGCGGCGGGCCGGCGCGCGCGCACCGGCCGCGGCTGGCGCACCGGCCAGTCGTGGCCCATGGCGATCTCGCACGCCCTGCCCCCCGCGTCGCGCAGCCGCAGCAGCGGCGCATCCTCGTCGTGGCTGCCGGCGGCGGCGACGTGCAGCACCTCGCCGGAGACGCGCGGCGGCAACAGGCAGCGCTGCACGCGGCCGTGCGCCGCCGTCGCCGTGCCGAACACCGCGCCGGCCTCCAGCCGCATGCCGGCGGAGACGGCCGGCGTGAAATCGAATGTCCTGGCCGCGGCGCGGCGCTGCCCCGGCTGGACATGGATCGAGCCCGTGCCCGCCAGCGGCCGCAGCAGGCCGTCGAAGATGCCGCCGAGCAGGCCCGGCCCGAGGCGGATCGCCAGCGGGCCGCCGCTGCCGACGACCTCGACGCCGGGCTTCAATCCGCTGGTGTCCTCATACACCTGCGCCACCAGTTCGTCGCCTTCGAGGCGTATCACCTCGCCGACCAGGCCCTGCGGCCCCACCGCCACCGCCTCGCGCATCGCGAACGGGCCCTCGGCGCGCGCGCGCAGCACCGGCCCGCTGATCCAGAGGATGCGCGCCCGGCTCATTGCGCGTGTTCACCCAGACGGGCCAGCAGCCGCGCCTCGATCGCACGCCGGTCGGCGAGCAGCGCCTGCAGCGTGCCATCGACGCAATTGCCGCCGCGGCAAATGCGCAAGCCGGCCTCGATGCCTTCCCCGGCGGAGAATTCGGCGGGCGCAGCAATGCTCGCGGCGAACGCCTGCCGCTCGGCCTCGGCCCAGCCGGGCGGATGGGCGATGCGCCAGCCGTCGGCCGCCAGCATGCCGCGCGCCACCTGCGCCAGGTGCGACGTCCAGGCCGCGCGCGTGTCCGGCTGCCGCCACAGCCCCTGCAAGGCGGCGGGCAGCCGTGGCCAGGCCGCCGCCAGCAGGGCGACGGCGCGCCGGCGGGCGTGCGCGCGGCGGGCGGTTTCCAGGCGCGCCTGCACCGCCGCCAGGCCATCGGCCAGGCGGGCGCGCTCATCGGCGGCACCCTCGCGCAGGCGCCGCCGCGCCTCGGCGCGCGCCTCGGCCAGCAGGCGTCGCGCCCGCTCGTGCGCCGCCTCGAGTTCGGCGGTGCAGCGCGCCGCGCGCTCCGCGGCGATCAGGTCGAGCAGCGCCCGCGCCTGGGTCATGCCTGCTCCATGCCCAGTTGCGCGCGCAGGCGCTGCGGCAGATCCGATGCCGCCGCTCCGCCGGTGGCATCGTCCACCACCAGCAACAGCGGCGCGGTCGCCGCCTGGGCCGCGCGCAGCGCAGAGTCGGGGATGCGCGCGGCCAGCGCCGCGCCGAGCAGCACCAGCGGCGCCTCGGCGCGCGCCTGCGCCAGGGCGGCGGCTTCCTCTCCCGGCGCCGGCACGCGCACGCGCGCGCCGGCCAGGCGGAAGCCGGCCGCGCTCGCCTCGTCGCCGAGATAGATCGGCGCCAGCATCAGGCGAGGCGGTCGAGGATGAGGATGGAGACGATCAGGCCGTAGATGGCGATGCCCTCGGCCAGTCCGACGAGGATCAGCAGCCGCCCGAACAGCTCGGGCTTTTCCGCCAGGGCGCCGACGGCGGCCGCGCCGACGCGCGCCACGGCAAGGCCGGCGCCGATCGACGAGGCGGCCGTGGCCAGGGCGGCGCCGAGGAAGCCCCATTGCCAGGCGGCGGCATCCAGGACGGCGCGTTCTGCCGCGAGCGCCTTCGGCGCGTGAGTCAGCAGCAGCGTGGCGCCGGCGCCGAGCACGGCCGCGAGGACGGTCAGGGCGGCCGTGAAGCGGAATTTCGATTTCATTTCTGACTCTCCTGTAACGTGAAGACGGGGGGCGGCAGCGGGCGGAACGGCCTGCCGTCCGCCACCAGGAAGCGCACGAAGAATTCGAACAGTACCAGACGCGTGGTCTGCACCGAGACGACCAGCAGTTCGAGGACGACGATGACGGCATTGCCGGCGACGAGCACCGGCAGCCGCGCCTCCCCGGCGGCATCGGCCAGGGCGACGGCGGCCGACGAAAGGCCGGCGTGCGCCAGCGCGAAGGCGCCGATGCGGGCGAAGGACAGGGTGTTCACCAGCAGCTGCAACGTGCGCTCGACGAGCCGGCCGAGCGCCGCCGCCAGCGCCGCCGCGCGCGCCTCGGCCAGCAGCGCGCCGATGCAGCAGGCCAGCACGCCGGCGCCCGCCAGCGCGAAGCCGGCGGCATGGAACAGGGCGGCCGCCAGGCCGACGTAGACGGCGATCAGGCCGGCGTCGTGCCGCAGCCAGTCCGCGAGTGCGCCACGCCAGTGCGCCTGCACGCCGCCGAGGCCGAGCCCGGCGAGCAGCAGCAGCATGCCGCCGGCGAGCGGCGCGGCGAGCACCGTCAGCGGCGCCGCCAGCGGATGCAGCCAGAGCGCCGGCAGCACGCCCTCCAGCGCGAAGACGCTGCCGAAGGCCAGGCCGAACAGCGCCGCCGAGACACCGCCGGCGATGAACAGCCGCGCCAGGGCGAAGCGCTTGCGCAGCACGACGCCGACGGCCGCGATGAGCAGCCCCTGGCCGAGGTCGCCGAACATGAAGCCGAACATCAGCGGCACCGCCAGCGCCAGCAGGCGGCTCGGGTCGGCCTCGTGCGCCGCCGGCATGCCGAGCGCCCGCGCGAACAGCTCGAAGGGGCGCGCCCACCAGGGGTTGCGCAGCAGGAGCGGCGCGCGCCGCCCTGCCGGCGGCGGCGGGCAATGCAGCAGCGCCGGAATGCCGGCGCGCGCCAGCGCAGCGTCGAGGACGGCGTTGCCGGCGTCCGTCCAGCCGGTGATCCAGGCGATCCATTCGCCCGCGTCCAGGGCCGGTACATGCTGCGTCAGCCATTGCAGTCGCGCCGCATCGCCGAGTGCCCGGCGGATATCGTGGCGCGCATGCAGCGCTTCGAGTTGGCGATGCAGGCCGGCCTCTGCCGCCCGCAGCCCGGCCAGCCTGCGATCGATGCCGGCAAGCGCTGCGGCGGGTTCGCCCGCCAGCCAGGCCGGCAGGCGCTGGAGGGCGCCCTTCAGGGCCGCCGCCTGCTCCGCCAGCGCTTCCATCTCCGTCCCCGGGACGACGACGATTGCATGCGACGGATCGCCGCCGGACAGGCGGCGCACCAGCGCAGCCGGCGGCAGCGCCGCTTCGCTGCGGCCCGGCAGCGCCAGCAGGCACGCCGGCGCGAGCGGCCCGGCGGCGGCCAGCGCGGAAAAATCCAGGCGGCTCTCCGGCAGCGCCGCCAGCAGGCGCTGCCAGAGTTGCGCCTCGCGCAGCCCGGCTTCGCAGTGCTGCAATCGCTGGATCAGCGGCTCGGCCTCGGCGGCCCACGCCCGCAGGATGGCCAGGGCATGCGCCAGCGCCGGCGCCGGCGCTTCGGGAAACGCCGACGGCTGCCAGCCGTCGGCGGGCCAGTAGGCCCGGTAGTGCGCCGCCAGGGCGCGGTATTCGGCCAGCAGCGGCCCGATGCCGGCCAGTCCGTCGGGCAGCGTGCTGGCATCGCGCGTTTCCAGCTCCACCGCACCGGTGGCCGCCAGCGCGGCCAGGGCCGCGGCCGCGTCGTCGCGTTGCAGGACGATCTCGAACCAGCGCGCCGGCTGCGGCCGCATCGTCATGACACCGCCGCCGCATCGGCAAGGACGGCGCGCGGCGCGAGCGCGGCGCGCAGGCGCTCCAGGTCGAGCAGCGCCAGCGAGAGGAAAACGAACGCCGCCGCCGGCGAGAGCAGGCTGCGGCGGAACAGCCCGTCCAGCCGCGCCTGCAGGCGCTGCCGCAGAAGCCAGGCCTCGGCCGGCGCGGCGACGCTGAATGCCGCCTGGTGCTGGCGCAGCGTGCGCTCCAGCGCAGCGAACAGCGCCGCATCCCCGGCGTCCATCGGCGGCAGGCGCCGGCGCCATTCCGCCAGCCAGGCCTCGCCCCGCGGCTGCCCCGGCAGCCGCGTGAAAGTCAGCGCCGGCGGGACGGCGGCGGCAGCATTGCCGTCGCACAGCGCGGCCAGTTCCGGTTCGGCGTGCATCCAAGGCAGGACCTCGCCGCCCCCGATCAGGTGATCCAGCGCCGGCAGCGCCGGCAGCAGTGCGCACCAGTCGACTGCCGGCTGCCATTCCTCTGGCATCCAGCGCACCACCTCCGCCACCAGCGCCCGCCAGCGGCGGCGCAGGCCGCTTTCCAGCGCATGCGCGCCGCCGGCCTCGGCGCAGCCCTCGAGCCAGCCGCGGAAAGCCGATTCGCGGCCATACGCCAGCGCCGCGGAAAATCCGCGCAGCGAAGCCAGCCGATGCCAGGCGGCCTCGTCCGGGCGCTGGCCGTAACGCGCCTGCAGCCGCGCCTGGGCGTAGTCGATGCCCGTCATGGGTCCGTTCTCCGCCCGCCTTGCCGCGGTTGGGGATGGGGATGGGGATGATTCGCAACTGTTGTCTGCGCCCCGCCCAGTTCCGCCGCGACAGCCGCCACCGCGGCGGCAATGGCGGCCTCGTCGGCGGGGCTGTCGATGGCGGCAGCGGCAAGGCGGGCGATTTCGGCTTCGACTTGTTCAGTCTGCTGGCGGATGCGGCTTGCGGCCGCCTCGCGCAAGCACGCCAGGCGTTGCTCGCCGCGCTCGGCGATGCGCCGCGCCTGCGCGCGCGCCCCCAGCAGGATTTCCTCGCCCTCGCGGCGGGCCGCCTCGATGGCGGCCAGGGCATCGCGCTCGGCCGCGAGCACCTCGGCAATCGCCGCCTCGACCTCCGCCGCGGGCTTGTCTTCCGGCAACAACGCGTCTCCCTGAAACGGTTTTTTGGCAACTCTGAGGCCGCGGCGCGACAGCGTCAAGCGCGCCGGCAAAGACCGGCCCTTGCCGTCATTCCGCCGCAAGCAGGACGATATGCACCCGGTAAGGCCCGTGCGCGCCGAGCACCAGCGTCTGCTCGATGTCGCCGGTGCGCGAGGGGCCGGAGATGAAGTTCACCGCGCGCGGCAGTTCGCCGCATTCGGCGCGGACCAGATCGAAGGCTTCCTCCATGCCGCGAACGACGCGCGAAGCAGGCACCACGGCGATGTGCGTTTCCGGCAGCAGGCTGGATGCGGCCGGCGTCTCGGGGCCGGAGAGCAGCACCAGCGTGCCGGTCTCGGCCACGGCGCAGAACACGCCGGTGATGCCGACCAGGTCGTCGCCGTTGGCGCTGCGCGCTTCGACGCGCAGGCCCGCGCCGTCCCAGTCGAGTCCCGCCAGTTGCGGCCATGCGACCGCCGCGCGCGGCAGATCGTGCGCAGCCAGGTAGCGGGCTGCCGCCGCCGGCGCCGCCTCGAGGCGCGCCACGGTCTCGACGGTGCTGGCGAGGGCCTCGGAGCGGGCGCGAAAGCGCGCGACGAGATCGGCGTCGGGCGCCGGCCGCGGCCCCTGCGCCCGGCGCGCCAGTACGGTGTCGATTGCGGTGCGGCCGGCGGCGGCGTTCTCGGCGTTGCGGTCGAGCCGCCGTCGGATGCGGCCGAGAATGTCGTCCCTGGAATCCTTCATGCGACGCGGTTCCTCGGTTCGCCGCGGGCGAAGGCCTCGATGTTGCCGGTGAGCTGGTCGAGCAGGGTCTGCATCGCCCGCGCCGAGGCCCAGGCGACGTGCGGCGTCAGGATGAAGTTGGGCTGGTCGATTTCCAGCAGCGGATTGCCCTCGCGCGGCGGCTCCTTCGACAGCACGTCGAAGCCGGCGCCGCCGATCCAGCCTTCCTTCAGAGCGCGCGCCAGCGCCGCCTCGTCGACGAGGCCGCCGCGGGCGGTGTTGATGAGCACGGCCTCCGGCTTCATCTGCTTCAGCTCCGCCTCGCCGATCATGCCGCGCGTGGCATCGTTGAGCGGACAGTGCAGCGAAATCACGTCGGCCTCGCGCAGCACCGCCTCGAACGCCGTCCTGCCGGGCCTGACTTTCGTTTCGCCCTTGTGCTCCCCCCACAGCACGCGCATGCCGAAGGCCTCGGCAAGGCGCGCCACGCCCTCGCCGAGCGAGCCGCGGCCGAAGATGCCCAGCGTCGCGCCGTGGAGGTCGCCGATCGGGTGGTCGAAGAAGCAGAACAGCGGCGCCTGCTGCCACTTGCCGGCCTGCACGTCGCGCCGGTAGGCGAGCAGTTTGCGCCTGAGCGCCATGGTCAGGGCGATGACGTGCTCGGGCACGGTGTTCACGGCGTAGCCGCGGATGTTCGAGGCGACGATGCCGTGCTCGCGGCACCAGGCGAGGTCGACGTTGTCGGTGCCGGTGGCGGCGATGGCGACCATCTTCAGGGCAGGCAAGGTGGCGAGCAGCTCGCCGCGCAGCTGCACCTTGTTGACGATGACGATGCTGGCCGCGCGCACCCGCTGCGCCAGTTCCTCCGGCTTGGTCAGCGGATATTCGGTGTAGTCGTGCGGAAAATCCGGCCGGCGGAAGTCGCCGCGGATGGACTCGCGCTCGAGGAAGACGATCTTGTGCTCAGCCATATTTCACCCCAGGGTCGGCATGTTGAGGCCGGGCGCGGTGGACGCCACTTCCGGCCAGCGTGTCGTGACCACCTTGCCGCGCGTGTAGAAGCGCACGCCGTCGGGGCCGTGCACGTGCAGGTCGCCGAACAGCGAGGCCTTCCAGCCGCCGAAGGAAAAGAAGGCCATCGGCACCGGGATCGGCACGTTGATGCCGACCATGCCGACCTCGATCTCGTTCTGGAAGCGCCGCGCCGTGCCGCCGTCGCGCGTGAAGATCGCCGTGCCGTTGCCGTAGGGATTGGCGTTCACCAGCGCGATGGCCTCGGCCAGCGTGGCGGCGCGCAGCACCACCAGCACCGGGCCGAAGATCTCGTCGCGGTAGATCGCCATCTCCGGCCGCACGCGGTCGAACAGCGTCGGGCCGAGGAAGAAGCCCTGCTCGCTCCCCGCCACCTTCAGGCCGCGGCCGTCGAGCACCAGCTCGGCGCCTTCCCTGACGCCCTGGCCGACGTAGCCCGCCACCTTCGCCCGGTGCGGCGCGGAAATCACCGGCCCCATGCCGACGCCCGGCGCGCAGCCCGGGCCGACGCGGATGGCGGAAGCCTTCGCCTTCAGCTTTTCGATGAGCGCATCCCCCGCCTCGCCCACCGCCACGACGGCGGAAATCGCCATGCAGCGCTCGCCGGCCGAGCCGTAGGCGGCGCCGATGAGGGCCTCGGCGGTGAATTCCAGGTCGGCATCGGGCAGCACGACGGCGTGGTTCTTCGCCCCGCCGAGCGCCTGCACGCGCTTGCCGGCGCGGGTGCCGGTTTCGTAGATGTGCCGCGCCACAGGCGTCGAACCGACGAAGGACACCGCCTTCACCAGCGGGTGGTTGAGCAGGGCATCCACTACCACGCGGTCACCGTGGAGGACGTTGAAGACGCCCGGCGGCAGGCCGGCCTCGTGCAGCAGCTCGGCCATGCGCAGGCTGGCCGAAGGCACCTTCTCGGAAGGCTTCAGCACGAAAGTGTTGCCGCAGGCCAGCGCCACCGGGAACATCCACAACGGCACCATCACCGGGAAGTTGAAAGGCGTGATGCCCACGCAGATGCCGAGCGGCTGGCGCAGCGAGACGCAGTCGACGCCGCCGCCGACGTTCTCGGAAAACTCGCCCTTCAGGAGATGCGGAATGCCGGTGGCGAACTCGACCACCTCGATGCCGCGCGTCACCGAGCCGATGGCGTCCTCCAGCGTCTTGCCGTGCTCCTCGCTGACAAGCCGCGCCAGGGCTTCCTTGTTGGCCTCCAGCAGCTCGCGGAAACGCATCAGGACGCGGGCGCGGCGCAGCGGCGGCGTGTCGCGCCAGGCCGGGAAGGCGCGCGCGGCGGCGGACACCGCCCGCTCGACGTCCGATGCCTCGCACAGCGGCGCCAGGCGGATCGCCGCACCGCGCGCCGGGTCGAATACCTCGCCGAAGCGCTGCGCGCCGGCGGGCTGCGCCCGGCCCTCGATCCAGAGGGGAACCTGGGGCAATGTCATTTGCGTTTCTCCGAATACAGTTCGCGAAAGGTTTTTCCTTCGGGTGCCGGGAAGTCGCGGCCGGCAGTCCACGACGGCGCGAGGCCCATGACGCGGATGCGGTCCCCGCCCTCCGCCAGCCAGTTCAGGTAGCGCACGCCGAATTTGGCGGCGAGCGCATACAGCCCGGGATGCCGCGCCAGCCAGGCCCACAGTTTCAGCGCCGCGCGTTCGCCCCAGGGCCGCAGGCCGCGCTCGACCTGCTGCTCGCGCAGCTTGCGCATCAGGTCCGGCAGCGGGATCTTCACCGGGCAGACGACGCCGCACTGGTTGCACAGCGTGGCGGCGTGCGGCAGGTCGATGGCGTTCTCCAGCCCGACGAAGAGCGGCGTCAGCACCGCCCCCATCGGGCCGGGATAGACCCAGCCGTAGGCGTGGCCGCCGATGGTCTGGTACACCGGGCAGTGGTTCATGCAGGCGGCGCAGCGGATGCAGCGCAGCATGTCCTGGAAGTCGCTGCCGACGAGGTCGACGCGGCCGTTGTCGACCAGGATGAAATACAGGTGCTCGGGGCCGTCGGTGTCCTCCGGCCGCTTGACGCCCGTCAGCACGGAGAAGTAGTTGGAGATCGTCTGGCCGGTCGCCGAGCGCGGCAGGATGCGCATCAGCGTGGCGAGGTCCTCCAGCGTCGGGATGACCTTCTCGACGCCGGTGATGACGACGTGCACCTTCGGCAGCGTCGTCACCATGCGGCCGTTGCCCTCGTTGGTGACCAGCGCCACCGAGCCGGTCTCGGCGACGAGGAAGTTGCCGCCGGAGATGCCCATCTCGGCCGAGAGAAAATGCGCGCGCAGCATTTCGCGCGCCTCGCGCGTCATCTCGGCGATGTCGGTCTTGCGCGGCCGGTGGTGCACGCGCTCGAACAGTTCGGCCACCTCCTCCCTGGTCTTGTGGATGGCGGGGGCGATGATGTGCGAGGGCAGCTCGTTGTCGTTGATCTGCAGGATGTACTCGCCGAGGTCGGTCTCCACCGGCTGCACGCCCGCTGCTTCCAGCGCGGCGTTGAGGCCGGCCTCTTCCGAGAGCATGGACTTCGACTTGATGGCCTTCCTGACGCCGTGGCGGCGCGCGATCTCCGTCACCAGGCGGCAGATCTCGGCGCCGTCGCGCGCCCACAGCACCTGGCCGCCGCGTTTCGTCGCTTCCGACTCGAAGCGCTCCAGCCACAGGTCGAGGTCGGCAATGCAGGTGTTGCGGATGGCCTTCGAGGCCTCGCGCGTCGCCTCGAGGTCGATCTCAGCGACGGCGCGCTTGCGCCCCTCGACGAACAGGCCCTTGGCCGTCCCCAGCTTGGCCTGCAGCGCGCGGTCGGCTGCCGCCTCGGCGGCGCGCGCCTTGAAGTGCATGGAGCGGACTTCCACTATGGCTCCCCCGCCAATATCTCGGCGATGTGCAGCACCCTGGTGGTTTCGTCGCCCAGGCGCGCGGCGCGGCGGTCGCCCGAATTGTAGGCGGGCTGGCCGCAGCAGGTCTGGCTCACCGGCACGACGACCTCGCAGCCGGCCGCCTGCAGCAGACGGATGGCGGCAAATCCGATGCGCGGCCGCAGCAGGTCGACCAGGCAGGTGACGAACAGGCCCACCCTCACATCACGCTCCGTCGCGGTCTGGTTTTCACGATCTGATATATTATTCCGCCATTCGATTCAACGGAAGCCGATCTTGCCCCAGCCCGAAGCGAAAAGCTCCATCCAGGTCATCGAGCGCATGATCACGCTGCTCGACGTGCTGGCGCACCATCAGGATGCCGTCAGCCTGAAGCAGCTGTCGCGGGAGACCGGCCTGCACCCGTCCACCGCGCACCGCATCCTCGGCGCCATGACCGCCAGCAGCTTCGTCGAGCGCGCCGAACCGGGCGCCTACCGCCTCGGCATCCGCCTGCTGGAACTGGGCAATATCGTCAAGTCGCGCATCAACATTCGCGAGATCGCGCTGCCTTTCATGCAGACCCTGCACGGCCAGATCGGCGAAAGCGTCAACCTCGGCATTCGCCACGACGACGAGATCATTTACGTCGAACGCACCTCCAGCGGCCGCTCCTCGGTGCGCGTGGTGCACCTCGTCGGCGCCCGCGCGCCGCTGCACGCCACCGCCGTCGGCAAGCTGTTCCTGGTAGAGGACGGCCTGCAGAAACTGCGCGAGTACGCCAAACGCACCGGCCTGCCCGGCTTCACGCCGACCTCGCTCACCACCCTGCCCGCCCTGGAAAAGGAGCTCGACCGCGTGCGCCGCCACGGCGTCGCCTTCGACAACGAGGAGATCGAGCAGGGCCTGCGCTGCATCGCCGCGCCGGTAAGGGACGATTCCGGCGAGCTGGTGGCCGGCCTCTCCGTCTCGGCGCCCGCCGAGCGCTACGACGCCGAGTGGATTCCGCTCATCAAGCAGGCGGCCGACAACATCTCGCACGCGCTCGGCCACATCCCAAAAAAATAGGCCGGCTGTCAGCCGGCCCGTTGTCCCGTTCGCGGTACCCCTAGCCGGCCGTTCGCCGGCCCAGCGCGGCACTGCGCCGCAGCTGATTTGCCGAAGCATTCTCGATCCAGCGCTTGATGCGGTTGGCATCGCCGATGCGCGTCAGCCGGCCCCAGGAATCGAGCAGCACGATGACCACCGGCTTGTTGTTCAGCCAGGCCTGCATCACCAGGCACTTGCCCGCCTCGCGGATGTAGCCGGTCTTCGACACGGCGATCTCCCAGCCCGAGGCCGGGCTGCGCACCAGCGTGTTGGTGTTGTGGAAGCTGATCGGGCGCCCGTTCGCCAACACCGTGCGATCGCTGGTGGTCGACAGTTCGCGGATGAGCGGATAGTGCGCGGCGGCGGCGACCATCTTGGTCAGGTCGCGCGCGCTGGAGACGTTGGCGGCGGTCAGGCCGGTGGGATCGGAAAAGCGGGTGTCCTTCAAGCCGATGGCAGCAGCCTTGTGGTTCATGGCTTCGACGAAGGCGGCGGCGCCGCCCGGATAGTGGCGCGACAGCGCCGAGGCGGCGCGGTTCTCGGAGGCCATCAGCGCCAGCAGCAGCATGTCCTCGCGGCTGAGTTGCGTGCCCACCTTCAGGCGCGAGCGGGTCCCCTTGAGGGTATCCACGTCCTCGTCGCCGATGGTCAGCGTTTCGGTAAGGGAGAGCTGGGCATCCAGCACCACCATCGCCGTCATCAGCTTGGTGATGGAGGCGATCGGCAGCACGGCATCGGAATTCTTTTCGAACAGCACCTCACCGGAGGACTGGTCCTGTACCACCACGGCGGCGGATTTCAGCAGCAGGTCGTCGGCATCCTGCGCTTCTGCGCGCGGCTCGATCCGCTTCTCGACTTTGCTGACGGGCCTGGCCTTGTGTTTGGCCGCCTGCTTCTTGCTCGTCGCCGCCTCGGCGGGTGTGCTGGCGCCCAGTGCGCCCAGGGAAAGGGCCACGCAGATCGCCAGCAGGGTCAGCTTGAATTTCACGCAATTCCCCCTAATTGGGTCGAGGTTTTCCGAGTCTAGCACTTGGAAGAATATTTGCAATAAAAATAGCTTGTTAGGCTATTTATTTAAAGTAAGTTGGATAATTCATGCTTCAGCAATTTTGAGGAAAGTGCGTACTTCCTTGCGGCGCGCCATCGTATCCGTATAGCCGAGTTCGATCAAGGCGCGGGTATAGGGTTGCTCGAAGAGCAGGTAACTGGCCAGGGCCGACCCCGCCTTGCTGGTGGCGCCGATGCCGCGCAGCATGGCCCGCACCGGCCAGGGCAGGCTCTTCACATGCCGCGCTGCCATATAGTCGAGGCGTTGCGAGGGGGCAATCACCAGCGTTTCGATCCTGCGCAGGGGAAACCCGGCCTTCTCGCGCACTTCCTGCGGAATGATGGCAACCGTATTGTTGATGCGCTGCAGGCGCTCCAGGTCGACATGCAGGCTGTCGAGAAAAATCGACGACAGGGCATGGCCGGCGATCTGGGCCAGCGGCGGATAGGCATCGCCGCGCTTCGAGCGCCTTTCGTCCTCCATGCGGCCGGAACCGATCACCAGAATGCGATCGGCGCCGAGATGGATGGCTGGCGAGATCGGGGCCAGCTGGCGCATCGAGCCGTCGCCGAAATACTCGCGGTGAATCTTGATGGCCGGGAAAATGAACGGGAGGGCACTGGAGGCAAGCAGGTGGTCGACGCAGAGGCGTGTCCGGGTGCCTGCCCGGTGCGTGCGCTTCCAGGTTTCCGCCGTCGCCGCAGCCTGGAAGAAGCTGACGCTGTGGCCGGACAGGTAACCCGACGCCGTGATCGATACGGCAAACAGGGCACCGCTTTCGATCGCCGCATCGATGTTCCTGAAATCCAGGCTGCGCTCGAGCAAACGACGCAATGGGGTATTGTCGAGCAGGGAACGCGGGCTGTGCTTGAAGAGCCAGCCGAACATCAGGGCCGACAGCCAGTTCAGGCCGCTGGCGCCGATCCCCAGGGCATCGGCGCGGTAAATGTCGGCGGCGTGGAAATCGCGCCAGACGTCGCGCAGATAACCCACCGCCGCGCCGAAATCCCGGGCGAAGCAGGCCAGCGAGGCGGCATTGATGGCCCCCGCCGAGGTGCCGCAAATGATCGGGAAGGGATTGCGGCCGGGCTCGGGCAGCAGTTCCCTGATGGCGTCCAGTACGCCCACCTGGTAGGCGGCGCGCGCGCCGCCTCCGGTCAGGATCAACGCCGTCCTGTCGTGGCCCGTGCCAGGCCGTGCAGCTGTGGTGACGACGTTCATTCTGGCGATTGCGCCCGGCGCCCGCAGCCTTGAAGGCTGTTGTGCCCGCTCAAGCCCTTGCGGCGGCCTCGACGACGGTCACCGCCGTCAGGTTGACGATGCGCCGCACGGTGGCCGTCGGCGTCAGGATGTTGACCGGCGCCGCCGTGCCGAGCAGGATCGGGCCGATGGTGACACCATCACCGGCAGCCTGCTTGAGCAGGTTGAAGGCGATGTTGGCGGCGTCGAGCGTCGGCATGATGAGCAGGTTGGCTTCGCCTTTCAGGCGTGAATGGGGGAAGACCTGGCTGCGCACCTCTTCCGAAAGCGCCGCGTCGCCGTGCATCTCCCCTTCCACCTCGAGTTCGGGCGCGCGCTCCCAGAGAAGCTGGGCAACGCGCTGCATCTTGCGCGCGCTGGGGGTGTCGTAGCTGCCGAAGCTGGAATGCGACAACAGCGCCACCTTCGGCGTCAGGCCGAAGCGGCGCAGCTCCTCGGCGGCGAGGATGGTCATTTCGACCAGCTGCTCGGCGCCGGGGTCGTAATTGACATAGGTATCGCAGATGAACACCGTCTGCTTCGGCAGCATCAGGCCGTTCATGGCGTAATAGGCCGAGACGCCCTTGCGCCGGCCGATGACCTGGTCGACATACTGCAGGTGCAGGGCGTGCGTGCCGAAGGTGCCGCAGAGCATGCCGTCCGCATCGCCCTTGTGGATCATCATGGCGCCGATCAGGGTGTGGCGGCGGCGCATCTCGATCTGGGCATAATCGGGCGAAACGCCCTTGCGCTCGGTCAGCTGCAGGTAGGTCTGCCAGAAATCCTTGTAGCGCGAATCCAACTGCGGATTGCACAGCTCGAAGTCGACGCCGGAGCGGATGCGAAGGCCGCATTTCTGGATGCGGTGCTCGATCACCTCGGGGCGACCGATGAGGATGGGCCTCGCCAACTGCTCGTCCACCACCACCTGCACGGCGCGCAGCACGCGCTCGTCCTCGCCTTCGGCATAGACGATGCGCTTGTCGATCTGCTTGGCCGCAGCGAACACCGGCTTCATGATGATGCCGGAGTGATACACGAATTGCTGCAGCTGCTCGCGGTAGGTGTCGAAGTCGGCGATCGGCCGCGTTGCCACGCCGGAATCCATCGCCGCCTTCGCCACCGCCGGGGCGATCTTGACGATCAGGCGCGGGTCGAACGGCTTCGGGATGAGATATTCCGGCCCGAAGCGCAGGTCGGAGCCGGCGTAGGCGGCCGCCACCACGTCGGACTGTTCCGCATGCGCCAGGTCGGCGATGGCACGCACCGTCGCCAGCTCCATTTCCTGCGTGATGGTGGTCGCGCCGACATCCAGCGCGCCGCGGAAGATGAAGGGAAAGCAGAGGACGTTGTTCACCTGGTTGGGATAGTCCGAGCGGCCGGTGGCGATGATGCAGTCGGGCCGCACCGCCTTGGCCTCCTCGGGCAGGATCTCCGGCACCGGATTGGCCAGCGCCAGGATCAGTGGCTTGTCGGCCATGGTCTTGACCATCTCGGGCTTGAGCACGCCGGCCGTCGACAGGCCGAGGAAGATGTCGGCGCCGGCGACGACCTCGCCCAGCGTCGTCGCCGCGGTGTCCTGGGCGAACTGCGCCTTGCTCGGATCGAGATCGGCCAGGCGCTTCCTGCTCACCACGCCCTTCGAGTCCGTCATCCAGACGTTCTCGCGGCGCAGGCCCAGGGCAATCATCAGGTCCACGCAGGCGATGGCCGCCGCCCCCGCGCCGGAGCACACCAGCTTGACGTCCTCGATCTTCTTGCCCACCACGCGCAGGCCGTTCAGCACCGCCGCGGCGGAAATGATGGCCGTGCCGTGCTGGTCGTCGTGGAACACCGGGATGCGCATGCGCTCGCGCAGCTTCTTCTCGATGTAGAAACACTCCGGCGCCTTGATGTCCTCCAGGTTGATGCCGCCGAAGGTCGGCTCGAGCGAGGCGATGATGTCGATCAGCTTGTCGGGATCGAGCTCGCTCACCTCGATGTCGAAGACATCGACGCCGGCGAATTTCTTGAACAGCACGCCCTTGCCTTCCATCACCGGCTTGCCGGCCAGCGGGCCGATGTTGCCCAGGCCGAGCACGGCCGTGCCGTTGGTGATCACCGCAACGAGGTTGCCGCGCGAAGTCAGCGTCGAGGCTTCGGCGGGATTGGCGACGATTTCCTCGCACGCGGCGGCGACACCCGGAGAGTAGGCCAGCGCCAGGTCGCGCTGGGTGATGAGCTGCTTGGTCGGCGTCACGGCGATCTTGCCGGGGCGGGGCTTGCGGTGGTATTCGAGGGCTGCGGCGCGGATTGCTTCGTCCATCTTCATCGATCCTTGTCTGCTTGGGGCCGGCCGGAAAGGCCGGGGTAGTAGCGGAGTTTATCGGGTCATAGGGGTTGTGGCATAATATTGCATTGCCTTGTCCGCCTCAAATCGCAAGCATCGCGCTCAAACCCGCTGCCCTGGAAGTTCCGACATTCCGGCCAGCCGCAGACCAATTCCACGCAACGATTCGTCCTGGAGATTCCGCAACATGAACCAGCGCTTTTCCGATCCCGCCTCGCTCAACGCCCCGACCTGCGTCCGCAATGCCCGGCTCAAGGCCTGGGTAGCGGAGGTGGCCACCCTCACCCAGCCCGATCGCATCGTCTGGGCCGACGGTTCCGAGGAGGAATACGACCGCCTGTGCGGCGAGATGGTCGCTTCAGGCAGTCTGATCAAGCTCAACCCGGAGAAGCGCCCGAACTCCTATCTCGCCTGGTCCGACCCCTCGGACGTGGCGCGCGTCGAGGACCGCACCTTCATCTGCTCGCAACACAAGGACGACGCCGGCCCCAACAACAACTGGGAGGACCCGGCGAAGATGAAGGAGACGCTGAAGGGGCTCTTCAGCGGCTGCATGCGCGGCCGCACGATGTATGTCATTCCCTTCAGCATGGGTCCGCTCGGCAGCCCGATCGCGCACATCGGCGTGGAGATCTCCGATTCTCCCTATGTCGTCACCAACATGCGCATCATGACCCGCATGGGCAAGGCGGTGTATGACGTGCTCGGCGAGGATGGCGAGTTCGTGCCCTGCCTGCACAGCGTCGGCCACCCCCTCGCGCCGGGACAGCAGGATGTGCGCTGGCCCTGCAACAAGGACACCAAGTACATCGTGCACTTCCCCGAGACGCGGGAAATCTGGTCCTACGGCTCCGGCTA
>Ga0209170_1000274_pt1 | contig 23937 bp, 18 predicted proteins | sample KloWWTKNB14_bulk_FD_187178 | JGI IMG/M metagenome (GOLD analysis project Ga0209170, IMG submission 187178) | Active sludge microbial communities from Klosterneuburg, Austria, studying microevolution and ecology of nitrifiers - Klosterneuburg... | ecosystem: Engineered > WWTP > Aerobic digester >...
CGTGGCGGGAGTGGGCGCGTGGCTCTTGTCGCTGTTCCTGTCTGCGCTCGGCGGCGGCAAGTGGTCGAGCGGGCCGCGCCACGGTGGCTGGGGTGGCGGCTGGGGCGGAGGCGGCTTCGGCGGCGGTGGTGGTCTCGGCGGCGGCGGCTTCAGCGGTGGCGGCGGTGGCTTTGGAGGCGGCGGCGCCTCGGGGAGATGGTGAATGTCGCCGCTGCGCTGGATTCGGCATCTTTCCACGCCCTGGTGGCTCACGCACCGCCGGTTCGGCCGGGCCGCGTGTGTGGCGATCGAGCGCGCAATAGGCGAGGTTGAAAGCCGTCATGCAGGCGAGATTCGCGTCGCGATCGAGACCGCGCTCGACCTGTCCGACCTCTACTTCGGTGTCACGGCGCATGGGCGGGCACTGGCGGTCTTTGGCCTGCTCGGCGTGTGGGACACGGCCGGCAACAACGGCGTGCTGATCTACGTGCTGATGGCCGACCACAAGGTCGAGATCATCGCCGACCGCGGCATTGCGGCACGCGTGCCGAAAGCGGACTGGGAATCGATCTGTCGCGGCATCGAGAGCGCGTTCCGCGCCGGCCGCTACGGCGAGGGCGTGGTGGACGGCGTGCGAGCGGTAGGGGAAGTGCTTGCGCGGCATTTCCCGCACGACGGCGGAGACCGGAACGAGCAGCGGAATACCCCGACGTTCCTTTGAGCGATAAAGTGCGATAATGCGTTGATGCCCCGCACAATTTCCCGTACCGCCACGATCGCGCTGCCGCTGGTTTTCCTCGCCGGATGCTCGCTGCTCGACAATGCTTTCGGCCGCAAGCCCGCGCCCGAAGTGCCTGTAGCACCGCCGCCGCCGCCGCAGTACGCGCCGCCGGTCGCCACGGGCCGCTTCACGATCGATCCGGAGCACGAGGATGTCGTCGGCGTCGTGCAGAAGACGGTGGTCGGCAAGGACGACACCTTCTCTGACATCGCGCGGCGCTTCAACGTCGGCTATGAGGAAATGGTGCGCGCGAACCCGGGCGTCGATCCGTGGCTGCCAGGCGTCGGCCGCGAGGTCGTGGTGCCAACCCGCTTCATCCTGCCGAACGCACCTCGCCAGGGTGTCGTGATCAACCTCGCCGCGATGCGCCTCTGGTATTTCGAGCCGCGCAAGGCGCAAGAGCCGCAGGTCGTGCACACCTATCCGATCGGTATCGGCCGCGTCGGCTGGGCAACGCCAGAAGGCGTGACCAAGGTCTCGCGCAAGATGAAAGACCCCACGTGGCGGCCGAGTGCGGCGGTGCGCAAGGAGCATGCGGAGAATGACGATCCGGTGCCCGCTGTCGTGCTGCCGGGGCCCGACAACCCGCTCGGCAACCGCGCTCTGTACCTCGCCTGGCCGAGCTACCTCGTGCACGGCACCAACAAGCCCTACGGCGTCGGCATCCGCTCGAGCCACGGCTGCATCCGGCTCTACCCCGAAGACATCCTGCAGCTGTTCGAACTCGCGCCGATCGGCACGCCGGTGCGCGTCGTGAATCAGCCGTACCTCTTCGGCTGGCACGCCGGCAAGCTCTACCTGCAGGCCTATGACGTGCTCGAGGATGATCCGCGCGACTTTGCGAAAGCGCCGAAGAAACTGCTGTCGAAGCAGCTCGCCGCGCGCATCCAGAAGGAGCTGAAGGCCCGCGGCGAGACGATCGACTGGGCAGCCGTGTCGGCGATCTCGCACGAGCCGCGCGGCATTCCTGCGCCGATCGCGGGCGGCAGCGCGAGTGTCGCTGCCGAAGTGGCGGCGGCGGCGGTGGTCGAGAATCGCGTGCCGGAGGGCGCCAACTGGGATGGCGTCTCGGGCTTGCCGATCGACGAGAAAACTTTCCAGGACATGTTCTCGGACAACGAGGCGGAGCCCGCCCCCGCGGCGAGCAATACGGGCGGCGCCGCGAGCAGCAAGGCGCCAACTGCGAAGAAGCCGCAGGGTTGATCGCATGATGGGCGTGGGGCGCCGCGCGGCCGCGACTATCACACGTTCGCGGGCGACGCGGCACTGTTCACTGATCCGGACCGATTGAGCCGCCCGCTGCGCACTGTCGCCGTTATGCTACAGTCCGGCGGATTACGGGGGGCATCAGTGGCCGACGCCGTCACTGGCTTCGACATTTCAGAGCAGAGCGGGCCCGGGCACGCCATTGCACGCGCGTCGACCGGCGTGACGGCCTTCGTCGGCCGCGCGCTCAAGGGCCCGGTCGATGCGCCCGTCGTCATCCACAGCTTCGCCGAGTACGTGCGCCTCTTCGGCGGCCTCTGGCAGCCCTCGACGATGAGCTACGCGCTCGAGCAGTATTTCGAGAACGGCGGACGCACGGCCATCGTGGTGCGTGTCGCCAACAGCGCCCGCCCGCCGACTCTCACGCTGCCGACCGGCGGCGCGCCGCTCACGCTCGTCGCGCTCGCGCCGGGCTCGCGTGAGTACCTGCGCGCCTCGGTCGATCTCGACGGCATCGGCGAGAACGAAGAAGACCGCTTCAATCTCGTCGTGCAGCGCATCCGCACGCCGGACTCCGAGCGCATCGAGGACCAGGAGATCTTCCGCCGCCTCTCGGTGCTCCCGGGCAGCGACCGACCGGTCGCGACGGTGCTGATGGATTCTCGCCTGGTGCGGGTGCGGGACGCAGTGCCGCGCGAACGGCCACTGCGCACGCCTTCGCGGCATGCGAGCCTGCTCGTGGGCTATGCTGCCTCGAACCCGGACGGCGACGATGGCGCGCCGCTCACCGATTACGACATCATCGGCTCGGGCCAGCGGGGCACGGGCCTCTTCGCGCTGCGCGGGGCGCCGCACTTCGACCTCCTGTGCGTGCCGCCGCTTACGCGCACCGACGACGTCGGCCTCGCGACGCTCATGGTCGCCGCGCGCGTCTGCCGCGATTATCACGCGATGCTGGTGGTCGATCCGCCGACCGCCTGGTCTACCGCCGCCGCCGCGGTCGATGCGCTGAAGCCGTGGCCGTTTCGCAGCGAGCAGGCCGTGATGTATTTTCCACGCGTGCTCGCGCTCGATCGCGTGCGCGGCCGCTACGAAGTGTTTGCTTCCTGCGGCGCGGCAGCGGGGCTCATCGCACGCGGAGACGCCGCCTCGCCCGTGTGGAGTGCGGGCGAGAGCGACGAGCCGGTGCTGCGGCCCGCGCTGCGCACCGCGGTCGCGGTCGAAGACGGTGAGCGCGCGCGGCTCGCGCAGCTCGGCGTCAATACTTTCATGACGGTGCGCCCGCTGGCACGCCGCAGCGTAAGCCCGCGCACGCTCGGCGCAGGCGGCTCCGGCCCTGCGGACTGGACCTGGCTCGCGGCGCGCCGCCTCGCGCTCTTCATTCTCGCGTCGGTCGAGGAGGGCACGCGCTGGATCGTCTTTCAGCACGATCGGCCCGACGCCTGGGTGCGACTGCGCGCGCAGGTCGAAGCGTTTCTCGCCGGGCTCGAGGACGAGGGCGCCTTCATCGGCCGCACGACCGCGGAGCGCTGGTTCGTGATCTGCGATGAACGGCTGAACCCGCCGGAGACGGTGGCCGCGGGCAAGGTGAATCTGCTCCTCGGCTTCGCACTCACGCGCCCGGGCGAGTTCCAGGCGTTCCTCGTGACGCACCAGTCAGGCGCGAGCCGCGTGCGCGCCGTGAGTGTCAATCGCCTCGCAACCTCAGGCGAGCGTGTCGGGGAGGAGATCGAAACCGCGATCCTTCAGGGCATCGTGCTCGACTCCTGAACGAGCGCGCCGTAGAGCGCATCGACGGCTGCCGCGGCGCTCGTGACCCGATCGATATAGTCCGCAAGCGGTGGCGACAGATACGCATCGAATACGGTCGTGTCGCCATGCGCGACGAAGCGCACGAGCGGCGACACGACATGCGATGCGGCGAGGGGCGCTGCCGCCGCGGTCGATCCAGAACTTCCAGTCGCTCACGAGTCTCTACAATGTCGTCCTGGGGAGCGACACAATGGATGAGCGTGCGACGGCGATGGCGCGCGTGTGGCAGGTGGTGCGGGCGATTCCGCACGGCGCGACCGCGAGCTACGGGGAGGTGGCGCGCCGGGCGGGCCTGCCGCGTCGCGCGCGCTGGGTAGCAGTGGCACTGAAGGCAGCCCCCGGGGCGCTGCGCGTGCCGTGGCATCGCGTGATCGGCGCGAACGGGCGCATTGCGTTTCCGGCGGGTTCGCATTTGCACCGGGAACAGGCGCGCCGGCTGCGCGCGGAGGGGCGTACAGTGGAGAGGGGCCGTGTCGTCGCGGCAGCCCGCGGCACTCGCCCCGGCGACCTCGACGAGTGGCTCTGGAAGCGATGAGGGTTAGAATGGACGGGATGCGTGGCACAGTCGTCTTCTCACACGGCAAGGATTCGACTCCTTACAGCCGCAAGATCATCGCACTCTCCGATACTGCGCAGCGCGAAGGCTATGACGTGCTTGCGCCTGATTACCGCGGCATCGATTCACCGAAGGCGCGCATCACGAAACTCGTGGATTCCTGCAAGGACGTGAAGGGCGACCTCGTGCTGGTCGGCTCGAGCCTCGGTGGCTATGTCTCGCTCGCGGCCGCGCCCACGCTGCACACGCTCGGCGTGTTCCTGATGGCGCCGGCCATCTATTTTGATGAGCTGCCGCCGCTGCGCGACCGTTCGATCGACTGCTCCTTCACGATCGTGCACGGCTGGCGCGACGACGTGGTGCCGCTCGAGGACAGCCTCCGGCTCGCGCGCGAGTATCACGCCACGATGCACATCATCGACAGCGACCATCTGCTGCACTCTCACCTGCGGATGATCCGCTTCTACTTCGAGCACTTCCTCATCGGGCTCGACCTGCCGCGCGACCAGCAATGACACCCCGCGGGTAATTCCCCATGGAATGGCTGCTGCGTCGCCTGCTTTCGCTCTGGGTACGCGTGGCCGTCCGCCCCGAGGACATTGCGGCACGGCTCGCCACGCGCCCGGCGCCGGTCTGCTATCTGCTCGAGCGGGCGAGCACGACGGATCTCGCCGTGCTGCAGAACGCCTGCGCGAGGGGAAAACTGCCGCGCCCGGCAGCGCGGCTCGGGGGCGGTGAGCTCAAGCGCTTTCGCGCCTGGTTCTATCTCTCGCGGCCGCTCAACTTCTGGAGTGCGCGCATCGACCGTCGCCCGCCCGCCGAGCTGCACCAGCTCGTCGAGTCCCTGCAGCGCGACTCTGCCCTCGATGTCGATCTCGTGCCGGCCGCCGTCTACTGGGGTCGCGCGCCGCAGAAGGAAGACTCCTGGCTGCGTCTCTTCCTGTCGGAGGACTGGGCTTTTGGCAGCCGCCTGCGCAAGGCGCTGACCGTGGTCTTCAACGGCCGCGCGACGATGGTCGAACTCGGTGATCCCGTATCACTGCGCAGCCTGCTCGACGCTGGCGGTCGCGCTCCGAACCTGCAGGCGCGTCGCATCGCGCGCCTCGCCCGCGCCCAGTTTCGCCGCCAGCGCGCGGCGCGCATCGGGCCCGATCTGTCGCACCGGCGCACGATCGTCACGACGGTGCTGCGCACCCGCGCCGTGCGCGCGGCCGTTGCGGCGGAGGCGCGGGAGCGGCAGGTCACGCGACGCGAGGCGCTCGAGACCGCCCGCAAGTATGCCGGGGAGATCGCGGCGAACTACTCGCACCGCTTCGTCACGCTCATGGAAAAGGCGCTGCGGCGGCTGTGGAACCGCCTCTACGACGGCGTGATCGTCGGCCACGCCGAAACACTGCAGCAGGTGGCCGAAGGCAATGAAGTCGTCTACGTGCCCTGCCACAGGAGCCACATGGACTACCTGCTGCTCTCGTACGCGATCTTCGGGCAGGGCTACGCGGTTCCGCACATTGCGGCCGGCGTGAACCTCAACATGCCTGTGGCCGGCCGCTTCCTGCGCAAAGGCGGCGCGTTCTTCATCCGCCGCAGCTTTCGCGGCAACGCGCTCTACACGATCGTGTTCATGAAGTATCTCGCGACGATCATGGCGCGCGGCCACTCGATCGAGTTCTTCATCGAGGGCGGCCGGTCGCGCACCGGGCGACTGCTCCAGCCGAAGACCGGCATGCTGTCGATGACGATCCGCAGCTTCCTGCGCGAGCCCGTGCGGCCCGTCGTGTTCGTGCCTGTCTATTTCGGTTACGAGCGGGTCGTCGAGGCTGCGACCTACGTGAGCGAGCTGTCGGGCAAGCCAAAGGAAAAGGAGAGCGTGTTCGGCATGCTGAAAGCGCTCAAGGTGCTGCGCGAAAAGTTCGGTCGCGTGCACGTGAATCTCGGCGAGCCGATCGCGCTCGATGACGTGCTGGCGCGCGCGGCGCCGGACTGGCGCGCCCATGGCCTCGAGAATGATGCCCGCGCACCCTGGCTCGCGCAGGTCGCCGATGAGCTCGCCGGGCGCATCATGCGAAACATCAATGCAGCGGCCGCGGTCACGCCCGTGAACCTGCTCGCGCTGACGCTGCTGGCTACACCGCGCCAGGCGATGCTGCGTGCAGACCTGCTGCGCCAGCTCGAGCTGTATCTCGCGCTGCTCGCCCTGGCGCCGTACGGACCGCGCGTGACGGTCACTACCGAGACGCCAGAGGCGATCCTCGCGTACGGCGAGGCGATGAACATGATCGCGCGCCAGTCGCACAAGCTCGGCGACCTCGTGCGCATGAGCGACGCGAGCGCCGTGCTGGCGGCCTGGTACCGCAACAACGTGCTGCACCTCTTCGCGATGCCCTCGCTGATCGCCTGCGCGTTCGTCGGCAATTCGATCATGCGCACCGAGGACATCCACCGGCTCGTCTGGCGTGTGTATCCGTACATCGCGGCCGAGCTCTTCATCCGCTGGCCGGAGGACGAGATCCGCGCGGTGACCGACTCACTGCTCGCCGCGCTCGCCGCGCGCGGCCTCGTGAGCGCCACGGCCGACGGCGGCGGATGGCGGCGCGCGCCCTCGACGACGCCCGAGGCCGTGCAGCTCTCGTTTCTCGCGCAGGCGACGATCCAGACCGTCGAGCGCTACTATCTTGCGATCGCGGTATTGATCAACGCCGGCAGCAGGTCGGTCACGCAGACCGCGCTCGAGGAGCGCTGCCAGCTCATGGCGCAGCGCATGACGATGCTGCACGGTTTCAACTCGCCGGAATTCTTCGATCGCAGCCTCTTTGGCGACTTCCTCGACCGGTTGCGGGAGCGTGGCGTGATCCGGGTGGAGAGCGGCGGCGTGCTCGCCTTCGACGAGGTGCTCGAGCGTGTCGCCCAGGATGCCGAGATCGTGCTGTCCGAGCGGATCCGCCACAGCATCCTGCAAGTGGTACACACCTGAGCGAAGTGCTATGTTGGCGCAGTCTATGCGCCTGCAGGCGCCGATGGCTCTCAACCAATTCGCTGGTCTCACGGCGGTGGGGATCGAAATGAAGAATACGAGAGGGGCCCGTCGTCAGCTGCTGTCCACCATGCTCGCGGCAGCCGGCATCGGAGCGTTCTGCGCGCCTTCTGCGCAGGCAATCGAATTCCAGAACAGCGCGGGCACGCTGCGTGGCAGCTGGGACACCACGATCAGCTACGGGCAGGCGTGGCGCATCGAGGACCGCGACTGCCGGCTGATCGCCAACGCGAACGGCGGCTGTGGCCGCTCCGCCAACGGCGACGACGGCGACATCAACTACCCGCAGGGTCTCTTCAGCCGCGCCGCGAAGCTCGTCACCGAGCTCGGCCTCGATTACAGGAATGTGGGCCTGTTCGTGCGCGGCTCGGCGCTGTACGACTTCGACGTGATGGGCGGCAACACCGCGCGCACGCGCCTTTCGCGGGACACGAAAGACCTCGTCGGCAGCTACGAGCGCCTGCTCGACGCCTTCGGCTACTGGAAATTCGGCGAGGGCAGCACCCAGGGCGAACTGCGGCTCGGCCGCCAGGTCGCAAGCTGGGGCGAGAGCACGTTCATCCAGGGCGGCATCAACGTCATCAACCATTTCGACGTTGCGGCGCTGCGCGTGCCGGGCGCCGAACTGCGCGAAGGCTTCCTGCCGCAGGAAATGGCGCTGCTTTCGCTGCAGTTCAGCGACAACGTGAGCGCCCAGGCCGTCTATATCGCCGACTGGAACCCGACCATTCCGGAGCCGACCGGCTCGTATTTCAGCACCAACGACTTCGCGGTGCCAGGCGGCAGGACCGTGCTGCTCGGTTTCGGCGCATTCTCCGATCAGGGCGTCGATTTCTCGCGGCTCGGTGGGCCGCTGATCCGCGACTTCCAGCAGGTGCCGCGCCTGCCCACCCGCGATCCGGACAACCAGGGCCAGTACGGCGCGAACATCAAACTCTATCTGCCGGACTTCAACAACGGCACGGAATTCGGCCTGTACTTTCTCAACTACCACAGTCGCCTGCCGCTGATCTCCGGTCGCACCGGTACACGCGCCGGTATCGGCAACTCGATCGGCGGGCTCACCGCGGTTGGCGCGGCGGCACAGGGTCTCGCGGCGGGGCTGCCGTTCAACGCCGCAGTCGCAACCGCTGCGCAGGTCGCGGTGGCGCGCGCGGCCGCGGCCGGTGGCAACCTGAGTCTCGCCACCGCGACCCAGTACGCCACGATCGGCGCGAACACGCACTTGCAGGGCGGCAACGTCACCGCGCAGGCCACCAACATCGGCACGCACGAGTACGCAAGGACGGCGGGCTACTTCACCGAGTACCCGGAGGACATCAAGCTGATCGGTCTTTCGTTCAACACGCAGTTGCAGCGCACCGGCATCGCGCTGCAGGGCGAGTTCACCTATCGCTTCGACCAGCCATACCAGTTCGACGACGTGGAGCTGCTCTTTGCGGCCCTCACTCCGTTCGAGCAGGCCGCGTTCGCGGCAACCCAGCCGCCCGGCGCACCGTTCCCGACCACCTGTCTGCCCGGCGCCGGTTCAACCCTGAGCCGCTGCGGCCAGCTTGGCGCCTACGGCCTCAACAGCGAGATCCGGGGCTGGGAACGGCACGACATGATGCAGTTCCAGTTCACCGCGACCAAGGCCTTCGCGAACGTGCTGCGTGCCTCGCAGCTCGTGCTCGTCGGTGAGTTCGGTGTCACGCATGTCGTCGGCATGGAGGACAAGCTCACCGGCGGTCCGAACGGCCGCGGCCTGCGCTACAACGGCCCGGCGACCGTGGTGAGTGGCAACGAGGTACTCGCAAACCGCCACTTCAACGAAGTGGAGCCGCAGGACAAATTCGCCGACGCCACCTCGTGGGGTTATCGCCTCGCGGGCCGCCTCGAATATCCGGGCCTTGTGGGTCCCTGGAACGTCCTGCCCCGCGTCGCGTTCCAGCAGGATGTGCAGGGCATCACGCCCGGGCCGGGCGGCAACTTCCAGGAAGGGCGTTATGGCTTCACCCTCGGAGTCGGCGCCAACTTGCGCGCCACCTGGGAACTCGATTTCGCGTACACCCAGTTCGCCGGCGCGAGCCGCTGGAATGAGCTGAATGATCGCGACTACATCTCGGCGACGGTGAAGTATTCGTTCTGAGCGCCCGCGCGCAGTGTCCGGCAGGAGGTTCGACATGAAACGGCATCTCATCCAGACGATGACACTCGTGCTGGCCCTCGCGTCGGCGCCGGCGCTTGCGGCCGTCACCGCGCAGGAAGCAGCGCGCCTCGGCGCCGACCTCACACCGCTCGGCGCCGAAAGGAAAGGCAACGCCGAGGGCACCATTCCCGCGTGGGAGGGCGGCCTCAGTTCGCCGGCGAAGGCGGGCTTCGCGTCCTGGAAGCCGACCGATCACCGGCCCGACCCGTATGCGGGCGACAAGCCGCTCTTCACGATCACCGCAGCGAACATGGCGCAGTACGCCGGGCGGCTCACCGAAGGGCAGAAGAAGCTGCTGCAGCAGTACAAGTCGACCTACAAGATGCTCGTCTACCCCACTCACCGGAGTGCAGCGGTCCCCCAGCGCATCTACGACGCCACGAAGCGCATCGCGACCACCGCACAGCTCGCGGCGGGCGGCAACGGCGTGACTCACGCCGGTGAGGGCATCCCGTTCCCGATCCCCAGGGAAGGGGTCGAGGTGTTCTGGAACCACATCCTGCGTTACCGAGCGAACGCAGTCGTGCGCCGTATCGGACAGGCGCCGGTCACCGTGTCAGGCGACTACGCCATGGTGCGGTTCATCGACGATACGTTCGCGGCCTACAGCTTGCCGGGCGCGACCTCGGAGAACCTGAACAACATCATCCTCTATTTCATCCAGGAAACGACCGCGCCCGCGCGCCTTGCGGGCGAGATCCTGCTCGTGCAGGAGACGCTCGACCAGTCGATCGAGAACAGGAAGGCGTGGGTCTACAACCCCGGCCAGCGCCGCGTGCGTCGCGCGCCGAACGTTGCGTTCGACAACCCGGGCACCAACTCCGACAACCTGCGCACCTCCGACCAGCTCGACATGTACAACGGCAGCCCGCAGCGCTACGACTGGAAGCTCGTCGGCAAGAAGGAAATCTACGTCCCGTACAATTCGTACCGGATCTCGAGCCACAAGCTGAAGTACACGGATATCCTGAAGAAGAACCACATCAACCAGGATCACGCGCGCTACGAGCTGCATCGCGTGTGGGTGGTCGATTCGACCCTGAAGCCGGGCCAGAACCACCTTTACAGCCGCCGCACACTGTATGTGGACGAAGACTCCTGGCAGATCGTCGCAGTCGATTGCTACGACCGCCGCGGCGAGCTCTACCGTGTGCAGGAAGGACACGCGATGGAGTTCTACGATGTGCCCTCGCTCTGGACCACGCTCGAGACGGTGATGGACCTCAGCAACGGCCGCTATCTCGCGCTCGGTCTGCAGAACGAGGAGCCGCAGGGCTACGATTTCACGGTCAAGCGCACCGCCGCGGATTACCAGCCGAGCCAGCTGGCGCGACGTGGCGTGCGGTGAACGACTGAGGCAAGGAATCGGGCGGCGCGCGTTGTGCGCGTCGCTCCTCGCCGCGCCCCTGTTCGCGGTCACCGCTGCGGCCGAGATACCCGGGGAATCCTGGGTCGCGCCGCTCTCCGCGAAGACCCTGCTGCTCGATATCGCCGCCTACGGCGAGAAGCGCATCGCAGTCGGCTCGCGCGGGCATATCCTCGTCTCGAACGATGCGGGCGCCACTTGGGTGCAGTCGCCGCACGTGCCCACGCTCGCTCTGCTCACGGCCGTCACGATGATCGACGAGCACCATGCGTGGGTCGTGGGTCACGACGAGGTGATCCTGCGCACCGCCGACGGCGGTACGACCTGGAAAAAAGTGCACGAATCGATTGAGGCGCAGCGGCCGCTGCTCGACGTGTGGTTCCGCGATGCTCAGCACGGCATCGCGATCGGCGCCTACTCGGCGTTCTACACTACGACCGACGGCGGGGAGACCTGGGCACCGCAACCCTTCGTCGATGCGGCGGTGCCCGCCCACGCGCCGGTGAGCGATGCCGACCCTGACGAGGGGCTGCCCATCCAGTATCACCTGAACCGCATCGCGAAGGCGGGCGAGCGCCTCTACATCGCGGCGGAGGCCGGGCACGTGTATCGATCGAGCGATGAAGGTGCGACCTGGCGCTCGCTGCCGCTGCCTTACGACGGCTCCATGTATGGCCTGCTGCCGCTCGGGGGCGACTCGCTCCTGGTGTTCGGCTTGCGTGGGCACCTTTTTCGCACCGACGATGCGGGCGAGACCTGGATGAAGCTGCCGACCGGCACCATCGCGATGCTGACGGCGGGCGTGCGGCTCACTGAATCCACGATTGCGATCGTCGGGCTTTCGGGCGCGGTGCTCGTGAGCCGCGACGCCGGCCGCAACTTCACGCTGCAGCAGCGCGCGGACCGCAAGGGACTTTCGGGTGCGGTCGCCGCGGGCGACGAGGCGCTGCTCGTCGTCGGTGAGGCGGGCATCGAGCGGGTGGCGCTGCAATGAGCCTCGCCGACCGCCTCGAACATCCGATCTTCGATCACCGCAAGACGATCCTCTTCGTCTTCGCGGTGCTCACGCTCGTATTCGCGGCCGTCTGCGTGAAGGGGCTGCGGATCGATGCGTCGTTCACCAAGCAGCTGCCGACGAAGCACGAGTACATGCAGACTTACCTCGACCCGAAGGTCGAGGAGTTTCGCGGCGCAAACCGCGTGCTCGTCGCGCTGATCGCACGCGACGGCAACATGTTCACGCCGGCATTTTTCAACGCACTGAAGCTCGCGACCGATGAAGTGATCGTCATGGACGGCATCGACCGCGGTCGTGTGCAGTCGCTCTTCACGCCGAACGTGCGCTACCTCGAAGTGGTGGAAGATGGCATCGAGGCGGGCAATGTGGTCCCGGCCGACTTCCAGCCCACGCCCGAGGCGATGGCGCAGGTGCGCGAGAACATCCTGAAGGCCGGCATCGTCGGGCGGCTCGTCGCGAACGATTTCTCGGGCGCGCTCGTCTCGGCGATCGTGCTCGAGCAGGACGCGGGCGGCCAACCGGTCGATCCGATCGCCGTCGCGCACCTGCTCGAGAAGCGCGTACGCGACCGCATCCAGAGCACCGGCGCCGATCTCGCCGGGGTCACGGTGCAGGGCGCGGGCAGCGACTCCGCCGTCGATGTGCGCATGATCGGCTTCGCGATGGTCATGGGCGACATCGCCGATGGCGCGCTCTCGGTGATCGTGTTCGCAATCGTCACGATCCTCCTCACGCTCGCGTGCGTGTGGGTCTACTGCCAGTCGTTCCGCGTGGCGCTCGTGCCGGTCGTCTGCTCGATCGTGGCGGTGATCTGGCAGCTCGGTACCCTCGTCGCGCTCGGCTATGGCATCGACCCGCTCGGGCTCCTCGTGCCGTTCCTCATCTTCGCGATCGGCGTGAGCCATGGCGTGCAGAAGATCAGTGCGGTGTCCGATGCCGTGCTCGAGGGGCTCGGCAGCGTGGACGCGGCGCGACGCACCTTCCACCAGCTCTTCACGCCGGCGATCGTGGCGCTGCTCGCCGACCTCGTCGGTTTCGTCACGATCCTGATGATTCCGGTGCAGGTCATACGCGAGATGGCGGTCACGGCGAGCATCGGTGTCGCGATCGTGATCCTCACCGATCTCGTGTTGCTGCCGGTGCTCGTCTCGTATGTGAAGTTCGGGCCGAACTACCGGGCACGCGTCGAGAAGCGCCAGGCCATGCTCACGCGCTGGTGGGCAAGCCTCTCGCGCATCACGCAACGGGGGCCGGCCGCCGTCATCATTGGTATCGCGATCGTGCTCGGGATCGCAGGCGCCTGGAAGGGGCGCGAGACGCCGATCGGGGATACGCAGGCCGGCGTGCCCGAACTGCGCGCCGATTCGCGCTACAACCGCGACAGCGACATCATCACGCAGAAATTCTCGATCGGCGTCGATGTCCTCACCGTGATCGTCGAGGCGCAGGAACCGGTGTGCCTCAGCTACGGGAAGATGACAGCGGTCGACTATTTCGCGTGGCGCATGCAGAATGTGACGGACGTGCAGGAGGTCGTGACCTTGCCCTATGTCGCGAAGATCGCGATCGCGGGCTGGAACGAAGGGAGCCTCGCGTGGCGCAGCATCCCGCGCAACCCCGACACGCTCACGCAGTCCACGCGCTACATCGAGACGAGCACCGGGCTCCTCAACGCCGACTGTACGATCGTGCCGGTCTACATCTTCCTCGAGGACCATAAGGCGGAAACCATCGAGCGCATCGTCGCCGCGGTGAAGGAGTGGCGCACCGCCAATCCGGTCGAGGGCCTGCAGTTTCGCCTCGCAGCGGGCAACGTGGGCGTGATGGCGGCGACGAATGAAGAAGTAAAGGCGAAAGAGTTCCCGATCCTCGCGGGCGTGTTCGCGGCCGTGAGCATCATGTGCCTGATCACCTTCCGCTCGCTTCTTGGAACCATTCTTGTGGTGCTGCCGCTCGCGCTCGTTTCGGTGCTCGTCTATGCGGTGATGGCGATCGTCGGCATCGGTCTCAAGGTGACCACGCTACCCATGGTGGCGCTCGGCGCCGGTATCGGCGTCGACTACGGCATCTATCTCTACAGTCGCATGCAGGAATACCTGCACAAAGGGCTGTCGGTGCGCGAGGCGTATGAGCGCACGATGCGGGTGACGGGCGCGAGCATCATCTTCACCGGGATCACGCTCGCGATCGGTGTCGCCACCTGGGTGTTCTCGCCGCTCAAGTTCCAGGCCGACATCGGTGTGATGCTCACCTTCATGTTCCTCGTCAACATGCTCGGCGCCATCTTGTTGTTGCCAGCGCTCGGGGCGTGGCTCATCAGGAGGCCGGGCCGCGCGTAGCCGTTGCGTCAGGCCGCCAACGACTTGCAGATTGTCCGCAAGCGCTCGCTGAATGAGCTTCGCTTGCTGCGGGTGATCAGCAGTTCGTGCGTCGCGCGGGTCATCGCCACGTACATCAGCTTCACGCTGTCCTTGTCAGGATCCCAATTTCTTGAGCTGCCGGCTGGTATGGACTCGGGCCGATTTCGGTACTGCCCGGCGTGTCGCCGGAGTTTTTCCAGGTGCTGTTGCTCGTTGGAGCAATGCCGCACGGCGTCGTGTCGTATCACGCCACATTCGGGCCATAATGGTGGCCGGATCGTGACTGGAGAACCGCCATGCCACGCCTGCATCGCAAGAGCGACGGTGTCTTCCTCGGGTCGATCACGGACGACGACCTGAACGTGCTGATCGACCATCTGGAAGAAGAGCACGGAACGGACACGGATTACTTCATCAACGCGACGACGATTGACCAGCTCGTCGGCCTTGGCGCCTCGACTGCGCTCGTGACGCTGCTGCGCAGCGCCGTGGGGGACACCGATGGCATCGAAGTCGGCTGGGAGGAATGACGACATCATGATACGCATCGATATTCGCCCTGTCCTGTTCTCCGTGCTCTGCGCAGCCGCGCTCACGGCCTGCGAGAAGTCGACGACGGCCGTCGCGACGCCCATCGCGACCGGGGTCGCGGAGGAGGCGGCCCTGCCGCTCGTCGTCGTGCACAAGAGCCCGACCTGCGGCTGCTGCGAGTCCTGGATCACGCACATGAAGGCGGCGGGCTTTCCCGTCGAGGTGAAGGACGTCGACAACCTGGACGCGATCAAGACGAAGGTGGGTGTGCCCTACGGCAAGGGCTCCTGCCACACGGCGGAAGTGGGCGGCTATTTCGTCGAGGGCCACGTGCCCGCGACCGACGTGAAGCGCCTGCTCGCCGAGCGGCCGCAGGCGAAGGGTCTCACAGTGCCGGGCATGCCCGCGGGCTCGCCGGGCATGGAAGTACCCGACGGCACGGTGCAGCCCTACGACGTCGAACTCGTCGCGCTCGACGGCACGACGACCGTCTTCGCGCATCACCCACCGTGACACCCGAAGAATTTCGCGCTGCCGCCCATACCCTCGTCGACTGGATCGCCGATTGTCGCGCGAAGGTCTACAACGGCGAACTGCCAGTCCTTTCCGCAAACAAGCCGGGCGACGTGCGCGCCGCGCTCCCCGCCACGCCACCCGAGACGCCCGAGCCGTTCGACGCCGTGATGCGCGACCTCGACTCCATCATCCTGCCCGGCTGCACCCACTGGCAGAGCCCGAGCTTCTTCGGCTATTTCCCCTCGAACAGCGCGCTCGCGGCGGTGCTCGGTGACCTTGCGAGCACGGGACTTGCGCAACTGGGCCTCAACTGGCAGTCGAGCCCGGCGCTCACCGAGCTGGAGGAGGTCACGACCGACTGGCTGCGACAGATGCTCGATCTGCCCGAGGCATTTCGCGGTGTGATCCAGGGCACGGCATCGGAGGCGACGCTCGTTGCGCTCATCTGCGCGCGCGAGCGCGCGACCGGCTACGCTGCCGCCCGCGGCGGGCTGCAGTCGGCGGACAAGCCGCTCGTCGTCTATGTCACCGCCCACTCACACAGCTCGGTCGACAAGGCTGCATTGCTTGCGGGCTTCGGGCGAGAGCAGCTGCGGCTCGTCGCCACGGACGATGCCTTCGCCATGGACCCCGACGCACTCGAGGCCGCGATTCGCGCCGACCTCGCGCGCGGCGCGCAGCCCTGCGCGGTGGTCGCCACGATCGGCACCACGGGCACGACCGCGATCGACCCCGTCGATGCGATCGGCCGGATCGTGCACGAACACGGCCTGTGGCTGCATGTGGACGGCGCGATGGGCGGCTCGGCAATGATCCTGCCGGAATGCAGAAAGCTGTGGGCCGGCATCGAGCGTGCGGACTCGATCGTGATGAATCCGCACAAGTGGCTCGGCGTCTCGATGGACTGCTCGGTGTACTACGTGCGCGATCCAGAGCACCTTGTGCGCGTGATGGCGACGAACCCGAGCTATCTCAAGACCGGGGCCGATGGCGAAGCGGTGAACTTCCGCGACTGGGGCATTCCGCTCGGCCGGCGCATGCGCGCGCTCAAACTCTGGTTCCTGATCCGCGAGCAGGGTGTCGCGGGCTTGCAGGCGCGCCTGCGACGCGACCTCACGCATGCGCGCTGGTTCGCCGCAAAGGTGGACGCCGCCGGGCACTGGCGGCGGCTCGCGCCCGCGCCGCTGCAGACCGTGTGCGTGCGGCACGAGCCACCGGGCCTTGCCGGTGAGGCGCTCGATGCGCACACGCTCGACTGGGTCAGGCGCATCAATGCCTCGGGCAGGGCGTATCTCACGCCCTCGCAGCTCGAAGGCCGGTGGATGGCACGGGTGTCCTTCGGTGTCGAGATGACCGCGCGCGGGCACGTCGAGGCCCTGTGGCGCCTGATGCGGGAATCAGCCGAGCGACCAGTAGCCGAGGCGCTTGCGCGCCTGTAAGCGCCGCCAGAGGTTGAATGGGGCGCGGCGCAGACCCGCACGCCGGGCAGCGATCGCCGCTTCGGCGGCATCGAGCACGCGCTCGCTTGCGTGGCCGTCGCGCGCGGGGTGCACGAGATCGGCGTATTCGCGGATCGCCTGCATCAGTGGAGCGGGGCGGGTAAGCGCGGTGCGGAGCGCGCCCTCCACGTCCTCCGGCCGCTGCACGTCGAGCAGTTGCGGCCCAGGCTTGCGATTGCGCAGCGTGACCACCGGCTTCAGCTGCACGAGAAATTCCGGTACGACGGACGAGGTGTCGGAGAGCAGCACGTCGGCCTGCGCGTAAAGCGCGAGGATGTCGTCGGTTTCGACGAAGCGCACCTGCGGTCCCTCGAGCGCGCGATAGGCGGCGACGATGTCGGGCGCCATCTTGGGATGCAGAGTGAGCAGCCAGTCCCATTCGCCGGTGGCGGTGAGCCGCGCAATCGTCTCGCGCAGGAGGCGCGCGGCAGTGATCGATTCGGTAAACGTCGAGGCGAAGAGCACGACGGGCCGCGCGTGCGCAGCCGGCGGATAGCGGCCCGCGAAGAGCGGGTCGAGCTTCGGCCAGCCCGTCTCGACCACGCGAAAATACCCGTGCTGCTGCGCAAGCGCCGCGAAGGGCCCGGTGGTATCTGGGCCGTGGGTGCAATAGAGATCGAAGCTGCCACGGATGCGGAAGTGCCCGCGTGCCTCGCTGCGCTTGCCGACACTGAAGCCGTGAAACACCTCGACCTTGAGGCCGGGAAAGAAATGCGGCACCCAGTTGCCCGGCACGAACACTGCGCGCGGCTGCCACGCGCGCACCTGCGCGACGGTGGTGAGGCGGTGCTCGCCCGCTCGCAGATAGCGCGCGTCGGCTTCGTGCTCGAAAAACCAGGCCACTTCATCGCCGCGCGCTGCGGCTGCCGCCGCGATCGGCCGCAGGATCGCCCAGGCATAGAGCTGCGAGACGAAAAGCAGGTAGCGGCGCATGCGGGGCGCATCATAGCAAGTGAAATTGCCGATTCCGTGGCAAGTCGCCACTATGCGGACCCATGTGCGGCATCGCAGGTCTCTTTCACGGCGAATCGCTCGGGCAGCGCGAGAGCGAACTGCGCGAGGTCGCGCGGCGCATGGCGGACGCGATCGCGCATCGCGGGCCCGACGATGCCGGCGTGTGGGTCGATGCCGCCGCGGGCCTCGCGCTTGCGCACCGGCGGCTTTCGATCATCGATCTCTCGGCCGCGGGTCATCAGCCGATGGGCTCGGCCTCGGGGCGCTACCAGATCGTTTTCAACGGCGAGATCTACAATTTCCGCGCGCTGCGCGCGCGCCTCGAGCGCGGGGGCGTCGCGTTTCGTGGCCATTCTGATACCGAAGTGCTGCTCGCCGCCATCGAGGCGTGGGGCCTCGAGGCGGCGCTCGCCGAGGCGAACGGCATGTTCGCGTTCGCGCTGTGGGATCGCACGGCCCGCACGCTCACGCTCGCTCGCGATCGGGTCGGCAAGAAGCCGCTCTACTACGGATGGTGCGGTCGTGCGCTCGCCTTTGGCTCGGAGCTGAAGGCGTTGTTTGCAATGCCGGGCTTCAGGCCCGAAGTCGAGCGGGGCGCGTTGCAGTCGATGCTGCGCTTCAACTACGTACCCTCGCCCTGGTCGATCCTGCAGGGCGTGTTCAAGGTGCTGCCCGGCACGATCGTCAGGCTCGATGCCGGCGATGTGGCAGCGGGCGCGGGCTCACACCGGCCGCTCGAGGCGGCGCGGCACTGGTGGAGCCCGCGCGAGCGCGCGGAGCAGGCGCTCGCGCATCCTTTCACTGGCGATGTGGAGGAGGCGCTGTCGCAGCTCGAAGCGCTGCTGCGCGACGCCGTGCGCGTGCGGCTCGAATCCGACGTGCCGCTCGGCGCCTTCCTCTCCGGCGGCATCGACTCGTCGCTCGTCACCGCGCTGATGCAGCAGGAGGCGAGCGCGCCGGTGCGCACCTTCAGCATCGGATTCGAGGACCCGCGACGCGATGAAACGCCCGCGGCGCGCGCGGTCGCACAGCACCTCGGTACGGTGCACACGGAGTTCCACGTGACGGGCGCGGACGCGCTCGCCACGGTGCCGGATCTCGCGCACGTCTTCGATGAGCCTTTCGCTGACTCCTCGCAGATCCCGACCATGCTCGTCTCCCGCCTCGCACGCCGCGATGTGACGGTGGTGCTCTCGGGCGACGGCGGCGATGAGCTCTTCGGTGGCTACAATCGCTATCTGCGGGCGCTGCGTCTCGCGCGCCTGCTCGAGTTGGTGCCGGGCACCGGGATTTCGGTTATGCGAGGGCTCCTGCGCCCCTGGGCGGGGCAGGAGCCGCGTGGCCACGCACTGCGCCAGTTCGCCGCGGAGCTGGCGGCCGGGACACCCGAGGGCCTCTACCAGAATCGCATGTCGCGCTGGCGGCATCCGGAAGATGTGGTACGCGGCGGCAGGGAGCCGCTCACACCCTGGTCCGACCCCTCGCGCCGGCTGGCGCATGGCACGCCTGCCGATCGATTCATGTTCCTCGACTTCGTCACCTACCTGCCGGACGACATCCTCGTGAAAGTCGACCGCTCGACCATGGCGGTCGGCCTCGAAGCGCGCGCGCCGCTGCTCGACTATCGTGTCGTGGAACTGGCATGGTCGCTGCCGGTCGACATGAAGCTGCGCGATGGCGCGACGAAATGGCTGCTGCGGCGGTTGCTCGCACGCCATGTGCCCGTGACCATCGTTGAACGGGAAAAGCAGGGCTTCGGCGCGCCGGTTGCGGACTGGCTGCGCGGCCCACTGCGCGACTGGGCGGAGGCGTTGCTCGCAGAGCGGCGCCTCGTGGAGGAGGGCTTCTTCGATGCGACGATCGTGCGCGGTCTCTGGGCACGCTTCCAGGGCGGCCGGCGCAAATGGCACACGCACCTCTGGAACGTGCTGATGTTCCAGGCTTGGCTTGATACGCTGAAAGCGTCGCGCACGTGAGCACCGCGTTCGAACGCTGGCGCGCGGCCACGCTCGCGCCGTTCCAGGTGCGCATCTTCGCCGCGCTCTGGATCGCGACCGTCGTTTCCACCTTCGGGAGCCTCATCCAGGGCGTGGGCGCGTCGTGGCTCATGCTCTCGATCGCGCCTTCGGCCGACATGGTCGCGCTGGTGCAGACTTCCACGACGCTGCCGATCATGCTGCTGTCGCTCGTCGCGGGCGCGATCTCGGACATCTGGGACCGCCGTCGCCTGATGCTGATCGCGCAGGTGATCATGCTCTCCGTGTCCGCCGCGCTCGCGTTCGTCACCTGGCGCGGCCACATCACGCCGTGGATGCTGCTCACCTTCACCTTCGTGCTCGGCTGCGGCGCGGCGCTCTACGGGCCGGCGTGGCAGTCGTCGGTCGGTGAGCAGGTGCCGCGGGATCTCGTGCCAAGCGCGGTTGCGCTCAACAGTCTCGGCTTCAACATTTCGCGCACTGTGGGCCCCGCCGTCGGCGGGGCGATCGTCGCGGCGTTCGGCGCGCAGTTCGCGTTCTTCATCAATGCCGTGTCCTATGTCGGCCTGATCGTGGTGCTCGGCAGCTGGCGCTATGCGCCGCGCGAGCGCGCGCTGCCACCCGAGAGCCTCGGTGTTGCGATGCTCGCGGGCCTGCGTTATGCGCGACTTTCTCCCACGCTCGTCGCGATCTACGTGCGCGCCACGGTCTTCGGCATGATGGGTAGCGCCGTGTGGGCGCTGATGCCGCTCATCGCGAAAGAGCTCGTGAGGGGTGGGGCGATCACCTACGGCGTGCTGCTCGGCGCCTTCGGAACCGGCGCCATGATCGGTGCGCTGACCATCGCGCACCTGCGTCAGCGCATGTCAAACGAGACGCTGGTGCGCGTCGCGAGTCTCATGTTCGGCCTCGCCTCGATCGCGGCGGCACTCAGTCCCTGGCTTGCGGCCACGATGCTGGCACTGGTCGGCGCGGGCGCGGCCTGGGTGATGTGCCTGTCGACCTTCAACACCTCGGTGCAGGTCACCTCGCCGCGCTGGGTGGTCGGCCGCACCGTCGCGATCTACCAGATGCTGACCTTCGGCGGGCTCGCCCTCGGCAGCTGGCTGTGGGGTGAGGTTGCGCACGCACTGTCGTTGCGCACGAGTCTCATCGCGGCGGGAGTGGGCTTTCTGGCCTCGATCCTGCTGGGTCGCTGGCTGCACGTGATGCGGGAGGAGAACCTCGACCTCGAGTCGATGCGCCTGGGGTCGCCCGCGCTCGAACCGAAGATCGATATCGTGCCGCAAAGCGGGCCGGTCGTGATCAACATCGAATATCGCGTTGCGATGGAGGATCGCGTGGCATTCGCGGCTGCGATGCAGGAATTGCGGCGGGTGCGCAAGCGCGACGGAGCGCGCGGCTGGACGCTGCTGCACGACATGGATGACCCCGGGCGGTGGATCGAGCGCTACCACAGCCCGACCTGGATCGCGCACCTGCGCCGCCGCCTGCGCCTCACGCGGGCCGATCAGGCGGTTGAGGAACACGTGCGGCGCCTGCACCAGGGTGACGGGCCACCGCACGTCTTCCGCTACCTCGAGCGACCGCCAACGGCGCTGGCAGCGATCGACAAGTCGGAGGCCGAGCAGCTCGGTGAGCGCGCGGCGCGGACCGATCCGCTCTTTCCCGGTAATGCGACTGCGCTGGACAAGCCCGGGCGCGAGTAGACTGGAGGCGACTGAGGCAGCCAGGGAGAGGGCCATGCTGAGATATGTTTTTGTGCTCGCGCCCGTGTTTGCGAGCATCGGGTGCCTCCAGCATGAAGGCGGCGAGCACATCAACGGCGCGGTCTCGGTCGCGGCCGGTCAGCCCGCTGCGGACGCGACGACCGTCAATGGCGCCGTCGACGTTGCGGCCGATGCCGTGGTCAAGGAGGCCGGTACCATCAACGGCGCGATCACCCTCGGCGATCGCGCGATGGCTGATTCGGCTTCCACCGTCAATGGTGCCATCAAGGTCGGAGCTGGGGCCCGCGTCGGCGGCGATGTCTCGACCGTCAATGGCGCCATCACGCTGCAGAAGGGCGCGGATGTGAAGGGCAGGCTCGAGAACGTCAACGGCCACATCACGCTCGATGCGGCGCACGTGGGCGGTGGCATCGAGACGATGCAGGGCGATGTCACAGTGGGCGCTGGCTCGCAGGTGGGCGGCGGAGTCACGGTGAAGAAATCAAAGGGAATTTCGCTGTCGTTTTCGGACAAGGTGCCGGTGATCGTCGTCGGGCCGGGCGCCTCTGTGCGCGGCCCGCTCAGGTTCGAGCGCGAAGTGAAGCTCTACGTGAGTGATCGGGCGACGATCGGCGTCGTCACCGGTGCAACACCGATCCCGTTTGCGGGCGACAAGCCGCCGGGATAGCAGAAGGCCGGGCCGGGGCGGGCCAAGGCGGGCAAGGTCTTTCTCACTCGTCGCGGCCAACGCGGCTGCGCAGGCGCTTCGCCCGCTGCGCCCGCGCCTTGGAGGCGAGCCGCCTCTCCTGCGATGCGCGCGTCGGCTTCGTCGCCCGGCGCACCTTCGGTTCGACGAGCGCGAGCCGCACGAGCGCTGCAAGGCGCTCTTCGGCTTCGCGGCGATTGTCGCTCTGGCTGCGGTGCGAGCGCGCCTGAATCAGGATCGCGCCGTCACTTGTGAGCCGCTGACCGGCGAGGGCGCGCAACCGTGCCTTCACGCGCGGCGCGAGCGCGGAGCTGCCTGCGAGGTCGAAGCGCAACTGCACGGCCGACGCGACCTTGTTGACGTTCTGCCCGCCGGGGCCCGACGAGCGCATGAACGTCACCGCGAGGTCGGAGTCAGGTATCTCGACCTGGCGCGAAACGTATATCGGCATGGGAGGTTGAAGGCAGCATGCGCAGCTCGCGCTGCGCGACCGGGATCGTGATGCCGGCCTCGCGGAAGAGGCGAAAGATCGCGCGGTTCACGTCAGAGCGCACATTGTTCACGCCGTTCATGGGGTCGGCGATCCAGAAGCGCACTTCGAGCCGCATGCCGTAATCCTCGAACGACATCAGGCGCGTGGCCGGGCCCGGCTCCTTCAGGATGCGCGGGTGGTCGGCCGCGGCCGTCCGCAGCAAGGCGAGAGCATTTTCAGGGTCGTCCTGATAGCTCACCATCACCGGCAGGCGCAGGCGGACGCGCGCGTCAGAATAGCTCCAGTTGATCACCGCGTTGTTGATCAGGAACTGGTTCGGCACGAGGGTCTCGACGCCGTCGCGATCGCGCACGACGATATAACGGCCGCGCAGCTCCTGCACCCAGCCGAAATTGTCGGTCGTCGAGCCGCCCGACCCACCGGGCGTGACGCCTGTGAAGCTGATCACGTCGCCCGGCTTGATCGACTTGTCCATCAGCAGCACGAAGCCCGACACGAAGTTGCTCGCGATCGCCTGCAGGCCAAAGCCGAGGCCGACTCCGATCGCGCCGGTGAGCAGGGTCAGCGCCGTCAGATCGACGCCCGCCGCATTGATGCCGAGCAGCAAGCCGAGGCTGATCAGGAAGAAGTACGAGAACTTGGAGATGCCGATGCGGGTCGACAGCGCGAGCGCGTTGACCTTCATCACGCGCTGCTCGATCGTACGCCCGATCAGCGAAGTGACGATGACAGCGACCGTGACGATCACGAGCGCCTTGATCAGCTCCCAGATCGTGAAGGACGCTTTGCCGGGCAGCAGGTCGATGTTGTTCAGCGCGCGTTCGACGCGCTCGAACCAGCCGAGCAGCTCGAACGCAACCGCGAGCCACACGGCGAACGTGAGCTGGTTCTGCCAGCCCTTGAGCCATGAGTTCTCGCCGAGCAGCTGGCGCAGCACATAGACGGCGAGCCGCACGAGCACGAGCGCCGCCGCGAGTTGCAGCACCCGGTCGATGATCGAGTTCTCCATGTCGAGAGAATCGAACACGACGCGTGTGCCGGCGAGCAGCGCGAGCATCACGAGAATCGGCGCGAGGATGATGACCGCCTCGACGATCCGGCCCGTGAAGCTCACGCCCGGCGTGGCCCCACGGCGCTTGCGGTACCACGCGCGAAACAGGCTGCCCGCGGCGACTGCGACGAGCAGCGCAATCAGGACAGCGAACAACTGGGCGAGGACCGGAGGGTCGGTGAGGTGCGCGAAAAAATCACGCGTG
>Ga0209170_1000278_pt1 | contig 23803 bp, 26 predicted proteins | sample KloWWTKNB14_bulk_FD_187178 | JGI IMG/M metagenome (GOLD analysis project Ga0209170, IMG submission 187178) | Active sludge microbial communities from Klosterneuburg, Austria, studying microevolution and ecology of nitrifiers - Klosterneuburg... | ecosystem: Engineered > WWTP > Aerobic digester >...
CGTCGCGGCGACGCCGGTTCGGTTTTTTCGAGATCGGAATCTTCAGCCATGGCGGCGATTATTGCCGCCTGCGGCAAGGCATGACGAAGGAAACAGAGGTGGATTAACCGTCTATTTCGGGCTTTCCGGAAACCTGATTGCGAATGCTCTCAGCCGGCTTTGGCTGAATGACACCGGCGGCTATGAACAGCCCCCCCCTTTTTACGTTGGAGACTTCTGCGACATGTGTTCCCCCCTTTGGAAAAGGGGGGCGAGGGGGGATTTTGCAACCGTATATGCGCAGATCACCGTATTCCCGCGGGGATTTCCTTCGGTCATAAATTCCCCTTGTTCCCCCGTTCCCAAAGAGGGAGACCTGCCAAGGAAGCGCTGATCAAGTCATTCCCGCGAAAGCGGGAATCCAGTCACTGGCTGAAAGCATGGATTCCCGCTTTCGCGGGAATGACGATATCGGACTAATTCAGCGTTTCCCTAATTGACGCCAGCACCGGAAACCGCCGTCATTCAGCCAAGCTGACTGGGAATCACTGGAAATCAGGAAAACAATTGAGAACACGCCCTAAGCCGCACGCCGTAGCGGACTGACCCTGGGCTTCGGCTTGCGGCTGCATTGCCACAAATCCCACTGCACCTGATTGGCGAGCCAGGATTCCGGCGATGTCCGGGTCAGCAGTCCGATACGGATGGCCATGTCGGCGGACATGGCTGAGCGGCCGTTCAACAAGCGGGAGAGCATGACGCGGGAGACACCGAGGCGCTGCGCGGCTTCGGTGACCGACATGCCTTCCGGGATGAATTCGCGCAGCACTTCGCCCGGATGGGCGGGGTTGTGCATTTTCGACATGTTTGCAAAATCCTCTAGTGGTAATCCTGATAATCGACCAGCACGGCGTCCGCGCCCTCGAAGGCAAAGGTCAGTCGCCAGTTGCCGCTCACGGTCACGGCCCAATGCCCGGCAAGGTCATGCCTCAGCGGATGCAGCCCCCATCCCGGCGCGTCCATGTCCTCGGGCCTGGCGGCGCTATCCAGGCGCGTCAGCATGATGCGCAACCGGTTAGCGTGCTGCGCCTGACCGGAGGCGATACCGCCTGGCCGGGGCGCGACTGTAGTAAAGTCATCGCACGCAAACCCGCCATGGAAATCATATGAACAGGATCGAAGGCAATTGTCTTGAAGTGGTCGAAGCGGCCGAATTCATCGCCATCGTCACGCAAGGCGACGACGGCCCCCACCTCGTCGGCAACTGGGGCGACTATCTTCGCGCCGTCGGCATCCGCGCCGACCAGATAGTGCTGCCTGCGGGCGGATACAGCCAGACCGAGCGCAACCTGGCGAAAAACAATCGCATCCAGCTCATGGTCGCCTCCAAATCCGTCGCGGGCAGCCGCGGCAAAGGCCAGGGCCATGTCATCTCGGGTGCCGGCAGGATCGAACGCGAAGGGCCGCATTTCGATGCGGTGAAAGCGAAATTCGTCTGGGCGCGCGGCGCGCTGGTGATCGACGTGCAGGACGTGAAGGCGCATCTTTAGCGAGATCTGCGCGCGGCTGCGGCCGGCGCTTACTTTTCCGGACGGGCTGCCTCGGCGTGCAGGGTGAAGCGGAACGTCGCGCCCTCGCCCGGCTTGCCTTCGCCCCAGACGCGGCCGCCGTGGCGGGTGACGATGCGCGCCACGATCGCCAGGCCGATGCCGGTGCCGGGAAACTCGTCGGGGCGGTGCAGCCTCTGGAAGGCGCCGAACAGCTTGCCGGCGAACTGCATGTCGAAGCCGGCGCCGTTGTCGCGCACGAAACAGACGGTCTCGCCACCTACCACCTCGGTACCGAAGGCGATGCACGCCCCTTCGCGATTGGCGGAATATTTCCAGGCGTTGCCGAGCAGGTTGGCGAGCGCCGAGCGGATCAGCCCGGCGTCGCCGGTCGCCGTCACATCGGGGGCGATCGACCAGGCCACCCGGCGGCCGGGCTCCATTTCTTCCAGTTCGGCGGCAATCTCGGCGGCGAGGCGCGACAGATCGACGGGCTTGAAGCGCATGGCCTGGCGGGTGACGCGCGACAGCTCGTGAAGGTCGTCGATGAGGTCGCCCATCTTCACCGAGCCGGCGCGCACGCGGGCCAGGTAGCCGCGCGCCGTCTCGTCGAGGCCGGCCGCATAATCGTGTTCCAGCAACTGGGAAAAGCCGTTGATGGCGCGCAGCGGCGCACGCAGGTCGTGCGAGACGGAGTAGGAAAAGGCTTCCAGCTCGCGCACCGCCGTCTGCAGCTCCGCCGTGCGCTCGGCCACGCGCCGCTCCAGGTCGCGGTTGAGCCGCTGCAGCTCGGCCTCATGCTGCTTGCGCTCGGTGATGTCGGTGGTCATGCCGCACAAGCCGGTCACTTCGCCGGCATCGTTCTTCAGGGGGAACCTGAGCGAGAGGAAGTCGCGCGGCCCGGTGATCGACGGCAGCACGATCTCCTTGGCGCGGGCCAGGCCCGACTCCAGGACTTCCCGGTCGGCCTCGGTGATCGTCTGCGCGTCCGGCGCGGCAAACAGTTCGGAACTGGTCTTGCCGACGGCCCCCTGCCGCGCCAGGCCGGTGACCTCCTCCCACTTGCGGTTGACCATGAGCAAGCGGCCGCCGCGGTCCTTGACGAAAATGGCCGCGCTGCTGGCTTCGATCAGGTCGGTCAGAAAGCGCTGCTTCTCGTGCAGTTCCGCCGTCATCGTGCGCGCCAGCGCCAGCGCCCGCCGGTGGCCGGTGGCAATGCCGCGCACCAGCCAGAACAGCAGCACGCTGAACAACCCGCCCGCCACGAGAATGACGTGCGGCGTCCGGCTGAAACCCATGGCGTCGAGGGTCGGCTCGCTGGCGAAGTCGAGCGTCCATTGCCGCCCGCCGAGGGTGACGACCTCGCTGCGGGTAAATTGGGGGCGCTCGCCGCCGGGCGGCCGGCTGCGGTAGAACAAGGCGTTCTCGCCGGGCTCGCTGCCGTCGTAAATGGAGAAGCCGATGCCCCGGGTCACCGGCGTCAGCAGATCGGCGACCAGCGCCATCATGCGCACCGGGGCGAGCACGTAGCCCACCAGCCGGCCGCCGTGGTCGTAAGCCGGCATGTACATGATGAAGGCAGCCACCGGGCCGCTCTCCTGGTCGATGCTCAGCACGATCTTCGGCGTGATCGCCGGCTGCCGCGTGGCGAGCGCGCGCTGCATGGTCTCGCGGCGGGTCGGCTCCTGCCACATGTCGAAACCGATCGCCTTCAGGTGCACGCCTTCGAAGGGTTCCGTGTAAACGTTGGCGACGTACCTGGGCCGCTCGCCGGGCGGCCGCAGATTGAAACCGCCGAGACCGTAACGCCTCAGCTCGGGCTCCAGTTCGCGCCGCAGCGCGGGCAGTTCCGCCTGGGTGAAGTCGCGGGCGAAGGCGAGGGCGAGGATCGCCGGAAAATTCTGCCCGAGCTGAAGGCTGCGATGGTAATCGCGCCATTCGTCGCGGCTGACCCGTTCGCTCGCGGCGAACAGGCCCGACGCGCCCTTGAGTATCTGCTCGTAAGCGGCCATGCGCACCTGCAGCGCCTCGCGGACCGCCGCGGCGCGGGTGAGGAATTCAGCCTCCCGGGCCTGCAGCGCCTGCTCGCCGGCCCAGCGCCAGACGCCCAGCGTCAGCAGCAGGCCAGCGCCCAGCACCAGCCATGCCGGCCACATGCCCCATGCCCGGATGCCGCCGGCGGATGGCCTGCTGTCCGCCCCGGCACCCGCAGGCCCGCCCTGCCCCGCTTCCCTGGTTGCCATGCCTTGCACTCCTGCCTGAGAGCTTGTGAAACAACCTCAAAGTCAGCCCATCGCCTCTGTGGAGCGGGCTTGCCCGCGATCGGCCGATGATCGCCAGCAAGCTGGCTCCTACGCACTGCGGTGAATATTTTCACAGGCTCTGAGAACTGCGCTTCGGATTCCGCGGTCATTATTGCACCAAAGCCGCCGCGATGCGCTCCAGCGGCAGGCTGCGATCGACCGCGCCGAGCTTGACCGCCTCCTTCGGCATGCCGTAGACGACGCAGCTCTCTTCGTCCTGGGCGAGGGTGCGCGCGCCGGCATCGTGCATCTCCTTGAGGCCGCGCGCGCCGTCGTCGCCCATGCCGGTCATGATGACACCCAGCGCGTTCTTCCCGGCGTATTTCGCCACCGAGCGGAACAGCACATCCACCGACGGCCGGTGGCGGTTGACCACCGGGCCGTCGACCACCTCGACATGATATTGGGCGCCGCTCCTCTTGAGCAGCATGTGCTTGCCGCCCGGCGCGATGAGGGCGCGCCCCGGCACCACGCGCTGGCCGTCCTTCGCCTCGAACACATCGATTTCGCACAGACCGTTCAGGCGCTCGGCGAAGGAGGCGGTGAATTTTTCCGGCATGTGCTGGACGATGACGATGCCCGGCGCCGTCACCGGCAGCGCCGTCAGCACCGCCTCCAGCGCCTGGGTGCCGCCGGTGGAAGTGCCGATGGCGACAATGCTGTCGGTGGTCTTGGCCATGGCGTGAACACCGGCCGCCGCCCCGTCCGGCTCGGCCGCGGCCCGGGCCACCGGCCGCGCCGCCGGATTGCGCACCCGCGAGACGGCGGCAGCGCGCACCGCCGCGACGACGTCGTTCGAGGATTCGCGCAGGAACTCCTTCAGGCCGAGGGTCGGCTTGGTGATGATCGAGACGGCGCCGGCCGCCAGCGCCTGCATGGTGGTCTCGGCGCCGGCCTGGGTCAGCGAGGAGCAGATGACCACCGGCGTCGGCCGCTCGGCCATGATCTTCTTCAGGAAGGTGACGCCGTCCATGCGCGGCATCTCGACATCGAGGGTGATGACGTCGGGCCATTCGCGGCGCATGCGCTCGAGCGCGAAGAGCGGGTCCGGCGCCGTGCCGATGACGCGGATGCCCGGCTCGCGGCCGAGAATGTCGCTCATCACCTGGCGGACCACCGCCGAATCGTCGACGACCAGAACCCTTATCTCGCCGGCCATGGGCAATTCTCCGCTGCGTCCGCCGCCTTGCCGCCTGCCACACCGCCCCCCAGCGTCTCGAATATGCGGTCGCAGGTGAGGATGTGCTCCCGCCACCAGTCGCTGACGAAGGCCAGCACCTGGATCGGGATCAGCCGCTCGCCGCCTTCCCGGCGCGCCTTGAGGTCCTCGATGCGGCGCCGGTAGGCCACATGGCGGATGACGTGCCCGGCCCGATGGTGCGGCGCCACGCCGTGCTTCTTCAGCAGGCGCTCCTCGGTGTCGAAATGGACGCTGGCGTAGCGCTGCAATTCTCCGAAAATCCCCTCCAGCGCCGCTTCGCCCCGCCCGTCGCCGATGCTTTGGTAGAGGCCGTTGAGGATATGGATCAGCCCGCGATGCTGCGTGTCGACAATCTCCATCCCGGTCGTGAACTGCTCATCCCACTCGATATGCATGCGCCTCTCCGTTTTGTCGACCATGGGTTCGTTCATGCCACATCCTGCAGGTTTGCCTGTTCGGGCATGTGGCGCACCCAGACGTCGCCGCTCACCACGTCGAAGACGACGCTGCGGTGGCCGACGCCGGCCAGGTGCTCGCTGACCGGCTCCAGGCCATGGCCGCGCAGCAGGCGCCGTCCCATTTCGATATTGCGGTTGCCGATGTCGAGCACGCCCTTGCCGGCGTCGAAGGAAAACATCCGTCCGCCGCCGAAGAGCTTGGCCTGGTAGTCGCGCGGCTGCGTGCCCTCGGCGCGCATCTCGTCGAACAGCAGGCCGAGGGCCTCGTCGGCATAGCGCCCGTCCCGCTGCCCCGCCGCGTCGCCGTTGCGCTCGGGCAGCATGTAGTGGCACATGCCGCCGAGCAGCAGACGGGGATGCCAGAAGGTGATCGACACGCAGGAGCCGAGCACCGTGCGGATGCGCGTGCCGCGGTCGCCGAAATAGACTTCCCCCGGCTGCAGGAAAATGTCGATGGCGGCGGGATTGATCGGAACCGTCACTTGCCCTCCCTGCGATAGATGGTCGGCCGCACCTGCCGGAAGCTGTCGGTGACGCCGTTCAGGCTTTCCGAATGGCCGATGAAGAGCCAGCCGCCCGGCCTGAGCTGCCGGTGCAGCGCCGCCGCGACGCGGCGCTTCATGTCCATGTCGAAATAGATCATGACGTTGCGCAGGAAAATCGCGTCGAAGTCGCCGGCGCCCTTCAGGTCTTCGTTCAGGTTCATCCGGGCGAAGCGCACCCGCTCGCGCAGCGCCGCATCGACGCGCAGCTTGCCCGCCATGGCGCCGGTGCCGCGCAGGCAGAAACGCTTCAGGTAGTCCGCCGGAATTCCCTCGTTGCGGGCCGTCGGATAGGTGGCGCCGCGCGCCTTCTCGACCACCTTGCCGTTGATGTCCGAGCCGAACACCTCCCACGGCGCCGAATCGCCCAGCCTGTCCATCAGCACCATGGCGATGCTCCAGGCTTCCTCGCCGGTCGAGCTGGCCGCGCTCCAGACGCGGAAACGCTCGCCGGAACGCAGGCCCGGCAATACCTCGCGCGCGAGGAACTCGAAATGCTGCGGCTCGCGGAAAAAATAGGTCTCGTTGGTCGTCAGCAGCTCGATCGCTGTCTGCAACTCGACCGGCTCGCTGCCGCCGACGATAAGGCGATAGTAGTCGCCGAAGCTCTTGACGCCGCGCTCGCGCAGGCGCTTCGACAGGCGGCCGCTCACCAGGGGCTTTTTCGAGGGCGGCAGGTGGATGCCCGCCACCCGCTGCATGAGCGCCTGGAACTGGCCGAACTCCCTGTCGGAGATCGCGCTGTCCATGCTCCCGCCCGCCTCACCCGGCAAAAGTCAGTCCGGGGCGGACGGCGCCGCTGCCCGCCTCGCCGACGGCGCCGACGATGTCGACGAGTTCGTCGACCGACAGCGCATGCTTCAGGTTCAGCAGGATGACGAACTTGCCCGCCACCTTGCCCATGCCCTCGATGAAGTCGCTGCGGATGCGGGCGCCGAACGAGGGCGGCGGCTCGATCTCCTGGGCCGGGATATCGAGCACCTCATTGACCGCGTCGACGATGACGCCGATCACCTGCGTCTGTTCGGCCTGCTCCGCCTGCGCCTCGATCTCGACGATGACGATGCAGGTGCGCCGGGCGATTTCGGTCGGTGCGCGGCCGAAGCGCACCGCCAGGTCGACCACCGGCACCACGGCGCCGCGCAGGTTGATCACGCCGCGCACCAGCTCGGGCATCATCGGCACCTCGGTCAGGTGGCCGTACTCGATGATCTCCTTGATGCAGCGGATGCCGATGGCGAAGGTCTCACTGCACAGCGAGAACACCAGGTACTGCTGCGGCTCCCCGATGCCTGCCGGCAAGCCGGCGGCCACATGGCTGCCGGGCGCAACTGCGAGTTGTGTCTGTGACATGGCTATGCCTCCAGAAGGGCCGCCCCGAGGGAGGCATGCGCCCCCTTGGGGGGCAGCGAACGAATGTGAGCGTGGGGGTCCATTACATTTCCGCTCAGTAGCGCACGAACTCGGCATCGCCCAGCCCCATCCCCGTGGCGGCCGCATCCTCGCGCACGCGCTTGGCGGCCTTGCGGGCAGGCTTGGCGGCCTGCCGCGCCGGCGCCGGGGCGGCGGCGGACGCCGCGCCCTCGTCGACGCGGAACATCGCCATCATCTGCTGCAACTGCTGGGCCTGGCCGCTCATCTCTTCCGCGGTGGCGGACAGCTCCTCGGAAGCCGAGGCGTTCTGCTGCGTGGTCTGGTTCAACTGGCCCATCGCCGTGTTGATCTGGCCGGCGCTCTGCGATTGTTCCTCGGAGGCCGCCGTGATCTCCTGCACCAGCTCGGCGGTCTTGCGGATGTTGGGCACCATCTCCTGCAGGAGCTGCCCCGCGCGCTCCGCCGTCTTGACGCTGGTGCCGGCCAGCTCGCCGATCTCCTGCGAGGCGACCTGGCTGCGTTCGGCGAGCTTCCTCACTTCGGCCGCCACCACGGCGAAGCCCTTGCCGTGCTCGCCGGCGCGCGCCGCCTCGATGGCCGCGTTGAGCGCCAGCAGGTTGGTCTGGTAGGCAATGTCGTCGATGATGCCGATCTTGTCGGCGATCGACTTCATGGCGTCCACCGTCGCCCGCACCGCTTCGCCGCCGTCGGCGGCATCCTTCGCCGCCTTGTTGGCGATGCCGTCGGTGACCTTGGCGTTCTCGGTGTTCTGGTTGATCGAGGCGCTCATCTCTTCGATCGAGGCGCTGGTCTCCTCCAGGCTCGCCGCCTGCTCGCTGGCGCCCTGCGAGAGCGACTGCGAGGTGGCGCTGACCTGCTCGGAGGCCGCCGACAGGCCGTCGGCCGAGGAGCGCACCTCGCCAATGACCCCCGCCAGCTTCTCCACCATGCCGCGCATGGCGAAGAGCAGGCTCGATGTATCGCTGGCCTTGGTCGCCACCACCACCGTCAGATCGCCGTCCGCCACCTTGCGGGCGACGTCCGCCGCATAGTCGGGCTCGCCGCCCAACTGCTTCAAGAGGCCGCGCGTGATGAGGAAGCCGATGGCGATGCCGGCGAGCACCGCCGCGGCGCCGAGCATCAGCATCAGCATGCGGGCGGCCGAGACGGTCTCGGCCGCCGCCAGGCCCACCTCGTCCATCAGGTCGCCCTGGAACTTGATCAGCGCATTCACCCGCTTGCGGTACTCGCCGGCGGCGGGACGGAAGTCGGCGTTGAGGAAGAGCGCCGCCTCGTCGCGCTTGCCTTCCTCGACCAGCTTGATGATCTGGTTCTGCGCCGCGATGTAGCGCTCGCGTGCTTCCAGGACACCGGCGAACATCTCCTTGCCCTTCGGCTGGGTCAGCAGCGGCCCGAGCTTGTCCCAGGCCTTGGCGATGCCGGCGCGGCCCTCGAGGATGCGCTCCCTGGCCTTCTGCGCCGTTTCGCGATCCGTCGACAGGGCCATGTCGCGCGCGGCGATGCCGACCTCGTTCACGCCGGCGAGGCCCTCCTGCAGCAGCCCGACCTTCGGCCACTTGTCGCGCACGATGTCGCCCAGCGCGTCGTTGATGTTGGCCAGCCGGTTGATGCCGACGACCGCGACCGCGATCAGCAACAGCAGCACCACGCCGAAGCCGAGCCCGAGTTTCACGCCTACCTTCATGTTTTTCATTGCTGTCTCCTTTACCAACAAAGCCCATGACAACGCTGCGCTTTCCGCGGCATCGTCATTCCCGCGGAAGCGGGAATCCACAGTCCGTCTGGTTTCCCGCTTTCGCGGGAATGACGGCTCACGATTGAGCGACGCGTTGCCGCGCCGCGCTGTCGAGCCGGCCGGTTTCCCGGCTCGTCGCCAACTGAATCAACTGCGGCACGTCCAGGATCAGGCCCACCTCGCCGCTGGCGAGGATGGTCGAGCCGGAAATGCCGCGCAGCCTTTCGAACAACACACCGAGCGGCTTGATCACCGTCTGGCACTCGCCCATCAGGCTGTCCACCGTCAGGCCGGCCTGCCGCCCGCCGTACTGCACCACCACTACGTTCTGCCGCCGCGGCGCCGGTTGCGGCACCTCGAACAGATCGCGCAGGCGCAGGAAGGGCAGCACCTGGCCGCGCAGGTCGAGATAGTCGCGGCCCTCGGCGCCGTCGCCGGCCGGCAGCTCGATGCACTCGACCACCATTTCCAGCGGCAGCACGAACTGCGCGCCGCCGACGTCGACCAGGAAACCGTCGATGATGGCCAGCGTCAGCGGCAGGGTGAGGCGCATGGTGGTGCCCTCGCCCGGCCGGCTGTGGATGCCGATCGTGCCGCGCAGCGCCTCGATGGCGCTCTTGACGACGTCCATGCCGACGCCGCGGCCGGACAGGTTGGTCACCGTTTCCGCCGTCGAGAAGCCCGGCTGCAGGATGATCTGGTACACCTCGCCGTCTTCCAGCGACTGACTTTCCTGCACCAGCCCGCGCTCGACGGCCTTTTGCAGGATGCGCGCGCGGTCGAGGCCGCGGCCGTCGTCGCTCACCTCGATGACGATGCTGCCCGACTCGTGGCGGGCGGCGAGGCTGACGCTGCCGCGCGCCGGCTTGCCGCAGGCGATGCGTTCCCCGGTGGTTTCAAGGCCGTGGTCCATGGCATTGCGCAGGAGGTGCATGAGCGGGTCGCCGAGGCGCTCGACCATCGACTTGTCCAGTTCGGTCTCGGCGCCGCTCAGTTTCAGCTCGATGTCCTTGCCCAGCTCGCGGCTGACATCGCGCACCACGCGCGGAAAGCGGTTGAACACCTCGCCGATCTGCACCATGCGCAGGCGCAGCGCGGCATCGCGCACCTCTTCCACCAGCCGCGCCGCCTGCGCGGCGGATTCGGCCAGTTCGCCCAGCCCGGCGCGATTCGCCAGCAGTTGCGTGCCGGCGCCGGCGATGACCAGCTCGCCGACCAGGTCGATCAGCCGGTCCAGCTTGTCGGCCGGCACCTTGACGCTGCGCGACTCGGCGGCGCGCCTTTCCTCGCCGCGCTTCTGCTTCTCCAGCGCCGCCTGCACCACCGGCGCGGGCACCGCGCCCGCCTCCGTCAGGATTTCACCCAGGCGCAGGCCGCCGGCGGCCTGCGCTTGCGCGCGCAGGGCGTGTTCCAGTTCGCGTCGCGTCAATGCGCCGCCGGCAATGAGGATCTCGCCCAGGCGCGCCGCATCCTCGGGCAGCGATCCGATCAACGCGATGTAGTCCTCGACATTGGCGTGCGGCGGCAGGATGCGGACCTGCGCATCGTCCTGGACGAATTCGAACACCGCCTCGATCTCCTGCCGGCTGGCGGCGCTTTTCAGGTCCAGCTCGAAGCCAAGGTAGCAGGCCTCGGGGTCGAAGTCCTCCAGGGGCGGCAAGGACTCGCCCAGCGTTTCCAGATGGACGATGTCGCCGAGCGTGGTGAGGTAGCGGATAAAGGCCAGCGGATCCATGCCCATGCGCAGCACGTCGGCGCCGAAGCGCAATGACAGATGCCAGGTGTCGGCGCCGCCGAGGGGGCCTCCGCCGGAGACCGCCAGTGCGGGCTCCGGCTCGGGCAGGATTCCCCCCGCCGGCGGGGTCTCGGCCGGCGGGGGTAAAAAAATCTTCAGGCGCGCGACCAGCGCCCTGCCGCGGGCCTGCGCGTCCGCCTCGGCCGGACGATCCTCTGCGGCGGCGGCCACCAGCGTGCCGATGTGGTCGCCGCTGGCGAGCAGCAGGCCGGGCAGTTCGTCGCCGACATCGATGGCGCCGCTGCGCAGCCGGTCGAGCACGCTTTCCACCACATGCGTGAAGCCGACGACCTCCTCGAATCCGAACAGCCCCGCCGATCCCTTGATCGTGTGGGCGGCGCGGAACAGGCCGTTGACCGCTTCCCCGTCCTGCGTGCCCGCCTCGAAGGCCAGCAGGATGTCCTCCATCTGTCGGAGCAGCTCCTGGCTTTCTTCGAAGAATGTCGCCCGCGCCGCATCGATGTTCATGGTGGCCTCCTCCGGTTTGTCAGGATTGCAGGAGCGACTGCTCGCCCGACGGGATCACGACCGGATCGCCGAACTGCGCGCCGAGGTTGCTCAGGTCGAGGATCTGCAGCACCGCCGGCGAATGATTGACGAGGCGCAGCCGCGTGCCGCACTTGCGCTTCAACTGCAGCATGAGCTGCAGGCCGGCCGTGTCGATTTCATTCACGCCGGACAGGTCGACCTCGACCTCGTCGGCGCCGCCGGCCGGCAGCGCGGCGAGGATCTCGTCGCGAACGGCGACCGACGTGGCGACCGTCATCTCGCCGTCGATGTGCAACCGGCAGCCGCTGGATGTCTTTTCGATGCGCATGATCGCGCTCCCTTCACATGACAAGTTTGGAAACGGCCGCCAGCATCTGCTGCGGCTGGAAAGGCTTCACCACCCAGGCCTTGGCGCCGGCGGCCTGGCCTTCCTGCTTCTTGTTCTCGCCGGCCTCCGTCGTCAGCATGATGATCGGCGTGAACTTGTAGCTCGGGTGTTTCTTCACCTCCTTCAGCAGGCTGATGCCGTCCATGTTCGGCATGTTCACGTCGGAAATGATGAGGTGGAACTTCTTGCCGTCGAGCTTGGTCAGCGCGTCCCGGCCGTCGCAGGCCTCGACGACCTCGTAGCCAGCGCTCTGCAGGGTGAGATTCACCACCTGCCGCAGCGAGGCGGAGTCGTCGACAACGAGTATGGTTTTTCCCATCATGGCTCTCCTAGAAGAAGGTGATATCGGTTGCGCCGGCGGGCGCCGCAGCGCCGCGTCCGCCGGCGTCGTGCTGTTCCAGGGTGGTGTAGCCGGACTCGAACTGTTTCAGCCAGCCGCCGGAATCGATCGGCTGCGGCAGGCTGCCGCCGGACAACACTTGCCGGTCCTCGCCCAGGCGCACGTCGAGCCGCGCGATGTCCTGCTCGATCTGGGTCAGGATCTGGCTGACGCGATCCTGGAACTGGAGGTCGACGAGCACCCGCGACACCTGCTCGCGCACGCCGCTGCTCTCCTGCTCCAGTTGCCCGGCGGTGCGAACGAGCGTTCCGGCCGAATCGTTGAAGCGCGCAATGACGCGCTGGATCGTGAACTCCGCCCCGGCGACGACCTCGTCGTCCTTGGCCGAGAGCTGGTCGGCACAGGCCAGCGTGCTGCCGATCGCGGCGGCGACCGTCTCGACCTTCCGGCTGATCTGCTTGCCGGTCTCGCCCGATTGGGTGGACAGCTTGCGCACTTCGTCGGCAACGACGGCGAAGCCGCGCCCCTGCTCGCCGGCGCGCGCCGCCTCGATGGCGGCGTTGAGCGCCAGCAGGTTGGTCTGGCCGGCGATGCTGGCGACGTCAACCGCCATGCGCTTGAGTTCGTCGGTGAAGGCCGCGAGATTGCGGATTTCCGCCAGCATGGCCACCTTCGCATCGAGCACCTGCCTGAGCGAAGTGACCAGCGCCAGCAGTTCCTCGCGCACGGCGCCGATCGTCCCCGTCATGCCGGCATCGCCGCCCGCCAGGCTGCCGGCGGTGGAGCGCGAAGCGGCAACGGCACATTCCAGCTTGCCGGAAATCTCATGGAACTCCCGCGCCAGCCCGGTCACGGCGTGCTCGGTCTGCTGCCGGGAAATGTCGATGTGCCGCTTCCAGCGCGGCAGCACCGCGGTGCATACCTCGTGGAGACTGGCCAGATAGCGGCCGGCCTCGGCCTCGCCGCGCGCCCGGCCGGACTGTTCCGCCCGTCCGCTGGCGGCCGCCAGCCCGGCGGCGAAGCGACGCCGCTGGGCGATGCCCGCCGCCAATCCGCTGCCCGTCAGCACGATGGCGAACAGCAGCGTCCCGCCGCCGATCCCGTTTGCCGCAAGGCCGAATGCCGCGCCGGCGAGGGCTATGCCGGTGGTCGAGACAAGCGGGAGCAGGCTCCCGGCCTGCTGGGTCTCGTTATCTGGGAGAACCATGAGCGTTTCCGGTTTGCCGGGCGCATGTGTCACGCCCCACGGACTCATCAACGGCCGCAACGGCAGCCTATGAATCCGGAATTTCCCGGATAGACGAAAGTTATAGGCCGAACGAGCGGACCGGCTGCTGGAATGGCGCTACGGCCGCGCTAACAGGCTGTTGCGGCGAGCCATAAACCGGAACCTGATTATTGACGAAGCTCAGTATGTGGCCGGGCGACCCGCCAAGGCCGTCATTCCGGGGCCGCCACAGTGCGGAACCCGGAATCCAGGGGCATTTTGGCGGCTGTTCTGGATTCCGGGTCGCGCTTCGCTTGCCCGGAATGACGAGGCGGTTTCCCGGCGTTGGCGCCAATTAGCAGGTCTCCCCCTTTGAAAAAGGGGGAACAAGGGGGATTTATGACCGCAGGAAGTGCAAATCCTCCCTGTCCCTCCTTTTTCGAAGGAGGGAACTCTCCGATCTCAATCGCCTGCCGGAAATTGACTGGCTGGCAGCAGCAAACGACCGGGCTGCCCCGGCAGGGGTATGAAGCCGAAGTGCCGGTAGAAGACTTCCGCCTCGCCGTCCTTGGCGTCCACGACGATCCCCGCCACCGCCAGCACCGCGCTGGCCCTCGCGACTTTGAGGCAGGCGTCGGCAAGAAGGATCGACCCGAGCCCCTGCTTTTGAAAACCGGCGTCGACCGCCAGGCGCCCGATCAGCGCCACAGGCACGGGGTAGCGGGGCAGCTTGCGCGCCAGAGGTTCGGGCAGGTCGGCGCAACCTACGCTGCCGGCGCTCAGGGTGAAAAACCCCGCCGGACGATGCGGCTCGATTTCGGGGGTCGCGACGAACACGCGCGCCACGCCCCGGCGCGCATCCTGCGAGGCATAGCGGCGGATGTACTGATCGAGCGGCGCTTTGCCGCAACGGAAGGCCGCTGTGTCGACTTCCGCATCGAGCGGTCCGATCCGGAAGCGGATCACCGGCGAACCGTCGTCGCGCGCCGCTTGATCGCGCGCTTGAAGGCCGGATTCGCTTCGGGCGGCGCATCGAGCGCCGCCAGGAACGCCTCGAAATCCTTCACCTTCAGGGTGATCGACTCGTGGGCCTGCACCACTTTTTCGGCCGAAGCCAGCGCATGCGACAGGACGAACTCGGAGACGCTGACATGGGCATAGCCCGCCGCCTTGCCGAGCAGCCGGCGCGCCCGGCTGTCGCAGCGAATGTTGAGACGGCTTTCCTTGACGGGGACGGTGCTCATGACGGATTTTCCTGAAACGCAATGCGGAGAGTGTACGCCGCTTGTGCGCACAATTCAAGAACGAAGCCAGCCCACGCAGGACTGCTCCTCCGACGCCTCACAGTCCCAGCTTGCCGCCCTCCGCCCTCCGCCGCCAGCCGCTCCAGCTCGGCGACCGAGCGCACCTGCATCTTGCGCATGATGCTGGCGCGGTGGTCCTCGACGGTCTTGGCGCTGTGATCCGCATGAGTATTGAAAAGTCCCTGCAATACGGCGAGAAAGGATGGGGGCTGATTGCCCTGCTCACGCCACGATGATATTCAACACGCCGGTTCAGCGGCCGATCTTCTCGACCGCCTCGGCCGGCGTGACGATGCGGATGCCCTGGTACGTTCCGCCCAGATCGAGCAGGTGCCTGTCGCCGGAGACGACCAGATCGGCCCCGGCGGCGAGGGCGCAAGCGAGTACATGGTCATCTGCGGGGTCATTGGCTACGACAGACGGCACTTCGGAAGGCGTCACCAGCATCACCAACGCCCCATAGCGGACGGTCAGCGCCGAGGGCGTCGTGCGCAGAGGGCGGCAATTCGCCGCGAGAACTTCGGGTAGTTGAGCGTGTGAGCCAGCTCTTCGATCAATGCCGGGCTGCTGAAGAGCATGATGCCGGCGTCGATGGCCAAGTCAAGCAGATGGCGCGGATGCCCTTTCCACAGCAGACCGGCGACAACCACATTGGTGTCGAGCACCAGCCGCATCAATTCGCAGTCCGCTCGCGGCGTGCGGCGCGCATCGCTTGCACTTCCTCATCGATCGTTTCTGCAATCTCGGGCGTCAGTTCTTCGCTCGGCATGCGATTCCACATGGCACGCAGGGCGTCGCCGGCCTGCTGCCTCAACCGCTCGCGCAGCAGGCGCTCGATGGCGTCCGGCACCAGCAAGCCGGCAGCTCGAGCGTCTTGCGCCAGGTCGTCGGGCAACTGAATCTGAATCGTGGTCATGCGATGCCTCCTGTCAGTGCAGCCGATAACCCGGCTGCGCGTAGCGCAGCAATGCGATCATTATGCCCAGCCTGCCCATCAGGTCAACGGCCTGGCCAATCGCGTCTCCATCACTGTCTGCACCAGCTCGGCGACCGAGCGCACCTGCATCTTGCGCATGATGCTGGCACGATGGTCCTCGACGGTCTTGGCGCTGATGCCCAGCTCGGCGGCGACGGCCTTGTTCATCTTCCCGGCGACCAGCAGATCGAGCACTTCGCCCTCGCGCGGGCTGAGCGTCGCCAGGCGCGCCGCGGCGATGCCGCGCTGCGCCGCTTCGAGCCGCAGCGCGCGCCCGCGCGCGATGGCCTGACGCACCCGCTCCAGCAGCGTCTGGTTGTCGAAGGGCTTTTGCAGGAAATCCACGGCGCCGCCGCGCATGGCCTCCACCGCCATCGGCACGTCGCCGTGGCCGGTGATGAAAATCACCGGCGCGGTCAGGCCCATCTCGACCATGCGCGCCTGCACCTCGAGTCCGGAGAGGCCGGGCATGCGGACATCGAGCACGACACAAGACGCCTCGCGGCCGGCCGGGTCGTCGAGGAAGGCGCGGCCCGTACCGTGGCCGCGCACTTCGATGCCGAGGGTGCCGATCAGCATGACCAGGGATTGCCGCACCACCGGGTCGTCCTCGACGACGCAGACCAGGGTTTTTTCGTTAATCACGCCTTCTCCTCGCCGCGCAGCGGCAGGGTGAAATGGAAGCTGGCGCCGCGGCCACGCAGCGGTGGCGCGCGGCCGGGTAGCGGGGCATAATGGTCCGGTTCGTTGCGGCAATGCTTGCCCACTGCGGACGGCCGCGCAACACAACCTTCAGGAGCAGCAGCAATGAGTGCAAACGAACAGGCGTTGATCGACAAGATCAGGCAATTGCCGCCGCAGCGGCTGGCGGAAGTCGAGGACTTCGTCGACTTCCTGCGCACGCGCGAGGATGGGCGGCGCCTCGTGCGGGCCGCCGCCGGCATGGCCGAGGCCAGTTTTGCGGCGGTGTGGGACAACGACGAAGACGCCGCATACGACCGGATGTAACCATGCCCCATTCCTTCGGCGACGTGGTGCTGGTGCCGTTTCCATTTACCGACCAGTCCGGCGCAAAGAAGCGGCCCGCCGCCGTCGTGTCCGGCAGCGGCTACAATGCCGGCCGGCGCGATCTGGTCATCATGGCGATTACCAGCCAGGTGCGCCAACCCCTCGGGTTCGGCGAGGCGCTCGTCAATGACTGGCAGGACGCCGGACTCATCAAGCCTTCCATGCTCAAACCCGTCTTCACCACCATAGAACAGGGGCTCGTCGCCGCCACCCTGGGCGCCCTGTCGGACGCCGACCGGCGCGCACTGCGGGAATCCATCGTCCGCGTTTTCGGCTAAGACCTGCTTCACGCCTTCTCCTCGCCGCGCAGCGGCAGGGTGAAATGGAAGCTGGCGCCGCCATCCTCGTTCGACGCCGCCCACAGGCGGCCGCCGTGGGCCTCGACGATGCCGCGGCTGATCGACAGGCCCATGCCCATGCCCTCCGGCTTGGTGGTGAAGAACGGCGTGAACAGATCCACGGCGATGCGGTCGGGCAGGCCGCTGCCCTGGTCGCGCACCGTCATCTGGACGGCGCCGCCGCCTTCGGCGAGGCGGCTGGCCAGCAGCAGGCGCTTGCGTTCCGGCGGCACGTCCTCCATCGCCTCGACGCCGTTGCGGATCAGGTTGAGCAGCACCTGCTCGATCTGCACGCGGTCCGCCGCCACGAGCGGCAGCCCGGGCGCCAGGTCGTATTCATAGGCAACCTCGCGCGATCTCGCGGCGATGTCGGCCAGGCGCACGACATCGCCGACCAGGCCGTTGAGGTCGGTCGGCGCGCGCCGGGCTTCCTGCTTGCGCGAGAACTCGCGCACGCGCCAGACAATGTCGCCGGCGCGCAGCGCCTGGCCGGCGATGGCGCGCACCACCTCGCGCACCTGCGCCAGATCCGTCTGCGGCGCGGCGATCTGATGCTCGACCACGCCGCTGAAGTTGGCGATGGCCGCCAGCGGCTGGTTCAGCTCGTGGGCCAGCGCCGCCGCCATCTCGCCCATCGCCGCCAGGCGGGCGTGGTGCAGCATCTGCTCCTGGTGCAGTTGCTCGCGCGCGGTGAGCTCCTTGCGCAGCGTGATGTCCTCCTTGATCGCCATGAAATGGGTGGTTTCGCCCTTCTCGGAAACCAGCGGGATGATGCGCACGAACTCCCAGAACATCTCGCCGTTCTTCCTGCGGTTGTGCAGTTCGCCCGACCACGCCTCGCCTTGCGTGATGCTGTGCCACAGCCGCCGGTATTCTTCATCGGAAGTCTCGCCTGACTTGAGAAAACGCGGATTGCGCCCGCGCACCTCGTCGAACGAATAGCCCGAGGTCCGGCAAAAGTGCGGATTGACGTACTCGATGTTGCCGCCCGTATCGGTAATGATGATCGACACCGGACTCTGCTCGACGGCGGCGGAGAGCTTGCGCAATTGCGCCTCCGCCGCCTTCTGCACCGTCACGTCGGCGATGGCGCCGACAAAGCGCGCCACTCTGCCCTCGCCGTCGCGCACGGCGATGCCGCGGCCGTGGAACCAGCGGTAGTCGCCGTCCTTGCGGCGCAGGCGGTAAATCTCGTCGAACCCGGCACCCACGCGCAGCGTCCGCTCCTGCGCCGCCATGGCGTGCGGCCGGTCCTCCGGATGCAGGGCGTCGGTGAAGTTGAAATTCGCCTTCAGCGTGGCGGCGTCGGCATAGCCGAGCAGCTCGGCGAAGTGCGGCGAAAAATAGGTCTCGCCGGCCTCGATGTCGTAATCCCAGACACCCTCGCTGGTGGCCTCCAGCACCTGTTGCAGGCGCGCCTCGCTCGCCTTCAGGCTGTCGACCAGCTCGCGCAGCGTCGTCACGTCGGCGAGCACGCCCACCTGCCGCAGCGGCCGGCCGGCGGCGTCGCGCAGCAGGCGGCGCCGCTCGCGCAGCCAGCGCAGCGCGCCGTCGCCGCGGCGGATGCGGTATTCGATGTCGCCGCGGCCGTCGCGCGCGACTTGCGCCTCCAGCTCGGCGAGGCGGGGCCGGTCCTCGGCCGGCACGGCGGCATGGCGCAGGGACGGATCGGCGGCGAAATGCCGCACCGATGTGCCGTACAGGCGCTCGGCGCCGGGGCTGAGGTAGAGCAGCGCGGCGCCGTCGGCGGAGAGGGCGAAGACGACTTCGTCCACGGCGTCCAGCACGGCGCCCAGTTCCTCCTCGCCGGCGTGGACGCGATGCGTTTCGGCGTCGAGGGCCGACCGGGTGCGATCGTGGGCCGCCGTCGCCACGGCCGCCCCTGCGCCGGCGGCGGCCCGCTCCAGCCGGCGCAGCAGCCACAGCGCGCAGAGCGCGGCGAGGGTGAGCAGCCCCCCCAGACGCAGGCCGTCGCGCCAGAGGGCGGCGTCGAGCGGCGCGGTGTCGGCCTGTGCCACGGCGAACCAGGCGCTGCCCGCCACCGGGGCGCGGACGAGGAGAAAGCGCCCGCCGTCGGCGCGCGCGATCCGGCGCCAGCCGCGCGCCTCCACCGCGGTGAGCGCGGCGACGGCCGCGGGATCGAGGTGCATGCCGGTTTTCTGTGCCGCGCCGGCACCGGCGGCGAGGATCAGACCCTCGGCATCGGCGAGCAGCGGCGCCGCCTCGCCCGTACCGGCACTCAGTCCGCCGAGCACCCCCAGGCGCTCCAGGTCCACCGAGACGCCGACGATACCGCGGAAGCGGCCGGCGGCGTCCGCCAGGGGCACGACGACAGGAAACACCCAGCGGCCGGAGATGAAGCCGATTTCCGGCCGGCCGACGATGAAACGGCGCTCCTCGCGCGCGCGCTCGAGGATGTACAACGGGCCGAGACGGACGGGGCCGGCGCCGAGCCGGCGCGCCGAGCAGCGGATCCAGCCGCCGCCGTCCACCAGCAGCAGGTTGGCGTAGTCGGGGTTCTGCACGGAGAAGGTCTCGAAGACCGGATCGCAGCCGCCCTGGCCGAGCGCCGCGACGGCGGGCCGCGCCGCCAGACTGTTGAGCAGGTCTTCAGTGCGGCGCAGGAACTGCGTGACGCCCGCGGCGGCGGCCTCGGCGGCGACGGCGAGCTGTGCCGCCAGCGCCGCCTCGCGCTCCGCCGCCTCCTGCCGGACATGCAGGGCGAGCAGGACGGCGGCGATCAGCGCCATGGCGGCGAAGGCCAGACGGAGGCCGCGCAGGGCGCTGGCTGTGTTCACTGGACGCCCGCCCCCAGTGTGAAGCTGAAGGTGGCGCCTTCGTCCGGCGCCGACTCGGCCCAGATGCGGCCGCCGTGGCGCTCGACGATGCGCTTGGCGACGGCCAGGCCGACGCCGGTGCCGGGGAAGTCGCGCTCGTGGTGCAGGCGCTGGAAAACGCCGAACAGGCGTTTCGCGTGGCGCATGTCGAAGCCGGCGCCGTTGTCGCGCACGAAGTAGACGGTCTCGCCCGCATCGTATCGAGCGCCGACCTCGATGCGCGGCGCCGCCGCCCTGGCGGAATACTTGAAGGCGTTGCCGATCAGGTTGGCGAAGACCTGCCTGAGCATGGCCGGGTCGCACAGCGCCTCGGGCAGATCGTCCACCGTCGCCTCGGCCTGCGGGTATTGCTCGCGCTGCTCCCGCACGATCTCCCGCGCCGTCTCGGCGGGACTGACTTTCTTCAGGGCCAGCTCGGCGCGGCCGATGCGGGCGAACTGCAGCATGTCGTCGATCAGCTCGCCCATGCGCACGGCGTTGTGCTTGACCCGCCCCAGCAGCGCGCGCCCCTCGGCGGAGAGCGCCGCGCCGTCCGCCTCTTCGAGCATGTGCGAGAAGCCGTGGATGGCACGCAGCGGCGTGCGCAGATCGTGGGAAACGGAATAGGAGAAGGCGTCCAGCTCGCGGTTGGCGCGCGCCAACTCCTCGGTGCGCTCGGTCACGCGCCGCTCCAGCGTGGCGTTGAGGTCGGCGATCTGCGCCTCGCGCCGCTTCAGCTCGGTGATGTTCTCCTTGACGGCGATGTAGCCGGAGACGCGGCCGGCCTCGTCGCGCACGGCGGTGATGGCGGCCTGCTCCCAGTAGAGCTCGCCGGCCCGGCTGCGGTTGCACAGCTCGCCGCGCCAGACGCCGCCGGCCAGGAGGGTGCGCCACAGCTCGGCATAGACCGCCCGCGGCGTGAGGCCCGACTGCAGGATGCGCGGATTGCGGCCGAGAACTTCCTGCCGCGGCCAGCCCGTCACCTGCTCGAAATACGGGTTGACCCATTCGATGTTGCCGGCCGGGTCGGTGATGATGATCGAGGTCGGGCTCTGCTCGACGGCGACGGAGAGCCGGCGCAGCGCCGTCTCGGCATCGCTGCGCGCCGTGATGTCGAAGAAAACCAGCAGCACCAGGCGGCGCTCCGCCGTGCCGGCCGGCCCGGCTTGCGCCTCCAGCACCCGGCGCCGGCCGTCGGCGGCGGTCCATGTGAAGGCGGCAGCCGTCGGCGCTCCGTCGCGCAGCCAGTCGGCCACGGCCGGGCCATCTTGCCGCGGCCGCAGGCCCAGTTCGCCGAGGCGCTGCTGGGCGAGCAGAAGAGGCGACTGGCCGAAGCAGGCAGCGGCCTCGGCGTTCGCCTCGGCGATGCGGCCGTCGGCCGGGTCGACCAGCAGGGCGATCAGGTGCTGCTTCTCGAAAAGGTCGCGGTAGCGGCGCTCGCTCGCCGCCAGGGCCAGGCGCTGCGTCCACTCCGCGGTGATGTCGGCGGCGACGCCGCGGTAGCCGGCGAAGGCGCCGGCGGCGTCGACGGCCGGCACGCCGCTGACGCGCAGGTAGCGCGTCGCGCCGGAAGGCGGCGTCTGGGCGAAGACGAGGTCGTAGAAAGCCTCGCGCCGCGCCAGCCGCGCGCGGAAGTCGTCCCAACCTTCCGCCGCGGGTGCGTAGCCTGGCAACTCCCAGCGGCGCTTGCCGATGACGTTCTTGTCGACGGGCGCCGTGGCGTAGGCGGCGCCTCCGACGCGGGTGAAGCGGTGCCCGGCGTCGTCCTCCCACCACCAGTCGGCAGCGAGGGCGAAGAGGTCGCGCAGGCGCGCCTCGCCCGCGGCCAGCGCGGCATGCGCCGATTCGGCAACGGCGGCGGCCCGGCGCAGCAGCCGCCGGCCGGAGCAGAAAACCAGAACCGCCGCCAGGGCCAGGGCGGCGAGCGCCGCCAGGACGGCGCGGAGCGCATCGGCCCAGGCCGCGGCGTGCTGCGCGGCAACGGGAAGGACGGCGACGGCCGTCCAGTCGCTGCCCGCCACGCGGGCGAAGCCGTACTGGTATTCGGCGCCGTCCTCGCCGCGGCCGCGCCAGCCACCCGCGCCGCCCGCGCCGCCTTCGCCCAGCGCTGTGCGCGCCGCGCCAAGGCCGCTGCGGGCGGCAAATACGATGTCGTCGCCGTCGCCCGCCAGCAGCCTGCCGGCGCCGTCCAGGATGCCCGCCGCGGCACCCTCGGGCAGGCGGACGGCGACCAGCAGGCGCAATTCCGCGGCGCGCAGCCGAACGCTGGCGAAACCGGCCGCGTCGAGAGGCCGCAGCAGCGGCACCGTCCAGCCGGCGGCGTCGGGCCGCGCCGCGCCGATCCAGAAGCCGCCGCGGGCCGCCTGCGGCGGCAGTTCCAAATGGGCTCCTTCCGGCAGGCGACCGCCGCCGGCCAGGCCGCCGGAGCAGAGGACGCGGCCGGCCGCGTCGGCGACGGCATATCCGCCGTAGGCCGGCCCCAGCGCGGCCAGCGCGGCGAAGGCGCGGTCGCAGTCGCGCCCGGCCGCCGCACCCGGTTGCCGCGCCGCGGCTTCGAGCAGGGTTTCGGCGACGGCGAGCAAGCGCGCCGTGTCGGCGGCGGTGAAGCTGGCCAGGCGCAGCGCCACCGCCTCGACCTCGGCAAGGCGGTGCTCCAGGCGGTCGTGCAGGTTCCAGGCCACCAGGCCGAGGACGGGCAGCAGCGCAGCCGCGGCGAGCAGCCATAGGCCGGAGAAAAGAGAGGGGCGGGGCAGGTCTTCGGGCGCCGCCGGGTTGCCGTTCATGTTCCGTGCCTCATGGTCGAGGAGACAGGATGGAAGCTTATCGGCCGCCCGGCGAAGTCCTTGAGGGCGGTGCGGGTAATGACGCAAGTATAGACGACGCCGCACTCCTCCAAAGGACTATCCGCTTGCTGCTTGAAGAATCACTTGCGATGCATTCTTGAGTGCTATCGGATCGATCCGGCAGGTTTCAGAATAAAAACATCCGGATCGATGAGGAGGGCCGGGGGATTTATCGCGGCGTGGACGCCGCTCCCGCATGAATGGCCGGCCGTGGCGGGTCGGGCAATACCTTTTCGGTTATGCCGCGCGATGCCGTTTCACATAGGCCCGCAAGGCCTCGTTCATGCGGGTTTGCCAGCCTTCGCCGGTCGACCTGAAATAGTCCACCACCTCCGGACTGTATCGCACGGTTACAGCCACCTTGGTGGGGCTTTGTTGCGGGCCGCGCTGACCGGGCAGACGAACCTTGCCTTTCGCCCAGAACGCCTTTACCGCTTCGGTGTCATTGGGGTCATAAGGGCACGCCGGATCATTCACCCGATCCGGCGCGGCCGCGACGGCCGCCGCCGCCTGTTTCTTGCTAAATGCCGAGGGTTTCAAAGTAGGCGCGCGTTTCATGCTTGTCACCATAACGACAGGAAATCATCCGGGCGCAGTCATTGCGCTCCGTCCAGACCAGGAAGACAACGCGATTGCGGAACCAGCCCAGACTCAGCAGACGCTGCTCGCCGTAGCTTTCGCGTTGATCTTCCACCGTGACCATCGGGGCATCGAAAACGCACGCGACCTCGGCGAGGTCTATGCCGTGATCCCTGATGTTCTTCTTGCGCTTGGCCTCGTCCCACCTGATCATGCGGCTTATTGTCGTTACAAAAAGCTAGCCCTGTCAAGCTTTTTGTATCTACACCGCTTACGCATCCGGCGCGATCGGCGCCATTCCCGCCGCCGGCTCAGAGCCTGTGAAAATATCCACCGCAGCGCCGATCGCGGGCAAGCCCGCTCCTGCGTAGGTCGGCCTTCAGGCCGACTTCGGCCGCTGCAGTCGGGCTGAAGCCCGACCTACAGAGGCGATGGGCAGGCTTCGAGGTTTATTCACAAGCTCTCAGATGCGGTACTGCATCACCGCCTTGTGCATGCGC
>Ga0209170_1000282_pt1 | contig 23712 bp, 19 predicted proteins | sample KloWWTKNB14_bulk_FD_187178 | JGI IMG/M metagenome (GOLD analysis project Ga0209170, IMG submission 187178) | Active sludge microbial communities from Klosterneuburg, Austria, studying microevolution and ecology of nitrifiers - Klosterneuburg... | ecosystem: Engineered > WWTP > Aerobic digester >...
TCTCGCGGCGGCGCTCCTTGTACTTGGTGACCCCGGCCGCCTCTTCGAGGAAGAAGCGCAGTTCCTCCGGCTTGGCCTCGATGATGCGCGAGATCATGCCCTGCTCGATGATGGCGTAGGCGCGCGGGCCCAGGCCGGTGCCCATGAAGAGGTCGATCACGTCGCGCCGGCGAACGTGCATGTTGTTGATGTAGTAGGAGGACTCGCCGTCGCGGTCGAGCACGCGCTTCACCGCGATCTCGGCGTATTGCGACCACTGGCCGCTGGCGCGGCCCTGGGCGTTGTCGAAATGCAGCTCGACGCTGGCGCGGCCGACGGGCTTCCGCTGGCCGGAGCCATTGAAGATGACGTCCTGCATGGATTCGCCGCGCAACGCGGTGGCCTTGGATTCGCCCAGTACCCAGCGCACCGCGTCGATCACGTTGGATTTGCCGCAGCCGTTGGGGCCGACCACGCACACGAGCTGACCAGACGTCAGGATGGAGGTCGGGTCGACAAAGGTCTTGAACCCGGCAAGTTTCAGCTTGGTTAAACGCACGTCTTCAGAAGGCTCTGTTTTTGTTGGGGAACGGCATGAATGGAGTACGCCGCAAGGGTGCTTATAATACCATCTTCGCCATTCTCTCCGAACCCACCGGCATGCCTGCAAAACCGTCCAAATCCCTCGATACCTTCCCCAACCCGGAAGCGGCGCGGGACTACCTGATTCACATGGAAATTCCGGAGTTCACCTGCCTCTGTCCAAAGACCGGGCAGCCGGATTTCGCCACCCTGGTGCTCGATTACATCCCCGACCGTACCTGCATCGAACTGAAGAGCCTGAAGCTGTACGTCTGGTCCTACCGCAACGAGGGCGCTTTCCACGAGGCGGTCACCAACCGCATCCTCGACGACCTGGCCAAGGCGACCAAGCCGCGCTTCATGCGCCTGACGGCGAAGTTCTACGTGCGCGGGGGAATATTCACCACGGTGGTGGCGGAACACCGCAAGAAGGGCTGGAAGCCGCAGCCGAAGGTCGAACTAGACGCCTTTCCTGCCCAGTCCAATACGCGGTTCTAATCAGGCAGCAGCTCGCGCACCTTGTCCAGGCGCGCGAAGTGACAGCCGGCGGAATCCATCCTGAGCCAGCCTTCCCGTTTCCAGACACTCATGGTGCGCGCCACGGTCTCCAGGCGGACGCCGATGATTTCGCTGATCTGTTCCAGCGTCAGCGTGATGGGCAGGCGTGCCTTGTGGCCTTTCTTGTCCACCCCGTAGCGCTCGATCAGCATGGTCATCAGCACGGCCAGCCGCTGCGGCACGGTGCCGGCGCTGACGATTTCGATTTTTTGTATGAACGCCTCGGTGAATCGGCCGATCTCGACGCGCAGATTGACGGCCAGACGCGGATATTTATCGGCAAATTTCTGGATGGCCCCCGAGTCGACGAAGATCGCCGTCATGCCGTCGTTCATCGCCACCGCATCGGTCGGGTACTTCATGCCGGCCCAGATGGCAAAAATGCCCATCGAGTCGCCCGGACCGTAAAGGCCGTAAGTACGACTGATGCCCGCCCGGTTGCGCCGGGCCGACTTGGCCAAGCCTTGTTCGATGAACATGGCCCTGATATCCGGCTCGCCGTGTTGCCAGATGTATTCTCCCGCACGAAAAACCTGCACCCTGGCGGCGGCGCAAAGTTCCGCCAGCGCGCGCGCAGGCAGATTGGCGAAAAAATCGAAGCGCCGCATGCGCTTCAGCAACTCCTCCCTGCCGGGCTGACCGGAAGACAGGGGCGCCTGCCGCTTGACGCGACGAAAAGCCCGACGCGGCAAATCCAGTGCAAAACTCTTGTCGCCAATATCCTCCTGGCTTTTCCTCTGACTCATTAACATCACTCCTCCAACTGAACACTCTTCGAATGTTTCAGGCTTTTTTTAATTGTTGACAAACATCAATTCGCCCAATCTTATCATCTTCCCCTTGGCGAAGTTGTGGTTATGTCCTGATTACCGAGACAGGCCAAGCGTACTCACGAGCCATTGGTCAACAGTAGGTCGAAAGGGCGCCGCCGATGCCGTACCGTCTCGTAACGTTGGCTGAGAGTCATTGGTAAGCAAGAAGACAAAAGGACACGCTACCGCGCCGTACTGGCGGGACTGACTTTTCCAAGCGGAGTTCCGGCTACCTCAGGCCGGACGGCGGAATGTCCGTGGCAACCCGCGCCTGCAATCGGCGGTCGCGCTGACGGCGTCCGGCAGCACTTGATGCGGTGTGCGCAGCGCCCCGGGGATTTAAATCCGGCGAATTGCCGGGTCCTGGCCCTGATCGGATGGACGCGTGCCGAGGGTGAAATAAAACGTGGCGCCCTCGCCCGGGACGGACTCCGCCCAGACGCGGCCGGCGTGCAGGGCGACAATGCGGCGGACCATGGCGAGCCCGATGCCGGACCCCTCGAACTCCTGCGGACCGTGGAGGCGTTGGAAGGCGCCGAACAGCTTGTCGGCGTACTTCATGTCGAATCCGGCGCCGTTGTCGCGCACGAAGTACGCGCGTTCGCCGCTCACTTCGCGGCAGCCGACCGCAATGTGCGCCATGTCGCGCTTCGCCGTGAACTTCCAGGCGTTGCCGAGCAAGTTTTCCAGGGCATCGTGCAAGAGCGTCGCGTCGCCATCCACCCGCAGACCGTCTTCAATGGAGACCTGTACCTGCCTGGACGGATGCGCGTGCGCCAAGTCATCGAAAATCGAACGCGCCATCATGCTCAGGTCGATCGGTTCCCTGCGGATATCTCTGCGCGCCACTCTGGACAAATCGAGCAAGTCGTCGATCAGATTGCCCATGCGCAGTGTCGCACCGCGGATGCGGGCCAAATAGTCCAGTGATTCTGCCTTGGCGCAGCTCTTGCAGTTCTCCTCCATCAGGCTGGCAAAGCCGTTGATGCCGCGCAGCGGCGCGCGCAGGTCGTGGGCGACGGAATAGCTGAAGGACTCCAGTTCCCGGTTCGATTCGCTGAGCTGCCGCGTGCGCTCGGCCACCCGGTGCTCCAGTGCGGCGTTCTGCCTGACAATCTCCGCCTCGGCTTGCTTGCGATCGGTGACATCCTTGTTGACGCCGACGAAATGGGTGATTCTGTTCTGTTCGTCCTGAAGGGGGGAGATGCTGACGCTCTCCCAGAACAGCTCGCCATGCTTCTTCCGACTCAGCAACTCACCGCACCATTGCCGGCCGGACAGCAAGGAACGCCAAATCTCGTCAAAGACGGCCTCCGGTGCCTGGCCCGATCTCAGGATGGCGGGCGGGCGGCCAATCACCTCTTCCCGCGCATAGCCGGTCGTTTCCGAAAATTTCGCATTGACGTATTCGATCTTTCCCTCCGCATCGACTATCACCACCGACGCCGGGCTATGCTCGACTGCAAGTGAAAACTTGCGCAAGCCCTCCTCGCGCTTTTCGAGTTCCTCTGCATCGGCGGCCAGTTGGCGAAAGTCAAGCTCGATCTGGTCCGCCATTCCGTCGAAGGCCGAGGCGAGCTGGCCGATCTCGTCGAGCGAGCGAAAGCCGCTGCGCACGTCGCGCTGCCCGCCTGCAAAGGACGCGCTGACCGACGCCAACTGTCTCAACGGACCGACGATCCGCAGGCGTATGGCCAGCAGGACCGTGATCAGCAACAACAGGTCCAGCAAGCCGAGCTTGACAAGATTTTCCCTGGCTTGCTGCTCTGCCTTGTCGGATTCCAATGTAAGGGATGCGGCAATCGCATCCGCCCGCTCCAGAATCGACGTTCCGGCCTGGTATAACTCGTTCAGCAGCGTCCTGGCATCCTTGCCGCCCGTCTCTTCCGACAGTGTCAGGTCGGTCAGCCTGCGCAGATTGGTAGCCGTCTGGCCGATCAGGGCGATATCCGCCGCCAGGGTGTCGGGCAGGGCTGCGATCTCGACGCCCTGCGTCCTGCCGCCATACTCCAGGGAGCGAATCGCTTCGTCCAGCCGAGCCAGGTAGGCGTCAATGGGGCCGCGATCCCGCGTGTCTCCATGAACAAACCGCGCCGACTCGGCATGGATGCGCTGGCTCAGCCAGCGCAGGCTACCGGTGACGTTGATGACCGCGGCCATGCCCCTCGTGTTCGACATGGCCGTGTCGACCAGATGCCAGTTGGCCAGGCCGGTCAGCGCCAGGAAAGCAAAGATCAGGAAAAATTTCTTGCCGAGCGTCGGCCGCAAAAATCGACACAGCAAAACCCGGCTCAGGCCTTGCCCGGATAAAGCGGAACAGTCTTGCACCAATAGGCTCACGGAGCACCTCCCTCGCGAACAGTCGCATGGAACAGCGGCATGGCCTGCTGGTTCGGGGCAGGGGAACGTACCGAATCGAAAAGGCGATAGGCGGTCGCGATTTGCGTGCGGGAGCCTTGGCTGCGCTTGATCGACGGCGTCAGAGCAAAGCGGCTTGTCTTGTTATTGCCGCATCGCAAGGCGATCATAATCCTTATGCCGCATGGATTCAAACACTTGCCATAGAGGGCCGTAGCGTTGGCGGCCGCTTTCAGGCGAAACGAACGATCTCGCCGGAGATCTGGCCGAGGGCCAGGCTGCGGTCGGTTGCGCCGAGCTTGACCGCTTCCTTCGGCATGCCGTAGACGACGCTGCTCGCCTCGTCCTGCGCCACGGTGTAGGCGCCGGCGTCGTGCATTTCCTTCAGTCCGCGCGCGCCATCGTCGCCCATGCCGGTCATGATGACGCCCATGGCGTTCTTGCCGGCGAACTTCGCCACCGAGCGGAACAGCACATCCACCGACGGTCGGTGGCGGTTGACCAGGGGGCCGTCGACCACCTCGACGTAGTACTGCGCGCCGCTGCGCTTGAGCAGCATGTGGCGCCCACCCGGGGCGATCAGCGCCCGTCCGGGCACGACGCGGTCATTGTTCTGCGCCTCGCGCACCTCGATCTGGCACAACGAATTCAGCCGCGCCGCGAACGAGGCGGTGAACTTCTCCGGCATGTGCTGGACGACGACGATGCCGGGCGCGGTGCGCGGCAGGCCGGTCAGCACCACCTCCAGCGCCTGCGTGCCGCCGGTCGAGGTACCGATCGCGATGATGCGTTCGGTCGTCTGCTTCAGCGCGTGCTCTGCCTTGGGCAGTATCGCGTCCGCATTGAGCTTGGGCGCAACCTGGACGGCGGCGGGGGCGCTGCCGTTGCTCCGCCTGACCCGGGCGCTGGCGGCGGCCTTGACGGCATGCACCAGTTCGGCGGCGGAATCCTCCATCAGGAAACGCCGCACGCCGATGCCCGGTTTGGTCACGACCCCGATGGCACCGGCCGCCAGCGCCTCCATGGTCGTCTCCGCGCCCTTTTCGGTCAGCGAGGAGCAGATCACCACCGGCGTCGGGCGCTCGGCCATGATCTTCTTCAGGAAGGTGATGCCGTCCATGCGCGGCATCTCGATGTCGAGGACGATCACGTCCGGCCAGCGCTTGTTCATCTTGTCGAGGGCGAAGATCGGGTCCGAGGCGACGCCGACAACCTCCATGCCGGGATCGCCGCCGAGCACCTCGGAGACGACCTGGCGCACCACCGCCGAATCGTCGACGATGAAGACGCCCACCTTGGAGCCGGCCTTAAGCATTGGCCATGCCTCGAATCGATTCGCCGCGGCCTGGATCGAAGCACGCCTCGCGAATCTCGCAGCCGCTGCACGCCGCAGCCACGTTCTGCGTGAACTTCTTCACCCAGACATGCCCGCTCCAGAGGTCGAAGAGTACCGTGCGATGGCCGATGCCGCCCAGGTCGGAGGCTTTCGCCCGCACGCCGTGGCTCTGCAGCAGCAGCTTGCCGAAGGCGGCATTCTTCTGGCCGATGTGGTCCTGCCGGCAGCGATTCTGGGACGGGAACATGTTGCCGCCGCCGAACATCTTCACCTCGTATTCGTGCAGCGCCGTGCCGCTTTTCTCGATTTCGCGCAGCAGCAGCCAGAAGGCCTCGTCGGCGTATTTTCCGTCCGGGCTAGACTGGCGGCGCGCGCCGCGTTCCGGCAGCATGTAATGGCACATGCCGCCGATCAACAGTTTCGGATGCCACAGCGTGATCGAGACGCAGGAGCCGAGCAGCGTGCGCATGCGCGTCTGCCGATCGCCGAAGTACCACTCCCCCGGCTGCAGGAACACCTCGATGACGTGGGGCGGCTTCCTCATGGCTTGCGATAGATCGAAGGCGCCACCACCTGCAGGTCGTCGCAAACGCCGTTCAGGCTCTCCGAATGGCCGATCAGGAGATGGCCGCCGGGCTTGATGGCCGCCATCAGGCGCTGCACCACCTTGCGCTTGGTCTCGACGTCGAAATAGATCATCACGTTGCGCAGGAAGATCACGTCGAACTCGCCGAGGCGGGGCAGCTGCTCGTTCAGGTTGACCTGCTTGAAGGCGATCTTGCTTCGCAATCGCTTGTCGATCATGAAAGTGCCCTCCTGCCGCCCGACACCCTTCAGGCAAAAGGCCCGCAGGTAGTCCTGCGGAATGTGTTCGGCCCGCTCCATCGCGTAATGCGCGCTGCGGGCCCGCTCCAGGACGCGGGTGCTGATGTCCGATGCGACGACCTCCCAGGGCGCCTCGCGCAGGCAGTCGGCCAGCAGCATGGCGATGCTGTACGGCTCCTCGCCGCTCGAGCAGGCCGCGCTCCAGACGCGGAAGGCGCTCCCCGGCCGCCGCGCCGGCAGGATGCGTGAACGCAGAAACTCGAAATGCTTCGGCTCGCGGAAAAAATAGGTTTCGTTGGTGGTGAGCAGGTCGATGGCGATCTGCAGCTCCTGCGGCTCGCGGCCGCTGGTGAGCAACTGAAAGTAGTCGCCGTAGCTGTTGAGCCGATGATGCTTGATGCGCTTGGCCAGCCGGCCGCAGACCAGGGCCTTCTTGGCCGGCGACAGGCTGATGCCGGCCAGGCGGTACAACAGGCCCTGGAACTGGGTGAACTCGCTGTCGAGGAGCCGGTAGCCCGCCTCCTGCCGCTCCGCTGCAGCCGTCGTCATCGTCCGCCCTCGCCCATCCGCATGTTCAGGCGGCCGCCGTCAGGGCGTCCATCGATTCCTGCCCGGCCATCTGGCCGAGCAGGGCCAGGTCGTCGAGTGACAGCACCTTGTTGACGTTCAGGATGATGACGAACTTGCCGTCGAGCTTGCCCATGCCGTGAATGAAGTCGGTGCGGATGCGGGCGCCGAAGGCCGGCGCCGGCTCGATCTGGCTGCCCTGGATTTCCAGCACCTCGCTCACCGCATCGACGATCACGCCGATGTCCTGCCGTTCGCCCTCGCCTTCCACCTCCACGATGACGATGCAGGTGCGCCGGGTGAGGTCCGTCGATCGCCGGCCGAAGCGGCAGGCGAGGTCGACCACCGGCACCACCGCGCCGCGCAGGTTGATGACGCCGCGAATGCACTCCGGCATCATCGGCACCACGGTGAGATCGCCGTATTCGATGATCTCCTTCACGCAGAGAATGCCGATCGCGAACATCTCGCCGCCCAGCACGAACGTCAGGTACTGCTGCTGCTCGGCAGTGGCCTGCCGCTCGGCAGGCAGCTGCTCTCCGGCCTTGACCAAAGCGCCCATGGCCGTCTCCTAGAACTTGACGAATTCGGCTTCGCCGGGAACCGGCTCGGCCAGGCTGGAAGCGAGGCGCGCGCCGCCTTCCTTGATATGGGCGATCTTGGACTTCAGCTTGCCGCCCTCCTTGCGTGGCGCGGTTGCGCGGGCAACAGCAGCACCGCCCGTCTTGAAGAAGGACATGGCCTGCTGCAGCTGCTCGGCCTGGCTGCTCATCTCTTCGGCCGTCGCCGCCAGTTCCTCCGAGGCGGAGGCGTTCTGCTGCGTGGTCTGGTTGAGCTGGCTCATCGCGGTATTGATCTGGCCGACGCCGGCGGATTGCTCCTCCGAGGCAGCGGTGATCTCCTGCACCAGGTCGGAGGTCTTGCGGATCGACGGCACGATCTCGTCGAGCAGCTTGCCGGCCTTCTCGGCCAGGGCGACGCTGCCCTTGGCGACTTCGCCGATCTCCTGCGCGGCGACCTGGCTGCGCTCGGCGAGCTTCCTCACCTCGGCGGCGACGACGGCGAAACCCTTGCCGTGCTCGCCGGCGCGCGCCGCCTCGATGGCGGCATTCAGCGCCAGCAGGTTGGTCTGGTAGGCGATGTCGTCGATGATGCCGATCTTCTCGGCGATGCTCTTCATCGCCGTGACGGTCTGGCCGACCGCTTCGCCGCCCTCGCCGGCCTCCTTGGCGGCCTTCGAGGCCATGCCGTCGGTGACCTTGGCATTCTCGGTGTTCTGGCTGATCGAGGCGCTCATCTGCTCGATGGAGGCGCTGGTCTCCTCGACGCTGGCGGCCTGCTCGCTCGAGCCCTGGCTCAGCGACTGCGCCGTCGCGCTGACCTCTTCCGAGGCGCTCGACAGATTGTCCGCCGCGCTGCGCACCTCGGTGATGATCTGCGAGAGCTTCTCGACCATGTTCCGCATCGCCTCCAGCAGCAGGCCGGTCTCGTCGCGCGAGGTGACCTCGATGCGCACCGCCATGTCGCCCTCGGCCAGGCGGTTGGCCACCGAGACTGCTTCGTTCAGCGGACGGGTGATGCTGCGCACGATCCAGAAGGCGATGCCGAAGGCGAACAGGAAGGCGGCGACGGCCATCGACAGCGTCAGCGTGCGCGCCTGCTGGTATTCCGCAGTGGCGGCTTCGCCGAGTTCGCTCATCAGGTCACCCTGGAACTTGACGAGGTCGTTGACCCGCTTGCGATATTCGCCAGCCGCCGGACGGAAGCCGGCGTCCATGAATGCCCGTGCCTCGTCAACCTTGCCATCCTCGACCAGCTTGATGATCTGGTTCTGCGCGGCGATGTAATTCTCGCGCGCCGTAAGGATCAGTTCGAACATCTCCTTGCCCCTAGGCTGGGCGAGGGTCGGCTTGAGCGTATCCCATGCCTTGGCGATGCTGCCGCGTGCCGCGAGGATGCGTTCCTTGGCGCGCTGCTGGCCCGCCTTGTCGGCGGCGAGCAGCATGTCGCGCGCGCTGATCCCGATTTCGTTCACCCCGGCCAGGCCGTCCTGCAGCAGCAGCACCTTCGGCCACATATTCTTCGTGATGTTCTCCAGCGAGGCGTTGAGGTTGGCCATGCGGGTCAGGCCGATGACGGCGATCGCGACGAGGAGGGCTACCACGATGCCGAAGCCCAGCGCCAGTCGCACTCCTATCTTCATGTTGCTAAACATAACGGTACCTCCTTACAAAATTGCAGTTGGGGCCATTCCTGGCCGGACGGATTGCATAACGCTGGCGGTTTGTTCGTTTTCCCGGCTCGCCGCCTGCTGAACGAGTGCCGGCACATCCAGAATCAAGGCCACTTCGCCGCTTCCCAGGATCGTCGATCCGGAAATGCCGCGCAGGTGGCGGAAAACCTGCCCCAGCGGCTTGATCACCGTCTGGAACTCCCCGAGCAACTGGTCGACCACCAGGCCGGCCTTCTGGCCGCCGAACTGGACGACGACGACGTTCTCCCGCCGCGTCTGCTCGCCCTCGATCGCCAGCAGCTCGCGCAGCCGGATGAACGGCAGCACCTCGCCGCGCAGGTTCAGGTAGCGGCGGGTTTCCGCCGACTGCCTGTCCGCATCGCTCAATTCGAGGCACTCGACCACCATGTCGAGCGGAACGACCAGGGAGGATTCGCCGACCTCGATCAGGAAGCCGTCGATGATGGCCAGCGTCAGGGGCAGGCGAATGCGGAAGGTGGTGCCCTCGCCCGGGCGGCTGTCCAGGTCGATGCTGCCGCGCAGCGCCTCGATGTTGCGGCGCACGACATCCATGCCGACGCCGCGGCCGGACAGGTTCGTCACCTGGTCGGCGGTCGAGAAACCGGGCTCGAAGACCAGGTTGTAGATCTCCTGGTCGGCCAGCGTCTGCGTCGGCGCGACGATTCCCTTCTCGATCGCCTTGCTGAGGATCTTGTCGCGGTTCAGCCCGCCGCCGTCGTCGGACACCTCGATGACGATGGTGCCCGACTCGTGGTAGGCGTTGAGGCGGATGATGCCGTTGGCCGGCTTGCCGCGCGAGGCGCGGACCTCCGCCGGCTCGATGCCGTGATCGATCGAATTGCGCACGAGATGTGTCAGCGGATCGGTGATCTTCTCGACGACGGTCTTGTCCAGCTCGGTTTCCCCGCCGCTGATCTCCAGCGCGATCTCCTTGCCCAGCTCGCGGCTGACATCGCGCACGACCCGCTGGAAGCGGTTGAAGGTCTCGCCGATCTCCACCATGCGCAGGCTGAGCGCGCAGTCGCGGATCTCCTCGACCAGGCGCCCCATCAGGGACATGGCCTCGTGCAGCGCGCCATCCTGCGTCCGCCGGGCGAGCAGCGTCGCCGAAGCGCCGGCGATCACCATTTCGCCGACCTGATTGATCAGCTCTTCCAGTTTGGCGGCGTCGACCCTGACGAAGCGGTTCTCGAGGGCGCGTTTGTCCTTGATCTGCTTCTGCTTGTCGAGTGCCGCCTGGACCACAGCTTCCTGCACGACGTTCTCTTCAACGAGGATCTCGCCGACGCGCGGCTTGCCGCTGGCGACGGCCTGCTGCTCCGCCAGCGCATGCGCCAGTTCGGCATGCGTCACGGCACCGCTGGCAACCAGGATCTCGCCGATGCGGTCGTTGTTCTCCGGCAGGGCGGCGATCAGTTGCACGAACTCGCCGATCCTGCTGTTCGGCGGCAGGATGCGGATCTCGCAATCTTCACGCACGAATTCGAAGGCGCCTTCGATCGTTTCCTTGCTGGCTTCGCTCCTGAGGTCGATCTCGAAGCCCAGGTAGCAGGATTCCGGATCCATTTCGGCTGCCGCGGGCATGGCATCGCACAAGGTAGTCGTGTGAATGACGTCGCCAAGCGTGGTCAGGTAGCGCAGGAACGAGGCCGGATCCATGCCGTTGCGCAGGACGTCGCGGCCGAATCGCAACGAAATGTGCCAGGCACCGCTGCCGACTTGCCCGCCCTCGTCACGCGCCAGCACGGCCTCCTGCTCGACCGGCCGTTCGACCGCCTGCGCGACCTCGGGGACGCCGGCCGGTGAGAACCTGCCCAGCCGCTCGAGCAGAGCGGCCTGGCGCACCTCCATCGCCGCCGGATCGGTCGGCTGGTCGCCTGCGGCGGTGCCGACCAGATGGCCGATGTGGTCGCCGCACTCGAGCATGAGCGCGGTCAGCGTGTCGTTTACCGGCACTTCATTGTTGCGGGCGCGATCGAGCAGGCTTTCCACCACGTGGGTGAAACGAACGATGTCGTCGAGGCCGAACAGCCCGGCCGAGCCCTTGATGGTGTGGATGGCGCGGAAGGTGGCGTTCATCGCGTCGGCATCGTCGGGCCGTCGCTCCAGCTCCAGGAGGGAATCCTCCATGCTCAGGAGCAGTTCCCGGCTTTCGACGATAAAGGTCTGCAGTGCGGCTTCGAGATTCATGCCTTGCCTCCGTTCGCGGTGCGGCCCGGCTCCTGTGCCGGGATCACCACAGGATCGCCGAACAGGGCCGCCATGTCGTACAGCTCAAGGAGTTCCATCACCGGCCGGCTGTGTCCGACCAGATGCAGGGCCTTGTTCGTGGCGGCGGCATGGCGCTTGGCCAGCACCAGCACCTGCAGGCCGGCCGTGTCGATATCCGATACGGCCGAAAGGTTGATCTCCATCTCGGCACATTCACCGACGGCGCCGATCAGGCCTTCCTTCAGTTCGGCGGCAGCGTAGATCGTGAGTTCGCCGCCGAGCGCCACCGCGCACCGGCCATTGTTGTTCTGTACGTTGATCTCCATGTGCCGTCCTCCGCAGACTGACTTTTAGGGCATCACCAGCTTGGAAACGGCGGTCAGCATCTGCGCCGGCTGGAACGGCTTGACCACCCAGGCCTTGGCGCCGGCGGCCTGCCCTTCCTGCTTCTTGGCTTCCTGCGACTCGGTCGTCAGCATGATGATCGGCACGAACTTGTGCTCGGCAATCTTCTTCACCTCCTTGACGAAGGTGATGCCATCCATGTTCGGCATGTTCACGTCGCTGATGATGAGATGCACCTTCTGCCCAGTGATCTTGCCGAGCGCATCCTTGCCGTCGCAGGCCTCGATCACGTCGTAGCCCGCGCCCTTCAGGGCGATGCCCACGACCTGGCGCAGCGAACTGGAGTCGTCCACCACGAGAATCGTCTTTGCCATGCTTGCTCTCCTGTCAGAAGAAGGTGATTTCGGATTCCTGCGGCCGGGCATCCTGGCCGCCGGCATGGACGGCGTGCTGCTCGACCATGGTGTAGGTGTTCGCCAACTGGGTCAGCCAGCCTTCGACATCGAAGGCTGCGTTCCCGCCGGCCGATGCGGAAACCTGCTGGCCGAGCTTTTCCAGGTCGTTCTGGATGTGCATGAGCATCTGACTGACGCGGTCCTGGAACTGCAGCGAAACGAGCACGTCGGTCACCTCGCCGCGGATGCCGGTGCTTTCCCGCTGCAGGATCTCCGACGACGTTCCCAACGCATCCGCCGCCGTGGAGAACCGCCCGAGGATTCCCGCCACCGCCGAATCGGCGCCCCGGATGGTCGTCTCGTCGAGCTTCGCCGTCTGGTCCGCCGCCTCCAGCGTGGCGGCAATCGCGGCATTGACGGCATCGACCTTTTCGGTGATCCGCTTGCCCGTTTCGCCGGACTGGGTCGACAGCTTGCGCACCGCATCGGCGACCACGGCGAAACCGCGGCCCGCTTCGCCGGCCCGAGCCGCCTCGATGGCGGCATTCAGGGCCAGCAGGTTGGTCTGGCCGGCGATGCTGCCGACGTCCGCCGCCATTTGCTTCAGTTCCCCGGTAAACCCGGCCAGGCAGGCGATCTCGCGCAGCATCTCCCGCTTGTTATCGAGGGCCTTGTGCAGGGAGCGCGTGATGGCCTCCAGTTCGGTCCGGCTGGCCTCCAGCGTCGCCACCATGCCGCCGCTGCCCATGCCGCCGGCAGCGTCGCGCGAGGCCGCCTCGGCCGCCGCGAGCTTCTCGGCAATGCCGGCAAAACGCCCGGACAATGACGTGATTGCATCTTCGGTCTGCCGGCGAGCGGCATCGATCTGCCGCGCCCAGACGGGCAGGACGCCTCGGCACAGCGCATCCAGTCCGTCTTCGCGGCGTTCGGCCGCCCTGGCGGCCGCCTCGGCCTGGCGCGCCGCTTCCGCCTCCGCCAGGACCTGCCGGACATGCCGCCGGCAGGCTGCCAGGGACATGCGGCCCGCCACGACGCCGGCCACGACAAGCAGCGTCGCCAGCGCGACGCGGATTCCGCCGCCCTCACCCGCAGAGAAAAGCAGAATCCCGCCCAGCACCGCCACCGCAGGCGCATACAGCCACGGCAGGCCTGCGTCGTTCATCGCCGAAACGTCCTTGTCCGTCACGCTTCCACCTCCGCAATACGCCTGACGGTTGCCGTCAGGCTTTCCAGGTCCATCGGCTTGTCGAAGAAGTAATCCGCCCCTTCCGCCACGCAGCGCTTGCGGTACAAGGCGTAGTTGCTGAACATCAGCACGCGGGTCGCCGGCCGCTCGTGCTTGATGGTCTCCAGCAGGTCCAGGCCGCTGCCATCCGGCAACTGGACGTCGAGGATCACCATTTCCGGCTTCAGTTCGCGGAACCGCGCCGTGCCCTGGCGCAAATCGCCCGCCACCTCGGCTTGCACGCCGGGCAGGCTTGCCATGATGGCGCGCAGCCTTTCGCTCACCGGCCGCGAATCTTCGACTATCAGCAGTTTCATCGTCACGAGTACCGTCCTGTTAGACGGAGTAACGACGCCAGACTTGGGGTTCAGGAGTCGGGAATGCCGGATATTGCTTTAGGTATTAACTGTCCTTGCCATAGGAATACGCCTACGGCATGTCAGACAAACACCTACAGGAAGGGAAAAAGGGGAAGGCGCTATTCCTGCGCCAGGCCATGCCGGATGGCATAGCGGATGAGGTCGGCATTGTTGTCCACGCCGAGCTTCTGCATCAGCCGCATCTTGTGCGTGCTGATGGTCTTCGCGCTCAGGTTGAGCGAGGCGCCGATCTCGCCGATGGCCTTGCCGACGGCGATCTTCTGCAGCACCTGGAACTCCCGGTCGGAGAGGCATTCGTGCGGCGCCTTGTCGCTGTCGCCGACCTCGAAGACGATGGCGTCGACCAGAGCCGGATCGATGAAGCGGCCGCCGCCCGCCACTTTCCGGATGGCGGAGAGGAGGATGGCCGGATCGCTGTCCTTGGTGACGTAGCCGGAGGCGCCTGCGCGCAAGGCCCGCGACACCACCTGGCCCTCGTTGTGCATGCTCAATACGAGAATGGGCAGTTCCGGCTTGTCGCCGCGCACCCGGCGCACCAGATCGACCCCGCTCAGGCCGGGCATCGTCATGTCCAGCAGCAGCAGGTCCAGGTCGATCTGCCGAACCTTGTCGATCACCTCCGCGCCGTGGGTGGCTTCGCCGGCCGCAACGATGTCCGTCGTCGTCGCGATGATCTGTTTCAGGCCGCCGCGCACGATGGCATGGTCGTCGGCAATCACTATCCGGATCATTTCAGCCTTTCGGATACGTAGGGAATGCGTATTGCCAGGGTAGTGCCGCGCCCGGGGCCGGTATCGATCGTCAGGGAACCGCCCAGCACCAGTGCTCTTTCGCGAATGCCGAGCAGGCCGAACGACGGCCCATGACGCGCCGTCTCCAGATCGAAGCCCCTGCCGTCGTCCTGGATTTCCAGGAAGAGCGCATCCTCCGTGCGCTTCAGCGAAACGACGATGGCGGAGGCCTCCGCATACCGCATCACATTGGTCAGCGATTCCTGCACGATGCGGAAGACGGCGGTCGCCCGCACGTCGTCCAGCACGATCTCGCCGCCGGAAAGGTTCAGCTCATAGGCAATGCCCGTGCGCTGGCCGAAATCCTCCACCAGCCACTCCAGCGCCGGCACGATGCCGAGATTCAGCGCAGCGGGCCGCAGGTTGGTGGCCACCTGGCGCACCACGCCGATGGTTTTTTCGACGAGCTCGCGCATGTCCGCCGTCTTTTTCCCGATCTCGGCATTTGTCTCGAACTGCATGCGTAGCAGGGAAATGTCCATTTTCAGGGCGGTGAGTAGTTGCCCCAGTTCGTCGTGGATTTCCAGGGCGATGCGCTTGCGCTCCTCTTCCCGCACGGCATCGCGATAGGCCGCCAGTTCGCGCAACTGGGTGCGCGATTCGATCAGCTCCTGCTCCATTGTCTTGAGCGAACTGATGTCGACAATCTGCCCGATGAAATAGAGCGGCGCCTGTTCCTGATCGCGCACCAGGGCGACAGACAGCACGACCCAGACGACATGCCCGTGCCGGTGATAGCAGCGCCTTTCGAACTGGCACCGGGTCAGTTCCCCATCCAGCACCCGGCGCTCGATCCCGGCCGCCTTCGCCAGATCGTCCGGGTGGGTGATTTCCTGCAGGGTCTTGCGCAGCAACTCCTCCTGATCATAGCCCAGCGTATCGCACAAGGCGCGATTGGCAAGCAGGAAACGGCCCGTCAGGTCATACAGGACGATGCCGACCGCAGCCGAGTCAAAGGTTGTCTGGAACAACTCTTTGCTGACACGCAGTTCCTCCGCCGCCCGCTGCCGTTCGGTGACGTCTTCCTTGATGGAAATGAAATGGGTCGTCCTTCCCCGCTCATCGGCCAGCGGCGAAATGCGCGTGTCCTCGCGGAACAACTCGCCGCTCTTCTTGCGATTCACCAGTTCGCCGCGCCACTCCTTGCCCGAGCTGATCGTCCGCCACATGTCCCCGTAGATTTCCCGCTGCGTTTCGCCGGACTTCATGAAGCCGATGTTGCGTCCGACTGCCTCCTCGCCCGCATAGCCGGTGACTTCGATAAATTTCGGGTTGACGTACTCGATGCAGCCCGCCGTGTCGGTAATCACCACGGATGCGGGGCTGTATTCGACCGCCCGTGACAGCTTGCGCAGCCCGTCCTGGGCCTTTTCCAGCGCATCCCTGTCCCGGGCGATCCGCTGGATGTCGCGTTCGATGTCGCCGGCCATGCGGTCGAAGGCCCGCGCAAGATCGCCGATCTCGTCGGCCGAATCGATGCCGACCCGCTCGGTGTAGCTGCCCTGCGCGAAGCGCCGGCTGGCCGCAGCCAGCGCGTACAACGGGCGCACGACCTGCAGGCGAACCGCGGTCAGTGCGACGAACAGGATGGCCAGGTCCAGCAGCGCCAGCAGATACAGGTTGCGCGTCGCCTGTTTCTCTATTTCGGCGATCTGGACGCTCAGGGCGGCGGCAATGCCGTCGGCGGTCGACAGCAGATAATTGCCGTCGACCAGCAATGCGTCCAGTTCGTCCGCGATACTGCGGCGCGTAGCCAGGCGGTCGAGGGCGCGCGCGACGTCGGTCCGGTAGTCCTGCGCGGCCAGCCGCAGAGGCTCGATCGATGCCCGAACAATCTCCGAAGGCTCCCGCACCGCGAGCCCGAGGTGCTCCCCGCCGTAGGCCAGGATATGGATCACCTCGTCGAGCCTGTCCAGTTGCGCCTCGACGGCCGTCCGCTCGCCCCTGCCATAGGCCATCCGCAGGGTATCCGCCTGCACTCTCTGGCCGATCCAGCGGATGCTGCCGACGATATTGACCTGGGTCGTCGCCCCCTTGAGGTGCGAGAGAGTCGATTCGACCACCAGCCAGTTGCCTAGCCCGACCAGGCCCAGCGCGGCGAATATCAGCAGGAATTTCCGGCTGAGGGTCAGGCGAGCGAATCCCCCCGCCGTTTCTGTCTCAACAGGGGCAATTCCTTGAATTGTCTGTTCTTCCGCCTGCATGGTCATAAAGGAATCCACCATCGCAAGACATACGCTCGCGCCGGTTCGAATACCTGCAGGGACGGGGCAGGAAAAGGAAATGGACAACCGCGACTCGACATCCTGAGCCACGGGACAATCTCTTCACTCATCTATGATATCGGCTCTTGCGCATTTTTCTTTAATACCCGCAAGAACTTCCCGGGTGCTGCACCGCAATGCAACCGTCCCGGCGGCCGTTTTCGCCAATCTCGGCTAAGATACGCGCCTCCCCGCCCCGCCTGCCATGAACACCCAGACCGATCTCTCCCGGCACACCCCGATGATGCAGCAGTTCCTGCGCCTCAAGGCGCAGTACCCGGAGCTCCTGCTGTTCTATCGCATGGGAGACTTCTACGAGCTGTTCTTCGAAGACGCCGAGAAGGCCGCGCGTCTGCTCGACATCACGCTCACCACCCGCGGCCAGTCGGCCGGCCGGCCGATCCGCATGGCCGGCGTGCCCTACCACGCCGTCGAACAGTACTTGGCGCGGCTGGTGAAGCTTGGCGAATCGGTGGTGATCTGCGAGCAGGTCGGCGACCCGGCCACCTCCAAGGGGCCGGTCGAGCGTGCCGTGACGCGCATCGTCACGCCGGGCACGCTGACCGACTCGGCCCTGCTCGACGACAAGTCCGACAGCCTGCTGCTGGCGCTCGCACCGGAAAAAAATCTTGTCGGCCTCGCCTGGCTGAACCTCGCCAATGGCGATTTCCGCCTGCTGGAGGTCGGCCCCGGCGCCCTCGCCGCACAACTGGAACGCCTGCATCCGGCGGAAATCCTCGTGCCCGACGGCGCACCGTCGACCTTCCCCGAGAACATGGCGGCCCCGGTCAGGCGCCTGCCCGATTGGCATTTCGACCGCGACGCCGCCTCGCGGGGACTGACTTTGCATTTCGGCACGCGCGACCTCGCCGCCTTCCTGCCCGAATCCGGCCCCGACGCGCCGACCGCTGCGCTCGCCGCCGCCGGCGCCCTCTACCAGTACGCGAAGACGACGCAGAACCAGGCACTGGCTCACATCACCAGCCTGACCCTGGAACGCGAGAGCGCCTGGCTGAGAATGGATGCCGCCACCCGGCGCAACCTGGAACTCACCGAAACCCTGCGCGGCGAAGCGGCGCCGACCCTGCTCTCCCTCCTCGACGATTGCCGCACATCGATGGGCTCGCGCTGGCTGCGCCATTGCCTGCATCATCCGCTGGCCGACCGCAGCGCGGCGGCGGCGCGTCACGCCGCCGTGGCGGAACTGGCCGGCGAGACCGGCAACGGCCCCTATGCGTCCATTCAGCAGGCGTTGCGCGGCTTCGCCGACATCGAGCGCATCACGGCGCGCATCGCGCTGCGCAGCGCGCGTCCACGTGACTTGTCCGCCCTGCGCGACAGCCTGGCGAACCTGAAAGCCTTGCGTGCACCGCTGGCGCAGGCGGCCTCGGCAGGGCTGGACACAATCCGCGCCGACCTCGCCACGCCGCAGGAGTGCCTCGATCTGCTGACGCGGTCGATTGCGCCGGAACCCGCCGCAGTGTTGCGCGACGGCGGCGTCATCGCCGGGGGCTACGACGGCGAACTGGACGAACTGCGCGCCATCCAGCAGAACTGCGGCGCCTTCCTGCTGGAACTGGAGGCGCGCGAGCGAGTGCGCAGCGGCATCGCCAACCTGCGCGTCGAATACAACCGGGTGCATGGCTTTTACATCGAGGTCAGCCACGCCAACGCCGCCAGGGTGCCGGACGATTACCGCCGCCGGCAGACGCTGAAGAACGCCGAGCGCTACATCACGCCGGAGCTGAAGGCCTTCGAGGACAAGGCGCTCTCGGCGCAGGAGCGCGCCCTCTCGCGCGAGAAACTGCTATATGAAGAACTGCTGACGCGGCTCGCCGCCGACATCCCGGCGCTGCAGCGCATCGCCCGCGCCGTGGCGCTGCTCGACGGGCTGTGCGCCTTCGCCGCGATCTCGGTGCGCTGCAACTGGTGCCAGCCGCAGTTCGCCGAATCGTTTTCGCTGGAGATCGAGTCCGGCCGCCACCCGGTCGTGGAAGGCCAGGTGGACAGCTTCATCGCCAACGACTGCCGCTTCGATCCGGCGCGGCGCATGCTGCTCGTCACCGGCCCCAACATGGGCGGCAAATCCACCTATATGCGCCAGGTGGCGCTGATCGTGCTGCTCGCCCACTGCGGCGCCTTCGTGCCGGCCCGTACGGCCCGCCTTGGCCCTGTGGACGCCATCTACACGCGCATCGGCGCCTCCGACGACCTCGCCTCGGGCCGCTCCACCTTCATGGTCGAGATGACCGAGGCGGCATCGATCCTGCACGGCGCCACCGAGCATAGTCTGGTGCTGATGGACGAGGTCGGCCGCGGCACCTCGACCTTCGACGGCATGGCGCTGGCCTTCGCCATCGCCCGCCACCTGCTGGAAAAGAACCGCGGCTACGCCCTGTTCTCGACGCACTATTTCGAGCTGACGCGGCTGGCCGAGGACTACGCCGAGTGCGCCAACGTGCACCTCGACGCCGTCGAGCACGGCCACCGCATCGTCTTCCTGCACGCCGTCGAGGAAGGCCCGGCCAGCCAGAGCTACGGCATCCAGGTGGCGGCGCTGGCCGGCATCCCCGGCAGCGTCATCCGCGATGCCAAGCGACGCCTGCGCCAACTGGAAAACCGCGAGGTCGATGCCGGCCCGCAAGCGGACCTCTTCGCCGCCGCGCCGGAACCGATCGAGGCGGAACCCCATCCGGCGCTCGACGCCCTGCGCACGCTCGACCCGGACGGCCTCAGCCCGCGCGAGGCGCTCGACAAGCTCTACGAACTGAAGCGCCTCTCGGAATAAGTTCCGGCAGCCGGCGTCAATTGTGGCTTTCCGCCATTCGGAAACCACGTATCGATCGCCGCCGGCGATCCGACTATTCTTCCCTCGCCCGCCAACAACGACAAATGCGCGCGCTCCACAAGAGCGACGCGACGGCCGGCGCACACCACAAAGGAGGAAGTCATGTCACGGCATATCCTGCGGCGCTGCGCCGCCGTTCTCTCATTCGCCATCCTGCCGGCAGCCGTCGGCGCCGCCACCCTCGTCATCGGCCAGGTCGCGCCCTACAGCGGGCCGCTGGCGCCCACCGGCAGCCACGTCGGCGCCGGCGCGCAGTTGTACTTCGACCGCGTCAACGCCGCCGGCGGCATCCATGGCGCCAGGATCCGCCTCGTCACGAAGGACGACGGCTACAAGGTGCCGGAGACCGTCAAGCTCACCCGCGAACTGATCAAGGAGGCCGCGCCGATTGCGTTGGTCGGCATGGTCGGCACCGGCAACGTCGAGGCGCTGGTCAAGGAGGGCGTCCTGGCCGACGCCGACATTCCCGTCGTCGGCATCCGCTCCGGCGCCCTGTCCCTCGTCTCCCCGGTGGTGCCGCAGTTGTTCCACACCCGCGCCAGCTACGCCGCCGAGGGGGAGAAGATTGTCCAGCAGCTCGCCGTCACCGGCGTCAGGCGCGTCGCCGTGCTCTACCAGGATGATCCCTTCGGGCTCGACGGCCTGGCCGGCGCCGAGAAATCCATCGAGCGGCACGGCCTGCAGCTCGCCGCCAAGGCCGCCTACGAAAAGAACACCACCAAGGTCGAGGCCGCCGTGGCGGCCATCGCGGCGGCGAAGCCCCAGGCGGTGATCATGGTGTCCAACACCGCCGCCAGCGCCGAGTTCGTCAAGCAGTCGCGCGCCGCCGGCAACGACGCCCAGTTGCTGGCCCTCTCCGTCACCGACGGACCGCAGGTGGTCAAGCGCATCGGCAAGGAAGCCGCGCACGGCCTGGGCGTCGTGCAAGTGGTGCCGGACCCCGCCAGCCGCGCCCTGCCCATCACGCGCGACCTGCAGGACGACTACAAGCGATTCGCCCCGAAGGGCATCGAGCTGAACCACACCCTGCTGGAAGGCTACCTGGCCGGCAAGGTGCTGGCGGAAGGACTGAAACGAGCCGGGCCGAACCCGACGCGGAAGAAGCTGCGGGAAGCGCTGGAAGCGATGCGGGATTACGACGCCGGCGGCCTGTTCATCCGTTTTTCCCCATCGAGCCACTCGGGGTCGGAATTCCTCGACATCACCATCCTGAACAAGGAAGGCAAGGTGCTGAGGTAAAAGTCAGTCCCCGCGACACGGCGGAGAGCTGCCTCAGTGGTGGTGTCCCTCGGGGCCGTGCACGTGGCCGTGCGTCAGCTCTTCCGCGGTCGCCGCGCGGACGTCGGCGACGGTGCAGTTGAAGACCAGCGCGGTGCCGGCCAGTGGGTGGTTGCCGTCGACCACCACCTTGTCGCCCTCGATGTCGGTAATGGTATAGACCATGTCGTCGTCGCCGTCCTCGGCCGCCCGCTCGAACTGCATGCCGACCTGGATGCCTTCCGGGAACATGGACAGGGCCTCGACGCGCACCAGATCCGCGTCGTACTCGCCAAAGGCATCCTCCGGCAGCAGCTTGACTTCCAGTTGCTCGCCGACCGCCTTGCCTTGCAGCAATTCCTCGATGCGCGAAAAAATGCCGTCGTAGCCGCCATGGAGGTAGACCAGCGGCCGTTCGCCGCCGTCGATGAGATTGCCGTCGGGATCGGTCACGCGGTAGCTCAGCGTAACGACGGTATCCTTGGCGACTTGCATAGTGCTTCCTTTCGGTTCAGTCCATCTGCTTGATCAGGGCCAGCACTTCGAGCGCATGGCCCTTCGGGTTGACGCCATACAATGCGTGACGCAATACGCCTTTCCTGTCGATGATGAAGGTCGAACGCACGATGCCGTGCTTTTTCACACCTTCCTTTTCCTTCAGTTGCCAGACGCCGTAGCGCTTGCATACGTCGCCTTCGGTGTCGGCCAGCAGGCGCACCGACAAGCCGTGCTTGTCGCGAAATTCGGCGTGGCTGATGCAGTCGTCGCGGGACACGCCGAGGATGACGCAGCCGAGCCGCGCGAATTCGTCTTCGTGATCGGTGAAGTCGATGGCCTCGATGGTGCAGCCCGGCGTATCGTCCTTGGGATAGAAATACAGAACCGCATGCTTTTTTCCGCGGAGCGCCGACAGGTCGAAGGACTCCATGTCGGCATCGGGCAGTGCAAAAACAGGCGCGGCTTGTCCGGCTTGCAGCATGCGATCTCCTGCGAACGATTGAACGGGAACAAGTTTAACACCGGATTCTCGCGCGATTGCAAGACATGGTTCTATACTGGAAAGCATGTACGACAAACTGACCGGCTGGCTGCTCCGCGCCGTTGCCGCATCGATGGCGCTTGCGGCGGCGGGCCTGCCTTTGCAGGCAGCGGAACCGTCCGCGCTGCCGCAGTTTGTCCTCAACCTGGGCACGCACAACAATTCCATCTGGCAGATGGCGGTCGATCCGGCGGGAGAATTCTTCGTCACCGCCAGCAGCGACCGGACGCTGCGTGTGTGGGATACCGCGACGGGGGAACTCCAACAAACGCTCCGCCCGCCGGTCAACCCCGGCTCCGAAGGCTGGTTCGGCAGTGTCGCCGTCTCGCCGGACGGGACAACGATTGCCGCCGGCGGCGGACTTTGCCGCACCTTCGAGTCGAGCTACTGCGTGTATCTCTTCGACCGCGCCAGCGGTGCGCTGAAGCAGCGCATCCTCGGCTTTCCCTCCCATGTTTCGCGCGTGGTTTTCTCGCCCGACGGCCGGTTGCTGCTGGCGTTGACGACGACCGACGGCGTGCGCCTGCATCGCGTGCAGGACGGATCGCTGGCGGGCGAGGATCGGGATTTCGGCAAACAGCCGGCCTACACCGCGGCCTTCTCCCGCGACGGCCTGGCCCTGGTCGGCAGCCGCGACGGCTTGTTGCGCCTGTACCGGACCGGGCCGGCCGGCCTGGAGCGGATCGTCAAGCGCCCGGCGCACAGCCGGGGCTCGCCGCATGCCGCGGCATTCTCGCCGGACGGCACCAAGGTGGCCGTCACCCATATCTTCAACGGCAACAACATTTCCATCCTCGATGCGAAAACCCTGGACCTGCTCTACAACGCCGATACGCGGACCGACAAGCACGGCTTCATATCCATTGACTGGTCGGCGGACGGGCGCATGCTCCTGGCGGGAACATCGGCCTTCGATGAAGGCATTCGCTTCGTGCGGGCCTATGCGGACGGGGGAAAGGGCACCTTTCGCAACATCGAGGTATCGCCGCACAACATCGAGGACCTCAAGGCGCTGCCGCGCGGGGGTTTCATCGCCGTCACCCGCGATGTATCCATCGCCGCCTACGACGGCGAATTCAAGCCGGTCTTCCGCATCAACCCCAGTTTCCCGAACTACATCTACCGGCCCGGAACGCTGCGCGTCTCGCGCAACGGCCTGGCCTTCTCGCTGCCTGGCGGCGACGCCGTCTTCGATCCCGTTTCGAAACGCTATCTCGCGCAGAGCCCCGACAACGAAATGGCCGAGCCGCTCACCGGCGGCAAGAGCTTGCGCGTCACCGCCTGGCGCGACAGTCCGAATGTGAATCTGGATGGCAAGCGCCTCGCGCTTGTCCAGCCCGGCAACGAGACTTCCCGCGCGCTGGCCATCGCCGCGGATGAGAGCAGCTTCGTCCTGGGCACCTCGCGCGGCGTCTATCGCTTCGATCGCGAGGGCAAGCGGCTCTGGTCCATCACCTGGCCCGGAGAAGTCGTCGCCATCAATTTCGCCCTCGACGGCAAACTGGTCGTCGCGGCACAGGTCAATGGCACCATCCGCTACCTTCGCGCCGGCGATGGCAAGCTGGTCTTTTCGGCTTTCACGACCCCCGACCGCCGCCGCTGGCTTCTCTACACGCCAAGCGGCTATTACGATGCCAGCGTCGGCGGGGAAGACCTGGCCGGCTGGCTGGTCAATCGCGGCAAGCT
>Ga0209170_1000283_pt1 | contig 23672 bp, 13 predicted proteins | sample KloWWTKNB14_bulk_FD_187178 | JGI IMG/M metagenome (GOLD analysis project Ga0209170, IMG submission 187178) | Active sludge microbial communities from Klosterneuburg, Austria, studying microevolution and ecology of nitrifiers - Klosterneuburg... | ecosystem: Engineered > WWTP > Aerobic digester >...
CCGCGTCACCGGCGATTTCCCGCAGACCCTGCCAAGCTGGAAGAACGTCGCCGGCCAGGTTGAATCCTTCGATCTCAATGAAGACGCCAGCACGATCGTGTTTGCCGCGCGCGGCGAGCTGTTCCGCCTCACCGGCGAGGCGCCGGATGTGCGCAACATCTCGCACACGCCGGATGCGCGCGAGCTGAGCGTCAGCCTTTCCCCGGATGCACGCCGCGCCGCGTTTCTCTCCGACGCCAGTGGTGAATACGAAATCTACCTGCAGGACCTCGATGCCGGCGCAGCCAAGCGCCTGACCCATGACGGCGGTATCTGGCGCTTCGCGCCGATCTGGTCGCCGGATGGGCGCCACCTTGCCTATGCCGACAAGCAGCAGCGCCTGCGCATCGTCAACGTCGACAGCGCCGCCACGACCGAGGTCGACCGCGGACGCCATGACGACATCACCGAATACCGCTGGTCGCCGGATGGGCGCTGGCTCGCCTACACGCTGGAAAACGACGCCGGCCTCAACCAGGTGTGGATGTATTCGCTGCAGGATGGTTCGCGCAGCGCCGTCACCGAGGCCACTTCAAGCGCCTTCAGTCCGGCCTTCGATCCGGATGGGCGCTGGCTCTATTACCTGTCCAATCGCGATTTCCAGTTGCAGTTCAGCGCCTACGAGCAAAACTACCTGTACACCAACGCCACGCGCATCTACGCGGTCAGCCTCGCCGCCAGCGGGCCGTTCCTGTATCAGGCCAAGGCCTCGAAAAACGGGGATGCGAAAAAAGCGGAGATACCCGCGGATGCCGAGGCAATGCGCGTCGATCTCGAGGGCATCATCGGTCGCGAACAGGTACTCAAGGCCAGCAACGGCAATTACCAGAAACTGCAGGCCGGCAGCGAGGCGGTGTTCTACACGGCGGTCAGCGGTGGCCGTGGCGAAGGCAGTGCCGAATTGCGCATGCTCGGCATCGAGGCCGAAAAGGACAGCAAGGTCGCCGGCGGCATCGACGACTATCGCCTGGCTGCGGATGGCAAGCATCTGCTCGTCCAGTTCAGCGGCAAGTTTGCCCGCATCGAGGCCAAGGCCGACCAGGATCCGGGCAAGGCGGCGCTGGACCTGTCGCAGTTGAAGCTGCTGGTCGATCCGCCCCGCGAGTGGCAGCAGGAGTTTGTCGACGGTTGGCGCATCCTGCGCGACTGGTTCTACGACCCGAACGTGCATGGCGGCATCGAGCGCTGGAACGCGGTTCGCGCACGCTATGAGCCATTGGTTGCCCATGTCGCCACGCGCCAGGATCTCGATTACCTGTTCCAGGAACTGGCCGGCGAGATGCAGGCCGGACATGTCTATGTGCAACAGGGCGACCAGCCGAAGGTCGAGCGCACGCCGGGCGGCCTGCTTGGCGCGGAAATCGTCGCCGATGCCTCGGGCTATTTCCGCATCGAGAGAATTTTCCCGGGGCGTGACTGGGAGGAGCGCAATCGCTCGCCGCTGGATGCGCCCTCGGCAAAGGTCAAGGCCGGCGATTTCATCATCGCCGTCGACGGTGTGGATACGCGCACGGTAAAGAACTTCTACCAATTGCTGCAGGGCAAGGGCGGGCAGAAGGTCGACCTGCGCATCAGCCCGCGTGCCGATGGCAAGGGTGCGCGCAGCCTGCGCGTGGAGACCCTGACTTCCGAGTTGAACCTGCGTTATGCAGACTGGGTGAGCGCCCGCCGCGCCATGGTCGATCGCCTGTCCGGCGGACGCATCGGCTATATCCACGTGCCGAACACCGCAGTCGACGGCAATCGCGAGCTGTTCCGCGGCATGCTCGCCTATGCCGACAAGGAGGCGCTGATCATCGATGACCGCTACAACGGCGGCGGTTTCATTCCGGATCGCATGATCGAGTTGCTGGCGCGCAAGCCACTCAATTACTGGAAGCGGCGCGGGCTTGATCCACAGGCGACGCCGATGCTCTCGCACAACGGACCCAAGGCGATGCTGATCAATGGGCTGGCCAGTTCGGGCGGCGATGCCCTGCCGTACTATTTCCGCAAGCTTGGCCTCGGCAAGCTGATCGGCACGCGCACCTGGGGCGGCCTCATCGGCATCTCGGGTAACCCGTCGCTGGCCGATGGTGGCACCCTGCTCGCGGCGACCTTCCGCTTCCTCGATACCGACGGCAACTGGGCAGTCGAGAATGAAGGCGTCAGTCCGGATATCGAGGTCATCGATCGCCCCGAGCTGCTCGCCGCCGGGCGCGATCCGAGTGTCGAGAAAGCCGTCAGCGAGTTGCTGGCCGAGCTGACCCGGCATCCAGGCCGGAAGATTGTCGCGCCTGCGGCACCGACCAGTTTCGGTGCACCCACGCCGTAGCACGGCCGCGGCAAGTCGGCCTGCGTTATCCTCGCAGGCCGACTTGTCCAGGAGTGCTGCCGATGCAGTGTTTTGTCTACAAGAGCCTGCGCCGTGCCGAGACTTACGTTTATCTGCGCGCTGCCGACGCCTTCGATGTGCTGCCCGGGCCGATCGCCGAGCACCTGGGCGCCCTCGCCTTCGTCATCGAGATCGAACTGTCTTCGCGGCGCAAACTGGCGCGGGAGAATGTTGACGAAGTGATGGTCAACCTGGACGTGCAGGGCTACCACCTGCAATTCCCGCCGTCAGCGCCCGCCGACGCCACGGCCTGAGCGCGTTGCTGCCGGTCGTGCACGGCGCGCGCCGGTCAGCCCAACGGCGCTGCACGTCGATATACTGATCCCACGCGTCGCTTCCTTCGCGACCTGGCCGAGGGTGTCGCACGAGATGCAAAAATCCGCTGCCCGCCCGCGTTCGCTGCTCGCCGGACTGGCTCGATTCGTGCCTGCATTGCTGGCTTTCGCGGCGGCCCTTGCCGCCACCGACTGGCTCGTGCCGATCCTGCTCCTGGTCGGCGATGCCCTGATGCTGACGGCGCTCTGCGCAAGCATCGGCTTCGACATGGAAGAGAGTTTCGTGCGCAGTATCGCGCGGCGCGGGCTGGCCGCCCTGCTTGTGCTGGTCCTGTTTGCGGTTTTCATCGCCGCCCTGCTGCTGCTGCCGACCTGGTGGTTGCTGCGCGAACCCTCCCTGGGCGGAGCGCTTGCCTTGTCGGCTGCACTGCTGATCGGCGTACTCTCGATGTGGCGCATCTGGGCCGTGTTCGCCTTGCCGCTGCTCTGGGACGATGCCTGGCCGGAAGTCGCCCGTGGCTTCTGGTTGACCACGGCGCTGCGTCGCTCGCTGGCCTTCGCGCGACATCTTGCCGGCGAGCACGAGCTGTTCTTCAGTCACGGCCTGCCGAGCGCGCTGGCTGTGCTTGCCCTTTGCGTCAGCGCCCTCGCACCGGGCGTGTTCGGTGCCACATTGAGCAGCGACAACCGCCTTGGCCTGATCCTCATGCATGGCTTGCTGGTCGCCCCGCTGGCGTCGCTGGCCCTGGCCACGCGCTGCGCGAATGCGCTGTATGCCGAGGCACGCCGGCAACGCAGCCTGCGCCAGCGCGAATCGCTGGCGCAGGCCACTGATGCGGAGGAAGTGTCGCCGCCGGTACCGCCATTGCTCGAGGGCCAGGCCGATCCCGATGCCACCCTGCTCGCCGCGGCGCGTTCGGCGCAGATAGATATGGCATTGCAGGCGCTGCAGCTCGGCGCCAATCCGGATACCGCGCCGCACGAACGCGACCGCGATCAGCGCAGCGTGCTCGTGCATGCGGCAACCCTTCCCGACCTGCGCCTGCTGCGCGCGCTGATCGCCAAGGGCGTCGATGTCAATCGCAGCCATGCCGGCCTGCCACCGCTGATTGCCGCCACCCGCGACAGCTTCCAGGGCCGCCCCGATGCGGTCATGACCCTGCTTGCCAATGGCGCCAATCCGGGAGCCCTCGATGCCGCCGGCAATACCGCCCTGCATCATGCCGCCCTGTGTGGCGAACCCGTTGTCGCCGCCCTGCTGGTCGATGCCGGGGTGCCGCTCGATGCGGTCAACCGCGAAGGCCTGACCGCGCTTGGCAACGCCTGTGCCAACGGCAACTGGACCCTTGCCGGCTATCTGCTGGAGCACGGCGCAGCGGCCACCGTCGAGCATGCCCAGCCGGCCTTGCTGCTGGCGGCCGGTGTCGCCGACGATGATGCCGCCGGCGTCAAGCTGCTGGGCAAGCGCAAGCTGGATCTGGATGCGCGTGGCCGCCTCGAGCGCACGGCGCTGATGGTGGCGGCACTGGATGGTCATGCTCAGATTGCCGAGGCCTTGCTTGCACTGGGTGCCAACGCCGACCTGTACGATCGCAATGGCACCAGTGCCTTGATGGAAGCCGCGCGCGCCGGCTCGGTGCCGATCATCCAGGCGCTGGGCAGGCGCAAGGTCGATCCGAACCGGCGCGACTCGCTCGGCCGCACCGCCCTGATCATCGCTTGTGGATCGCGCACGGCCAACGAGGAAGTCGTGCGTGCCCTGCTTTCGCTTGGCGCAGATCCGGCGCTGGCCGCCAATGATGGCCGTCGTGCCATCGACCATGCCCAGGCCAGCGGGCGTTGGCCGATTGTCGCCAGGCTCGATCCGGCCTTCACCGTGCCGAGCAATCTGGCGACAGAAAAGGGCACCGACCCCGCCGCCGAGGAAATCCTGCATCTGCTCGATGCGCTGCGCTTCGGCCATTGGGATGTCGCCGCCGGCATGCGCGAGAGCATCGGCAGGCGCTCCCCCGGCGAACTGGCCCAGCTGTATTTCGGCTTGCTCGATGCCGAACACGAGCGCGCGCGCAATTGGGTCTGCAACCTGGGCCTGGCCGACGCCGTGATGGAAAACGGGAAATTGCTCAGTGACGCCTTGCTCGCCAACCTGCCGGCCAGTAGCGCGGCATTGCGGCAATTGCTCAGCCATGCCATTGCCTTCGACCGTGGTGGCCTGGTCGCCGACCTGCTCGCCCGCGCGCCGGTCGGCGCGGACAATCGCGAGCTGGTGGACCTGGTTGTCGACCTGCTCGAACGTGGCGCGGATTGGTGCGGGCGTGGCCCGGGCGAGACCAGCGCCCTGCATCTGGCGGCCGCCCTGGGCGAAGCGCCCCTGGTTGAATTTCTCCTGGCGCGCGGCGCCGATGCCAATGCACGCGACGCGCGCGGGCGCATGCCCTTGCACCATGCGCTCAAGGCCAGCGGTGCGCGTGCGGTCGCCGTGGTGCGTGCCCTGGTCGGTGCCGGTGCCGATCCCGAGCGCGCCACGGAAAGTGGCGAGACACCGCTCGGCCTTGCCTTGAGCCGTGCCGACCGCGACCTGGTCTATTGGCTGAATTGGCCACGCTGGCGCCTGCCAGGTCGTGCCTTGCGTGGTTCGGACCTTCCCGCCGCCGCCGCCAGTGGCGACATCGATGCCATCGACAAACTGCTGAACCTTGGCCTTGCCGTCGACAGCATCGACAACCAGGGTGCCAGCGCGCTGATCCGTGCCGCAGGCTCGGGCTATGCGGCGCTGGTGGTGCGCCTGCTCGACAGTGGTGCGAATCCACGCCAGGCCTCCTACTCGGGGGCAACCTGCCTGTCGGCAGCGGTGGCGGGGCGGCGCGAAGCGGTGGTGCGCACCTTGTTGCTGCATGAGGTGGATGCCGATCAGCGCCTGCCCGGGGGCGGCACGCCATTGATGATTGCCGCGGCACTCGGCCTGCCGCGCCTGGCCCAGCCCCTGCTCGAACATGGTGCCGATGCGAACGCCGCCGACGATCGCGGCAACACCGCCTTGCAGGCCGCCGCCCAGTTCGCCTTCGACAGCCGCGATACTGCCGTGGCCAGCGAGTTGCTGGAACTGCTGCTGCGCCACGGTGCACGCATCGACCTGTGCAACCAGAACGGACAGGATGCCTTGCTGCTCCTGCTGGGAGCGCGCGCCGAACCCGGTGCGCCCTGTGATGCCCAGCATCTCGCCAGACTTGCCGAGGTCCTGCTGGGCAAGGGTGCGGCAGTCAACAGCCGTGACCAACGCGGCGTCAGCCCGCTGCATGCCTGCGCCATGCATGGTCTGCTGGGCGTGGCCCGACTGCTGAAATCACACAATGCGCGCCTTGAACAAACCGACACGCTCGGGCGCAGCGCCGGGGAAGTCGCCGCCTTGCTCGGTTACGCCGATGTCGCCGCCGAGCTTGGTGTCGTGCGCAGTGCCGCGCCCAGCGCGCGCCTGACCTTGCGCAAGCGCGTCACGGATTGAATGGCGAAGAGCCGAGAATCGGGAATGGAAAGAGCTTCCTAAAATGAGGAGTCGGGACAGTCAGTCGGTCATCTCGCTGCAGGAAGCAGCTTCAGCCGCGATGCCTTGTATTCATGGCGGCCGAAGAGAAAGCATCGCGGCTGAAGCCGTTTCTTGCGTTTCCCGTTTCCCGTTTCCCGTTAGAGCTACCATCTGCCCATGAACGAACCCATGACCACTCATTTCGGATTTCGCGATGTCGCCGAGAGCGACAAGGCGCGCCTGGTCGGCGAGGTCTTCACCTCGGTGGCACGCAACTACGACATCATGAACGACCTCATGTCGTTCGGCGTGCACCGCCTGTGGAAACGGCATTTCGTCGCCACCAGTGGCGTGCGCGAAGGCGATCATGTCCTCGATCTGGCCGGCGGCACCGGTGACATAGCCGCGCTGCTGCTGCCACGGGTCGGTGCCAGTGGGCGCATCGTCATCGCCGATATCAATGGCGACATGTTGCGCGTCGGTCGCGAACGCTTGACCGATCGCGGCTTGTTGCGTGGCCTGGATTATTCGCAGGTCGATGCCGAGGCGCTGCCTTTCCCCGATCAGAGCTTTGACTGCGTGACCATGGCCTTTGGCCTGCGCAACGTCACGCGCAAGGAGCAGGCGCTGGCCGAGATCCATCGCGTGCTCAAGGTTGGCGGACGCGCCCTGGTGCTGGAATTCTCGGCAGTGCGCGAACCGCTGCTGAAGCCGATCTATGATTTCCACTCGTTTTCGATCTTGCCGCGCATCGGCCGCCTGATCGCCGGCGATGAAGCCAGCTACCGCTATCTGGCTGAGTCGATCCGCAAGCATCCCGACCAGGCCACGCTGAAAGCCATGATGGAGGAAGCGGGCCTGGCCCGGGTCGACGTGCGCAACCTCTCGGCAGGCATCGTCGCGATCCATCGCGGATATCGGATCTGAGGCTGCGCCAGGGCCTGGATTGCCGCAGGCAGGCGCATTCACCTTGGAATAAAAAGGTCGGACGAGTAGCGGAACGCAATCCCGCGAACCGTTATTCCCCTCGTCCGACCAGGGGGAGGATTGGATCGGCTGGCCGACCTTCCCCCCAGCATGCCTGTTGGATCGGCATTGCAATAGCTGTCAGTTCTTACAGCTTGTTTTCCAACAACGAATGTGCTAAGCGCAAGAACTAGATGGCGATCAGTTGCAGGCTCATCGCCCTGGCGATGGCCTGGCGACGACCGATGACGCCGAGCTTGCGTGCGCTGTTGCTCAAGTGAAAGATCACCGTGCGCTCGGAGATGCCAAGCTGCCGGCCAATCTCCCAGCTGGTCTTGCCATCGGCGGCCCAGCACAGGCAATCGATTTCGCGCGCGGTCAGATGTACCGACGCCGGCTTGCTGCGGCTGTCCAGGCGCAGTTGCGCCTCGTGCAGGAAGGAGGCGAGCAGCTGCACCTCGCCCAGCTGGCGCAGTTGTGCACCGGCCTGGGCCGGATCAGCCATGGCCACGGAGAGCATGCCGGATTGACCGAGCGGTCCGTGCAGTGGCAGGGCGATGCCAGCGAACAGGCCAAACTCCAGTGCCTCCCGGAAATAACGGGTCTGGTAACCGGCACCCCGCGCCGCCGGATCAGCAGCCCACAGGCACGGCGTGAGGTGGTGCCGGCAATGATCGACCACCGGATCGACGGCGAAATAGCCGCGACGTTGATAGAGACTCATCCATTCCGATGGGAACGTGCGCAGGCTTTCAGCGGCGCCGCACGGGTCCGGGCCGAGGCTGTAGATCCATTTGTCGAAGCCGAGTCGCTGCACGCAACCGCTCGCCAGCGTGCGCAGGTGCACGGCCGACGTGCAATCGAGCAGCTGCTGCAGGTTGTCCCAGCGTTCGAGCATGTGCATCCCCTATCCACGCCAATATACGCAGGCCAGTCCCGCCTGTCAGCCGGGCGCGCCGGAGGCGGCGGACCGGCGTCTGGAATGGCATACTCGCCGGTTGTGGCGAGCGACCATGATGCGCAGCCTGCGCCCATCCGGATGTGATGGCGATCCGCATGGACGTCGATGCGGCAATCGGTCGCGCAGCCGCCTGCACGTTGATTCGAGAAACCTGGAGGATTCATGAAAGAGGCTTGCCTGCTGCTCGTTGCATTCGTATTCGGCCTCGCCGCGGTCGATGTCAGGGCGGAACCCGATCCTCACAGCTATGCAGAGCCGGACATCGTGGCGGTTCGCGCACTCGATCTCGAACTCGATGTCGATTTTGCCCGCCAGCAACTCTCCGGCACCGCCGAGCTGACGCTGGACTGGCGCGATCCGCTCGCCCACAGCCTTGTCCTCGACACGCGTGATCTGGCCATTGAATCAATCCAGGGCGTCGCAGCCGATGGCACGACCGTGGACCTTGCCTACACGCAGGATCCGCGAGATCCGATTTTCGGCTCGGCCTTGCGCATCGACACGAAAACCGCGGTGCCGAACGTGCGCATCCGCTATCACACCTCGCCACAGGCTTCGGGCCTGCAATGGATGACGCCGGCGCAGACCGCCAGCGGCAAGCAGCCTTTCATGTTCTCGCAATCACAGGCCATCCACGCACGCAGCTGGGTGCCGCTGCAGGACACACCCTCGGTCCGTTTCACCTACACCGCGCACGTCACCGCGCCAAAGGCATTGCGCGTGGTGATGAGCGCCGACAATGACATTGCGCATGCGCTGGATGGCGACTACCGCTTCCGCATGCAGCAGCCGATTCCCTCCTACCTGCTGGCCATCAGCGTCGGCGAACTGGACGTGCGCTCGACCGGACCGCGCACGGCGGTGTTTGCCGAGCCGAGCGTCGTCGCCAAGGCGGCAAAGGAGTTCGAGGATACCGAGGCGATGATCGCCGCCGCCGAGAAGCTCTACGGTGCGTATCGCTGGGAGCGATACGACATCCTCGTCCTGCCGGCGAGCTTTCCGTTTGGCGGCATGGAAAATCCGCGGGTGACATTCGCCACGCCAACCGTGATTGCCGGCGACAAGAGCCTGGTCGGCCTGATCGCCCACGAGCTTGCTCATTCCTGGTCGGGCAATCTGGTCACCAACGCCAACGCCCAGCACATGTGGCTCAACGAAGGCTTCACCAGCTACGTCGAGAACCGCATTGTCGAGGCGGTTTACGGCAAGCAAGAAGCAGACATGCAATTGGTGGTCAGCGCCCAGGAACTGCATACCGAAATGCAGGGCATGAAGGCGCGCGAGCAATTGCTGGTCACCAACCTCGAAGGCATCGATCCGGATGAGGGACTCTCCGGCGTGCCCTACGACAAGGGCAGCTGGTTCCTGCGCTTCCTTGAATCGCGTTATGGCCGCGATGCCTTCGATCCGTTCCTGCGTGCCTATTTTGATCATTTTGCCTTCCACAGCATCACCACGCCGGATTTCCTCCGTTACTACAGCGAAAACCTCGAAGGCAAATTCCCGGGCAAGGTCAGCTCGGCGGATATCGACGCCTGGCTGCATCAGCCCGGCATCCCGTCGTTCGCGCCGATTCCGCATTCGGCGCGCTTCGATGCGGTCGACAAGGCGGCCGCCGATTTCCTGGCCGGCAAGCTCGCCGCGCGCAAGCTTCCGGCCAGGCACTGGGTGACCTACGAGTGGCTGCGCTTCCTCAATGCGCTGCCGGAAAAGCCCTCGATCGCGCAGATGCAGGCACTCGACAAGGCCTGGAAGCTGACCGGCACCGGCAATGGCGAGATCGCCTTCCGCTGGTACGTGGCCACGGTGCGCGCCGGCTACACCCAGGCACGCCCGGAAATTGCCGCCTTCATCGAGCGCATTGGCCGGCGCAAGCTGGTCGTGCCGATCTACAGCGAACTGGCCAAGTCCGAAGACGGCAAGGCGTTCGCCATCGCCGTCTACAAGAAGGCAAAACCAGGTTATCACCCGATGACCCAGGCGTCGGTGGAAAAAGCACTGGGCCTGTAGCAAGCGTGTTCGGCCGCGTGATGGTCGCGCTCCACGCGCGACCATCACGCACGGCGCGTTGCTTGCAGGCTGCGCCGCACGCCGGGGAACTGAGGCGTTGCCGCGCGCCGACCACTGCCGTCGACGCGCATTTCATGCTTACTGCATGTCCCAGCCCGGTTCACCACGCGGCGGCAGCGCTTGTGGCGTGATCGGCGGCAACGGTGCGGTGGCGATCTTGTTCTCCAGGTAGGCAAGTGCCGCGTCGAGTTGTGCATCGGCACCGTTGAAGGTGGCCATGGGTGGATTGATCACGGCGATATCCGGCGACACGCCCCGGCCTTCGATCAGCCAGCGCCCGTTCTCGGCGCTGAACTGCGGAAACTCGGCAATGCGCGCCATGCCGCCATCCACCAGTGGATTGCGGCCGGACAGCCAGATGCCGGCACCGGCCGTGCGTTGGCCGATCAGGGGCGCCAGGTTCAAGGCCTTGATGCCGGCGGCGAAGGTTTCGCCATCCGAATAGGTGCGTTCGTCGATCAATACGACGAGTTGGCCGCGGAACGTCTGCTGCATGTTGGTCTCCGGCGGCGATTGCGGATAAGTCCAGAAGGCCCAGGCACGGCGCAGCAGTTTCTCGATGATCCAGCTGTCGATGTTGCCGCCGTTGTTGCGGCGCACGTCGATGATCAGGCCTTCGCGGTGGATGTTGGTATAGAACTCGCGGGCGAATGCGGCAATGTCGTCAGGTCCCATCGCGCGCAAGTGCAGGTAACCGATGCGACCCTTGCCGCTGTCAAGCACACGCTGGCGACGATCCGCTTCCCAGTCGCCATAGCGCAGGCCCGATTCGCTGCGACTGTCGACCGGCGTGGCCACGGTCTGCAGCGCCTTGCCATCGCGGTTGAACGCCAGCAACACCTGCTTGCCGGCCTGGTTGGCCAGGGCAGTGGCGACATCGGCGAGGGTGCGCACCGGTTGGCCATTGATTGCCGTCAGCACATCGCCTTCCCGGGCATCGACACCGGGCCGGGCCAGCGGCGCGCGCTCGTTCGGCAATTCGGGATCGCTGCGATAGATGCGGGCAAGCTTCAGGCCATTTTCGACAGGGAGCAGTTCGGCACCGAGCGCGGCTGGTTTGGCTACCTCGTCATCGCGGCGCTTGTCGCCACCACGCACCTGCGAATGCAGGATGCCAAGCTCGGCTGTCATCTGCCCGGTCAGGTCCTCCAGTTCGTTGCGATCGGTCACCCGTGCCAGCAGGGGCAGGTAGCGCGCATGCACGGCATCCCAGTCAACCCCACGCATGCCTGGATCGAAGGAGAACTCGCGATGCATGCGCCAGGCATCGTTGAACATCTGCCGCCACTCCGCGCGTGGATCGACGGCCAGGCGCCAATCGGCAACGCGCAATTTGCTCTTGTCCATCTTGTCCGGCGCCTTGTCGCCGGCATCGACCACGTACATTGCGCCGGCGCCATGTTCGCTCCACTTCACCAGCAACAGCTTCCTGGCATCGGCCGAGAGCTGGTAGCTTTCGACTTCCTCGGCGAACGTCTTCGCTTCGTCACCGTCATTGCCGATGCTCAGCGTTTTCAGTTGCGGGCGCGCTTCGGCGCCGCTGCCTTCGTCGATGAAATACAGGCGCTTGTCGTCAACACCGAGCGAGCGGAAATTGCCGGACTCCAGCGGCACTTCAAACAGGCGCTCGGCCAGGCCATTCCAGGCGATTGCCGGCAGGTTCGGCTTCTTCGCTTCCTTCTTGTCGTCCTTCTTGCCTTCGTCCTTGTTCTTGTCTGCGCCTTGGTCATCCTTGTGCAGTTCATCATTGGGCTGGAAGGGAAAACGATTGCCGGCCTGCAATGCCAGCGCATAGATCTTCGTGCGCCGGTCAAAGTTCGGGCCCATGTTGCGGTCGCCCCAGGGTGCTTTCGGCGTGGCGACGAACTCGCGGTTGGAGAGGAAATACAACCACTTGCCGTCGCGCGAGAATGCCGCCGAGGCGCTCTCGTAACGATCACTGCTCAGCACCGCCTTCTGCGCGCCATCACGGGCGATCAGGACGATCTGGCTGCGACCCTCGCGACTGTCTGCGCGCGCCACGGCCAGGTACTGGCTGTCGGGCGACCAGTTCACCGAGGCGTAGACGTCGTCGCCGCCGAATCCGGATTCGTCGACGATACGCAGCTTGCGCGTGGCGAGATCAAGGATGGACAAGCGTGCGCGCTTGTCATCGAAGGCCAGCGACTTGCCATCCGGCGACAGATAGAGATGCCAGCGGCGCACGTTCGAATCCTGGGTGAGCGCTTCGCCCGGGCCGGAGCCATCGGCCGGAAAACGCCAGATTTCCTCGCGTCCGCCAATATCGCTGATGGCATAAATCCATTTGCCGTCGCTGCCCGGCACGGCCGAGCGGATGCGTGCATCCTTGGGCACGGCAAGGTCGATCCGGCGACGTGCATCGGTCGCCGCCAAAGTCGCCGCACCGCGCGCGACCAGGACGACGCGTGAACCATCGGCCGACAGCGCGACATCATCGAGATAGTCGAGCGGTTTCTCCAGCCAGCGCATGCGGCGCTGTTCGAAATCGCTGACCAGGTTGATCGGCACGACCCGATCCGTGCCCGAGGCCAGGTCGATGTCGCGGATGTCCGCGCCGTACTGATAGACAATATGACCATTCTGCAAATGCGGATCGCGCACCTCGAATTCGCTGAACGTGGTCAGCGCGCGGCGATCACTGCCGTCGGCGGCCATGCTCCAGAGATTGTCGCTGCCGCTCTCGTCGCTGAGGTGATAGAGGCGACCCTGCCACCACATCGGGCGGCGCAGCGAGGCATTCAGCTCGGGCGCCAGCCGGAGTGCTTCACTGCCACCATCCAGCGGCGCACGCCAGATTTGCGCCATCGCGCCACCCCTGTAGCCACGCGCGTGGTCGCCCGTGATATGCAGGCCGAAGCGGGTGAAAAAGATCGATCCGCCCGTGGCGTCGAAACTGGCCTGGTTGGCATCGGCAAACGGCAAGGTGCGCGTGCTCGACGTATTCGGATTGACCGCGCGCAAGACCACGCTGCTGCCCGGCCCGGTAACCGCCGAACTTGAATAGAGCACCTCGTTGTCCGGCGTCCAACCCAGCACATGCACGCTGGCGCCGTCGAAACTCAGGCGCTTCGGCGAGCCGCCGGCAAGCGGCATGACATAGACCTCGGGACTGGCATCGTAGCCCGCGACAAAGGCGACCTGCCGGCCATCCGCGGAAATCGATGCCTCGATCTCTTCGCCGGCATGGCTGGTCAGGCGTTGCGCGGTGCCGCCGGCCAGGGCCACGCGCCACAAATCACCCTCGGCGGTGAAGACGAGGTTGTCGCCGTGCAGCGCAGGGCTGCGCGCGTAGATCGATTCGGCATGGACCGCGTACGGACAAAGCAGCAAGAGCAACGCAACCAGACCGACTTTCATCGACAGATCCTCCCAGGGCCAGTGTGCATTGTGCCTGCGCGGCAGCACCCGGGCGTGGCCGAATGGTCATGGCGCTGATCTCCGGAATGAGTGACTCCGGGAAGCCTGCGGTGGGTCGCCGTCGCCCATCCAGGGTGCCCGGCGTGGCGCATGTGCCGGCACGCAGCACGCCGACACTGCCGACGGGGACGTCGGCGTTCCCGGCAATGGCTCGTGATGGCGCGAGGCGGAGATCGTTGAACTGCAAACGGTGGCGTGTTCCGTTGGCGGCTTGGAGTGGCGTATGGTGGCAACCCAAGGGGCTGCACGGCGGGCCGGAACGGCATGAATGCGATGTTTCGAATCCTGATTGCCAACAGCAAGGGCGGCTGTGGCAAGACCACGCTGACGACGAACCTCGCCGCCGCCTTTGCCAATGCCGGCAAGCGGGTCACCTTGTTCGATTGCGATCCGCAGGGATCGTCGCTGGCCTGGTGCCAGCAGCGACCCGCACACCTGCCCATCGTCCATGCGGTGGCCGGCAGCGATCCGGCGCGTGGAATGACGCCGGGCTGGATGCTGCGCATTCCGCCCACTACCGACATCCTGTTGATCGATACGCCGGCCGGATTGCGTGGCCACGAATTCGATCAGTTCGCCCGCCATGCCGATGCGCTGATCGTGCCGGTGGTGCCCTCGGCCATTGATCTGCGGGCGACACTGGGCTTCATCGACATGGTGCGCAAGCGCGACGAGGTGCGGTCGGGACGCATGCGCCTGGCCATGATCGCCAACCGTGTACGCGAGCGCACGCTATCGGCACGGCAACTCGATGCGACGCTCGCGCGCATCACCTCGGCGGCGATGATCCGTGTCCGCGATTCGCAGGTCTATGTCGGCCTGGCCGAGCGCGGCCAGAGCATCTTCGATGGCGACAGCAAGGCCATCCGTGGGCACCGCGCCGACTGGACCGCCTTGCTGGATTGGCTGAACTGGCATGCACAGGTGTCGGCCGAGCGCGCCAAGGTCACCGCCCTGCCGATCGCCGATGGCGCCATCCAGCGCTTGCAGCGGCCCTGAACGGTGACAGACGCGAAGCGTGCGTCACCGATGCGAAGTCGCCTGGCGGGCCGGATGCTCGGGGAATGATTGCAAACGCGAGATAGTCGAGAGAGCGAACGCCGCGACTATTGCTTCTTCGGAATGTAGAGGTCGGTAATCGTGCCTTCGTAGACTTCGGCGGCCATGCCGACCGACTCGCTCAGGGTCGGATGCGGGTGGATGGTCAGGCCGATATCGGCCGCTTCGCAGCCCATCTCGATGGCCAGGGCGATTTCGGCAATGAGATCGCCGGCGTTCGGTGCGACGATGCCGGCGCCGATGACGCGGTGCGTGGCCTCGTCGAACAGCAGCTTGGTGAAGCCTTCGGTGCGACCGATGCCTATTGCACGTCCCGAGGCGGCGTGCGGAAACTTGCCGACACCGTAGGCAATGCCGGCCTTTTTCGCTTCCGTCTCGGTCAGGCCGACCCAGGCGATTTCGGGGTCGGTATAGGCCACGGATGGAATTACGCGGGCAACGAATTCACTCTTCCGGCCCGAAGCGACTTCGGCAGCGACCTTGCCTTCATGCGTGGCCTTGTGCGCAAGCATGGGCTGACCGACCAGATCGCCAATGGCGAAGATGTGCGGCACGTTGGTGCGCATCTGCTTGTCGACCGCAATGAAGCCGCGCTCGCTGACCTTGACGCCAGCCGCTTCGGCGTTGACCTTGCCGCCATTGGCCGACCGGCCGACGGCGACCAGCACGCGATCATAGAGTTGCGGTTCGGGGGCCTTGTCGCCCTCGAAGGTGGCCTTGAGGCCTTTCTTCTCGGCCTCGATCTTCGCGACCTTCACCTTCAGGTGAATGCCGGCGTAGCGTTTTGACAGGCGCTGTTGCAGCGGCCGCACCAGATCGATGTCCGCACCCGGCATGAGCTGATCCAGCAACTCGACGACGGTGACCTCGCTGCCGAGGGCGTCATACACGCAAGCCATTTCCAGGCCGATGATGCCGCCGCCGACCACGAGCAATTTCTTCGGGATGTCGGCAAGATCGAGTGCGTCGGTGGAATCCATCATGCGCTTGTCGTCCCACGGAAAGCCCGGCAGTTTCACCGCTTGCGAGCCGGCGGCAATGATCGCCTTCCCGAAACGCACCAGCTTCTTGCCGTCCTTGCCTTCGACTTCAATCTCGTTGGCGGAGACGAACTTGCCGGTACCGTTCACGACGGCGACCTTGCGCTGTTTTGCCATGCTGGCGAGGCCGCCGGTCAGTTGCTTGACGACCTTGTCCTTTGAAGCGCGCAGCTTGTCGAGATCGATCTTCGGCTTGCCGAAGCTGAGGCCGATATCCTCGGCATGCGCGGCTTCCTCGATCACCCGCCCGGCATGCAGGAGTGCCTTGGACGGAATGCAGCCGACATTGAGGCAGACGCCACCGAGCGTGTCGTGGCGTTCGATCAAGACGGTATCCTGGCCAAGGTCGGCGGCGCGGAATGCCGCCGTGTAGCCGCCTGGACCGGAACCGAGCACGACCACCTGACATTCAATGTCGGCCTTGCGACCGCTCGCTGCAGCCGCTTTCGGCGCGGGCGTTTCGGAATTCACGGATGCGGACTTCGGCGCTGCTTGTGCCTCGCCTGCCGGCAGAGACTGCCGCGAAGGCGCGGCTGACGACTGCATGGATGCAGGAGGTAGAACCGCGTCGGGAACAGCGGTCGAAGGCTCGGACTTGCGCGCAGGCTCGGCTTTCGGCGCAGCGGCTTCGGTCTTGGCCGGCTTGCCGGCCGCAGCAGACGCACCCGCGGTTTCGAGAATCGCCACTACCGTGCCTTCGCTGGCGCTGTCACCCAGCTTGACCTTCAATTCCCTGATCACGCCATCTGCCGGCGAAGGAACCTCCATGGTCGCCTTGTCCGATTCAAGGGTGACGATGCCCTGGTTCTTGCGCACCGATTCGCCCGCTTTCACCAGCACTTCAATGACGGGAATGCCGGCGCTGCCGCCGATATCGGGAACCTTGATCTCGATCGTGTCTGCCATCTCAGTTTCTCCGGTTCAAAGCAGCACGCGGCGCATGTCGGCCAGCACCTGGCCGAGGTAGGCGGTGAAGCGCGCGGCCGAGGCACCGTCGATGACGCGATGGTCGTAACTCAGGCTCAGCGGCAGGATCAGGCGGGGTTTGAATTTCTTGCCGTTCCAGACCGGCTGCATGGAGGATCTGGAAACGCCGAGGATGGCAACTTCCGGCGCATTGACGATGGGCGTGAAGGCGGTGCCGCCAATGCCGCCGAGGCTGGATATCGAGAAGCAGCCGCCGGACATGTCAGCCGGGCCGAGCTTGCCGTCGCGCGCCTTCTTCGCCAGCTCGCCGGTTTCGCGGGCAATCTCGATGACGCCCTTCGTGTCGGCATTGCGGATGACCGGCACGACGAGGCCATTGGGCGTATCGGCGGCAAAGCCGATGTGGAAATATTTCTTGACGATCAGGTTTTCGCCGCTGGCGTCGAGCGAGGCGTTGAAGTCGGGGAACTGCTTCAGCGCGGCGACCACCGCCTTGATCAGGAAGGCGAGCATGGTCAGCTTGATGCCGGCCTTTTCGTTTTCCTTGTTGAGACTGACGCGCAAGTCTTCCAGATCGCTGATGTCGGCGTCGTCGAACTGGGTGACGTGCGGGATCATCACCCAGTTGCGGGCGAGGTTGGCACCGGAAATCTTCTTGATCTTCGACAGCGGCTTCGCTTCGATTTCGCCGAACTTGGCAAAATCGACCTGCGGCCACGGCAGCAGATCGAGTCCGCCGCCCGCGCCCGGCATGCGCCCGCCCGTGCCACCGGCCAGCGCCTGCTTGACGAACTTCTGCACGTCCTCGCGGGTGATGCGGCCGTTGCGCTCGCTGCCGCCGACCTTGAACAGATCCACTCCCAGCTCGCGGGCAAACTGGCGCACGGCCGGACTCGCGTGCGGCACCTTGGCGGGCATGACCGTATCGACGCCAAAGGCAATCGGCGGCGTCTGCGTGGCCGGGTTTGCGGTATCCAGATCGGGCACCAGGGCGGCGGTTTCGAGTTCGCTGAGCCGGTTCGGCCGGCTGGTATCTATGGTCGCCTTCGGCGCGGCTGCAGGCTCGGCCTGGGCCGGCGCTGCGGTCCTCTCCGCGGCTGCCGCCTTTGGCGCGGTGGCGGCTGCTTCGGCTTCAATGATGGCGACGACCGTGCCCTCGGCCACTTCATCGCCGAGCTTGACCTTCAGTTCCTTGACCACGCCGGCCACCGAGGACGGCACTTCCATGGTCGCCTTGTCCGACTCCAGCGTGATCAGCCCTTGGTCCTTCCTTACCGTGTCACCCGGCTGCACCAGCACTTCGATGACCGGAATGCCGCTGTAGTTGCCGATGTCGGGGACTTTCACTTCATGGCTGGCCATCAAACTGCTCCGGGCGGGAATCGATGCGGATCGCGAACGTGGCATTCTCGCCTCTATCGATGATTCCGCCAACCGCCGGGACCGGCCGCATGTGCAATGCGGTGTCGCGTGCCTGCTCAGCGACTGCGCGAATCGCTCCAGATCAGCGACTCGGCGGAGCGCTGCTCGTGGAAGTCCGGGCAGCGGCCATCGCCGCGTCCGCTGATGCCGCCATCCGGCGCGCAGACCTGCGTTCCGGTTTCGTCGTAGAGGATGCCGGGCTGGTCGCAGCAGCTTGGCGGCACGTAATAGACGGTCTGCCCGCGATAGCGGTAGCGCAGGATGCGCCGTGGCGGATTGGCCACCGCCTCGGCCTGGAAACGTGCGATCAGTTGATCAAGCCAGGGAGCCGTCGCCTGCACCCTGGTCGCGCAGGCGGCGCTGCCGGTAGCCAGGGTGGCCAGCAGCGCCCATGCAATCGTTGCAGCCTTCATGTTGCCTCCGCGTGCGCATTGCCGGACGGGCAGGCGGCGCGTGATGACGGCCCCTCGCGCTGCGCCCATGCAGGCGATCGTGCCGGCGCGCTGCGGCGCCCGCTGCGGCTTCAAGGCGTGGCCGGCACCGTGTCGAAACCATCCTTGAAAACACGGTCGATGACATCGGTGCCCTGCAGCTTGAAGGGCAGGTCGACCAGGTACGGCGCGAAGCCGTTGCGGAACAGCACCCAGACGCCCGGCGTGTTCAAGCATTCGCTGTCGCCTTCGGGCACCGGCGTCGGGCACTTGCGCCGGGCAATGCCGCCGGCCGAGGTAAAGGGTTGGCCGAGGATCGTGACCGGCGGAGTGAACACGCGCTCCGTTGCCTGCGGTCCCTTCAACTGCCAGTCGATCCAGTAGGTGCCGGGAGCGAGCACCAGCGGCGGGATCGCCAGCAGCAGTTCCTTGATCCGGCGTTCGCCATTGCTGAAGGTGGTCGCGCCAAACGATTCCGCCGTGCGCCAGGCCGCAGGCGTGGAGGAGACCAGGTTGTTGCTGACCGACCCGTCGAAAACCTTGGTGGCGTTGAAGCCATCGGGGAAGCCCTGCCAGATGATGATCCGCGCATCGGTGAATGCGGCATCGCCGGAACCCGGCTGATAGCCAAACAGGGTCGCCCCATCAACGGTCCAGTAGTGTCCGGCCGGGACGGTGAAATCATCGGCGAGGCGATAGTCGGGACCGGCAGTGATGCCCATTGCCGTTGCGCCCGGATAGGTCACATCCTGGGTCAGGCTGACATCACCGCTCGGCACGTGCGCACCCGGGTGGGTCACGATCGGTCCGTTGTCGTAGATCTGGGTGGCGCAGGCCGCCGTGGCGATCAGCGAGCCGCCGAGGCAGCACAACAGGACGGCGAGACTTCGACTCTTCATTCAGGCTTTCCTCTGTTCGGACGCGTGCCGGCGCGGTCAGGTTGCCGGGCCAGCCGACCCTCCGCATGGGTCGAATGCGGACGGTCAAACCGCAAGTTTAGCGCGAGGACGAAGGCAGCGGTGTCCTGCATTTCGCCATCACGAACTCTTAACTTGCGACACTGAGGCACGTGGCTGCCGCCACTCAGCTCCTGCTTCCTTCCACGGCGGCGGCGGGAGGCGTTGCGCGGCGCTGCTGCAGGGCCATGGCCTTGAGCGCATTCAGCGCCTCGTTGAGGGCGTAGTCGGTCGGCGCGCCGGCCTTGGCCTTGGCCGTGACCTTGCCGGCCGGCGTCTCCGCATCGCCCTTCAAATGATTGCGCAGGTCGCGTTCGCTGACACGGCCAAAGGCGTCTTCCTCGTTCTCACTCAAGGCGAGATCGGCCAGCTCGATATCGGGCTGGATGCCGGCGGCCTGGATCGAGATGCCGCTGGGCGTGTAATAGCGCGCCGTGGTCAGCTTGAGCGCGTGGCGGTCATCCAGGTTGAGCACGGTCTGCACCGAACCCTTGCCGAAGCTGCGTCGGCCCATGAGCAGGGCGCGCTGGTTGTCCTTCAGCGCACCGGCAACGATTTCCGCGGCCGAGGCGCTGCCACGATCGATGAGGACGACCAGCGACGCGCCTTGGAGGGCATCGCCGGGCGTCGCGCGAAAAGCCATCGCCGCTTCGCGGATGCGTCCGCGCGTGGTGACGATGCCGCCGCTGTCGAGGAGCAGGTCGCTGACTTCGACGGCGGCATTGAGCAGGCCGCCCGGATTGCTGCGCAGGTCGAGGACGGCGCCCAGCAAGGGTTTGCCATTTTCCTTTTGCAGGCCGGCAATGCGCTTGCGCAGGTCGCTGCCGGTCTCGGCCTGGAACTGGGCCACGCGCAGGTAGGCGTAACCCGGTTCGAGCAGGCGCCCACGCACGCTGGCGACGCGGATGACCTCGCGCGTGAGCTTGAACTCGCGCGGCTCGCGCGCACCCTCGCGAAGGATCGACAGGCTCACTTCGGAACCGGCGACACCGCGCAGCATGTCGACTGCATCGTCGAGGTTGTCGGCCTGCACTGGCACGTTGTCGATGCGCAGGATGGTGTCGCCAGCCCTGATGCCGGCGCGTTCGGCCGGAGTCTCGTCAATCGGCGCGATCACCTTCAGGAAGCCGTCGACCGTGGTCACTTCCAGGCCGAGGCCTGCGTAGCTGCCCGAGGTGTCCTCGTTGAGCTGGTCGAGCTCGTCTGCTTCAAGGTACTCGCTGTGCGGATCAAGGCCGATGAGCATGCCCTTGATCGCGGCGAGCATGAGCTGGTGGTCGTCGACCGGCTCGACATAGGCCTGCTTGACCAGGCTCATCACTGCCGTAAAGCGGCGCACGTCATCGAGATTGATTTCGGTGCCCGCCTTGGCCGTGGCTGCCGCCGGCTCTGGCGGCACGGCATCCTGCAGGTCGATGGTGCTCTCCGCGTCCGCGGCGGGATCGGCACGCGGCGGCGGATCCGCGGCGAGGACATGCGTGCACAGCGCAAGGACGCCAACCAGGATCAAGCGAAAACGGAATGGGGAAGCCATCGGGAAACACCTCAGGGGAGCGCCCGGATCATAGCGCGAGTGCGGGCCAGGACAACGTCCTAGCGCAGCCAGGACTTCGGATTCAGCGGCTTGCCCTTCAGGCGCAGCTCGAAATACAGGGCCGCCACCTTCTGTCCGCCGCTGTTGCCGCTGTTGGCGATGGTGTCGCCGGCCGCGACCCAGTCGCCGACTTCCTTGCGCAGCGATTCGTTGTAGCCGTACAGGCTCATGTAGCCATCGCCATGATCGAGGATCAGCAACATGCCGTAACCCTTGAGCCAGTCCGCGTAGGCGACGCGGCCGCGCGCGATTGCATGCACCGGGCTGCCGCCCGGCGAACCGATGAGCACGCCCGAAAGTGCGCGACCGCTGTCATCGTGGCCGCCGAAACCGGTCAGGATGCGGCCGCTGACAGGCATCGGCAGGCGTCCGCGCAGGCTCGCGAACGGTTCGGCCCCACTGGGTTTTTCCGGAATGTCGGCAAACACGTCGCGGAGCTTTTCCAGCAGTTCGAGCAGGCCCTTCTCGTCTCTCGCCATCACCGCGAGGCGGGTGGTCTGATCCTTGAGTTGTCCATCGAGCCCGGCCAGCAGGCGGGCGCGTTCCTCGCGCTGTGCCTGCAAGGCGGCGACTTCGATTTCCCGCGTCGCCCGCGTTGCCGCAAGTTCGCCACGCTTGGCTTCAATCTGCTCCTGCACCTCCGCAAGCTGGCCGAGATCGACCATCAGGCTGTCGATGCGTTCGACCCGGGCACGCTGGAAATAGCGGTGATAGGCAAGCACGCGGGCAATCGATCCGACATCCTCCTGTTGCAGCAGGAGCTTGAGTTCCTCGCTGCGACCGAGCGCATACGCCGAGCGCAGCAGCACGGCAAGAGCCTCGCGCTGCTGGCGCAGTCTTGTTGCGAGTGCTTCGCGCTTGCCATCCAGGGCTTCGAGTTCCGTGGTTTGCGCGGCCAATTGCGCATCGATGGCCTGCACTTCGCCGGCCGCTGCGGCAATCGCGGTTTCCTGCTTGCGCAAGGCGGCGGTGGCCTGCTCGCGTTCGCCACGCGTGGTGCGCAGCTCCGCGGTCAGCGCGCGGATCTGGCTGCGTACCTGTTCAAGCTTCTGCCGGGCTTCCTTTTCGCTGGCCTCACGCGCCGGGTCGCTGCTCTCGGCGCGGGCAAGCATGGCCACGATCAGCATGGCGCACAGGGCCAGGCGGCGCAGCATGGTCAGGCGCTGAATTCGACGAGGTTGCGCCCGCTCATCTCGACCGGCTGGGCAATGCCCATCAGGGCCAGCACGGTCGGGGCGAGATCGCGCAACGCACCCTTGGCGACGCGCGCCTTGCGCCCGACATAGACCAGCGGCACCGGGCCGACCGTGTGCTGGGTATGCGCAATGCCGTTGTCATCGACCATCTGCTCGAGATTGCCGTGGTCGGCGGTAATCAGCATTTCGCCGCCACATTCGCGGATGGCCGCGCTGATCCGGCCCAAGGCGACATCGATCGCCTCGGCGGCCTTGATCGCCGCGGCCTCGATTCCGCTGTGGCCAACCATGTCCGCGTTGGCGATGTTGCAGACGATGAAATCAAAGTGCTGCCCGCGGATCTCGGCAAGCAGGCGCTCGGTCAGCTCGGGCAGGCTCATCTCCGGCTGCAGGTCATAAGTGGCCACTTTCGGGCTTGGCACGAGGATGCGCTGCTCGCCGGCGAACGGTGTCTCGCGCCCGCCGGAAAAGAAAAACGTCACATGTGCGTATTTCTCGGTTTCGGCGATGCGCAGTTGCGCCATGCCCTGCGCGGCAAGCACTTCGCCAAGCGTATTGGCCATCGACTGCGCCGGGAAGGCAATCGCGCTGACCGGCAGGTCGGCGGCGTATTCAGTCAGGCTGACAAAGCTCGAAAGCTTCGGCCAGCGCGCCCGCACGAAGCCGCCAAAATCGTCGTCGACGAAGGCGCGGCTCAACTGGCGTGCGCGATCAGCGCGGAAGTTCATGAAGATGATGGCGTCGCCATCGGCCACCGGCACGCCGGCACCGAGCACCGTGGGCTGCACGAACTCGTCGTTCTCCTCGCGCGCATAGGCGGCATCGAGCGCGGCGATGCTGGAATCGGCGTGAAACGCGGCGCGTGCATCGACAATCGCATCCCAGGCCAGCTTGACCCGATCCCAGCGCTGGTCGCGATCCATCGCGTAGTAGCGGCCGCTGATGCTGGCGACCACTGCGGCCGGATATTCGGCACACCTGGCTTCGAGCTTGCGCAGGGATTCGCCGGCGCTGCGCGGCGGCGTATCGCGGCCGTCGAGGAAGGCATGCACGGCAATGCGCGGGACGCCGCTGCGCGCGGCGATTTCGACCATGGCGAGGATGTGATCCTCGTGGCTGTGCACGCCACCCGGCGACAACAGGCCGAACAGATGCAGGCATGCGCCGTTTGTCCTGACCGCCGCGCACGCGGACAGCAGGGCCGGGTTGCGCGCCAGCGTGCCGTCGGCGATGGCCGCGTCGATGCGGGTCAGGTCCTGGTAGACGATGCGCCCTGAACCGATGTTCATGTGGCCGACTTCGGAATTGCCCATCTGCCCGTCCGGCAGGCCGACACTCAAGCCATGCGTGTCGACCAGATTGTGCGGGCATTCGGCAAGCAGGCGTCGCCAGTTCGGGCAA
>Ga0209170_1000284_pt1 | contig 23662 bp, 22 predicted proteins | sample KloWWTKNB14_bulk_FD_187178 | JGI IMG/M metagenome (GOLD analysis project Ga0209170, IMG submission 187178) | Active sludge microbial communities from Klosterneuburg, Austria, studying microevolution and ecology of nitrifiers - Klosterneuburg... | ecosystem: Engineered > WWTP > Aerobic digester >...
CATTCCCTTCCCGCCTTGCTGACGGCCCTGCTGCTGGCCGTGCTGGCCCTCAGCGGCGCCACCCTGTCGGTCAATCCGGCGCTCGAGCGGCTGCAGGCCAGCGTGCCCGACCGCGGCCAGGTCAGCGCGGCGGCGCTGGCCGAACGGGTGGCGCGGCATTATCCGGGCGTGGAACAGATCCAGCGCTCGGCCTCCGGCTCGGTCATCGTCTACTACAGCCAGGATGGCGTGGCCGGTGCGGATCGCGTCGATCCGCTGAGCGGACAAGGCGTCGGCCCCTATGCGCCTTCCGCCTTCACGCGCTGGGTGAAGAACCTGCATCGCTCGTTCCTCGCCGATACACCCGGCAGGGCCGTGGCCGGTTTCGGGGCCGTGGCGATGCTGCTGCTGTGCCTTTCCGGCATGGCCTTGCTGGTCCGCCGAGCCGGCGGCTGGCGGCAACTGGCGCGTCCCCCGCGTGGCACTGTCAGCCAGCGTTGGCATGCGCAGCTGGGGCGCGTCGCGGTCGTTGGACTGCTGCTGTCGGCGGTGACCGGGATGTACATGTCGGCGGCGACGTTTGGTTTCCTCTCCGACGGCGCGCAGGACGAGCCGGATTTCCCGACCCTGGCGGCGAGTGGCGCGGTCGCGCCCGTTGCTTCCTTGCCGGCCTTGCAAGCCGTCGATCTGCACGACCTGCGCGAACTGGTCTATCCCGATCCGCAAAACCCCGGGGATTTCTATTCCCTGAGCACCGCGCTCGGTGACGGCTATGTCGACCAGGTGCGCGGTGCCCTGCTCTCCTGGCGCGCGCACAACGGCACGCAAAGAGCCCATGAACTGATCTATCGCCTGCATACCGGCGAGGGCTTGTGGTGGCTGGGCTTGTTGCTCGGCCTCAGCGCGCTGAGCGTGCCGGTGATGGGCGGCACCGGCGTGCTGATGTGGTGGCAACGCTACCGCTCGCGGCCGCGCCTCGCCGCCAATGCCGGAGCGCAAGCGGCCGATGTCATCATCCTCGTGGGCAGCGAGAGCAACAGCACCTGGTGCTTTGCAAAAGCATTGCACGATGCCTTGCGCGCGAATGGCCAGCGCGTGCACACGGCGGCGATGAACCAGATGGCGACTCAGTACCGACAGGCACGCCATCTGTTCATTCTGACCTCGACCTATGCCGATGGCGACGCGCCCGCCTCGGCCAGGCAGTTCCTCGCCCGCCTGCAGCGCTATTCCGGGAGCCATCGACCGGCGTTCGCGGTACTTGGTTTTGGTGATCGCCAGTTTCCGAAATTCTGCCAATTTGCCCGCGATACGCAGCAAGCCCTGCTTGCACGCGGTTGGCCGCAAGCCCTCGATCTGGACACCATCGATCGCCAGTCGACGCAGGAATTTTCGCGCTGGGGGAACAGCGTCGGTGCGTTGTTCGGTCACCCGCTGCAGCTCTCCTGCACGCCCAGGCATGCGCAAACCCGCGCCCTGGAATTGATCAGTCGCACCGACTACGGCGCGCAGGTGCAAGCACCCACCAGCATCCTGCGCTTTGCCGCCCCCGCACCGCGTGGGCGCATCGGTCGCTTCGCGCGGCGCATGGGCTTGCATGGCCTGCCTCGCTTCGAGGCCGGCGATCTGCTGGCGATCGTGCCGCCGGGCAGTTCGCAGCCGCGTTTTTATTCGCTGGCCAGCGGTTCGAAAGACGGTTTCCTGGAAATCTGCGTACGCAAGCATCCCGGCGGCCTGTGCTCGGGCATGCTGCATGGCCTGCACCCTGGCCAGCAGATTGCTGCCTTCGTCCAGGCCAATCCGCATTTTCGCCCGGCATCCGGCAAGGCTCCGGTCATCCTCATAGGCGCCGGTGCCGGCATTGGTCCGTTGGCCGGATTCATCCGCAACAACACGGACAAGTACCCGATGTACCTGTACTGGGGCGGCCGCGACCCGGCTTCCGATTTCCTCTATGAACCGGAGCTCGGTGAATACCTGGCCGATCGCCGCCTGACCCAGTTGCATGCGGTCTTTTCCCGCGTCAAGGAAGGCGGCTATGTGCAGGATCGCGTCCTCGACCACGCCTCGCAGATCCGCCGCCTGATCGAGAACGGCGCGCAGATCCTCGTCTGCGGCAGCCGCGCCATGGCTACCGGCATCATGCACGCCGTGGATGGAATTCTCTCTCCGCTCAACCTCGATGTGCAGACGCTCAAACTGCAGGGGCGCTACCGTGAAGATGTATTCGGTTCCGCCTGAGGCGCCAGCCGGCGCCGGGCATCGCTACAGCCTGCATGGCCCGACCATGGGCAGCCGCTACAGCGCCGTCTTTTACGCTGCCGCCGCCGTGGACGAAACGGCGATCGCGGCGCGCCTGTCTGCCGCGGTGGGTGCGGTGGACCGGCAAATGTCGAGCTGGAAAGCGGACTCCGATCTCAATCGCCTGAACAGCGCTCCGGTCAATACCTGGCTGCGCGTCCCGCAGGCCTTGTTCGATGTTCTCGAGGCCGCCATGCGGGTCAGCCGGGAATCGCAGGGCGCATTCGATATCGGTGTCGGTGATCTGGTTTCGGCCTGGGGTTTCGGCCCGGCCAAAGGACAGGTCGACGAAGCGCGGATCAAGATCCTGGCCAGCCAGGCGCATCGGCCGGCAAGTGACTTGCTTGACCTCGATCGCGAGCACTGTCGCGCACGCAAACGGGCGGCCCTGTCCCTTGATCTCTCCGGCATCGCCAAAGGGTACGGCGTCGATGAACTGGCGCGCTGCCTCGACCGCCTTGGCATCACCGACTACCTGGTCGGCATCGACGGCGAGATGCGCGCCCGCGGCTGCAAACCGGGCGGACAGCCGTGGGCCATCGCCATCGAAAAACCGGTGCGCCATCGGCGCGAGGTCATGGGCGTGATGGAACTCGACAATGCGGCCATTGCGACCTCCGGTGATTATCGCCACTGGGTCGAGCACGAAGGCCGCAGCCGCGCGCATACGATGAATGGAATCCGGCGTGCGCCGGCGGAGAATCGCCTGGCGGCGGTCAGTGTCGTCGCCACAAGCGCCATGCTGGCCGATGCCTGGGCGACCGCCTTGCTGGTGCTCGGTGAACGAGCCGGCATCGAGCTGGCGCGGCAACGCGCCATGGACGCCTTGTTCGTGCTGCACGATGGCGAGGGCTTCAGGGAAGTATCCCTGGTCGGCGGCGTACCGGCGGATGATGCGTCCGCAGCGGTTGAATTGGCGAGTGGCGCGGCAGCCTGAGGCCAGGCTTGCATCACCTGACTCTCGCAGGAAGCGGCTACAGCCGCGATGCCTATGGTTTGACCATTGCAAGTTCAGGCTTGCAATCGGTGAATATCCGAGTAAGCTAGTAACCACTCACTATCTTTCCCGCAACAAGATGAACCGACCCCGCAACCTGCCTGCTGACGAACGTCGTGCGCATACCGTGGAAGCCGTGGTGGAACTGGCTGGCACGCGCAATCCCGGTGAAATCACCACGATGGCCATTGCCAGGCACATGGGCCTGACCGAGGGCGCGCTGTTCCGGCATTTCCCGACCAAGCAGGCAATCTGGCAGTCAGTGATGGAATGGGTGGCGGAGAGCCTGCTGGATCGGGTCGAGCGCGCCGCGCAAGACCTTTGCTCGCCAAGCGACAAGTTGCGCGCCATGTTCCTTGGCCATGTCGATTTTGTCGCCGAACATCCCGGCGTGCCGCGCATGCTCTTTGGCGAGCTGCAAAAGGCCGACTCCACGGTGCCCAAGCGCATCGTGCAATCGCTGATCCAGCGCTATGCGCAACGCCTGCAGCAAATCCTCGAAGCCGGCAAGGCGTGCGGCGAACTGCGGGCCGATCTGGATTCCGGTGCTGCAGCTACCTTGTTCATCGGCACCATCCAGGGACTGGTCATGCAGTCGCTGCTGGTCGGTGACATGACGCGCATCCGCGAGGAAGCCCCCAAGGTGTATGCGATCTACAGCCGTGGCATCGGCGCGCGCCCATGAAGCGGCCGCACCCGGGTCGGCGCAGCTTGACCCTGCTGGCGGCTCTGCTGCCCCTGCTCGTCCTGTTCGTCTATGTGGTGCTGCGCTCCGGACCGCTGGCACCGATTGCCGTGGTTGCCGGCACGGTCGAGACGCGCTCGATCAGCCCCGCCCTGTTCGGCATCGGCAATGTCGAGGCGCGCCATGTCTACCGGATCGGCCCGACCACGGCCGGGCGCGTCAGGCAGCTGCAGGTGCAGGTGGGTGATCGGGTGCAAGCCGGGCAGGTGCTTGGCGAGATGGAGCCGGTCGACCTGGATGACCGCCTGCGCGTGCAGGAGGCGATCATCCAGCGCGCCGATGCCGCGCTGCGCGAGGCCGGCGCACGGCAAACCTATGCGCGCGCCCAGGCCACACGCTACCGCAGCCTGCTGGAAATCCACGCGGTCAGCGAGGAAGCCGCCGCCGCCCGCGAACAGGAGCAGCAGATCGCCGATGCCGGGGTCGCCGCCGCGCGCCAGGAACTGGCCCGCGCACGCGCCGACAACCAGGCGGTGCTGGCGCAGCGCGAAAACCTGCGCTTGCTGGCGCCGGTGGATGCCCTGGTCGCCGCCCGCGATGCCGAGCCGGGCACCACGGTGGTCGCCGGCCAGGCGGTAATTGAATTGATCGATCCGCAAAGCCTGTGGATCAATGCACGATTCGATCAGGTCGGCGCAGCCGGACTTGCCGCCGGGCTGCCGGCCGAGATCCGCTTGCGCTCGCGCCGCGACGAGGCGCTGGCCGGCACGGTGATCCGCATCGAACCGCTGGCCGATGCGGTGACCGAGGAGACCCTGGCGAAGGTCAGCTTCCCCGCACAATCCACGCAATTGCCGCCGATCGGCGAGCTCGCCGAGGTCAGCCTGAGCCTGCCTGCCCTGCCGCCCAGCCTGGTGGTGCCAACGGCGGCCTTGCGCCGGGTGGATGGCCAGATCGGGGTCTGGCTGGTCGAGGGCAAGCGCCTCGTCTTCCGTGCGGTGCGCCCCGGCCTGCGCGATCTTGATGGCCATGCGCAGGTGCTGGAAGGCCTTGCCGCGGGCCAGCGCATCCTAGTCTTCAGCGAACAGGCGGTCAGTTCCCACAGCCGCATCCATGTGGTCGAACGCATCGCCGGCGTCGCCCGATGATCAGCCTGGCCGGCCGCGACATCCTGCATGCCTGGGGCAAGTTCCTCTTCACCGGCATCGGCCTCGGTCTGCTCATCGGCGTCACCTTGACCATGGCCGGCGTCTATCGCGGCATGGTCGATGACGGCAAGGCCCTGCTCGACAACAGCGGCGCGGACCTGTGGATTGTGCAGAAAGATACACTTGGCCCGTACGCCGAGGCTTCCAGCGTTCACGATGACCTCTACCGCAGCATCCAGATCACTGCTGGCGTCGCCATGGCCGCCAATGTGACCTATCTCACCATGCAGGTGCGCAAGGGCGACAGCGACGTCCGCGCAATGGTGGTCGGCATCGCCCCGGGTGCGGTCGGAACGCCAGGCTGGCCACCTTACCTGGTCAGTGGTCGCCCGATCAGCCGCAGTCATTACGAGGCAGTGGCCGACATCGCCAGCGGCTTCCGCATCGGCGATCACGTCCGCATCCGCCGCCATGATTACAACGTGGTGGGATTGACCCGGCGCATGGTGTCCTCGAGCGGCGATCCGATGATCTTCATTCCGCTGAAAGATGCCCAGCAGGCGCAGTTTCTCAAGGACAATGAATCGATCCTGCAAGGCCGCCGGCGCACGGCGCAGAACCCCGCCTTCAGCCACCCTGCCGTGCCCGGCCTGCTGGATTCGGTGGTCGCCTCGCAAAGCAGCAACCCGTATGTCAACGCCGTGCTGGTCACGGTCAAGCCCGGCTTCGCGGCCGAGGACGTGGCTGCCTCGATCCGTCGCTGGCAACGCGTCACCGCCTACACGCGCGCACAGATGGAAGGAATCCTCGTCGGCAAGCTGATCGCCACTTCGGCACGCCAGATCGGCATGTTCCTGGTCATTCTCGCCGTGGTCAGCGCGGCCATCGTCGCCTTCATCATCTACTCGCTGACCATGGACAAGATCCGCGAGATCGCCGTGCTCAAGCTGATCGGCACGCGCAATCGCACGATTGCCGCGATGATCATGCAACAGGCGCTGGTGCTCGGCGTCATCGGCTTTGTCGTCGGCAAGATCACCGCCACCTTCGCCGCGCCGGTCTTTCCCAAGTACGTGCTGCTGATCCCGCTCGATTCGATCGCCGGTTTCTTCGCCGTGCTGGCCATCTGCATGCTTGCCAGCGTGGTCGCCATCCGCATGGCGCTCAAGGTGGATCCGGCCGAGGCCATTGGCTGAAGACATGGACAAGCGCGGCATCCGCATCGAGGGCCTGAGCAAGCGCTACGGCGAAGGCACCACCGCCGTGCATGCGCTGAAGGACGTCAACCTGCATGTCGACGCCGGCGAGGTGGTCGGACTCATCGGCCCGTCCGGCTCGGGCAAGAGCACCCTGCTCAAATGCCTTGGCGCGGTCATCGACCCCACGGCCGGACGCATGATCCTTGGCGACGAGGTGATCTACGACAACGGCTGGAAGGTGCGCGACCTGCGCGCCTTGCGCCGCGACAAGATCGGCTTCGTCTTCCAGGCGCCCTACCTGATCCCCTTTCTCGATGCGACCGACAACGTCGCCTTGCTGCCGATGCTGGCCGGCATGCCGAACGCCGCCGCCCGTGCCAGGGCAGACGAATTGTTGACCGCGCTGGATGTGCAGCATCGCGCCCAGGCCATGCCCGCGGAATTGTCCGGCGGCGAACAGCAGCGCGTTTCGATCGCGCGCGGACTGGTCAACCAGCCACCGGTGATCCTCGCCGACGAACCGACCGCGCCGCTGGACAGCGCGAGGGCGATGGCGGTGGTGCGCATCCTCAATGACATGGCGCGCAAGTACGCCACCGCGATCATCGTCGTCACCCACGATGAAAAGATCATCCCCACCTTCAAGCGCATCTACCACATTCGCGAAGGCGTCACCCACGAAGAGGCTGGCGAGGGCCGTGCCATCGACCACGGAGCATCGACATGAACACGCAGCACGGCCGCGACCGCTGGCTCGCCGGCATTTCCGTCATCGCCATCATCTTCGGCCTGCTCACCATCAAGGAAGGCGGCAGCGTGCTGTTTGGCGGCGAGGCCGCACGCAGCGCCGCGGGAAACTACGTGCCGTTCGTGCTCTGGTTCAATTTCCTCGCCGGCTTCGCCTATGTCCTTGCCGGCACGGGCATGTGGCTGCGGCAACGCTGGGCCGCGCGCCTGGCCATCGCCATCGCCATCGCCACCGTGCTGGTGTTTGCCGCGTTCATCGTCCACATAGGCAGCGGCGCCGCCTGGGAGCCGCGCACCCTGGTTGCGATGACGTTGCGCAGCGTGGTCTGGCTCGCCATTGCCGGCATTGGCCGCCAGCGCCTGTTGCACAAGCGCCCGGCTGCGGCATGATGCACCACCATGACTGATCCGACCGATCCAGCCCAGCTCGAAGCAATGCAACAGGCAATCATGCAGGGTACCGCCTATCGATTGCCGCAGGATGATGCCGAGTTTCTCGCCAGCGACGACCTGCGCCCCTTGCGCCTGCAACTGGAATTGCTGAAGCCCGAGCATGTCCTGCGCGAACAGGGCATTGCCTCGACCGTGGTCGTCTTCGGCAGCGCGCGGGTGGTTTCCGAGGCGCAGGCACGGGCCGCGCTGGACGAGGCCACGGCGCAGACGCCTGACGGCACGGCCGATGCTGACGCACACGCGGCGCGACTGGCTGCGGCCCGCCACCAGATTGAACTCTCGCATTATTACGAAGAGGCGCGGCGCTTCAGCCAGCTCGTCTCGACCCGCTTCCAGCAGGCCGGACGGCGTGATTTCGTCGTCGTCACCGGTGGTGGCCCGGGCATCATGGAGGCGGCCAATCGCGGTGCCCACGAAGCCGGGGCGCGCTCGATCGGCCTCAACATCATCCTGCCGCGCGAGCAGCGGCCGAATCCCTACATCACGCCCGAGCTGGCCTTCCGTTTCCACTATTTTGCATTGCGCAAGATGCACTTCCTGATGCGTGCACGAGGGCTGGTCGCATTTCCCGGTGGCTTCGGCACGCTCGATGAATTGTTCGATGTGCTGACCCTCGTGCAGTCCGGCAAGATGCCGCGCATCCCGATCGTGCTGATTGGCAACGAGTTCTGGCGGCGCGTGATCGACTTCGATTACCTGGTCGCGGAAGGCTACATCAGCGCCGATGACGCCGGCCTGTTCACGCGCGTGGACAGTGCCGAGGAAATCGTCGGCGTGCTTGCCTCCTTCCATGGCGGGACGCCGACCGACCTCCCTTGAGACGCCGGCGTCGAGGGCAAGCCGCCGATGAATGGCTGCACCTCAATCGATCTTGATCGATTCACCCATGCCCGGCAGGTGGCAGTCGTATCCGCGCGCCTCCAGCACCTCCTGGAACTTGCGCATGCCGCGCTCGTACTCGCCATGAACGACGAAAATGCGCCGCCGCTGCGCTGCGCCGAGCCAGTCGAGCAGGGCGGGTTGATCGGCGTGCGCGAAAAAACCATTGATCGTCCAGACCTGCGCGCGAACCGGGATGTCATTGTTGAAGATCTGCACCGTGCTGGCGCCATCGACGATGCGTCGCGCCAGCGTGCCTTCGGCGGCATAGCCGACGAAGACGACACTGCTGCGCTCGCGCCACAGGTTGTGCTTGAGGTGGTGGCGCACGCGGCCACCGTTGCACATGCCGGAACCGGCAAGGATCACCGCACCGCTCTCGATTGAATTGATGGCCATCGATTCGCTGGTTTCGCGGGTGAAATGAAGGCCCGGCATGTCAAACGGATCGCCGTGTTCGAGCTCGGCGATGAAGTCGAGGTCGAAGCATTCCGGATGGCGGCGGAAGATCTCGGTCGCCGAGATCGCCATCGGCGAATCGAGGAACACGCGCAGGTTCGTCGGCAGCAAGCCGTTGCGGATGCCCTGGTGCAGGTAGTAGAGGATTTCCTGGGTGCGTTCGAGGGCGAAGGTCGGAATGATGGCGTTGCCGCGCCGTGCGTAGGTCTCGCGGATTGCCTGATAGAGCTCCTCGACGGAGTCAGGCACCGAGCGATGCGGGCGGTCACCGTACGTGCTCTCCATGACCACGTAGTCGGCGGTCGCCGCCGGCATCGGATCACGCACGATCGGACGCCCGGAATTGCCGAGGTCGCCGGAGAACAGCATGCGCCGCTGCACATGCCCGTCATCCAGATCAAGCAGGATCGATGCCGAGCCGAGAATGTGACCGGCATCCAGGAAGCGCGCGCGGATGCCATCGGTGATCTGCACGGGGTCGCCGTAGGACACGTCCGCGGCGAAGTAATCGAGGGCATGCAGGGCATCATCAATGGTGTACAGCGGGCCTTCGGGCGTGTCGCCGTTGCGGCTGTTGCCATTGCGTCCGTTGCCATTGCGTCCGTTGCCATTGCGCTTGCGCACGGCCGCGCGCCGCGCATCTTCTTCCTGCAGGCCGGCGGAATCGAGCAGGACCACGCGCGCCAGCTCGCGGGTCGCGGCGGTGGTGTAGATGCGGCCGCGAAAGCCGCGCTTGACCAGCAGCGGAATGCGCCCGCAATGGTCGAGGTGGGCGTGGGTCAGCAGCAGGGCGTCTATCGAGGCCGGATCAAACTCGAACGGCTCGGCGTTCGCCTGCTCGATCTCGCGGCCGCCCTGGAACAGGCCGCAGTCGATGAGGATGCGACGACGGTTGCAGATGATCAGGTGACACGATCCGGTGACTTGTTTGGCGGCACCGTGGCAGGCATAGATGATCATGGATTCTCGCGTGCAAGGGTTGAAGGAGTGGAACGGACGAACAGGTGCAAGGCCAGGCGCAATCCCTCCAGCCAGAGGAAGGTCAGCACGAAGACGATCGCCGCGCCCAGCAGATCAGCCAGGGTCGGCGTCACGAGGCCCATGACTTCACGCAGGAACGGTACGCCAATCGCCAGCGCCAGCAACAGCAGGATGGCGGCGAACATCCGCCGCACCCAGCGGTTGCGCCGGCCGCCGTTCGCCATCAGCGCATGATCCGGATGGCGATTGGCGAGGATCAGGGCAAACAGGCTGATGATGAGGGCGATGAAGGTTGCCGTGCGACTGTGCGCGGCATCGACGCCGAGACCGAGCATGCAGCCGTAGCCGGCCAGCAGGATCAGGGCCGTGCCGATGCCTTGCACCACGGCGACGCCAATATTCCCCGCCGCAAATGGCGATGAAGCCAGCGCACGCGGCGGCCGCTGCATGATGTCGTCGGCTTCCGGCTCGGCCTCGAACACGATCGAACAGGCCGGATCGATCAGCAGTTCGAGGAGGACGATGTGCACCGGCATCAACATCACCGGCCAGTGCAGCAGCGAGGGGACCAGGGTCAGGGCGATGATCGGCATGTGCACGGCAAAGACGAAACGGGTTGCCTTGGTGATGTTGTCGTAGATGCGCCGGCCCTGGCGGATGGCTGCGACGATGCTGGCGAAACTGTCATCGAGCAGCACCAGCGCCGCCGATTCACGCGCCACATCGGTGCCGCGCTGGCCCATGGCGATGCCGACATCGGCGGCTTTCAGTGCCGGCGCATCGTTGACGCCGTCGCCGGTCATGGCGACCACCTCGCCATCCTCGCGCAACAAGCGCACCAGGCGCAGCTTCTGCACCGGTTGCAGGCGCGCGCACACATCGACATGACGCAGGCGTTCACGCAGGGTCCGGTCATCCAGCGTATCGATCTCGCTGCCGCTGATGACGTCGGCGCGCTCGCTGAGTCCGACCTCGTCGGCAATGGCCATGGCCGTGGCCGGATGGTCGCCGGTCAGCATGATGATGCGGATGCCGGCACCGCGGCATTCGGCGATCGCCGCCGGCACGTCGGCGCGTGGCGGATCGACGAAGCCAAGCAGACCGAGGAACTGGAAGTTGAAATCATGCTGGCTGCGCGGCGGCGTCTCGCCCTGCCAGCGGCCGCGGGCGACACCGAGCACACGCAAACCACGCATGGCCATGGCTTCGGCCTGGGCCAGGATGCGGCTCGCCTCGGCGGCAGCGAGATGGCACAGGTCAACCACCGCTTCGGGCGCACCCTTGGTTGCCAGCATGTGTTGATCGCTGGCGCCGATCGGAAACACCCGCGTCATGGCGAGGATATCCGGCGACAATCCATATTCGAATTCCGGCGACCATTCGGCATGCACGTGCTCGGTGCCGGTCAGCCAGTGCAGGCCGAACTGCTGGATGGCCTTTTCCATCGGATCGAAGGGATCGCTTGGCGTCGCCAGCATGGCGAACTCGACCAGTTCGTGAAACGGCTCGACCAGTTCTTCCGCTCCCGCATGAACAAACGTCATTTCTTGCAGTTGCAACTCGGCAATCTGCATGCGGTTCTCGGTCAAGGTGCCGGTCTTGTCCACCGCCAGCACGGAAATGGCACCCAGGCCCTCGACTGCCGGCACGCGCCGGGTCAGCACCTTGCGTTGCGAGATCCGCCACGCACCGAGGGCGAGGAACACGGTGAGGATGACCGGGATTTCCTCGGGCAGGATGGCCATGGTCAAGGCAATGCTGGCAAGCAGGCTTTCCAGCAGGCTCTGCCCATTCCACAACCAGTTGATGAGCAGGTAGACCATCGCCAGCAGCAAGCCGATGACGGTCAGGTTGCGCACCAGGCGCCGCGAGGCGCGCTGGAGGCCGGAGGGAGGTTCCTCGGTTGCCGCCAATGCCGCGCCAATGCGCCCGACTGCCGACGCCGCCGCAGTCGCGGTGACTTCGGCAAGGCCAACGCCGCGGGTCACCAGGGTGCTGGCAAAGAGCCGGTTCTCCGCCGTGTCCGGCAGCTTGGACACCGGCACCGCTTCGCCGGTCAGCAGCGATTCGTTGGCGTCGAGCTGGCCGTCGATGAGGATCGCGTCGGCGGCGATGCGATCGCCTTCATGCAGCACCAGCAAGTCACCGATGACCACATCGCGGCCAGCGATGCGCAGTTCCTCGCCATCGCGCATGACCAGCGCGCGCGGTGCCGAGAGGTCGCGCAGTGATTCCAGCGCACGCTGGGTCTTGCCCTCCTGGATCAGGGTGATGCCGATCACGACCAGCACCGAGCTCAGCAGGAAGATTGCCTCGGCGGTATCGCCCAGAGCCAGGTAGAGGCCGCCGGCGATCAGCAGCATGAGGAACATCGGTTCGACGAGAACGCCGGCAACAATGTTGAAGAAGGATTTCGGACTGCTGCCCGGCAGGATATTCGGGCCATTCGCCGCCAGCCGGCGCGCAGCTTCCGCAGCATCCAGCCCGCGCAGATTGCGGATCGAAGGTGGCCGCGTCACGTTCATTCGCTGTCCTGGTCCGGCACCCTTGAGTCCGTCACGCCAACCACCATGTGTATTTCACGCGTGCGGTTTCCTGCGCGCGCATGGGTCGCACCGAAGCTTCGCACACTCCGCATCGCACAAGTGTTGATCTGAATCAGAGGCAATCCGCAAACCAGGTCCTAGCATCAAGCGCCTGTCCACTGGACCGAAATCCCGAGGAATTCACCCGATGAGAACCAGAAACTTCGCCCTCCTGCTGCTCTCGATCGCGTTGAGCGCGGCGCTGCCGGCAATCGCCCAGCACAACCATGACCAACACGAGAGTCACGCCACGACCGCCGCAGCGGTCACCATCCCGGCCGTGCGCCACGCCACCGATGCGCCGCTGCGCGAGGGAATGTCGCATATCCGTGGTGCGCTCGATGAACTCGCCCACTACGAAATGGGCCACATGCCGCAATCCGTCGCTGTCGAGCGCGTCGATGCGATCAAGGCCGCCACCGACAGCATCTTCGCCAACTGCAAGCTCGCCGCCGATGCCGATGTCGCCCTGCACAACATGCTGGTGCCCTTGCTCGCCGGCATCAACGCGTTCAAGAAGGATCCGGCCGATACCTCGACAGTCGCCGCCATGCGCCAAGCCATTGCCGACTATCCACGCGTGTTCGACGATCCGAACTGGCAGCCGACGGAAGATGCCGGCAGCGATCACGCGCACTGAAACCATGGCTGATCCGATCCCCGCCTGGCAATGCATCGGCTGCGGGCGCATCGAAGCGCCGCAGACCTGCATCGGCGTGTGTCAGGACAAGAAAGTCTTCCTGGTGACCCTGCAGGATCACCAGGAAGCCCTTGATGCCATCCAGCAACTGATCGGCGAGATGGATGCACTGCAAGGCCTGCTTTCGCGGATTGCCCACACCACGCCGCGTGACGGCCAGTTCGAAGCCTCCTGGCGCGCCTTCCAGGTCGACGCCAAGGCCTTGCTCGCGGACAAGTGATTCGATTCGCCAGCACAACGACGGCGAGTGGAGTGATTATTCATCTTCCAAGGATGACGATCCTGCAATCACTCCTGTCATATGAGCAATTGCCCAAGCGCGTGCGGCACCGCTCTCGCCGGTCGTCGGGTGCGATGAGTCCTGAAATCGGTCTGCGGTCTTCGGAGCTGGATGATTTCGCGCCGCCTTCGAGCACGCGCGGATGGCAGCGACAGCGGTCATGCTGCGGTGATGAGCAAGGGTCTGAGACTCCGGCGACTGGCCTTGATTCAGTATTTGAAGCAGTTGTGCCGATGCCACGCCAGATAGCTGGAGTGGGGTCGCTGCAAGGCTTCAGCAGGGAGCAGCAAGCTGCGCGTCGGCAAGATCAACTTCTCCAGCCCGTCGGGAACGCCATGGGGTGAAAGCAGGATTTGATAGTCGTCGCTGAATGACATCAGTCCTCGATCGAATAGCCAATGTGCAGTTCCAGTGAGGGCAATGCCGTTTCGCACCGTATCTGGGCCATCTTGTTCCACCGAGCGGATATGCGCGGCCTGCACTTCGGGTCGGCCACCGCCATTGATGAGATGAAGTCCGGTAACCGCGCAAGTGTTGTTGTAGGCGTTGCGAACGTGCCGACGAAAGTTGGCATCGCGGACTTTTCGACTGACCAGTTGCTGTAGCACTTCGCGTGGTGAGTACGCCGGTGGGTCTTCGGCCGTCCGATCCGATTGCAGATCTTCCCAAGGCTCCAGGCCGACAAGAACACCGCGTCGCACAATTTCATGAAACTCGGCTGCAGGGAGGATGCGCACCGAGCGCCCGAATGCGCCCTTTTTGGTCTTGCCATCCTCGCGCTGGAGCATCGATTCGCGGTAGCCGGTTTCGTCCTTGAACGCTACGGGATGATCGAATTCGGTGTAGTGGCGAATACGAGCGTAATGGTGGCCGGCCTTGTTGGGATCTGGCGCGATGCTGGCCACCTGCGCCATCGCGAAATAGGCCTGTCTGCCAGTGGTGCTATGTGGGCCAGTCGTGCGGCGAGGTTCGTAGTAGAGGATCCAGTCATCAATCGCCAGTTCCGCCTGCCGCAGATAGGTATTCGGAAAGTGATAGTGCGCTTCTATCTGATCGTCGTACGCAGAACTTTCTGACGCGGTAAAGACGGCATTTGCCATTGCATCCCCCCTGCTCCTGGTTGCCAGGATATGAGAAGGAACGAAGTGGTGCGACTGTCACGGTCTCCATATGGGTCGCGCTGACCTGTCCGGCTTCGGAATTTCACAGGCGTTGCCTTGAAATGGTCGAGCGCAAGCCGACTGCCGATCATCGACCAGAACCGCGTTCTTCGCGAATCCGTATTCTGGCAAGGCGTGCCATGTCTGCACATAATGGCGGCTCAACATCAACTGCGAACAGGAAGCACGCCGATGCGACTGGTCGGACGCATTGCCGATTGGAATGACGACAAAGGTTTTGGTTTTGTCACGCCAAACGGCGGTGGCGACCGCGCTTTCGTGCACATCAAATCATTCGAGAAGCGCGGTCGCCGACCGCTTGATGGTGATCTGATTTCATATGAACCCGAATTCGATGAACGACGGCGCTTGAATGCGACGCGCATTCGTTCGGTAATGATTCCGGCCAAATCCCTGGAGCAGCGCAAACGCCCATGGCTTCCACGCAGGAGCATTGGCGTGCTCACCCTGGTAGTGCTTGCCGTGGCCGCGTATCTGCAGCGGGTTCCGCTGCTTGTGCCGCTGATTTACGCGGCGATGAGCTTGATCGCGTTCTTTGCCTACGGTCTCGACAAATCCGCAGCAAGAACCGATCGCTGGCGAACGCAGGAAAGCACCTTGCATCTGTTCGAACTGCTTGGCGGCTGGCCTGGCGCCTTGATCGCTCAAGGCAGCTTCCGTCACAAGACGCGCAAGCTCTCTTTCCAGCTATCTTTCTGGTTGATCGTCGCCGTTAATCTAGGGGTCTTGATCTGGTTGATTCATGGCGGTCAGATCGATCGGATCCACTGGCCCGCTGTCAGGTTTTAAGTCGACGCCGTCAACATCCCAAAAACGTGTCAACGCTGCACCCTTGTGCATGGCGACGTGATCGGTCTTGTCGCTTTCGATTTCGTATTGCGGATCATCCTCGCTGCAATGGCGCGAGTAGCCTTTCCACGTGAAATCGTGCCGGTGGATCTTGCGGATCAGGCCGCCGACCTGTCCGGCTTCGAAGTTCCGCTGCACGTGGTCGGCGATCCTGGCATGCCCGCTCATGATGTTTCCAGCTTTCTTGACTGTGCGTTCAATCGCCGGCCGGCGCGGGATAGACGACGTTTTCACTCTCGATGCGCGCGCCGCGTGTGAGGCTGGCCACATCGACTTTCCCCGGGCCCATGATGTGCAGCACGCACGCTGCACGGGCGAGCAGATGGTCGCTGATGATGCGTCGATGGCAACGCCACCAGACCGCCTCCGAACACATCAGCGCACAACGCTGCGCCTCCGCCCGGCGCAGCAGGTCCTGCAGACCTTCGGCAAAGGCATCGCCGCGCGCGTAGGCGGCGTAGCGGGCAAAGCTCGAGTTGCTCCAGAACGTTTCCAGCGGGCGACCGCCGAGATCACGGTTGCTGCGCCGTCCGCACAACGCCTGCAGGTACCAGTAATCAATGCCGTGCTCGCCCAGGCTCAAGGCCAGCGTGTCGACGTCGTACTGCGGAAAGCGGCTCGATCCCGGCAGGCGCCGCACATCGACCACGCATTCGATCCGCGATGCGTCGAGCAGGCCGAGGAACTCCTGCAATGGGCGAGTGGAATGGCCGATCGTGAACAGCGTTGGCGCGAGGCGATCCATGCCTCCAGCATAACGGCCACGCGGTGAACCGCAGCCGGATCGCAGGGCGTTGCCAGGCGGCAACAATGCACTTGCTATGATTCAATCCACGCACATGCCCCTGGATGGACCTTGCACCACACGCCACTGATCGCGATGCTTGTCGGCGGCATCTGCCTCGCCTTTGTCTTTGGCATGATCGCGCAGAAGCTGCGCCTGTCACCCTTGTTTGGCTACCTGGTCGCTGGCGTGGTCGCCGGACCGTTCACGCCGGGCTTCGTTGCCGACATGGGCATTGCCCAGCAGCTTTCCGAAATCGGCGTGATCCTGATCATGTTCGGCGTCGGCCTGCACTTCTCGATTGGCGATCTCTGGTCGGTACGCAAGATCGTCATCCCCGGCGCCTTGTTCCAGGTGCTCATTGCCACCAGTCTCGGTCTGCTGCTGGGTTGGCTGCTCGGCTGGCAATGGGGATCCTCGCTGATTTTCGGCGTCTGCCTGTCGGTGGCCAGCACGGTGGTGCTGTTGCGCGCGCTCGAGGAACGGCGCCTGCTGGAAACCCGGCGCGGGCGCATCGCCATCGGCTGGCTGATCGTCGAGGACCTGCTGATGGTGCTGGTGCTGGTCATGCTGCCGCCGCTGGCCGGCCTGCTCGGCGGCGATTCGATCGAGGCAAGGACGGCGAGCAGCGGCGACGTGTTGCGCGCGCTGGGCTGGACACTGGGCAAGGTCACCGTGTTCATCGTCCTGATGCTGGCAATCGGCCGGCGGGTGATTCCCTGGGTACTGGAACGCACGGCCGGCGCCGGCTCGCGCGAGCTGTTCACCCTGGCCGTCCTCGCCATCGCGCTCGGCGTCGCCTATGTGGCCACGGCAATCTTCTCGGTGTCGTTCGCCCTTGGTGCCTTCCTCGCCGGGGTCATGCTCAACGAATCCAAGCTCAGCCATCAGGCCGCCAGTGATTCGCTGCCGATGCGCGATGCCTTCGCCGTGCTGTTCTTCGTCTCGGTCGGCATGTTGTTCGATCCGCACATCCTCATCGAGCAACCGCTGGCGATCCTCGCCACCTTCCTCATCATCGTACTCGGCAATTCGTTTTGCGGATTCATCGTCGCGCGCGTCTTCCGCGAGCCGCTGCAAACGCAGTTGACCCTCAGCGTCGGACTCGCCCAGATCGGCGAGTTCTCCTTCATCCTCGCCGCGCTTGGCGTCAGCCTCGGCCTGCTCAGCGAGGACGCGCGCAACCTGATCCTCGCCGCGGCCCTGCTCTCGATCATCGTCAACCCGATGTTCTTCGTCCTCCTGGATCGCTGGAGCGCCAGGCACGAGGCACAGAACCGGGTCGCCAGCGAAGGCAGCCTGCGCGCCGAGGAAGAAGATCTGTTGCCCGATCGCGCCCTGATTCCGGCGGCCAACCACATTGTCCTGATCGGCTACGGGCGGGTCGGCTCGCGCGTCGGCCCGGCCCTGCAGCAACACGGCACACCGCTGGTCCTGATCGATTCCAATCGCGATCATTGCATCGATGCCCGCGCCGCAGGCATCCCCTGCATCTATGGCAATGCGCTCTCGGAAGGCGTGCTCAAGGATGCCAATATCGGCACCGCGCGGGCGCTTTTGCTGGCCATTTCCCAGGCACTTGAAGCCGGGCCGATCATCCGCCTCGCCCGCGAGACCAATCCCGGCATCGCCATCCTCGCGCGCGCGCACTCCGACGAGGAAGTCGCCTACCTGCACAAGGTCGGCGTCGACGCCACGATCATGGGCGAAAGCGAGATCGCCCGCAGCATGTGCGATTCGGTGGAATCCCTGCTGCGCCTTGCGCAGCGCCTCGAAGCGGCCAATCGGGTGCCAGGGGACGACCCCGCGGCGGACGCACAAGGCGCCTGAGCCGAAAGCCGCTTCGTCATGGAGCACCCGCCCTTTCATCTATACAATCGGCGGTCGTTTCCGCTGGCGTCGTGCCCGGATCGAGCCCGGGCCACGCCATGCTGCTGATGATCGACAATTACGACAGCTTCACCTTCAACCTCGTGCAGTATTTCGGCGAACTGGGCGAAGAGGTGAAAGTCGTGCGCAACGACGAACTGACGAGCGCGCAGATTGGCGCGCTGCAGCCGTCCTGCATCGTCATCTCGCCCGGCCCGTGCACGCCAAACGAGGCGGGCGTGTCGCTTGAGGTCCTGCAGGATCTTTCGGCGAAGGTGCCGATCTTCGGCGTCTGCCTCGGCCACCAGTCGATCGGCCAGGCCTTTGGCGGCAAGGTCGTGCGTGCGCGGCAGATCATGCACGGCAAGACCTCGATGATCCATCATGCCGGCGTCGGCGTCTTTCGCGGATTGCCGAATCCGTTCGAGGCGACACGCTACCACTCGCTGGTGGTCGAACAGGAGTCGCTGCCGGCTTGCCTTGAAGTGACCGCGTGGACCGAAAACTGCGACGGCAGCCGCGACGAGATCATGGGCCTGCGCCATCGCAGCCTGCCCGTGGAAGGCGTGCAGTTCCATCCCGAATCCATCCTCACCGAGCACGGCCACGACCTGCTGCGCAATTTTCTCGGGCGCTGAGCGGTGATGATCGGCGCGCATGTTGCAGGCAAAAAATACATCGCGGCTCAAGCCGCTTCCCGTGATCCAGTGCCAGGGCGGAAACACGCATGATCTTCACCCCGCAACTCGCCCTGCAGCGCACGATCGAGCATCGCGAGATTTTCCATGACGAAATGATCACGCTGATGCGCCAGATCATGCGTGGCGAAGTCTCCGATTCGATGATCGCGGCAATCCTCACCGGCCTGCGCGTGAAGAAGGAAAGCATCGGCGAGATCAGCGCCGCGGCCACCGTCATGCGCGAGCTGGCCGCTCCGGTGCTGGTCACCGATCGCGGCAACTTCGTCGACATCGTCGGCACCGGCGGCGATGGCGGCAACAGCTTCAACATTTCGACCGCGTCGATGTTCGTGGTCGCCGCGGCCGGCGCGCGCGTGGCCAAGCACGGCAATCGCAGCGTGTCCTCGAAATCCGGCAGCGCCGACGTGCTCGAGGCGCTGGGCGCGAAGATCGACCTGCAACCCGCCCAGGTTGCCGCCTGCATCGAACAGGTCGGCGTCGGTTTCATGTTCGCGCCGATCCATCATCCGGCGATGAAGGCGGTCGCGGCGGTGCGCCGCGAAATGGGCGTGCGCACCATCTTCAACATCCTCGGGCCACTGACCAATCCGGCTGCAGCGCCGAACATCCTCCTTGGCGTGTTCCATCCCGATCTGGTCGGCATCCTCGTGCGCGTGCTGAAGGAACTTGGCGCGGAACATGCGCTGGTGGTCTGGGGCAAGGACGGCATGGACGAGATTTCGCTCGGCGCGGCGACCCTGGTCGGCGAACTGCGCGATGGCGTGGTGCACGAATATGAAATCCATCCCGAGGAACTCGGCTTCGCCATGGCTTCCGGTCGCCAATTGCGCGTCGAGAATGCCGAGGAATCGCGCATCAAGCTGATCGCGGCACTCGACAATTCCACTGGCGCGGCACGCGACATCGTCATGCTCAATGCCGGCGCGGCCTTGTATGCGGCGAATGCGGCGAATTCGCTGGGCGCAGGCATCGCGATGGCGCGCGAGGTGCTTGCCAATGGCGCGGCGCGGGCCAAGCTCGACGAGTTCGTGCAGGCGACACGGCGTCTGGCCGAACAACACTGATCGCAGGAAGCGGCTTCAGCCGCAGTGCCCCTGCCCTGATCTCCAATGAAATGGAGAATAGAAAAGCATCGCGGCTCAAGCCGCTGCCTGCATGATGGAGATGGAGTGATGAGTGACATCCTGGATCGCATCCTGGCGCGCAAGGTCGAGGAGATTGCCGAGCGCAGTGCGCGCGTGCCGATGGCCGAGTTGATCGCACGCGTCGCCGACCTGCCGGATACACGCGGCTTTGCGGCGGCGATCGAGGCGAAAATCGAAGCCGGCCTGTCGGCGGTGATCGCCGAGATCAAGCAGGCCAGTCCGAGCAAGGGCGTGATTCGCGCGGATTTCGATCCGGCGGCAATTGCGCAAGCCTACGCGGAGGGCGGTGCCACTTGCCTGTCGGTGCTGACCGATGCGGATTTCTTCCGCGGCCATGAGGACTACCTGCGCCAGGCCCGGGCCGCCTGCACGCTGCCGGTGCTGCGCAAGGATTTCACCATCGATGCCTACCAGGTCTATGAGGCGCGGGCGATCGGTGCCGACTGCATCCTGCTGATCGTGGCTGCGCTCGATGATTCCAGCTTGCTCGAACTGAGCCTGCTGGCGGCCGAACTCGATCTCGATGTGCTTGTCGAAGTGCATGACGAGGACGAGCTCGGGCGCGCACTGGAAATCCCGGCACCGCTGATCGGCATCAACAACCGCAACCTGCGCAGCTTCGAGGTCTCGCTCGACACCAGCATCAAGCTGCGTGAACGCGTGCCGGCGGACCGCCTGCTGGTCAGCGAAAGCGGCATCACGACAGGTACCGACATCAGCCGCCTGCGCGCGGCCGGCATCCATGCCTTCCTGGTTGGCGAGGCCTTCATGCGTGCCGCGGATCCTGGCCAGGCACTCAAGCAGCTGTTTTTCCCGGACTGATGAAAACGCTTGCCGGGAACGCCGCAGGCGGCATGCCGGCGACGGAAAATGCTGCGCGCATCGTGTTGTTTGATTTCGACGGCGTGCTGATGCGGGGCGATGCCTTTTCGCGCTTCGTGCGCTCGCGCTTCCGGCGTTCCTGGTGGCGCTCGTTGCTGGCGCTGATCGTGCTGCCCGTGCTGCTGCCCTTCTACGCGATGCGTTCGTTGCGCATGCCGATCATCGGCGTCTTCGTGCGCATCAGCCTGCTCGGCACCAGTCAGGCACGCTTCGAGGCATTGACGCGCGATTTCGCCCTCGAACTCGTCGGCAAGCCACGCATCTTCATCCGCGAAGGCATCAGTGCGATGCGCCGGCATATCCTTGCCGGCGACCGGGTGATCATCGTCACCGGGTGCGAGGAAACTCTGGTGCGCGCGATCTTCGATTCAATCGGCCTGCCCGATCTCGAGATCGTTGCCTCGCGCCTGCGCGGCGGTCGCCTCGGCATGCGCAAGCTGGTGCACAACTTCGGCAAGGCGAAACCCGCGCAGATCAGCTTGCGCGGCATCAGCGAACCCTGGGACCTGGCCTACAGCGACTCCGCGCACGATATTCCGATGCTCAAGCGCGCGACCGAGGCGGTCCTGGTCAATGCCGACACCCGCACCAGCCTGCGCGTGCGCCATGCGCTCGGACGCGAGCCGCGCACAGTCAGCTGGTCCTGATCGACGCCGGATTCAGAGCGGTTCGGCGCGGCGACCGAGGACGACGATGGTCTTGCCGGAGACGCTGATCATGCCTTGCTCCTCCAGCTGCTTGAGCACGCGCCCGACCATTTCGCGCGAGCAGCCGACAATGCGGCTGATTTCCTGGCGCGAGATGCGGATCTGCGTGCCCAGCGGGTGCGACATGGCATCGGGCTCGTCGGTGAGGTCGATCAGGGTCTTGCCGACGCGACCGGTGACGTCCATGAATGCCAGGCGGCTGACCTTGCGGCTGGTATGCAGCAGGCGGTTGGTCAATTGCGAGCCGATCGCAAAGAGGATCTTCGGGCATTCGTCGCGCAATGGCCCCTCGAACAGGTTGAACATGCGCTCATAGCCGATCTCGGCCAACTCGCAGGGCGTGCGCGTGCGCACCATGACTTCGCGTCGCGGGGTTTCCACGAACAAGCCCATTTCGCCGATGAACTCGCCGCGATTGAGATAGGCGAGGATCAGTTCGCGACCTTCTTCGTCCTCGGAGGACACGGTCAGCGAGCCGTCGATCACATAATAAAGAATGTTGGCGGAATCGCCGGGGCGAATGATCGCGGTCTTGTTCGGGTAACGGCGGCGATGGCACATGCCGAGGAATTTCTCCATGGCGTCGCGATCCGGGATCAGCGACGGTGGAGCCTGCACCTTGGAAACGTTGCGCTGCAGGGTGTATCGGAAATCAGCCATTTTCACGCGAGCATCTCCCAATTCGTCGCGATTGCAATTCACAAACGCGGCAGAAGTTCCAGCGACTGCACCGCTTATATGCAGTCATTTACCAATCTTATTGCAATTCAAGCATCGCATGTCGGCCGCCGCAGCGGGGAAACCCCTGGGCCAGGGCCGTGCCTGCCACCGGGATTGGCATCCTTTGCGTACACTGCCATGCCGATGCGCCGATGGCTGTTCAGCGCGATTGCCGTGCGGGAGGTTTCGTCAACTGCGTGATTGGCCCATACTGCGCGCCGTTTCCCCGGGGTCCGGGCTGAAGAGGTACATCATGGTCAAACCCATTCCCCGTTTGCGCCTGCAAGGTTTCAACAACCTGACCAAGGCCTTGAGCTTCAACATCTACGACATCTGCTACGCGGTGTCGGAAGACCAGCGCCAGCGCTATATCGAGTACATCGACGAGGCCTACAACGCCGAGCGCCTGACCACGATCCTGACCGACGTGGCCGACATCATCGGTGCCAACATCCTCAACGTCGCGCGCCAGGATTACGATCCGCAGGGTGCCAGCGTGACGATCCTGATCTCCGAGGAGCCGGTGGTCGAAAAGCTCGGCCGCGACACCATTTCAGGCGCGGTCGTTGCGCACATGGACAAGAGCCACATCACCGTCCACACCTATCCGGAAACGCATCCGCACAACGGCATCGCAACCTTCCGCGCCGACATCGACGTGGCGACGTGCGGCGTGATCTCGCCGCTGAAGGCCCTGAATTTCCTCATCGACAGCTTCGAGTCGGACATCGTCATCGCCGACTACCGGGTGCGCGGCTTCACCCGCGACGTGAAGGGCCGCAAGCACTACATGGACCATCGCATCAATTCGGTGCAGGAATACCTGGCCAAGCACATCCGCCAGAAATACGAGATGTTCGACGTCAACGTGTATCAGGAAAACATGTTCCACACGAAGATGCACATCAAGGACTTCGACCTCGATACCTACCTGTTCGAGGCGCATTCCGACGATCTTTCATTCAAGGAGCGCCAGCGCATCGAAGCGCTGGTCAAGCGCGAGATCGAAGAGCTGTTCCACGGCCGAAATCTTTCATGAAGGCCGGGATTGGGGATTCGAAAAAGCCGGGCATTCGGGATTCCGCTCTTGCGCATCCTTAATCCCGGTTTCTAACAGCCGATAGGCTGGTCATCTCGGCCTAAACCCGGCCTAAACCCGGCTTAAACCCGATACGCGACGGTGCGCATGACGTTGGCGGCCAGGCGCATGAGGCCCTTGACGGGTGGCGGCAGATCGAGGCCACCGGCAGCCTGGGCCTGCTCGGCGTGGCGAGCTTCGTCTTCCTTCATCTGGCTGACGATGGCGCGGCTGCGCAGATCGGTAGCCGGCAGCTTGCCCAGGTGCCCTTCGAGATGGGCCTCGACCTGGCGCTCGGTTTCGACGACGAAGCCCAGGCTCAGACGATCACTGAGCAGCCCGGCCATCGCCCC